>ENA-UPSA01000058-UPSA01000058.1-bioreactor-metagenome-genome-assembly--contig:-NODE-58-length-171621-cov-27.850320_pt1 | contig 171621 bp, 162 predicted proteins | sample MGYA00238183_ERZ773288 | MGnify/ENA primary metagenome ERZ773288 (study PRJEB29028, sample SAMN07631243) | bioreactor metagenome | isolation source: Switchgrass digestor | place: USA: Dartmouth... | reverse complement strand
GTTTCGCAATATCTTCCATGATACACCGCCTTATTCTGTTTTTCAAAATTGAAATATATACTGATTGGTACAATGGAATTACCAATTATATTTTCAAGATACCCGGGCTCTCCTCGCTCATTTATACGCATATCCCCGGGCCCGAGCAAACCAGATAAAACCTGGCTAATAATAGATCATATTAAAAATTTTGGTTTTTGTGAACATCAAAATATATTTCCCAAGGAAAATTACACACAACAAACAACCAGTTAAACCGCAAGCACCCGGACATATAATGGATTCTGTTGTATTACTGGGTAGTTTCCACGATCATTGATTAAAACAAACGCCCTTTATAAATATAATGGACTGAAATACCAAAAATGATACATATCTGAGGAAACTGTCTTTTCGCTCCGTTTCTGTTTTTTACTATAGCAGTTAAAGTATTGCATTGTCAATACCTTTTATATTAAATTCAAGAAAAATATTACTGTTTATTCATCTACTATTTCAAGTTTTAAACCCTTTTTATTGAAAAAATCAAGTACATTTTCAGGCACTACGGATTCATTTTCGTTTTTCGTTTCGCTGTTCAGAATTACAGCACGGACTTCCCTGCCGGTAACTCTTTTTATAGCCTCAGCCACTACCGAAAGGTTATCCTCTTCTTTAAGTATGCGTTTCTTCAAATCATTTTCTTCATGAATCAATATGCCCACGGTTTCAGTATCGACCCAGACGGCACTGGTACCATAAAGAATGGTATACAGCTTTTTTCTCCCGATATCTGAAAGTTCCTTCAATACGCTGTCCCATTCGGCAAAAGAACCTGACCGGAAATCAGACCGCTTTTCATCAGTTCCGACCTTACTGCCTTCTTTCACTGCATTATCCTTTTTCTGAGTTTTGTCCGTTATATTTTTTTTATCCTCATGCATTCTTGCCTTTAATTCTGAAGCGCTGCGCCCGGTAACATTGCTGTTTATAATCCCGTATTCAATATCCCTGATTCTGTCCTCCAGCAGCTTAATCCGTGCCTGCAGCTCTTCCTCATTCTCTCCGATTTCCCTTGAACACACCCGCAGAAATACCGTTTCTATCAGTATACGCTGGCTTGAACTCCATTTTAACGCCGATTCCAGGCCTGCCAGTTCACGTATTACAGCAAGGCCGAAATTCATTGAAATTCTGTCGGCAAAATTCTGAACAGCCTTTTTTTCTTCCTCTGTTACACTGTATAAATGGTATGTATCATTAGTGGTTTTATAAATCAGTATGTCGCGCAGAAATCGAATCAGGTTATGAATATACTGACCGGGATCCATGCCCTCGGCAAACATCAGGTCAATATAGGAAATCGCTTCTTTGCTTTTTCGTTCCAGAAGGGCCTCAACTGTATCTACTATTACTGCACCCGGAGCAGCTCCTACAATTTTTTGTACGGATTCCAGATCCAGTTCGCTCGTCCCGGTGGAAATACACTGATCAAGTATGCTTATACCGTCACGTAAAGCACCTTCGCTGAGCGATGCTATAAACAAAGCCGCTTCTTCGGATAGTGTCACACCGCATTCTTTCGATATCTTTATAAGTCTTTCGGCTATCCCTCTTGATGTTATACGCCTGAAATCAAAGCGCTGGCATCGGGAAAGTACCGTGGCGGGCAGTTTGTGAGGTTCTGTTGTGGCAAGAATGAATATTACATGTTCGGGCGGTTCCTCGAGAGTTTTCAGCAAAGCATTAAAAGCCCCAATTGAAAGCATGTGTACTTCATCAATAATATACACTTTTCTTTCCGCCCTGGTAGGAGTATACACCACTTCGTCTATTATGCTTCTTACATTGTCAACACTGTTATTCGAGGCGGCATCAATTTCCATTACATCAAGTATGGTTCCGTCAAGGATGCCCCGACAGATTTCGCACCTGTTGCACGGATTGCCGTCAACAGGTTCCAGGCAGTTAACGGCACGGGCAAATATTTTCGCCATTGTTGTTTTTCCCGTGCCGCGCGTTCCGCAGAAAAGATATGCGTGAGCAATCTTTCCCGAAATTACGGCATTCTTCAGTGTAGTAACAATATGCTGCTGCTCCACGACCTCGTCAAAAGTCTGAGGTCTGTATGTCCGGTATAACGCAAGATGCGACGTTTTAATCACCCCTTATACGGTTACCATTCACCCAGACAAATTGGCTGAAATTTTATATAATCAGCTGCTACCAGGTAATACCTGATCCCGTCGATTAAACCTTCAACGGCATAATTGCTGCTTTTTCCGTGCAAGTGACCGTAAATGCAGATATTTACACCAAAATTTTTCATTATATCAATAAAACCTGTCGGCCTTCCCGCGGCAGAAAACGGTGGATAGTGCAGCATTACAATCCTGGTACCGCTGAAACCGTCGGTCTGCTTTAACGATATTTTCAGCCGTTCCAGTTCGCGGTTATAAATTTTCTCGTCCTCCGTGGTAAAATCTTCCTCTTCGGGATTTTTCCAGCCTCTTGCACCCGCTATCGCCACGCTGCCGTAAATAAAAGCATTGTTATGAAGAAACGAAATGCTGCTAAGAGACATACTGTCCTTAAACTTATTCAGCTTGCTGTGGGTTGTCCACCAGTAATCATGGTTCCCCTTTGATATAATTTTTCGTCCCGGAAGAGATTCCAGGTACAAAAAATCAGGAACCGATTTTTCAATATATGTCGCCCAGGATATATCTCCGGGAACCAGGACCAAATCATCATTGCCTACAGTTTTATTCCAGTTCTCCCGGATTTGGACCATGTAATTCTCCCATATAGGATCAAAAATGTCCATGGGTTTATCCTCGGCCAGTGAAAGATGCAAATCCGATATTGCAAATACACGCATAACTTACTCTTTTCCTTTAGGCTCAATTATTGCAAACTTAATTATACCCTCTGCTGCCGTCTGATCCTGTACCGAAGCCCGCACACTGGCCTTGCCCATTCCCCGGCGCATATGAGTAAACTCGACCTCAAGCTTTAACGTATCTCCCGGTACTACCTGCCTTCTGAATTTTAAATCCTCTATTCCGGTAAACAGCGGAATTTTGCCCCTGTTTTCCTCCAGCATCATTCCCGCAACACATGCAGTCTGGGCCAGTGCTTCAACAATAAGTACGCCGGGCATCACCGGATAGGACGGAAAATGTCCCTGGAAAAACGGCTCGTTAATGGTGACGTTTTTAATTCCGACTGCCCTGACCACAGGTTCCAGTTCCACTTCTATTATTTTATCCACAAGAAGAAAAGGAAACCTGTGGGGAATAATTTCCTGAATGGCAGTAATATCCAGCGATTTTTTCTCCATAATCATTCACCCGAAAAACATTTCTTAATCCTGTTCCCAGTTATGATAAATGTTCTGTACGTCGTCGTGGTCTTCCAGCTTTTCAATCAGTTTTTCCATGTTAGAAATCATTTCCTCGGCCGTCAGCATAGTGGTTGTTTTCGGAATCATGGCAACCTCGGCGGTTTCAAACTTGTACCCTTCCTTTTCCAAGGCTTCTGCAACCTTTGAAAAATCCTGCGGCTCGGTAATTATTTCATAATATTCATCTTCTGCGACCACATCAAGGGCACCGGCCTCCAAGGCTGACATCATTAAGCTGTCTTCATCAATGTTTCCTGTTTTTTCAATTATAATCTGTCCTCTTTTGTCAAACATAAATGATACACAGCCCGTTGTTCCTAGATTGCCGCCGTACTTGTCAAAAATATGTCTTATATCTCCTGCAGTACGGTTTCTGTTGTTCGTAAGAGTTTCAACTATTATTGCCACACCGCCCGGACCGTAGCCTTCATAGACTATTTCCTCATAATCGTCAGTATCAATTTCTCCTGCTGCCTTCTTAATACTTCTTATAATGCTGTCATTCGGCATATTATTGGCCTTTGCCTTAGCTATTGCGTCCTTTAGCCGGGAATTCGTCTCCGGATCAGGTCCGCCGGCCTTGACTGCCACTGCTATTTCACGGCCCAGTTTTGTGAATATCTTGCCTTTTTGCGCATCGGTTTTTTCTTTTTTATGCTTTATATTGGCCCATTTTGAATGTCCTGCCATATATCTATCACCCCAGATAATTTCATACCAGTTTTTTTATACAGTATATTCTCTCATGACATTCATACAATTTCAACCTCAGTCACTTAACCGGAATCATCTAACAAAATTGCCCTCTTCATCAAAATAGGCAAACACTTTTTCTCCAAATGTAATTTCTGCTTTACCTCCTGTAATTTCAGTAATCTCCCTGCAAAAATATTCTTTTCTTTCATTCTCTATTACGAGCAGCACCTCTACATCATCGGCAAACCTGGTATCGCGAACCGGGAAATTACCCGATTCAAAAAAATTCCGTATTTTACCGTACAAAGAGTAATCCACCCTTACAGACGTTTCACAGCATAATTTTCTTATCACGGTCTGCACATTGTCAAGAGCTGAAACTGCCGCCTTGCCATATGCACGAACCAGCCCGGAAGCCCCGAGAAGAATGCCTCCGAAATAACGCACAACCACCACAAGAACGTTAACAAGACCTTTTTTCCTAATGGCTTCAAGTATCGGCAGACCCGCAGTACCTGACGGTTCACCGTCATCGCTGAAACGCTGGACTTCGCTTTCCCCTTCTATTATATAGGCATAACAGTGATGCCTTGCATCATAATATTTCTTTTTCAGTAACGCCAGGTGCGAAAAAACTTCTTCCTCTGAATTCACGGGAAAAACCCAGGACAAGAATCTCGACCGTTTTTCTTCGTATTCCCCGGTTCCGCTGCTTAAAACGGTACGAATGCATTCGTACATTCGATCACTCCATTAACTGCTCTGTAATCATCATTTATTCTACCAGAAAATACGGATGAATGACAAATGGATAATAAAAAAAAGACACAGAATACTTTGCTGCCGGCAGCCAGCCGCAGATAAGGCAAGACCCCTGCAATACTATGTTAGCCGGGAATAATTTATTCAAATTATTCCCGGTTAACTCTATAATTATTTTTCATATAATCGGACCAGACTTGCACCGGATCCGTTGTTTTCCACCCTGATTCAGTTCAGCTTGCAACTTGCATTAATTCCTTGAATTTCAGGTAAGAGACGTGAAGTAAAGAACGATCCTGACTGTATGTGATTTTTTCCATTGCTTCTTCTACTGTAAAAAATCCGGCATCCTGATATTTTTCAGGTTCACCGATCTTATATTCCTCGCTGTCCGCGAGCATAATATACCATGTTATGCGATTGCATACTGGCTGTTGTCTTGTTACTGAAAAGAATTCATAATTTGTTCTTCCGGCAGGTGAAATGATGGTAGCGTTGATACCGCCTTCTTCCCGAACCCTTCTTAAAGCCACTTCGCTCTGCAGTTCATTGTTCCTGATTACCCCTTTGGGAAAAACCCATTCGCCTTTTTCATTTTTCAGGAGAAAAACCTTGTGGTTGCTGGAGAAGACAACACCTCCGGCGCAATTACGCAATATCATAGCCGATTACCCCTTTCATTTATTCTTATACGGTTTCCCGTATTACCTACAAAAGAATATGCGGGTTTTAATGACAACAAAAAAGGCACCATGAAATTTCTGCGAATTTCATTCAGGTGCCTTATAAACATATATGGTTTCATTACCGTAATATATTTCCGTACAGTATTAATATTAAAGACTTTCAACTCCATTACCTGCTTTCCGTTTATTTATGCCAAATAATTGTCATGCTTCTGGTTCCTCGCCTTCTGCAGTCCGGTTGAATCACTAAGAAAATCATAATTGGGATTTCCGAACTGAGGCATTGTATCGGCCGGGTTTTTTTTAGTGTATAAGTCAATTATAAAAAGGTCTTGCTCTGAAAGCTCGATTTTTCTGTCTTTCAACATTTTTCATCTCCTTTTTCAGGAGGTTTCAACAAAATGTACAAAACCAAAACCGATTTATCGCTTTCCTATATATATTTTACCACAATATTAGTTTTTTACTACCCCTTTATATTAATTTAACAAATATTTTACGATTAGTATTCAGGCTCTATCAGTCCGTAATTTCCGTCCTTGCGTTTGTATACAACATTCACTTCTTCGGTTTCGGCGTTTGTGAATACGAAAAAGTTATGACCCAAAAGATTCATCTGCAGTATTGCTTCCTCAACATCCATGGGTTTTATTGCAAACCTTTTGCTTTTTACGACCTTGAAATTCTCCTCTTCTTCTATATCTTCCTTTATGTCAAAATTATCGGGTACAACACTTTCCTGCCTGATTCTCTTGCCAAGTTTAGTCTTGTTCTTTCTGATCTGACGTTCCAGTTTATCTATTACCATGTCAACGGACGCATACATGTCATTTGTGGTTTCTTCCGCCCGGATAAAGAGATCAGCTGAAAATATGGTTACTTCACAGATATGGCGATTCTTTTCCACCTTGAACGTAATATTGCATTCGGCATCTGATTTAAAGAACTTCTCAATTTTGCCAAGCTTCTTAATTGCCCGTTCTTTTAATGCGTCAGAAACTTCGATGTTTTTTCCGTTTACGATAAATTTCATATCCCATACTCCTTTCGGGTCTCAAGAAAGTATTTTATATCCAATATTATACAGTTAATATTGGATATTTAACAGTACCTTTTACTAATTTTTACCCTTGTCAAATATGCATAAAACATTATAAAAATACACGCCGGTAAAAATATCAAATTATGAAAAATCCACAAATACACAGCAGTTTTACACAATCGGCCAGAAAAACCTGTGGAAAATGTGCATAACTCTGTGAGTAACCGATGTTTTTCACTTTCCGGTCTGTGGATAAGTTATACACATTTTTAAAAATAAATGTGGGAAAATTTCTTTAGGAATTGGATTATAAAAGTTATGTAAAAAAACAGGACAGAAAAATCTGCCCTGTAATTCACATATCAGTGGGTATTAACCCTTTCGGCACCGTTTGAACGAAGTATGCTGCAAATAACAGATGCTTTGTCTTCATCGGTTCTCATTGTAAAAACAACTTTGCCTTCCCTGATATCATTCTCATATCTTCTGCTTTCATTCTCGGGTATTCCCAAATCAATAAGTCCACCAATAATTCCACCTGTTGCTGCACCGCCAATAAGACCGGTTATAGGTCCTGCCGCGGCAATAATGCCCAGCCCGGGTATAGCTACCATTCCAGCGCCGAGTAGAAGCCCTGCAAGTCCGCCGATTATACCTCCTGTTACAGCTCCGTTTGAGATATTATCGTTTGCTGCTCCTTCTGCCCTATGATTCTCACTTTCATCACGGTTTTTAACCATTATTGAGATATCATCCGTTTTAAGCCCGCGCTCCTTTATTTCTCTTGCTGCCTTTTCGGCGAAGTCCACCCTGTCAAATATACCTACCACCGTTACTGACATGATTTCCCTCCTTCTGTTTTTGTCCCGGCCAGGAGACAAAAATACTGTATTGTAAACAAAAATTCAACATATATAGTATTCCGGCAAATGCAGTCCATTATTCGGTTATTCAGATTATTGAAGATCTTGAACGCAAGAATTATCCTGTTATGTTCGGATGATTCGCGCGATTTTGGCGGTTAGTGCTTTGCCGCTCAAGGAGACAAAACGCCCGAAGCGGGACCCGCAGCAAAATACCTTGTTTTTAGCAGCGGGTGATTCGGGCGATTTTGGCGACGCAGAGCGGCATGCTCCGAAGCCATACTGCACAGCAAGAAGTTTGGAGCGGGCAAATGAGCGACCCGGGATATGGAGACCACAACGCCGGATTCATTATATGTGCGGAGCGTGGAGCAACGTAAGTGCTTTGCCGCTCAAGGAGACAAAACGCCCGAAACAGGACCCGCAGCAAAATACCTTGTTTTTAACAGCGGGTGGTTCGGGTGATTTTGGCGACGCAGAGCGGCATGCTCCGAAGCCATACTGCACAGCAAGAAGTTTGGAGCGGGCAAATGAGCGACCCGGGATATGGAGACCACAACGCCGGATTCATTATATGTGCGGAGCGTGGAGCAACGTAAGTGCTTTGCCGCTCAAGGAGACAAAACGGCCCGAAGCAGGACCCGCATAAAAAAACGAAAAAAAACGATATATAAGTAATTTTACATGCGTTCGCTGTTCAGTGAATTATCCGGCGGTAAATAAAAAGGGTTCTGTCTCAGGTTACCCTTTTTTGAGACAGCCCCTTTTCGGTCGAGGTTTCGACATCTTCGCGTTAAATTACGCCTGAACAGGTGCTAAGCACTTCTCCGGTATTTTCTTACTTGTTGTTTCTCCTTTTCTGCTGATCGTTATTTGGGTTAACTTCCTGGGCGAATTCGGTCAAATTTTCACCCAGCTGATCATTTGCAGCATTTCTTTTCTTCTGTTCCTGGTTGTTATTGCGGTTTTCATTCTGATTACGGTTTTGGTTCTTGCCCATTTTCCTGAACACCTCCGTTTCCTTTGCTTTATTTACCGTCCGATAAACATCTGGACGAATATTTTTCCGTACTTAGGACTTTGATAAATTCCGATGCCGGTGTAATTGAATTTACCGTTCAATATGTTTTTCCTGTGGCCTTCGGAATTCATCCACGCTTTTACGGCGCCTTCCTCAGTACTGTTCCCTGCTATATTCTCTCCAGCAGATTTAAAACTTATACCAAACTGCCTCATCATATCAAAAGGTGAGCCGTACTTTGGCGACTGATGCGAGAAATAGTTGCTTTCCACCATATCTTTTGCTTTAAGCCTTGCAACTTCCATAAGCTCCGGATCTGCCTTAAGCGCAGGAAGTCCGGCTTTGGCGCGTTCCGCATTTATTAAATCCAGAAGTTCTTTTTCGTCCTGTGACAAATTTGCCTGAGGTGTCTGATTAGGTACAGGTGTCGGTGTTGCTTTCGGGGCTGAAGTACCTGTGCTTGGCGTCTGGTTAACCTTGTTGGGCGGCTGCAGGTATTTGCTGCTGACGCATCCAACCAGCCCTGTATTCGGTTCAAAAATTACGTACCAGCCATCAATCTCAGCCAATACATTGACCCATTGGTTTTTCTTGAGCGTACCTATGATTTGGTACTTGGTAGACGGCCCTTTACGCACATTCAGCTCATAGGCTGTTACAATACCGCTGATAAAGTCCACCCTTTTCCATGTCATTTCCGCATTGGCCGGAGCCATATCCCTGCTGAACAGGCCAAACACGGTCACGAACAGGAAGGTAAGCAGAACTACTGCTGTAAATTTCCTTTTCATATGCTCCCTCCTAATTACCATTATTTGGATACTACGAATTTCAATCAAAGCAGAGCAGCATGAAATTGCCTTGCCATGACCGATTCCCGCAGTATCCGCATTGTAATATTTAGTATGTATCAGGAAGAAAAGAATTATTTACAGAAAATAAAAAAATTACACAATCCGAAGAATTCTACGGATTGTGTAATTCCAATTATTATACCAGTCTTTTGTGCATTCCCGTATCTGTTCAGACATCACCGAATTTCTTGTTCATGAACCGGATAAGAATATATCCAAGGATCAGCGCAGCAACTGATGCTGCAGCCTCAACGGTCTTCATGATAACATCAGAAGTGAATCCTGTTTTACCAATTGTCATCAGTGTATAAAAACCTTCGGGGAGCCCGGGAAATACCTCAATTATTGAACCGACTACAAAACCAAGTATAAGAAGATAAGTCTGCCTTGGTTTTCTGTTCATACTGTTTTCAAGTACCCTGGTTGTGGAAATCACTCCGAAAATCACGCCCAGACCGATTGGTATCAGCAAATCCAGTTTTACGCTGTTAATTGCTTCAATAAAGGTATCGTACAGCCCTATTGCTAGCAGCATAAATGACGTACTTATACCCGGAAGGATTAATGCCACCGCAATTATTATCCCGGCAACAAAAAGAAAAACAAACCTTAGGATTCCCGTGGAATTTGCCAGATTAACCACGGTTACATTGAAAAAGGCCATAACCAGTACAATAATAAAGCCTATTGCCAAGAAAATCCAGTCTGTTGCCTTTTTTGCTCCCGTCTCGGCTTTTTTGTACAAAACAGGTATACCGCCTATTATAATACCGATGAACAAGTAGATCATGGGATATCTGAAATTTGAAAGAAGATATCCCATGATACGGCTGAAACCCAAAAGGCCTATTGCTCCTCCGATTCCGACCGTCATCAGAAACAGGGCGTTTTTCCTGATATCACTGAAAAACGAACTGATTGAATGAATTATGTCATCGTACAATCCAAGAATTATTGCCATTGTCCCGCCGCTGACACCAGGAACAAGAACGGCTATGCCTATTACAATTCCCTTAATAACATTTACCAGTTTATCCATCCGGTTTCCTCCTGAACATCCAAAGCCCGGGATTATCCCTATTGCTTAATAGGCTTTGCCCCAGACAACCATGTGTTTTGCTGGTTTACCGCAGCATACGCATGTGTCAGCAACCTGTTCCTGTTCAAACGGTATGCAGCGGGCAGTGGCGCCTGTGGTCTCCTTCACCTTGTTCTCGCATGCTTCATCCCCGCACCACATGGCTTTGATGAATCCGGGAGTTTTGTTGATGACTTCCGCAAATTCGTCCAATGATTTTGCGATAAAAGTCTTTTTGTCACGCTCCTGCGTTGCCTTCACAAGGAGATCTTTTTGCATTTTTGCAAGGATTTCAGGAATTTCCCTCTCCAGATTGTCCAGTGAAACAAAAATCTTTTCCCTGTTATCGCGCCGGACTATAACGCACTGGTTGTTTTCTATATCCTTCGGGCCTAATTCAACGCGCAGCGGAACTCCTTTCATTTCATACTCGCTGAACTTCCACCCGGGCATCTTGTCGCTTTCATCTATCTTTACACGCGCTACCTTGCTTATCCTGTCCTTAACCTCCCTGGCTTTTTCCAGCACGCCTTCCCTGTGCTGCTGAACAGGGATGACAATAACCTGGATTGGTGCCACTTCTGGCGGCAGTACGAGACCGTCATCGTCGCCGTGTACCATGATTATTGCACCTATAAGCCTGGTTGTCATACCCCAGGAGGTCTGATGTACATATTTCAGCTCATTGTTCTTGTCGGTATACCGGATGTTGAACGCCCTGGCAAAACCGTCTCCGAAGTTGTGGGAAGTACCCGTCTGAAGGGCCTTGCCGTCATGCATAAGGCTTTCAATTGTAAAGGTTGCCTTTGCTCCTGCAAATTTTTCCTTTTCTGTTTTTTGTCCCTTAATAACCGGAATTGCCAGTATATTTTCACAGAATTCGGCATATACATTCAGCATCTTTATCGTTTCTTCCATTGCTTCTTCAGCAGTTGCATGTGCGGTATGACCTTCCTGCCACAAAAATTCCAGCGTTCTCAGGAACGGACGCGTGGTCTTTTCCCAGCGGACAACCGAACACCACTGGTTATAAAGCTTGGGAAGATCCCTGTATGAATGAATAATATTTGCATAGTGTTCACAGAACAATGTTTCGGATGTTGGTCTTACACAAAGGCGTTCGGTAAGTTCCTCATCTCCGCCGTGGGTTACCCATGCCACTTCGGGAGCAAATCCTTCCACATGTTCTTTTTCCTTCTGTAGAAGACTTTCGGGGATGAACAGGGGCATATAAACATTCTCGTGGCCTGTTTCCTTGAATCTCTTGTCCAGGTGCTGCTGAATCAGTTCCCATATTGCATACCCGTACGGGCGTATGATCATACAGCCGCGCACACTGGAATAATCTACGAGATCTGCTTTCTTGACGATATCGGTATACCATTGGGCAAAATCTACATCTCTTGGAGTTATAGCTTCTACAAATTTCTTATCCTTTGACATAAACTGCACTCCTCCTAATGATATTCTTTTTATTCTCATCAGTTTCTAACCGGCCTATATATAAAAAAACGTCCCTAAACGACAGGGACGGAAAAACCGCGGTACCACCCACATTGGTATTGCTACCCACTCTATAGCTTTTATCGCAAGCTAAATACGGCAATTTCATCAATTGCTTCTCCGGGGTGGGAAGAAAAGTCTTTTGTTCAGAAGCCTTCCACCATATTGGCTTCATTCTCTGGGAACAGTTTACTTTTCGCAGCCCCTTCATCAAGTTGACTCTATTTAGTTGTAATTTTTCCAGATTCTTTGTTTTTCAGTTATTCTTAATATATTATAGCTTTTTATTTGTGTCAAGCAACCAAACGTTTTAATTTACATAGCAGACAGAGCGGGTGATTCGGGCAATTTCGGTGACGGCGGGCAACATGCTGCGAAGCCTCGCTTCACAGTAATAAGCTGTGAGCGTGGTTTTGAGCGGCCCAGAATATGGAGACCTCAACGCAGGATTCATTACATGTGCGGAGCGTGGATTAAGGTAAGTGCTTTGCCGCCCAAGGAGACAAAACGCCCGAAGCGGGACCCGCAGCAAAATACCTTGTTTTTACAGCGGGTGATTCGGGCGATTTTGGCGACGCAGAGCGGCATGCTCCGAAGCCATGCTGCACAGCAATAAGTTTTGAGCGTGAAAGTGAGCGACCCGGGATATGGAGACCTCAACGCAGGATTCATTACATGTGCGGAGCGTGGATTAAGGTAAGTGCTTTGCCGCTCAAGGAGACAAAACGCCCGAAGCAGGACCCGCAGCAAAATACCTTGTTTTTAACAGCGGGTGATTCGGGCGATTTTGGCGACGCAGAGCGGCATGCTCCGAAGCCATGCTGCACAGCAATAAGTTTTGAGCGTGAAAGTGAGCGACCCGGGATATGGAGACCTCAACGCAGGATTCATTACATGTGCGGAGCGTGGATTAAGGTAAGTGCTTTGCCGCCCAAGGAGACAAAACGCCCGAAGCGGGACCCGCAGCAAAATACCTTGTTTTTACAGCGGGTGATTCGGGCGATTTTGGCGACGCAGGGCAACCTGCTACGAAGCCATGCTACCCAGAAGTAAGTTATGAGCGTGGAACTGAACGACCCGGGATATGGAGACCTCAGCGTTGGATTCATTATATGTGCGGAGCGTGGAGCAACGTAAGTGTTTTGCTGCTCCAGGAGGAAAAACATCCGCACCAGGACCCGCACCGAAATACCTTGTTCAAAAGCGGGTGATGCGGGTGATTCTGTACTCGGAGAAATTATGCACAACAAAAATTTTCAGCGGAATTAACTAATATATCGTTCTTCCTTTCTCATCAGGAATTCCGCTCTTCCTGTAAAAGTATGAGTTTACAACATCCCGCCATTCAATTGCATCCCTTATCTGTATATCCAGCCTTTCAAGCACATGTTCAAAACGTTCCCTGTCGATCAGGTCTTTCAGCGTAAACCATTGTTCCTTATATTTAATAACCTGATCCACTCCTTCAAAATGGGTGTCATAAATATGCTGAATAAGCGTCTTGCCCGATTTCAGCCTGTATGTATACGGTACATAGTGGAAAAACAGCAGCAGCTCTTCAGGGCAGGTTTCAATGTTATTGTACATCTCCGCGTTCTCTTTGCGGTACCTTCCGGCAAATCCCGTTCCTTTTCCTACCGTCCGGTCCACGCCTATTCCAAAACAGTCTGCGCGGTGGTATGTACCCCATGGCGAATACTCATACCCGTCCACATTCGGGCCATAGTGGTTTCCCGGATTTACCATCCACCCTATTCCAAGCGGTGAAGTATAATTTTCATATGTTCTCCACGAACTCAGAAGAATACTGCTGATAGTCCTTACAACATAGGGATGGGATGAAAAAGTAAGGCGAACCCATTCCTCGGTAATATCCTCTGCACTCCTGTCGGGATTGAAAGCAAGGCATCCATAACCGTAAAGGTTTGCCTGTGCAAGCACATGTCCCGTCCAGTTCAGGTCACTGCCAATATTCGACACTGCTGCAATTCCGCCGTATTTTTGCGGGTAAACTTTACCCGCAATTATTTTCTTGACTGTGGAACCCTTTCCTTCAGAATACGTATCAAAATCGAGAACTTCCTTCCACTGCGGTACAAGGTAGCAGATATGCTTCTGCTGACCTGTATACTCCTGTGTAATTTGAAGTTCAAGCATCTGATTTGTTTTCGTAAGTCCACCGAACAAAGGCGACACAGGTTCCCTTACCTGGAAATCCATCGGTCCGTTTTTTATCTGCAGTATAACATTGTCAAGGAATTTTCCGTCAAGCGGCATAAAATTGTCATACGCCGCATTGGCCCTGTCGGTTTTTCTGTCACGCCAGTCCTGCTTGCAGTTATATACAAAACAGCGCCATATAACAACCCCGCCAAACGGCTTAAGCGCACGGGCCAGCATGTTCGCCCCGTCAGCGTGGTTCCTTCCGTATGTAAACGGACCGGGTCTGAATTCTGAGTCGGCTTTTACAAGAAAACCGCCGAAATCAGGTATAAAACCGTAAATCTCCCTGGCCCGGTCACACCACCATCGCTGTACCCTTTCATCCAGCGGGTCAGCCGTGGGAAGATCACCCAGCTCAACCGGGCTTGCAAAATTTACCGAAAGAAAAACCGAAATCCCATATTTCCTGAATATATCCGCAACCGCAGCCACTTCGGGAAGATAACGCTTTGTAATCAGGCGGGTCTCATATTCATGGACGTTAACATTGTTAAGCACTATCCCGTTTATCCCCACCGATGCAAGAAGCCTTGCATAATCTCTTATTCTCCTTTTGTCGGCAACAAAATCATTGTCCTTGTAGAAAATAGACCTTCCCGCATATCCTCTCTCTATTGAACCGTCCATGTTGTCCCAGTGGTTAATCATGCGGAACTTGTTGGCAGGGTTATTGACAACGTTCAGCTCCGCTGCGGGTTTTTCCAGCTGCAGAAGCCTCAAGAATGCAAATACGCCGTATAACACACCTTTGTCGGTTTTCCCGGATATTATTATCTTTCCGTCCTGGTATTTTATAATATAGCCTTCATCTTCAATGCGGGAAGCCTCTTCTTCAGAAAGGTCTTTTATTTCCCCGCAGAGGCCTATCAGGACTTTGCAGCTGCCTTTGCCTTCAAGCCCGGGAACAATCCCAAGCATTTTCTCCACTCCAAACTTCAGCTCATTCACAGCGGTCTTTATGACGGCAGAATCGCCATACACGGAAATGCCCGAAAAAATTTGGGTATAATCCTTTAATATTTCAGGGTTTTCTATCCTGCGGTAAGACAACCAGCAGTCATAAGAAGGATTTTCTCCGAATTTCGGCAAACTCATGGCTGTTTAAATTACGAAAAACGTAATTTCTCTCCTTTCCTTGCATAATTGATTTATTATATTAGACCATTCTCAGCAAAGCTGTAATAATCATTTCCGGATACAATGATATGATCCACAACTTTAACTGATATGGTTCTAAGCGCTTCAGAAATTCTCCTTGTTACTTCTATATCCGCCGCTGAAGGCTTTAAACTCCCTCCGGGATGATTATGAGCCAGAATCACGCTGTTCGCCTGATACCTCAGCACTGTTTCAACAATCAGCCTTGGATAAACAGGGGCTTCGTTTATTGTCCCTTCGTGGACAAGGGCGGCATAATTCAGCTGATTCTGCGAATTAAGGCAGCATACATAGAAAGCTTCATAATTCCTGCCTATAAACAGTTTTGTGACATACTGACCGGCTTTGACCGAACTGTCGAGTACCGGTTTTTTGCCCTGCTTAAGCAGCATATATTTTCTTGCAAGTTCAGGAATCATTGTCAAAAGCACGGCGGTGTTTTTTGTGACCTTGCCTACTGACACCAGCTGTTCCGGCGAAGAATCAAATATCGCTTCAAGTGTCCCGAATTTTCTCAAAAGCCGGTGAGCAATCTCATTGGTATCCCGTCTTGGTATGGAATAAAACAATAGCAGCTCCAGTACCTGGTGATCTTCAAAGTTTTCCAGCCCTTCCTCAATAAAGCGCTGTTTCAGTTTTTCCCTGTGGCCTGAATGCAGGTTTTCGGTCATTATTACCTCTCCAATTTGTGTTATTGGTCGGCAAAAATATACCTAAACTGTTACAGCATCAAACCGAGAGCTAATTCCTAATGTATCCTGAACAAGTTCCACGGAAAGCATCCGGGTGGTTCTGAAATAAAAGTCATCATTTCATCCCTTACAGGATGCCTGAAAGTCAACTGATAAGACCAAAGGGCCAGATTGTCGGTTGTACTGCCTTTTTTTGTCTTTCCGTACTTTGCGTCGCCTACAATAGGGTGCCCGCTGTGGGATAACTGTACCCTTACCTGGTGGGGTCTTCCGGTAATCAGGTTTATTCTCACCAGTGTCATTCCGCTGCATCTGCCAACAACACTGTACTGCAGGACAGCTTCATATGAATCAGGAGTACCTTCCGGAACAATTTCAACCCTGTTTTCTTTCCTGTTTTTTACCATAAAATTATAGCAAAAACCGCTTTCTGTTTCAAATAAACCTTCGGTTACGGCAAGATAAACTTTTTCCATTTTCCGGTCCCTGATCTGTTCCGACAACCTGGAGGCTGCTTTTGAAGTCCTTGCAAAAACCATTACACCCCCCACAGGCCTGTCCAGCCGATGCACCAATCCCAGATACACGTTGCCCGGCTTGTTGTATTTTTCTTTAAGGTATCCTTTCAGCATTGTCAACAAATCAGGATCTCCGCTGCTGTCTGCCTGTACCGGTACATTTGCCGGCTTTTCCACCACAAGCAGGTGATTGTCCTCGTACAATATGCCTATACCATTCCAAATATCCACAGGATCAACTCCAACAGTCTGAATTAACAGCGAGTTCCATGATGATTACTGTATAAAACATAATATCCAGAAATTGTATGTCATTAAAATAATAACGATCTTTTCATGTAACGTCAAGTCATGCGAAGTGTGTCAAGTTTGCTCAGCGGTATGTCCGTTTACCAAACCGTTCCAGATCCTCTGACAGGAGTAAATTGACTTATTCCCGTTGAAAACGTAAGCGACCGCTGAAACTATAAAAAAATACGGAAGATAGTCATATCCAAACACCTCTGCCCCTACAAAAACGGGAGCAAGAATGGTATTTGTTGCCGCGCCGAACACGGCAATAAACCCCAAGGCCGACGCGAACTCGGCGGGAAGTCCCAAAACAGGTGATATAACAGCACCAAGCGTTGCACCTATTGAAAAAAGCGGCGTTACCTCTCCTCCCTGGAAACCGGCGCTCATAGTCAGAATTGTAAGCAAAAATTTAAATATCCAGTCGTATATGTACAACTTTTCGCCGGAAAATGATGCTGCAATAAGATTTTCACCCGAGCCTGAATACCTTCCGGAATGCAGAACCAGAAGCAAAACGCTCAGTATGCACCCCGCAATAAAAATCCTTAATACCGGGTTTCTTATTCTTTCGCCGAAATACTTCCTTGAGAGGTTTAAGGCATATGCAAACAACCCCCCTGTAATACCGAAAAGAATGCCCGACAATGCGGTTTTTAAAATAAAGTATGTACTTAAACCCGGTGAATCCGGCAAATTTGCGGTAAATTTCTCAAGCCCCAGTGCATGAGAAGTATAGCATGCTGCAAAAGACGCTGTTATACATGGGAACAATGCACCGTACTCCACCACGCCTGCAGTAAGGACTTCCATTGCAAAAAAAATTGCTGCCAGCGGTGTCTGGAACATCCCTGAAAAACCTGCTGCCATACCTGCAATAAGCATAATTCTGGAAGCGTTGCTGGTATTCAGGTGTTTTCCCACTGAATATGCCATGGTTCCGCCAATCTGGACCGCTGCACCTTCGCGACCAGCACTTCCTCCTAACAGATGGGTTATCCATGTGCTGCCCATGAGCAACGGCACAAGCCTCATAGGTATGTTTTCCTTCTCATTAAACGCCGCGGAAAAAAGAATCGACATTCCTTTTGCACAGTTTTTCCCTATCCTGAAATATGTATATGCAATAAGCATTCCTGCAAGGGGAAGAAAAGGTGTCAGCTGAAAAGTGAATTTTTCCCTTATTCCGGTTATTTCCTCCAAACCTCTTCCGAACAGAGCCTCAGCCGCGCCTACGGCAATCCCGACGGGAATAGCAATAAAACCAAGCAAAACAACATCCTTATAGTGACTTATGGTTTTTATAAGTCCATGCATTCAGCTTCCCTTCTTTTTTGCAAAACAAAAAGCTAACGCTTCTGCAAATCAGGCAGAAGGCATTAGCCGTTTTTCGGATTTTCGGCTTAATATGGGATCACCTGATCCCTTTCGTGATTTTACCAAACAATAAAACCGAAATCAACAAATAGCTGTAAAAAATTATTCTGCGTTTACTAATCCCCTGAAAAGCGATGCAATCTTAATTTTAGATTCCTGGAATATCTCAACTATTTTAAATTTTATCTCCACGGGTATTTCCTTTTCCCCGTCATTTATAATAATTTTAAACTCTTCTTCGGAAAGTTCTTCCTTAAGAATACCAATATATTCATCGTCAAGCTTTCCCTTGGCATCTTCGGTAAAGCAAAGTGGCGGAAACATTACACACCACCAGTTCTGTCCTTTTGCTTCGCCTATTTCAATTTTCAGGGCGTCATAAAAACCTGCCGGAAGTATAACGTTGCCATATTGCTTTGACGGGAAGGCATACTTTCCGAATGAAACCCTGGCATGGTCATTCAGGCCTGCTTCAGCAATTGCATTATTGGCCGCCTGTTCCAGCTCACCCAAATGGTTCTTGATAAAAGACACTGCATTATCTTTATTTTTAAGGCCGCTCATTTTACCGGCCATATAATCGATAACTGCATCCCTGACACGGTATTTCAGTGCCTGATCCTGCATGCTGTCGCTTTTAGCCACAATATGGAGACGTATCAGGCTGTTGGACAAATCCTGGTTGATCCTTTCTGAGTAATAGCTTAACAGCAGAACAATGAACAAAACGGTATAAAACAATGCGACAGCGAGATTTTTTACCATGCTTTTTTCTTTTCCGTTTATAACAGTCTGCATATCCCCACCTCATTTGTATACAATAAAACTTTATTTTCAAAATCTCTAAGTTATCATCACTGACGAATTTATCACTTTAATTTAAGTATTGACATAAATTCTAAGAATAATACATTTATAAAATAATTATTAAGTCATGCGGGAAATTGAATATGTAACACATCATCTCAGAAGTGGGGACATTTATATGGTAAAATTCGACAAAAACTTTGCAATTTTTTTTGTTTTTTATGTTATTTTGTCACATTATCAACAGATAAACATCCACATTTTCCACAACTTTATCCACAGCCAGGCCCGGTAATATTTCCGAAAAAATATGACTTTTCCACAGTATTCACAGATAATATTATTTTATTAACATGTTAAAAATAATCGCATGCAATATATTAAAAATTGCAAAGTCCATTTATTTTTCCCCCAGATCCAATCCCGGTATTGCATTCAGAGTTTCAGGCGCAAAATCATTTGCAACGAAGGAAAAATATGCAGATGACGCAATCATTGCTGCATTGTCGGTACACAGTTTCAGCGGAGGATAAAAAAGCCTTATTCCTGCATCTGAGCATACTTTTTCAAAGCTCTCACGCAGAAAACTGTTTGCCGCCACCCCGCCTGCAAGACATACCGTCCGTGATTTAGCCTTAACTGCCGCTTCTATCGTATTGTCCACAAGCACATCCACCACTGCTTTCTGAAAGGAAGCACAAATATCCTCCACAGGAACCTGTTCGTTTTTCTGCCTGAACTGATGGACTGTATTAATCACCGCGGTTTTCAGTCCGCTGAAGCTGAAATCGAAAGGCGAATCCTTGAACTTCACCCTTGGGAATTTGAAAGAATGCGGATTACCTTTCATCGCTTTTTTTTCGACTTTTGGACCACCCGGATAACCCAGGCCGAGGACTCTTGCTATTTTGTCAAAAGCCTCTCCTGCAGCATCGTCACGTGTACGTCCGAGCACAACGGTTTTCCTGTAATCCTCCACATGTACTATATGACTGTGCCCGCCTGAAGCAACCAGGCAAATAAAAGGAGGTTCCAGTTCTTCATGGGCAATATAGTTTGCGCAGATATGTCCGTCAATATGGTTGACACCGATAAGCGGTTTGCCAAGCGCAAAGGCAATTGCTTTTGCTGCAGAAAGCCCTACAAGCAGCGCTCCGACCAAACCCGGGCCATAGGTTACTCCAATCCCGTCCAGCTCGGCAAGTACAACGCCGGCATCCCTGCATGCTTTGTCAATAACGGGAATAATTGCTTCAACATGTTTTCTTGAAGCCAGTTCAGGCACCACTCCCCCGTATTCAGCATGCAGGTTTACCTGTGTTGCAATTATATTTGACAAGACTTTTCTTCCGTTGGCAACAACGGCTGCCGATGTCTCATCGCAGCTTGTTTCTATTCCCAGTATAACTGTATCTTTCACGAGAACCTCCGCAATCCATGCAAAAATTTATGCCGGGACAAAAAGGCCGGCTTCATAAAGTAAATTGTATGTTAAAATTATTTTTTATTCAAGGGAATTGGCTAAACAAGCAGGAAAATAAAAAAAAAAGAGAGCTTTAAAGCTCTTCGAAAACAGGAGAAATGCTAATGTTCGATTATAATTTAACAAAATTCAACAAAATATTCTATAGTCTTATTGACTATTATAACATAGGGCTTTAGTCCTATTAACCGCCGTCTCAGAAAAAGATATGCAAAAACAGCTGGTCAGCAAGAACAAGGACGCCTATTATCCACAGGTAATAGGAAAAATACCTGAGTTTCTGCTTCTGTATAAGGTTTATCATGGTTTTTACCGCAATAAAACCAGACACAGCCGCAAAAATCATACCAAGAGCAAGTGGTATCGTACCTATTTGAGAAAAACCGCTTTCCCCGGTTTTAACAATGTCATAAATATCAACGGCAACAGCGCCCAATATTGCAGGAATCGACAGAAGAAACGAAAAATCGGCAGCGGTTTTTCTTTCAATACCCAAAGCCAGTGCAGCTGAAACCGTCATACCCGATCTTGAAACCGCCGGAAGCATCGCAACTGCCTGCGACGTACCTATTAGCAAAGGATCCTTTATGTTCATCTGTTCTGTTGTCCTCTTTCTGTCTCTGGTACTGTCAGCATACATCAATATAATTCCTGTAAAGATAAAACCCGTTCCGAGTGTGGCACCGGTTTCGAAAAAAGACTCAATGATATCTTTAAGCAGAATTCCGAAAACCGCCACGGGAATTGTACCAATGACGATATAGACAGGAAGTTTTGAAAAGGGATTTCTTATAATTTCAAGTATCTTGCTCCTGTATACAACCAGGACTGCAATTAATGTGGCAAGATGCAGGGCTATGTCAAAAGACATGGCGCCTTCTTCTATTTTAAAAATTTTCTGAAGCAGAACAAGATGACCCGAACTGCTGACTGGCAGAAACTCGGTCAACCCCTGGACAATTCCCAGAATAATGGCTTCTATCACGGACATATCAAATCTTCCTTTCGCTTAAATTTAACTTCTAATCAGATTCATGTTCTTCCGGCAGAAAAGCTTCCTCCACATAATTATTACGTGCATTCCAGAATATCCATTCCTCGTAACCGGCATCATATACTGCCTGTATTTGCGCACGATATTCTTCCACGCCGTATTTCTTCCAGTAGCCGTCGGGCAGATAATCAGCGGTAAATCCCTGGATATATGGTCTGCACTTTACCTTATAACCTTCAACAGACTCAATTCTCTTTTTTCCTACAAGTAAAGTATTATAAACCACTTCATAAGGATAAAGATCGGGATGGGTAAACTTGATTCCGTTTATAACCTGTCCGACCCCGTTGGCCATTGAACCTTTCGGCGCACTGTTTGCGAAATGCGACGGATAGATCATCGGAGAAATATAATCCAGGTTCCGGCCTATGGTTTCTAGGGTTTGTCCGATTTCGCCATGGTCCCTGGACGAAATCAGCGGCATACCGAATATATCGGCTGAAAGAATTGTACCCTCCGGTACATTAGCCCTGATATACGCAATGAATTCTTCGATATATTCGCGCCGCTCTTTTCCTTCTTCAAGGTTTGAAAGCTCATACTTGTACAGGGATGTCTCGGGGAAACGGACATAATCAAACTGTATTTCGTCAAATCCGTAGTTTATCGCTTCCTGCACAATGGCAAGAATATAATCCCAGCTTTTCCTGTTTGTCGCATCAAGCCAGTACACACCGCTGCCGTCACTGCTCTGGTCAAACAGTTTCCCGTTATGGTGAATTGCCAGCTCTGGCTTGTATTTTGTTATAACACTGTCCTTGAACGTAACCACTCGCCCGATTACCCTGATATTGTTATCATGGAATTTCTTTATAATTTTCCTGATATCAATGTCATCACGGCATGCCTTCGCAGCGCGCACGTCTTCAATTTCAGATCTGTATGTTATTAGACCCCAGTCGCTTTTTATATCTATAACATACGCATTTATTTCGGTACGGTTTGCCAAATCTATGTAATGCTCCAGAAGACTGTTATTCTGAAAAGATTCCGGTTTTAAATACAGCGCCTTAACAGGCTGAAATTCGGGCTTAGGTACCGGGGTTACTGACGGTTCCGGCATGGGTGAAGGCGCTACGGTTGGTTCCCCGGCAGGAGTTTCGGTCGGGGACGGAATTTCAGTAGGGGCAAAAGTCACTTCAGGTGTCGGTGAATTCAATGCAGCAGTGGGACCGGTATCGTCCCCGGGCTCTGACGGTGTCTGCCTGTATCGTGCATACAGTCCCAATAACGCCAGTGATATCAATACCAATACAGTCAGTACGATTATTGAAACAGTATTTCTCTTATGTTTATCAGCTTCCGGCTTTATCATTTGTTTTTCGTTTTCCATCGCGGGCTTACCCCCTGTATAAAAATTTTTAAAATAACATTCCGTACCTGCACCGTATAGTTATTCAGGAAGGAAGGCATCCTCCACGTAATTGTTTCCTGAATTCCAGAATATCCACTCGGAATATCCGGCATCATAAACTGCCTGGATTTGCGCCCTGTACTGTTCCACTCCGTAACTCATATAATAACCTTCAGGAATATATGAAGCGGTAAAGCCCTGCAGGTACGGTCTTACCTTAACGTCAATTCCGCTGCTTTCCAGTCTTCGTTTTGTAATCAGAAGTGTATTATAAATAACCTTGTAGGGTTCAAGGTCGGGTTTTTCAAACAGAATACCGTTTATATTCGTACCTACGCCGTTTCCTGTATAATGGCTGCTGCTGTTGGCAAAATGCGACGGATAAATCATAGGTGAAATATAGTGTATCCGTTCGCTTATGGTTTCCAGTGTCTGGCCTATACCGCCCACGTCTTTTGTCTGCAGACAGATGCTGCCGAATATGTCGGCTGACAGCGTAACACCGGGCATCTGTTCAATTGCAGCCTGTATAAAACCGTCAATGTATTCGCTTTTCTCCTTTTCGAAATAGCTCATATCATACTTGTAATTCGTGGTTTCGGGAAAACGGATATAGTCAAACTGAATCTCGTCAAAACCTAAACTGATTGCTTCCTTTGCGATGTCGATAATATACTGCCATGTCTCTTCCTTTGTGGGATCAAGCCATGCCAGATAGGAATTATTGCCCACCTTGGCTTTAAAAACCTCACCGTTGCTGTTTTTCAGGCTCAATGACGGCTCCCTCAGAGGTAAATGCGGATCGTTGAAACATACCACTCTGCCTATTACTTTTATATTGTTTTCATGCAGTTTCCGAATAATTTCTTTCACATCATATTTTTTCTCCCATGCATCATGTTTCAGCGCAAGGGGAACCTGCGTTTCATAACAAATCTTTCCGTAATCGTCTTTCACATCTATGACAAAAGCGTTAATTTCGGTCCTGTTTGCCAAGTCAATAAAATGCTGAAGCCTTGAAGGGTTTCCTGCCGTATTTGCAGTTAAGTACAGCCCTTTAACTTCAACCGATGCAAATGGAGACGGGGTTGGAGTGGGTTCCGGCGCGGAAGTAGGGGTAATAACGGGTGTTACGGTAGATGCCGGTATTGGAGTTGATTCCGGAGTCGGATTGTTTTCGCCTGCTGATATAACAGGTGTCGGTGTTATATGTAAACCGTCGCTCCGGTTATTGACGGCATCATTGATCATAAAACCCAACAAAAGACCAATGCTGCATCCGGCAGCAATTACTACAATTATGGTGATTATAAGTCTCACACGTCTTTTTTTCATAACAGGGCACCTCATTGATTCTTCTTTTGCAATGGCTATCCGGGCGGAGCCATGCTCCGCCTGAACAGGAAATAATAATCAGCCAAGGCCATATACTGATTATAATGAAAACCGGTGCCCTGTGCAATACGCAGTTACCGACATTTCCCCGGTTACGCCTTATTTTTGGTTTTCGGCTTTGATACAACTGCCATGATATATCCGAAAAAAACCGCCGCCGCTATTCCGACAGCTCCGGCACGTACTCCGCCGCTGAATGCTCCAATCAGTCCTTTCTGGTTTACATCCTCAATAACGCCCTTTGCAAGGACATTTCCGAAACCAATTATAGGTACGGTTGCACCTGCACCACCCCATTCCACCAGCATTGGATATATTCCCAATGCACCGAGAACAACTCCGGCCACGACAAAAATAACCATTATCCTTGCCGGGGTGAGCTTTGTCAAATCAATCAGCAGCTGTCCTATAACGCAGATTAATCCTCCGACCAAAAATGCTCTGGCAAATTCCATATGTTTTACCCCTCCGGTTTATACCATTTCTATCCCCACTGCATGAGCTATGGCAGGTACGCTTTCACCCTGCTGAACGCTTATGGGGCTGTGAAGTGCTCCTGTTCCCACAAAAAGAACCCTGTTCAGTTCTCGTCTGGACATTTTTTCCAAAATATATCCTGCAAGAACCACAGCGGAGCAGGCACATCCGCTTCCACCGCAGTCAGTTCTTTGCTTCTGCCTGTCGTATATCATAACCCCGCAGTCATCATAAAATTCCTTTATTGCTATGCCGTTTTCCTCAAGCAGCTGCAGGCAAAGATTCTTGCCATGCATTCCCAAGTCTCCCGTAACTATAAGTTCATAATAATTAAGCGGAAGACCTGTTTCCCTGAAATGGGCGGTTATCGTATCGCAGGCTGCAGGTGCCATTGCCGAACCCATGTCGTTCGCATCGTTTATTCCCATATCAACGATTTTTCCCGTGGTGACATGAACAATCCTTGGACCGTCGCCGAATTTTCCCACCATAACTCCGCCTGCGCCGGTAACCGTCCATTGGGCTGTAGGCGGCCTCTGATTTCCGAATTCCAGCGGAAACCTGAACTGTTTTTCAGCTGAGCAAAAATGACTTGATGTTATGCAGACGCATCTTTCAGCAAAACCGCCTTCCACCATGAGGCTGCCTAGTATAAGGGATTCCGCCATTGTGGAGCAGGCGCCGTACAGCCCGAAAAACGGTATTTCGCTTTCCCTTAAGCCGAAATTTGCAGCAATGCACTGATTAAGCAAATCTCCGGCAAATATATACTGAATATCGCCGGGTGAAACATTTCCTTTCATCAGTACTTTTGACAGTGTTTCCCTGAGGAATTTGCTCTCTGCCTTCTCAAAACTTTCTTCACCGAAATATTCGTCTTGCACTATTTCGTCAAAATACCGGCCCAGCGGGCCATTACCTTCCTTTGCTCCTACAATTGACGCCCATGACTGAATTACAGGCTTACTGTCCAGTCTTACAGTCTGCTTTCCCAGCCTTGTACCCATAAAACCCTTCCTTTCAAACCCTTCCTTTCCGCGGCAAGCATGGAACGAAACTTCAGGTTACAAGATAATATATAATTCCTGCTATAATTGAAGAAATTATCCCATAAACCAGTACAGGTCCTGCTATCAGGAACATCCTGGCTCCAACGCCCATAACATATCCTTCTCTTTTATATTCCATGGCAGGTGATACAATGGAATTCGCAAACCCCGTTACGGGAATGGCAGCACCTGCTCCTCCTATCCTGCCGATTTCGTCATATACGTTCAGAGCGGTAAGAAATGCCCCGAGAAAAATCATGAAAAGAGTTGTCAGGGAACTGGCATCATTTTTGGGCAGTCCGGCATTCAGCAAAGCTCTTAATATGAACTGGCCTATTGTACAGATTACCCCACCGGTTACAAATGCCATAACGCAATTTTTAAGCTTAGGGCTTTTCGGTGCCTGCTCCTGTGCCCATTTTTTATATTCTTCCTTGGTCCTTTTCTGTTCCATAACATTCCCCTCCTTGCACGGGATACAATAATCAAATCAGTTTTACATTCCTTTCTTCTTTCAGCACGAATACTCCTTTCTGCGGAATATGATCCCTGGAACGCGATGAATGGACAAAAAACAGAATAACTGCGCCAATTAACAGAAGAGACAGGATAACAATTATCCAAAGGTATCTTGTTCTGTTAAGTGTCCTTCCTACCATTGAAGAACCTCCCGGATCTTAATCAGAAAATCAAGTTTATTTTTTGATGCTTGAAAAAAAAATATTCGAAAAACAAGCATGTCTATTTTTCGCCATAAAAAAAGATCCGGTCAAAAACCGGATCTTGGTGAGATATTCCATTCATTTAATTAACGGTCTGCAATGATTTTTTCTCAACGGCGAAAACAAACCCGTCGCCGTCATAATCCACTGAAATAACCGAACCTTCGGATATTTCTCCTTTCAGGTATCTTTCTGCGAGCTCATCCTCGATATACTGCTGTATCTTCTTTCTAAGCGGCCGTGCACCGTATTTCGGGCTGTAACCTTTTTCAACCAGCACGTCTTTGGCTTTTCTGCTTACCATAATGTCGATACCTTTTTCAAGAGCATTCCTTCTTACTTCTTCTATCATCATGTCAACAATTGCGTTCAGCTGTTCCTTGGTCAATTCTTCAAATACAATCACTTCATCAACCCTGTTCAGGAATTCAGGCCTGAAGGTGTTCTTTACGGCATCCATAATCTGCTTTTCGAGGTTGGCACCGTTTTCATTGTTATAACCTATAACCGGCGCCCGGTTACTTGTTCCGGCATTTGATGTCATGATTATGATCGTATTCTCGAAGCTTACCGTCCTTCCCTGGCTGTCAGTCAGCCTGCCGTCTTCCATAATCTGCAGAAGTATATTGAAAACGTCCGGATGGGCTTTTTCAATTTCATCCAGCAAAATTACCGAATATGGCCGTCTGCGAACCTTTTCAGTCAGCTGGCCGCCCTGGTCAAAGCCAATATATCCGGGAGGTGCACCAATCAGCTTTGATACAGTATGCTTTTCCATGTATTCGGACATATCAAGCCTGATCATTGCATCAACGCTGCCGAACAGTTCCTCGGCAACTGCACGGGCAAGCTCAGTTTTACCTACACCCGTGGGACCTACAAAAATAAATGAACTGGGTTTGCGTTTCTTTCTGAAATCTGACCTGTTTCTCCTTATTGCCCTGGCTACGCTTTCCACTGCTTTGTTCTGGCCGACAACCCTCCTGTGCAGGCGTTCCTCCAGCGAGATCAGTTTCTGTGCCTCTTCTTCGGTTATCCTGCTTACCGGGATTTTCGTCCAGGATTCAATTACAAAGGCAACGTCGTCCTTTGTAACATCCATTGTTCCGTGTTTCTGCGTAAGTTTATTTATCCTTTCCTGCAGTCTGCATTCTTCAACTTTATAGTCTGCAGCTTTCTTGTAATCGTCGTGCAAAGCTGCCTGCTCCTTTGCTTCCTGAACTCTCTGCAGTTCAAGCTTCAGAGCTTCCAGCTCAACCAGTCCCTGATTCTTCAGGTTAACCCTCGAACCGGCTTCATCTATTACATCTATCGCTTTGTCTGGAAGGAATCTGTCGTTTATATACCTGTCAGACAAATAAACGGCATATTCTACAACGTCATCGGGAATCCTTACATGGTGGTATTCCTCGTAATAGCCTTTAATTCCTTTAAGAATTTCAATGGTTTCTGCCACTGACGGCTCCTCAACCAGAACGGGCTGGAATCTTCTTTCCAGCGCGGCATCCTTTTCAATGTGCTTCCTGTATTCATCCAGCGTTGTTGCACCTATTACCTGCACATCCCCGCGGGCAAGGGCAGGTTTCAGAATATTGGCCGCATTCATTGCACCGCCTTCAGCATCACCGGCCCCTATAATATTGTGAAGCTCGTCTATCACCAGAATGATATTGCCGTTCTCCTTTGCTTCCTTAAGGATTGATTTCATCCTGGCTTCGAACTGGCCCCTGAACTGCGTACCTGCAACAATCGCAGCCAGATCAAGCATATAAATCTCGGTTGAGAAAAATCTTGCAGGTACCTGCCTGTTTACAATACGCACAGCCAGTCCTTCGGCTATAGCGGTTTTTCCCACACCCGGCTCGCCGATCAGCACGGGATTGTTCTTAGTCCGCCTGTTCAGAATCTGTATAACGCGATCAATCTCTCGCTCCCGGCCGATGATCCTGTCTATTTCACCTCTGGCGGCCTTTTCGGTCAGGTTGATTCCGTAAGTATCAAGGTATTTGCGTTTGCCCTGTTTCTTTGTCTTAATCCTTACACCGTCGTAATTACCCGTCTTTTTGTCATCCTCGCCTGCTGCCCTCTCATCGGACATCATGCTGCCAAAAGGCCTGAGCAGCTGGTTGTTTCTTCCTTCCTCATTATCGGAAAAAGCTTCATCAAACCCGTTCATATCCATATTTTCAAACAGACTCATCATCTGGTTGCTCAGGTTTTCAATATCCTGAGGCGTAAGCCCGGTCTGCTGAAGAATATGGTTTAACGGGGCAATCCCCTGTTTCTGCGCACACTGCATGCACAAACCGATGGGTTCCTGTTTTCCGTTAATAACTTTCGTAATAAAAATCACAGCTATATTTTTTTTGCAGATTGAGCATTTCATCATTGTTCATCATCTCCATTCATGGCGGAATATCCCTGTCAGAATCCTTCAAGAAGCAGTTTCCGCTTGTTACTAATCTATTCGTACGGTTTCCCTGTAATCAGCTTCGTTATTATTTAATCTAATTTTATCACAATCAAAGCTTTTTGACCAGAAAAAGTTTGTCCTTCCCTAACCTTAATGGTATAAAATGGAACACATTCATTACAGCAACCTCTTTTTCACCGTAACACAATTACCTCTATGATTGAATGATATATCGTCACATAAACTCCTGACTATCTGCAAACCTCTGCCGCATTCAGGAATTTCAAACACATCGGTGTTACACTCCACCTTGTTGTTATTCATGTCAAAAATCTTCCTCACGTCAAATCCCTGTCCCTGGTCCTTTATTGTTATATTCAGAATATCCCTTTCCCTGATACATACATCCATATAAACCTTCTTGCTGCAGTCCAGAAGGTTTCCATGCTCAATTGCATTCTGCAGAAGTTCGCTGAGTATAATTCTTATATCAAAGGACTGATCGCTGTTTATTCCAAATGAATTTTCCAAGCACGAAATAATGCTTCTTACCGCTTCGCATACAGCTTCTGCATCATTTACTATAAATCCCCGGTAAATCTTTCTTACTTTCATCCGATCAGCTCCACTGGTCTCACCTTGGCAAGTGAAACACCGATAATTGAATTCTGTTAATTATATACCACCAAAACCGTTATTTTCTCAAAATCCTTCTGAATTTCTCCAAAGTTTTTCGTTCAAGCCTTGAGATATACATCTGTGACACTTTAAAATCCTCAGCAATTTCCTTTTGCGTCCTGTTTTCAAAATATCTCAGCCTGATAAATTTTTTCTCGGTATCATTGAAATGCTTCATTGACTTTTCAAGAAAATCCCTGTTGTTAATTTTTTCAAAGGTTTCATCATCTTCTCCTATAGCTTCATAGAGTTCCAGATCGTCATCATCATATACAGTCTGATCAAATGACTGAATCTTGTATACATTCCAGGATTCAATGATTTCGAGAATTGTCTCTTCACTGAGATTCAGGTATTCCGCGATTTCATCAACCCTTGGCGCCCTTCCGTTTTTCTGCATGAGAAGTTCCCTTGTCTGATTGACTTTCTGATAAATTTCGTATATTCTTCTCGGCACACGGATTACCGATGCCTTATCACGGAAATACCGCTTAATTTCTCCTATAATAGTAGGTGTAGCAAAACTTACAAATTTCACATTTGCATTTATGTCAAAACGTTCCACCGCATTTATCAGCGCCATACAGGCAACCTGGTACAAATCGTCATACTCCACGCCCCTGTTGATAAACTTCTTTGCAAGAATTTCAGCCAGATACAGGTATCTGGAAACAATTTCGTTACGAATGTTCACATCTTTGGTTTTCCGGTACTGTTCAAACAAAACCTTGTCGGAAACTTCGTTCTGGTTCTCCTTGTTTTTATCCATTAACGGAATCCCCCAAATTTTTTCCAATGGTTATTACACAGTCGTCATCGCACGCGATGCTGAACTCGTCTGTTAAGGATGAAATAATTGCCTTCGCAAATTCTCCGGAATCACCTTCAAACAAATTCTCGGCAAGACAGTTTGGCACTTTGAAAAAAGCCTGAAAACCGTTTTCATACAGCTTGAACCTGACGTCGTAATACTGGCTGGTAACACAGTCGGATGAAACAATCCTTGAGCATATTTCAGAAACAACTACCTTGATATCTTCAACTATATCAATATCAAATCCTATCTTTGACACCAGCCCGGATACGGCCAGCCTGACAAAACTCAGATACTCGGCTTTTTTGGGAATATTTATCACAATTTCATCATAGTTTCCGCTCATACGGCTTCCTCCAGGATAAATACTTTATCGAGACCTGTAATCCGGAAAAGCTTCTTAATGTTTTCTCTAAGCTGGTATATATATACATTGTTCTGATGGCTTTTTACCCTTTTCAGCGCTCCCACCAAAATTCCAAGTCCGGTACTGTCAATATATGACAGCCCGTCACAGACAAGCTCTATATCCTTTGTACCGTCGCCAATTATTTCGTAAAGCCTGTTTTTGAACTCAGGCGCAGTGGCTATATCTATTTCCCCGCTTAGTATAATTCGTATTTTCCCGTTGTCGCTGCGGTTATCCACTGTTATTTCGAACATAAACACTCCCCCTTTGATTCAGAATCTTTCCTTACTTATTCACTCAAACTGCCGACAAACTCCACGGAGCTCTCCACCTTTTGAGTATTGCGACATATACCAACTACTGCGCTGTTTGCATATATTCCGTTATCCTTGATGAAATCAGTTTCGGTTATATCTATACCGTAAATACGTTCGGGGCCGTAAACCGGTTCGCCGTTTTCGTCTTCGTCAATCATCTCGCTTCCGCGAACATAACTTTCCTCAGGGAATTCCCATTCGTCAGCCAAATCGTCAAGCGGAAGAAATACACCCTGAGAAGCGTAAACATCGAAGTTTTCCCTGTCCATAATAATAACGTCCACTTCCTGGGCTGCTATCATTGCGACAAATTTCATCTGTGTAGCATACAGATACTGAGGATCTTCAATGGCTGTACTGAAAACCTGGACTGACGGCGCATTAATTCCTGCTACCCTTTCCTTTACATTGTTCTCAACGGCTGTCTGATCCTGGGCAAACAGTTTTCCGTAACATATGATTGTAAAGTCAGGATTCACCTGGTTGACACAGCTCCGTATTGAAAAAATCAGTACAATCACTGCCACAAGCCCGACTATCATATGTATTTTATAATAGTGAAAGAAATTCTCCAGTTTTATGGGATCTACCCTGAGAATTCTTGCCAGCAGGGGAGGATTTTCACGCAGCGCCTTCTTCCGCTCCTCTTCATTCTTGTCCATATATGTTATGCCCATCAGGAAATTGTAAGCCTCGGTAACATCTTCAATCGTATATCCTCTTTCGTCCTTTTCAATGCTTCTGAATTTCCTGGTTAAAACCCCGTATCTTTTTGCAATATCATCCCTCGTTGCATCAGGACTAAGCTCCATGATTTCCAGCGCTTGATCCCTGTCCATCTGATTCACGGAAGCACCCCCCTTTAAATCAAACCTATTCCTTTGGCTTCATCGTTGGGAACAGCAATACATCACGTATGGAATAAGAATTGGTAAACAGCATCACAAGCCTGTCGATCCCCACGCCAAGTCCGCCGGTGGGAGGAAGGCCATGTTCCAGTGCTATTATATAGTCTTCATCCATCATATTGGCCTCTTCATCGCCCTGTTCCCGTTTTCTTACCTGGGCCAGGAATCTTTCCTTCTGATCAATCGGATCATTCAGCTCAGAATAGGCATTTGCCATTTCGCGGCCCATTATGAACAGTTCAAACCGTTCGGTAAGTTCAGGTTTGTCGGGTTTCCTCTTTGTAAGCGGAGAAACCTCAACCGGATAATCCATAATAAAAGTAGGCTGTATCAGGTGATGTTCCACAAACTCTTCAAAAAACAGGTTCAGTATTTCACCCTTCTTGGTTTTACCCTCAGTATCAAGGCCTTTTTCTTTCGCCAGAGAGATTGCCTCTTCATCTGATGTAATGGCATCAAAATCAACACCGGCATATTTTTTTACTGCTTCGGTCATAGTCATACGCGCCCATGGCAGCGACAAATCGATCTCCTGACCCTGATACTCGAGCTTTCTTGTTCCAAGAACAGTATCCGCAACATGAATATAAAGATCTTCCGTTAGTTTCATCATGCCGTGATAATCGGTATAGGCTTCATATACTTCCAGCAGCGTAAACTCAGGATTATGCTTAACAGACATGCCCTCATTCCTGAACATTCTTCCCAGCTCGTATACCTTTTCAAGACCGCCGACAATCAGTCTCTTTAAATAAAGTTCGGGTGCAATACGCAGGTACATGTCCAAATCCAGAGTATTATGGTGGGTTATGAAAGGCCTTGCATTTGCACCGCCGGGAATTAAATTCAGAATAGGAGTTTCAACTTCAAGGAAACCCCTGCTGTCCAGGAAACTTCTTATTGCGGATATTATTCTGCTTCGCATTATAAAAGTATTCCTGACCTCAGGGTTAACAATGAGGTCAAGGTACCTTTGGCGATAGCGCGTATCGGTATCCTTAAGCCCGTGGAACTTTTCGGGAAGAGGTCTTAACGATTTTGACAAAAGGGTATATTCATGAACCCTGATGCTTATTTCACCCATTTTCGTTTTGAAAACCGTTCCCTTGACGCCTATAATATCACCGATATCCAGTTTTTTGAATTCCTCGTATTCTTCTTCACCCAGCTCGTTGATACGGACAAACAGCTGAATTTTCCCGTCCCTGTCATGCAGATCGCAGAAACTGGTCTTACCCATTCCGCGTTTAGCCATTAATCTGCCTGCAACAGAAACCTCTTTTCCATCAAACTGTTCAAAACTTTCGTTAATTTCCTTAGTTTTGTGAGTAACATCATACTTCACAATCTTGAAAGGATCTTTACCAATATTTTGAAGATAGCTGAGCTTCTGCCTTCTAATCTTCAGTATTTCATTCAATTCCTGAACATCTTCTGTGTTGTGACTCAAATTCTCCGGCATTTATAGTCCTCCTGTGAATCAGTTTACTGCATTTTTCTCCGCACAATGACGGAAAAAATGCCAAAAAAGCGAAACATAACACAAAAACAGCTTACATCGTAATGTAAACTGTTTTGCTGATAAACATATTATACCCTATGAATCCCGCGATAACAATATCTGCACAATTATTTGTATATTTCAAGCACTTTGAGCCTTACAGTGCCGTCGGGGACCTGCACGGTTACTATATCGCCGGGTTTTTTACCCATAAGCGCCCTTCCTACCGGTGAATCATTTGATATTTTCTGCTCCAGCGGATCGGCTTCAGTTGATCCCACAATATAATAATCCATTTCTTCATCAAGATCCATATCATAAACCTTGACGCGGGTTCCCAAACGTACCGAATTGGTATCTACTTCGTCCTCATCGATTACAACGGCATTTTTCAGCATATTTTCCAGCTGTACAATACGAAGCTCGTTTTTCGCCTGTTCGTTTTTTGCCTCATCATATTCCGAATTTTCAGAAATGTCCCCGAATGCCAGTGCTTGTTTTATCCTTTCAGCAATTTCACGTCTTTTTTCCCCTTTTAAGCGTTCAAGTTCCTCTTCAAGTTTTTTAAGTCCCTCATATGTCAAATATATTTCTTTGCCACTCATGCAATGATTACTCCTTTTTTAAATTTCTCTCTGTAATCCCCGTTGAACATATGCAAAGGTTATAATAATTTATCCGCTTAACTGACTTTTATTCCTGTAATATTTTACTGCCGCGCCTCACCGGGATTACTGACTGACACATACAAATCCCCTTTTGATCCATATATATTATGCTCAAAAAGTTTATAATGGGAGAATTACTTCCCCCATTGCATTGCTAACATTATAATGCACACATTCTGTTATGTCAAGAATACAACCCCTGTGATTCAGCCGATAAAACCGCGATTCTTACGCCAAGCAATTCCTCAGCCTCTGTTATTGGAATGCCCTTCCTTTTTATAATCATATTCAGTAAAAACTCCGCCAGCAACTGGTTATCAAATCTCTGTACCAACGCTGTTCCAAGCTTTTTCAGCAATTTCCTCCGGAAAACATAACCTATCCGGTACTTCTTTTTGTGTTTCGGGCAGACAATATTTTTTGCGCAGGCGGAAATTTTAATACCGTCAAAGGGAAAATCAACATCGGTTTTATCATATGAAATCCATACATCACTTCTTGAAAGCACGGCCAAATCATCTGTAATGCAGACGGGAACACCCGTTTCAGCCATAAACTCATCCCAGGTATCCTCGGGCACATCATCCGAAATTATAAAATTTACCATACGGAAGTTTCTCAGCACACTTATCAGGTTCGGTCTGATATATTGCTTTCCGGCTCCCGAAAGCGTAACCGTCATCGTCTGCAATTCAAGGCCTTTCAGCGGCTCGGATGCAAAAAGCAGATGTATGTTTCTGCGTATGCTTTCGGCAATATATTCGTTCTCATCCCGTATCCATTCACCGCTGATATATTCCTTCAGCAGAGGTTCAAGAAGATAATGCTCTATGTTGTTTCTGTCTATGGATGACATCCACTTTTTAAGAGTAAGTTTTCTTCCGGTTCGGTTTTTAGACCGGTAAATTTCAGGATGGGGCATTGTAATGATATACAGGAAAAGCCCGTCATCTATTTCTTCCAAGTTTACCTGGACGGGGGCAGGAAAAAACGGCCAAAAGATATTAATAATCTTTTCAAACGTCTGGGCGGTTTTATTCCCATCAGGTACGTCCGAGGACAGAACCAGCGCATAAGCCATAATAACACCGTTTCATGGACTCCATTTACGTATTTTATTATTATGGTCCATGCCCACGGAATATTACAAAAAATCGGCCTAACGAAGGGCTTCCTTAATTTGCTTTGCAAGTTTCCTGCTTATGCCCTTAACCCTGCAGAGTTCATCCTCAGTGGCTTCACGAATCCTTTGAACCGAACCGAATTCCTTTAAAAGTGCTTTCTTCTTTTTGGGGCCAATACCTTCAATATCGTCAAGTACTGAGGCACGCTGAATTTTTTTTCTTTTCAGCCTATGAAAACTTAACGAAAAACGGTGGACCTCCTCCTGAATCGAGGCAATAAAAGAAAAAAGCTCCGGTTCTTCCTTAAGTTCAATGCTGGCCGTATCATTAACCAGCTTTTGAGTCTGATGTTTTTCATTTTTGACCATGCCGGCAACGGGAAAACTCATTCCAAGCTCTGAAAGAACTTCAGCAACAGCATGGACATGGCCTATTCCTCCGTCTATCAGCAGCAGCTCGGGCACTTCGGAAAAACTTGCATCTTCGCTCCCGTCTTTCAGTCTCTTAAGCCTTCTGTAAAGTACTTCCTGCATGCAGGCATAGTCATTCTGTATATCCACATTTTTTATCTCAAATTTCCTGTAATGTGACGGTTTTTTTTCACCATCCTCAAATACAACCATGCCTGCAACCATGCCCTGTTTTCCCGTGTTTGAAATGTCATATGCCTCGATTCTTCGCGGCGCATCAGGTAAATCAAGGAAATGACGAAGTTTTTCAAGAGCTTTTTCAATATTTTCCTGCCTGTTTGAATAATTCAGCCTGAATTTAAGGAATTCTTCCTCGGCATTTTTTATTGCCAATTCCATCTGTTTTTTTCTGTCCCCGCGCACGGGAACATGAACCTTCACAGCCCTGCCGCGGACAGTTTTCAACCACTGCTCAATAATTTCACTGTTGGCGGGATTATGCGTCAGCAGTATTTCCGGTGGAATTTCACGGCCGTTTCCGTAGAACTGGATCAGGAATGTCTCCATTATTTCCTCATCAGCCATATTGTATGTTTTTTCCATGTAATTGACGTTTTTGCCCACCAGCTTTCCGCCGCGGACAAAAAGCACAATTACCAGGCTGTTAATCTCGTCACGAACCAATGCACACAAATCCCTGTCCTCGAATTTTGTCGAAAGAACCACCTGTTTTTCAGTGATTCTTGTTATGCTCATAATTCTGTCGCGCATCGAAGCAGCCTTTTCAAATTCAAGATTCTCCGCATATTCCTGCATCTTTTTCTGAAGTTCGTTCAGTATTTCATCCTGCCTGCCTTCAAGAAACCTGCAGGCTTCCCTGGCAATTTCCCTGTACTCTTCATTGCTAATCAGTCCTGCACATGGAGCGGAGCAAAGTTTAATATGATAAAAGAGACATGGGCGCTGGTTATCGCCCTCCTTGATTTGCCTGTTGCAGGTCCTGAGAGGAAATATTTTTCTTAAAACTTCCAGGGATTTCCGGGCGTCGGCCGCTTTCGTATAAGCGCCAAAATATCTTGACCCGTCCTTTTTTATTATCCTCGTCAGTTCAATTTTAGGAAACAGCTCCTGAACGGTAATTCTTATATAAGGATATGTCTTGTCATCTTTCAGAAGAATGTTATATCTCGGTTTATGCAGCTTAATCAGAGTATTTTCAAGAATCAGGGCTTCTGCCTCTGTTTCGGTTACAATGGTTTCTATACTGTTTATCTTGGATACAAGGGTTTTAGTTTTCGGATCTTTTTCTTCAGGATTCTGAAAATACTGCCTAACACGGTTTTTCAAAACCTTTGCCTTACCGACGTATATAATCCTGCCCGACTTGTCCTTCATCAGATATACCCCGGGCGATTCCGGGATATTCTCCAGAATGTTCCTGATATTATCCATAGCATTTGCGCTTTCTGACAGCGTTATTCCGTCATACCCCTTTCAACGAACATTTCAAGTTCGTTTATGGCAAGCTGCTCATCCGGCCCATCAGCTATCAGCAACACTTTTTCGCCCCTGCTGATGCTGAGGGACAAAATTCCCAAAAGACTTTTGGCATTAGCTCTGCGATCGTTTTTTTGAATCCATATATTGGATTCATAACCTGATACTTTTTGAATTAACCTTGCAGCAACTTTTGACTCCAGGCCTGATTCATTTTTTATTGTTATTTCCTTACTGATCATTCCAGTTCCCCCTGCTAAACCTTAATTCTCTTAAATGCCAGGTTATTTTCCGTCACACGACAAATTTCTGTCATACCTAATTATACAATGACAGTGCAGGGTTTTCAAATATATTATTTGTCCAAGGAAATAATATATGCTGTTTTTCCAGGAGACTCAGACTTTTCTGACAGATTTTCTGTTTACGGCATAATATATTCCTCCGGTAATTAAAATGATACAGGCAGCCAGCCCGGTCATCTCCATGGTTCTGAACATCTCTATCAGATCCAGGGCTTCCCACTTGGCAGTGTTTATGAACTCAAGGCTTTCGTCAAGTACAAAAGCAAGGGTATTGCTGTAAAATTTATTCATGAAACCGATTACCTGTTCGAAGAACAGATTAAGCATAAGAACAATAAGGGAAGCAAATACAAGAGCAGGTACAGGAATCTTTAATTTTTCCCGGCCTGCAGGATTTTCGGGCTGACGTTTTTTTATTTTCCGCATAACTTTGCTCTCCAGGCCGTCAAGTTCAAATTCGGTGCCAAGCTGTCCGAGGAGAAAATACAGGCTCTTCCATTCATTTAATGTACTGCTGCATTTTTGACATACAGAAATATGTTCCTCGAGTTTTTTTCGTCTTTCAGAATCCAGCATATTGTCGAGGTACAATGATATTTCCTTTTCACTAATATGCATAATTATGCCTCCCCGAAATATTCAGCCATCTTTTCCTTTAACATTTTCCTGGCCCTGTATATCCTGTTTTTTACTATACTCAGAGGTACATTCATAACTTTTGCAATTTCCTCATAACTTAATCCCGCCTGGTGAAAAAGAAGCAACGGGGTTTTATACCCAGGTTTAAGCAGACGGATCTGCTCTTCAAGCCATTGCTTTTTTTCCTTGTTTATAAGTATATCATCAGCAGATTCAGTTGTATCTTCCACTACAGGGTTTTCCTCGGCAGCTACGGTATAGTTTTTATTTTTTCTCAGTGTATCAATACAGGTATTATGCGCTATCCTGCTGATCCACGATGAGAATTTCATACCGGTATCATACATGTCAAGTTTTCTGTACGCCTTGAAGAACACTTCCTGTGTTATGTCCTCAGCAAGATGCGGATCCTTAAAAAAGCTGATGGCAATGGAATACACAAGCTTCTTGTATTTTGCAACAAGGTATTCAAATGAATCAATATCGCCGTTAAGACATTTTTCAACAATCATCTTGTCTTCCATTTACTTTCCCTTCAGCAGTAAATTACGTCATAACGCGGGATTACCTGTAAATCATTTTTGTTTACACAGTTATCTGTTATAATTAATACGCAGTTTTAAATTGCAATGTCTGATTCCGACATCATTATTATGGCACGAAGATAAATAAAATTGAATGCAATTAAAGAAAAATATTCCACTGTTTTAGATATTTAACTTCTCAGGATGTTTGTCGATAAAAATAACAAAAGTGCATATTAATTTCTATATTTTATTTGTAAAAATTTCACATAACATATAAAATGCGGGTGATTTTATATGTCTGAAAAACTCAGGGAGAAAATTTTACACTTTACCGAAAAAGTAAAAAAAACGTTCTTGCTGCGGAAAAAAGAAATATCAGGTACAATTGAAGTGAAAAAAACAAGTATTCTAAGAAAAATCAAGATACGTCAAAGAATCATTATTGCCTTCTTTATCATATCGATTCTTCCGCAGCTCATACTGGGATTAATATCATTCAGCAGCGCAAAAACACTCCTTTCAGGTACTGTTAAGCAATATACCGAACAAACGGTGATTCAGTTCGGCAGAAATATTTCAGGTGAATTAACCAAGGTAACCGAATCCACAAATTCTTTTCTTTTTTCTAGCTTCCTGCAAAGTCGCTTTTATGAATACGATCAACTTCCGGTATATGATAAGGGAGTGGCTTATAACGAAATTCATAAGGAAATGACAGTCATTGCAACCCAGAACAAAAGCGTGGCTGAACTGCGCCTGGTTTCATCCGGAAATTCAACCATATACGTGGGCACAGCTTCTGACAATATTGATTACGAGCAGTTGAACGAACAATTTACCGAAGGAGGATACAGCTATAAGTGGTACAACTTCGAAAATAAAATCATCTATGCGAGAAGAGTTGTACATATTTCGACCAACGAATGGCTGGGAAACTTTTATATTGTTTTTAGCAGTACTTCATTGAACCAGTTGTTTGATACCCTTAAGTTTGATGACAGGGTTGAACTGCTGTTTCTTACTGAAAACGGAACCATCGTGTATTCCAGTGATGAGTCTAAAACCCCCGGAACGGTATATCCATATCCCGACCTGATAAATACAATCGTTTCAGAAAGAATAACCGAAGACAATCTGTACGGTGGTTTTAACATTCATCTGGACGAAAATTCCTACTGTAATTTTTATCATTTCTTAAATACACCTTTTTACGTGGTAACTGTTACACCATATTCATTTATAAATTCCGCAGCAAATACCATCGGAACCTCCATAGCATTCACGCTGGGAATAGCCATAATACTGTCGGTGGTTCTTTCCATTGTTATCTCCAACAATATTTCCTCGCCGCTTGCCACCCTTGCAGGCCTGATGAGGAACGCAAGATCCGGTGACTTCACCAAAACCGTAACTGACAACAGCAAGGACGAAATCGGTGAAGTAATAACCCATTTTGATGATATGATTAGTAATATCAAGAAGCTGATTGAGAAAGTTCAGATTTCGGTTAACAATGTATCAGCAAGCGCAGAAAAGATATTTGCATCTTCCGAGCAATCCCTTGCCTCATCGGAGCAGATTGCACTGACCCTGCAGGAAGTTGCAAAAGGTTCTTCTGAACAGGCAGAAGAAGTGTCCAGGACCGTGGAATACATGAATGATCTTTCCGACAGCATTAACAAGATGACTGAAAAACTCTCGAACATGGCAGGCCTTATAGCAAATACCGAAGAAACAAGTACCGAAGCTATAGAAAGGGTAAAAATCCTTAACGACAGGGCCAACCAGACAAAGGAAGCCTCGCTGAGAATAGTTGAAGAATTAAACAGCCTTAACAATGACATGAGGCAAATTCGCAAGATAACCAAACTTATCGTTGGTATATCCGATCAGACTAACCTGCTGTCTCTGAACGCCGCCATAGAAGCGGCGCGTGCAGGCGAAGCGGGCCGCGGCTTTGCTGTGGTTGCAGATGAGGTAAGAAAACTTGCCGATCAGACAAAAGAAGCTTCAATTATGATTAACAATATAATTAACGAAATCAACAATAAAACTGAACATGCCGTATCTGAAGCAACAAACACCAGCAGCATTGTTCAGGATCAAATGGCTGCCGTTGAACAGACCAATGATGCATTTAACCAGATTACTGCATCCATGAGGGAAATCAAGGAATATATGACCGAAGTGGAAAACTCGGTGGGCGACATGCTGGCACTCAGGCAGAAAACCCTCTCGGCAGTAGAAAATATTTCAGCGGTATCAGAGGAAGCTGCAGCAACTTCCGAAGAAGTATCGGCAAGTACGCAGGAGCAGATGGCAAGCGCAGAAGTTCTTACCAACCTTGCAAGAGAGCTGGACAAAATGGCGAAAGAACTTCAGAGCGCGGTATCCATGTTCAAAATCAACTGATTTGCATGGAAATTATTATTGTTCGGCAAATTCAACGGTTTTTGGAGGAGCTGCCTGTCTTGATTCAGGGCAGCTCTTTTTACCGGTTATATAAAGCAAGCGCTGAAAGCCTGCCGCCTCAAAGTACGCCCATTTTCCTTTCTCTCCTGACAAAACAAACAGAAACCACAATTGAAATCTTGCATAAAACCGCAAGCAACATCTTAAATTCCTGTTGCTGTATATAGGAAATTAACCTGTCTGAAAGTGTACTTTGAATAAAAAAGTGAAGTTATTGCAGTAAAACTAAGGAATATGCTTTATCAGGTTATCAGGTTCTGACAGGAAAGCAAGCTTTTCCGATCAATATAAATAATACAGGTATCAATATGTAGCAGGCAAACATAAGCAAATGCATGAATTCAATTAAGGATTAACCCGAAAAATGCAAAAATTAAGCTGCCCCTGAACTTCATCTTTTTGGGACAGCCTTTTTGCTTCATACAGTAGTCAGAATGCCAGTTTCATAAGTATTTTCCGGTCTACATCAACTGCATATATTTTTCTATAGCACCGGTCGGACAAACCTTTATGCATTCGCCGCAGTTTTCGCACTTGGAAGTATCTATAACGGCCCGCAGGTTCACAATTGAAATAGCCTCTTTCGGGCATGCTTTTACACACTTTCCGCATGCAATGCAGGCAACTTTGCAGTTTTTGCGGGCAACAGCTCCCTTTTCCTCGTTACTGCATGCGACCGAATAACCCGATCTGGCCGGAACCATCTTAATTATCAGCTTGGGACACTCTGCAATACATTTTCCGCAGCCGGTACATTTTCTCTCATCTATTCTTGCAATACCGTTTTCCACGGTGATTGCACCAAAAGCGCACACCTTTTTGCAACTGCCCATTCCCACACATCCATATATGCAGGATGACGGGCCGCCTGCCATGGATGCAGCCGAACGGCAGTCAAGTATGCCGTCATAATCAAATTTTATAGTGACATTATCCCACGAGCCCTTGCACATAACCCGGGCCACCATTTTTTCGCCGGCTACCGCTTCGACTCCCATAATGCTGCTAAGCCTGGTCACGAGCTCCGGTCCGCCGACGGGACATTTATTAATTTCCGCGCCGTTTACAATCGCCTCGGCATAATTATCGCATCCTGTAAATCCGCATGCTCCGCAGTTCGCACCGGGCAGGGCTTCACGTACTTTTGCCACCCTGTCGTCGGCCTCTACTTCGAATTTAATGGAAGCGTATGAAAGCATCAGGCCAAATACCAGCCCGAGGCCTGAAACTATCGCTACAGGAAGTAAAACCATTTCCATTAATTTCACCACTCTTTCAGTTCAAAACTCTTTCAGTTAAAAATCCATCATTTCTGCCTTTACAAAAATATACAAACTTAAATACCGAATAATCCCTGAAACCCGAAAAATGCAACCGATACCAATGCCGCTGCAATCAGCGTTATCGGTAACCCGCGAAATGCAGGCGGTATATCGTTTGTCTCAATTCTCTCCCTGACGCCTGAGAACAATACCAGTGCCAGCGTAAAACCAACTGCTGAAGCAAATCCGAATACTACGGCCTTCAGAAATGTGTATTCTCTTTCAATAATCAGAAGAGCCGCTCCCAAAACCGCACAGTTTGTTGTAATAAGCGGCAGGTATATTCCCAGTGCCCTGTACAGAGGAGGCATGAATTTTTTCATAACTGTTTCCACCAGCTGAACCAGTGCAGCAATTACAAGAATGAATGCTATTGTTCTAAGATAGGTCAAATCATTGGGTTTTAGCATGTATTCGTATATAAACCATGTAATGGCGGACGATAAAGTAATTACAAATATTATGGCTCCGCCCATACCAACGGCTGTGGACGTTTTTTTCGATACCCCGAGGAATGGACAAATACCCAGGAACTTTGACAAAACGAAATTTTCAACAAATATCGCGGCAATGGCAATAAGAATTATCTCTCTCACTGTTTGTCACCCCCGTCAACAGCGGCAGCACATCCTGCACAGTTCATGTCGCATCCGCCGGCAATTTCCTTGTTCCTGACTTTAAGCACTGACAATTTCTGAATGGCTGCAACAATAAACCCAAAGGCAAGAAAACCTCCCGGCGGAAGTATCATAATCACTGCCGGATCAACCAGATTTTTCGTAACGGGAATACCCATCCATGTGCCTGCGCCAAGAATTTCGCGAACCGAACCCATAAGCAGCAAAGCTATCGTAAAGCCCGCACCCATTCCCAGGGCGTCAAGGATGGACATTCCTACACCGTTTTTGCTGGCAAACATTTCGGCCCTTGCGAAAATAATACAGTTTACTACAATAAGAGGAATATATATACCGAGTTCCTTGTATACATCCGGAAGAAAAGCATGCAGCAGCATGTCCGCTATTGTTGTAAAACCTGCAATTACGGTTATAAATACCGGAATCCTTACCTTGTCCGGAACTATTTTGCGTATCAGGGAAATTACTATATTCGAGCCCAGTAACACGAAAGTGGCTGCAATACCCATACCTATTCCATTTCTTGCCATGGTTGTTACTGCAAGGGTTGGACAGGTTCCAAGAACCAGTTTTAGGACAGGGTTTTCCTTCATGAACCCGCTGGTAAGAACCGATAATGCTTTTTTATCAGACCTGGCCATTTAGTTCCCTCCATTCATAATTAACCTGACCGAATCCAAGGCAGCCTGAACGCCTTCGGTAACGGCGCGGGATGTAATTGTTGCACCGCTTATCGCCTGGATTTCATTGTCTGAGTTTTTATTTTGTTTAACAACACTTAACGTCTCCGCTGCAGTTACTCCCTTGAACTGATCGATAAATCCGGGTTCTTTTGCCCTTGAACCCAGTCCGGGCGTTTCATTGTTATCACCTATGATAACACCTGTAACCCGGCCTTCGGTATTTATACCGACGGTAAGTTTCATTGCCCCGCCGTAACCTTTTGTTGTAACGTCCATTACATATCCTATTATCGCATCATTACGATAGGCTTCATAAACACCAGTTATTCTTTCGGGCAAGCCTTCTGGTTTTATCTCAGTAAACCTGTCCGCTCCATCCATTACTTCCTTCCTGAACTGTTCCTGCTGCTCTTCCATTCTCCTCTGTATAATATTTTCTGTTATACTGTTGACATAAGCCAAAGCACCTGTTATTACCGCACATACCAGAAAAAGAACCAGTGTCGGCTTAATTATGCTGTCCCACACGTTTTTCACCTCCGAAAGCAACAGGTATCGTGTGCCTGTCTATTAGCGGTGTAACCACATTCATTAATACTATTGCAAAGGAAACTCCTTCAGGCATGTTTCCATAAAGCCTGAACAAAGTGGTAAGAACTCCGCACCCCAGTGCATATATAATCTGGCCTTTCCGGGTCATCGGACTTGTCACGTAGTCTGTAGCCATAAACACGGCTCCCAGTAACAATCCGCCCGCAAGTACGTGGTACAGCGGATCCCCGGTGAAAATCCCATCCGGTCCAAGTATCCATGTCAAAACAGCTACAGTACCTGTATATATCACCGGAATATGCCATGAGATTACTTTCCTGATCAGCAGATATAAAAATCCCAGCAATATTGCCAGTGCTGAAGTTTCCCCGATACAGCCGGGTATTTTTCCTATAAACATATCCAAATAGGAATACGTATAACCTCCGTCAGCAGATTTCAGCAGACTGAGCGGCGTAGCAGATGCAATGGCATCAACAAGGGGTTCTGTCCACGCAGTCATATGTTTTGCCCATGCAACCACAAGAATAACTCTTGCTCCAAGAGCAGGATTCATGAAATTCTGTCCGAGTCCGCCGAATAACTGCTTAATAAGGGCTATTGCAACAACAGCTCCGACTATTGCTATCCATAACGGTATTGACGGAGGGAAATTAAGTGCCAGAAGCAGACCGGTAACCGCAGCGCTTAAATCCGAAATGGTCTGTTCCCTTTTCAATCCCTTTCTCATCAGGTATTCGGTCAGAACCGAAGCTGCCACCGTTACGGCAATAACCAGCGCGGCACGCAGCCCGAAAAATATAATTCCCGCTGCTGTAGCAGGAAGCAGCGCAATTATTACATCCAGCATCAATCTTTGCGTTGTTGCATTATCTCTCAGATGCGGGGATGAACACACAAACAGCCTGTTTTCCAATGTACTCACCTCAATTTTTGTTCGCTTGAAGCCTTCTTACGGCATCCTTGCCGATACGGATGGACTGCACAAGATGTCTTTTTGACGGGCAAGCGTAGGAACAGCTTCCGCATTCTATGCAGTCAAGAATATGGTACCTGTCCAGTTCATCTGTCCTGTTTGCCAGTACAAGGCGGTTTAATTCCAGGGGCAGAAGGTTCATCGGACATGCTTCCACGCATCTTCCGCAGCGTATGCATGCCGATTCGGAAGGCAAGTCCCCTTCCTTTTTGTCAAATGCCAGGATTGCATTGGTGTTCTTTATAACCGAAGTTTCAAGAGAGTATTGGGCTATTCCCATCATAGGCCCGCCCATCAGCACTTTATAAGGCGTTGACTTAAAGCCTCCGCAAAAATCAAAAAGCGCCTGCAATGACGTCCCGATAGGCACCATAACATTTTGGGGCCGGTTAACCACGGGTCCGTCCACAGTTACACGCTTCTGTACAAGCGGCATACCTGTTTTTACATAGTACGCTATGAATGAAACGGTATTGACATTCAGAACAATACAGCCTACATCTGCCGGCAGTTTGCCCGAAGGAACCTTTCTTCCCGTAAGCGAATAAATCAGTGTTTTCTCTGCTCCCTGCGGATACCTGGACCTGAGACTTTGTACCGAAATACGCTTATCGCCTTCTGCAAGCTGTTTCAGAAGATTTATCGCCTTCGGTTTGTTGTTCTCAATACCCACAATTGCTTTCGGAATATTGAGATAATCCAGCACAATCCTGATGCCTTCGATTATTCCTGAAGGATTTTCAATCATTTCCCTGTAATCGGATGTGATATACGGCTCGCATTCTGCGCCGTTAATGATCAGACAGTCAATCGTCTTGTCTTTCGGAGGATTAAGCTTTACATGAGTTGGAAAACCTGCGCCTCCCAGGCCGACAAGCCCGGAATCACGGATGGCTTTCAGAAAGTCATCCCTGTTTCTGATTTCCGGTGGTAAAACACCTTCATATACTTCCTGTCTGCCGTCGGTTGTTATTTCAACAGACATAACCTTGTTTCCGCCCGCAAACAGCATCGGTTCAATTTTCGTCACCGTGCCCGACACGCTGGAGTGAACCGGTGCAGATACATACGCTTCGCTGTCTCCGATTTTTTGTCCGACTTTCACGGTATCACCCTGTTTTACAATGGGGGTACAGGGTGCTCCTATATGCTGAACCATCGGGATTATCACTTTCTCGGGGACATCTATCACGGAAGTTTCAGCCTCGGCCGTGTTTTTGCGGTGCGGTGCTGGTACTCCTCCGCGGAATATCCAATTCAGCGCCATAGATTCACCTCATTTCATTTTGACCCTGTAAAATATACAAATTAATAATAACACACCGAAGCAAAATTGTGAATACGAACAATGTTTTTTGTATACAAGAAAAAAACCGGAAAATCCTTTTGTAATGCTACTTTTCTCTATTTCTCCATTCCAGAGAAATCATAATCCAGGGTAGCAATTATCAGCGGTGCGTCGTTTACTTCGTTTCCCTTTAAAACCCGGCTGATAAATGAAAAATTCAAAGATGAAGAATTTCTTATTTTTAGATCCGTTACAATTCCATCTTCAAGTGCCACATACATGACCAGCTCGCCAAAAGCTTCTGGTTCTCTGACAAGCACTTCTCCCTTGTTTTTTATTCCGTCGGCAATATAAACCTCCCCTTCAGGCATAATTTCAACTGCCTGATCTATAAGGGACAATGACAGCAGCGCATCTTCAAACATAAGCATTGTACGTGTAAAGCAGTTGCTTTCATCCGTCACGGGCAGCTTGTATGAAAGTATATGGTAAGGAAGATGCGAAAATTTCCGCGTATCCTCGCAAAAACCTGCCGAACGGGCAGGGCGTCCGGTCATAGCCCTTGCAGCTTCCTTGTCTATTTTCCCAATCGCACTCATCCTTTCGGCAATAAAAGGCGTTTTGCTCCATCTGTCCCGTATCGACGCCAACGCATTTGCCGTTTCCTGGAGAACAACATTCAATCTTAATAGTGTTTCAGTGTCTATATCCCGGTTTATGCCACCTGGCACCAATATACCTTTAAGCTGACGATCTTCGGATATCAAAGACACCGCTTCATAGTAAAGACTGATAAGCTTAAAAATCTCTGAATTGTCAGACAGCAATCCCAGGCACCTTGTAATATGGCTGAGGCTGTAAAGATTCGCACGCAAAAAACTCATTTCGTTCAGAATGAGCCTGAGCAGGTTTGCCTTTGCAGGAACGGCAATTCTGTTTATCTCCTCCACTGCGATCAGGAAAGCCAGACCCGCTGAAAACCCGTTTATCGAAGATATTCTCTCCAGCATGTCAAGAACATATGGTATTTTCTCACCGGCACATAATGATTCAATTCCCCGGCGGTTATATCCTGTTTCAGCGTTTACCCCGCCAATAATGCCATCCTTAACCGAAAAACTGAATAAAACCGGTTCCTGGAGAAGCGGATGAAACGGTCCCCACTCAACAAGCGAATTACCCTGTTTTTCTTCCGGATTTGATACTTTTTTCTGTGATACAAACCTCAGCGGATATGTATCCGCAATTTCGCTCTCCATCTGAGCGCCTTCAGGGAAAATTTCGGTAGCCGACGGAACGGTACCATTTTCGGGTATATCCACATCGAACGATTCAGTAAAACCGTCTTTTTCAAATATGTATTTCAGTTTTACACGGCCCTCCATATATGCTGCCTTTAAAAAAATCAGCCTGTAATCCATGAATTTATAATTTACCAGTTTGCTTATAAGGTTCCTTCCATGTTTTTCATTCCAAAACCGGATCATTGGTCACTCCTGCCTTCATTGTATTAATGTCCCGTATCCCTGACATTCTCCATTGCCCGCCTGATTGCCTCAAGCATTTCCGTTGTTCCCGGCGTGCATCCTCTTATCCATGAATTTACAGGTAAAACCTCTTCAGCGGTATACAGGCCGTTATCCGCCCTTCGGAACAGGCTCCCTGAGCATGTGCAGGCTCCTGCGGCAATAACTGCTTTGGGATAAGGGATTTTTTCATATATTTCCAGGATTTTTTCACGTGATTTTTCATTTATGCATCCACATATCAGCAGGCAATCGGCATGTTTTGGATTTCCGGTGACCGTAATACCTTTTATTCCGCTGTTACCGGACAAAGCCATGGAAAACTGCAAAGCACAGTCCCTGCAGCCACCGGCCTGGACTACAAAAACCGATATGGAACGCGTTCTGATTTTATTCAACCATTTCACATCCAAGCACTCCCTTTGCAGGTTGACGTAATCATGCGATCCGTACTAAAAATAAAACAGGTAAATATAATTGATAACGGAAAAGCCTGCAGCCCATCCCCAGGACAATCTTGCCGCTGTTTTCCAGTCAACGTCCGAAACAAACCGATCAAGCAGCAAAAAGGCAAGATATAGCAGAGAAACGATTGCATAGGATATCGGTTTTGTCACCGGAAGGAAAACTGACAATATCTTAAGCCAAACTCCCGTTTCAATCCACTGGGCAAGCTGGATAACGGCAAGACTCCAGCCACTGTACGGCGAATAAAGGGCATCTCCGAACACGGATGTCTCATCCCCTGACAGGCCAAAATCAAAATGCATCAGATTGCTTTTCATTAGAAGCACTACAAACAGTGAAACAAGGGTAAACGGAATGTTCATGAGTAGTCCGTTGCTCCAGGAAAGATGAGCAATTTCATTGAGCTTTAGAGTGCCTGCGGCTTTATAGAGCGACGCTGAAGCAACCATGGATGTAAAAAGCCATATGACAAACCTTGAAAGACTTCTTTTGGCGGATATTCTCCCTGAATACTCGCCGCTGCTGAAAGCCCCTGTTATAACCAGCAAATCCATCATGGAAAGTACCGACACCACAAAAAGAAAATTGAAACCTGAAACGGCCATATATAGAGCTATTAATGCAAACAGGCATGACCCGGCTGAAAAAAAATAGGCAAGGAAATTATCACCGTCATCTTTTTTTTCAAATAGTTTCAGCAGCCTGTAAACAGGCTGAAGAATGTAAGTTCTGCTTTGCCCGGGCATAACGGAATTTATATAGTTATATGCAATATGTATCACCGGAACCGACAGGGCTACTGCAAAAAACCATATTATTTTAGGCATGACAAACTCACCCCAAGCGTAAGAGCTGCAGTCGCTGCATAACTGATTTTGATTATCATGCTGAAATTTATATTAAACGGGATTAGCGAAGTAACTGCATCTTCCCCGTTTACCTCGGATGCTTCGTCTGTATTTGCAAACATTGAAGAAATCCACATAATTATATAAGCAGCAGTCAAAACAATTCCTGCAATAACCATCAGCATAGGCAGCGGATTATTCGAAAGAAAACGTATGCTTGACTGGAGCTTTTTAAAAACCGTTGCCACAGCCAGTCCGGAAACACTCATTATCATATTGAGTATGCTGTGCCTGTCCCTGTAATTCGACAATGCAAAATACGAGCCGGCGAAAACCAGGATACCGCTGTATATAATCATAAGGGAAATTACGCTGTCGTTCAGATTATGAAACACAGTGCGGAATTTCGACAGAACTCCGTATGGGACAATAAGAGAAAAAACAGCCAGATACATGCCGGCGGCAGGTACAGCCCGTGAAGGATCAAGCCATGGTATGTAATTTTCGGGAATTAACAATCCCATGGACAACGCGGAAACAAATATAATCAGCGCCAGCAGTTCCGATAAGTTTCCGAAACCATGAAAAAAATCCCGCATAGCCAATGAACCGGTTAATTTGTAAGCAATAACGCCTGCTGCCAGGAAAAGGGTCAATACCGCCTGCTGTAAATAGGGGAAAGCACGATGAAAAGAGTTTTTCTCTCCCGAAACCCCGTATACTTTTAAAAATATGTATCCGGCCACATACTGCCACTGCCAGAACAAAAACAACCCGGTCATGCTCCTTGCTGAAATCAGCCCGGCAAATGATGAAAGCAGAAGAAGAAAACCAATTCCGAATCGTTTTATCTTTCCTGGTTCATTTTTGTAATGCTTTTTCAGCAAGTATATTACAAACGGCAAAAAACTAAGTACAACAACGGCTCCCAGCAGCAGAAGCAGTTTTTCCCTGAAATCCGGATAAAGAAAAATACCAGGTTCTGCAGGCAATTCGGCTGTTTCAAATACAATAACAATAAGGGCCTGTACAGATGTTAAAACTGAAAGCATATACTGCTTGTCCCTGACTGAACGAAAAAAAATAAACAGGACAGTTGCAAGAGATATGACTCTCCATAAAAGCGAGGGCACCGGGAAACTGATAGGTTCAGGTATTGCAAAAGCAATAAGAGTGAATGCAAGGAACAGAATACCTGATATTGCAGTTATAATATACGTAACCTTCTCTCTTGCAAGTACCAGGACAATTAAAAAAATAACCGGCACTGACACCATGAAAAATGCCATTAAATCCATAAACCTGTCCCCCCGCATATCTATACCTTTAATTTAGTATATTAGTTTTTTCCCGGTTCTACAAGGATTTTTTACCCGCGGGCAATATTACCCTCACTTCTTTTTTCAGCCGCACGGAAAGCAATAAGTGCTGCTGCAACGGCAGCATTCAGCGAATTAATTCTTCCGTACATTGGTATTCTCAGAAGCAGATCACAGTTTTCACGTACAAGACGGCTTATTCCCTCTCCTTCGCTTCCTATCACTACAGCAAGCGGGTTTCGGTAATCATACTCGTTATAAGCGGTTTCTCCGTCCATATCCGCACCGGCAATCCACAGCCCCTTGTCTTTTAAGTCCCGTATTGTCATTGTGAGGTTTGTAACCCTTGCAATCGGAATATGTTCTGCAGCACCTGCCGCAACTTTTGCCACCACCGGGGTAAGGGCGGCAGCACGCCTCTTGGGAATGATAATTCCATGCACCCCTGCACACTCGGCAGTTCTTATTATTGAACCTAGATTGTTAGGATCGGTTATGCCGTCAAGAATAAATATAAACGGAGGCTGATTCATGGAATTGGCTCTTTCCAGAATTTCATCAACCTCGGCATACGAATAGGGGGATACGTCGGCAATTATCCCCTGATGATTCCTGGTTTCCGACATCTGATCAAGCTTTGTTTTGTCCACATAAGAAACGACAATTCCTTTACTCCTCGCTTCGGCATAAATTTTTTCCGCAACCGGATCCTTTAAGCCTTTTTCAATATAAATCCTGTTAATCGTACGATTTGACCGGAGTGCTTCAAGTACAGGATTCTTTCCCTCCAGCCTGCCTGTTTCCCGGTCGGAATCGGTTTCATTTTCGAGGTATCTTTTTCTGTTTTGATCCTTCTTTTTACCCATTGGCTTTTTCTCCTTCCTGCTCAATTATTTCTGCCGCCATATTCAGAATCTCATCCAGGCGTTCATGCATCCCGAGAAGGTATAAATATCCCAGCACTGCCTCAAAGGCTGTGGCCCTGCGATAATCCAAAACATCGGCATGTTTCGGTACTGTAGCTGACTTGGCATTCCTGCCCCTTCTGAAAACTTCTTTTTCCTCTTCGGTAAGCCTGTCATGCAGACTGCTTATGATCCTGCTCTGGGCCGATGCCTTGACATAACTTATTGCCCTGACATGCATCCTATGGGCCGATTCTTTTTTCTTCATTGCAAGACGGCTTCTGATGAACAGGTTAAACACGGCATCTCCAACAAAAGCCAAAACCAGCGGGGATAACTGCTTCACAAACTGTGCATCCGGTTTTTCGGTTATCATAAAATCAACCCTTAACTTATTATGTCCACAAAAAATAAAATACACCTTAAACAAGCAGATGTATTATGAATCGAAGCATTATTTCTTCAAGGCATATTCCAGTTTCATTTCACAATTTTACAGCATCATGCATGATCAATCAACAAAAAATGGCTATCGTTGTTTTCACGGTATGGCCATTCCTGTCAATCTTGTTTCTTTTGCATTAAATATGTATTACCCGTTGGGATTAAATCTTTCGGACATAATAACGGGAAAAGCCGGCAGGAATGAAATTCTGCATTGTTCCTGTTTCCTCCTATGCTTCCGGATAAGGATAGTATTTATTGTAAACGGAATCAGAAAATACAGGAGTAACGGCTTATTAGTATGATTGTCGTATCCACAAATTTTACAAACATTTTGTCTATAATTCTTTCAATTTAGTTGAATTTGTCACTTGTTCAGCGGGAATCAAAATATCTATAATTAATAACGTACACTGATACTTTTAACATACTTTTACCTCCTTTCTTTTATGACTATATATAAAGATTTTCTGGTGCACGGGGCCTTTAGGCTCCTGTTTTTTTGCTTTTTTTAACCTTTCTGCCGCCAGATTTCCTGTTCTTATTATTTCACAGTTTTAATGAAATACTAACATGGAAAGGAGGTATCCAAAATGCGTGAACGCAGGGTTGCGCTTTCAAACGCAGGAATTGCACAAAATCCTTGGGATGAAAGCCGGTGCCTGCTTGATGCCCTTTCCCTGATCCAGGCCGGGAATATGATTAGAAATGACGATGTTGTTGTAATAACGCCGAATTTTGTAAAAAATATCCCGCCGGAAAGTGGTGTTGTTACGGGGAATAACACGCTAAAAACCCTCATATCGTTCGTAAAAGGGTTAAACCCCAGGAGAATTGTCCTGGCCTGCGGTTCGGGTTCAAAGGAAACCAAAGCCGTTCTTGATGAGCTTGAAGTTACTGAATTAATCAGGCAGGAATCCATCGAGTTTGTGGATCTCAATCATGGCCCGTTTACCGAAATTACGCTTAACCACAGCAGTCCAAGCAGAACAAGAATAAACACCCTTATTGACGAAATGACCTTTCATATTTCTTTCACCCAGCTGAAACAGCACGAAGAAGCGGTAATGTCAGCCTGCATCAAAAATGTTGCCTTATCATGGCCGCCTGCAGAAGAACACGGTCATCCGAAAAAGAACCGGGGTATTCATGAAGATCTGCACGGCTTTATTCGTGCTATGGCTGAAGTCATCCCGATTGATATTTCAATATTGAGCACAATGCCCGCCATGGTAGGTACCGGTCCCATCAATGGAGTTGCAAGAAATGCAGGGATGGTCATCGCCGGAACCGATCCTGTAGCCGTGGATACGATCGGAGCAAGGCTTCTCGGTTTCAAGCCCCAGGCCGTAAATTACCTGTACCAATGCATACATGCCGGTATCGGGAAAGGTAAACTTGAGGAAATCCAGATATCCGGCCTGAGTCTCAAAGATGCTGAAAAAACTTTCAGCCATGCGGTTTATGGTCAGCCCTTTGCTGTAGATGAATAAAAACTTCAGGCTGTTAATTATCCCACGAACCGGGTATATAAAAATTAACAGCCAGTAATACACATACTCATGCAATGCAAAGGGGGTGACGGAATGGAAGCTTTCAAAAAGGAGCTTGAAAACCCTGAAAATAACAGAAAGGAATGCGATGTTCTGATACTGGGTGGAGGTCCTGCCGGCCTGACTGCTGCAATTTATACTGCGCGGGCAAAACTGGATACCATCATAGTTGACGAAGGCATTGTCGGCGGGCAGGTTGCCAGTACGTACCAGGTTGCAAACTACCCCGGAACGGATGGTGTTATCAAGGGAATTGACCTGGTCAATAACATGAAAAAACAGGCGGTGGATTTCGGAGCCCGAATAGATGACATGCAGGCGCTTGTGAAAGTCGAACTGTCGGGAGACATTAAAAAGATTTCCACCGGAAAAACCGATTACTTTGCACGTTCTGTCATAATTGCAACAGGCGCAGCCCCACGCAAACTGAACGTTGACGGAGAAGACAAGTTTACAGGCAAAGGTGTCCATTACTGCGCAACCTGTGACGGCGCCTTTTATTATGACGCGAATGTAATCGTTGTAGGCGGCGGGGATGCGGCCGTCGAGGAAGCGGTATTCCTTACGCGGTTTGCCAAAAAGGTGACTGTCGTACACAGAAGGGATCACTTTACCGCTGTAAAATCGGCACAGGATGAGCTTTTTAAAAATCCTGCCATTGAGGTGTTGTTCAATACCGAAGTAAAGGCTATACATGGAACCGATTTTGTTACCGGGGTTACATTGTTTAACAATAAAACCAACAGCAGTTATGAGATGCCGATTGACGGAATTTTCATATATATCGGCAATGAACCGAAAAGCCAGATGTTTAAAGGCCTGCTCGAGACCGATGAGCGCGGCTACATTATGACCGACGAGAACATGCAAACATCGGTTAAAGGGGTTTTTGCCGCCGGTGACGTCAGGAAAAAGGAAGTTCGTCAGATTACAACCGCGGTCGGAGACGGTACGGTTGCCGCCGTTATGGCCGGACGTTATCTGGCTGCGAATGGTAATTGACATAAATATACAGAATTTTGGCCAATATAAACTGAAAGGAGTGTTGATAAATGAAAGTTACTGTTTATTCCACGCCCACATGTCCGTACTGCGTAATGGCAAAAAATTATCTTGCGGAAAGAAATATACCTTTTGAAGATATCGATGTATCCGCTGATCCTGCGAAAGCAATGGAAATGATAAAGAAATCAGGCCAAAGGGGTGTGCCGGTTATAGATATCAACGGAAATATAGTAATCGGTTTTGACAGGGAAAGAATTGACGAGTTGCTTAATCAATAAGCGGCCGCGGATTCTTCCCTCCGGAGAGCTGTCTCAGCTATTGCTGAGGCAGCTCTTTTTTATGGTTCTCCGGCTATTGCCTGGCCTAATTTAAGTAAAATGAGTTCATATAAATTTACCGACAGATGTTTATGCTTGATTGTCTTCTTTTCAGGTTTGTGTCTGGAACAACTTTAAACCTTACTGTACTTTTTCACCTCATGTTTACACTCAAGTCGCTTTTTTCTCATTATTAATTGAAATGCAAATCCAAAAAATTTAAAGGGGTGTTATTATGGGTGGAATTGATTTTAGTAAGGGACAAAGTTATGACGGCACAATTATCGACGGAGGTTTCATCTATGCAAATGGACCGGAGAATATATGCAACAACTTAATAAACACAGACGCAAAGGGTAAATGCTATGTTGCAATTCCTCTTCAGAGTGGAAAAACCTATGAAGCAGAGTTTTATAAATGGAATTATTCCAGTAAAACAATCCGCATCGGTATTGGCATTAAAAACGACTCCACAACACAGCAGGGCTCAGTTACCATTTTAAAATCAGCAATAATGTCCGGATATGTAAATGAATCTAATCCAAGCCAGTATATCGGAGCAGACATGTGTCTTTCCTTTATGCAAAGCTCATTATCAACTAATGTTACAATACCTGTCAGAACTTCCGGAAACCCAACTCAAGGTTTTAAGGCTTTAATATCACAAGCTGTATCCGGTTGCAAAGTTATAAATGGGCGTGTAAGATTTAGAGTAAATTCAGGAAATTTGCTTAAATGTAAAATATTTTTTGTAGAAGATGGCTCTGACTGGGAAAAAAGAGCCGGTTTGACAAGTCTAATTAGCATTAATGATTTAAATCTCTATGATGAAGCTTTCGAGGTTCCAAAAACTTATTATGAACAAGGCGGTTCTACCGGGCTTTATAAATACATTCAAAGATATGGCCCGATAGGAACAGAGCCCCAAATATTTGCATTGGGTAATGGCGCAGGAAAAGTAGTAACGGATAAATACAATACCGATGAATTTGAGGAACCAGAATATACGCTACCATTTGAAAGAAAAGGAAATATGGCTAACTGGGGTATTTTGTACACATTTTACGGCACAAATCCCAATGCTAAAAAAGTTAAATTAACTCCGCTTGGTAAAAAGTTACCGGCGGTATATGTAGTTAAGGAAAATGGTATATGGAAAAAAGTAACCGCAACACAACTTTCGCCTGCAACCCTTACTTTAACGGGTGGGACAACATTCTGGTTCATTTTACCTGGAGGAAACGGCGGAGAAGTGAAGATTCAATACGTAGAATAATCTTATGAGTAAGTGGAAGCAAGAATTGAAAACCCATATATCAATTTATCTAATGTCAGAAAAGGGCTATCTAAGGTTGAGATAGCTCTTTTTATGTACAGCATTAATACCAACCAAATACAACTGTTGAAACAGAATTATATATAAAACCAAAGTTGTATTATTTCCTGGAGTTTTTTGAATGCAGTGCATATTTTAAATTAAAATTTATTTTGACATCTTTACCTGCAATTCTTTTATTTCAAAACATCAGCCATAAAAAATATAAAACTATTTTTACTTATTTGAGCGGAAATGGAATTACTTGCGAAATTATTCTGATTGCTATAATATAAATAGAGTTATATGAAGCCTGAAAGGAGATTTATGATGGATTTAAATGCTGCTGTAATACGAAGGATAGTTTTCCCCCTTATGCACATTGTAAAAGGTAACAACATTGCGGAATACTTAGTATCCTTGCAGCAGAGCCAGTATTTTTCAAAAGAAGAGCTTCATAACCTTCAGAAAGAAAAACTGAAAAAGCTGTTGCTTCATTGTGTTAAATATGTGCCCGCATATGAGCCGTATAAATATTTAATTCCCTTAATAAACGAAGATCCATTTGGTGCGTTATCCGAGTTTCCCATACTTACAAAACAACAGGTAAACAAACACATGAACGATCTGATTTACATCAATGCTGACAGAAGCAGGCTGATTCCCAACAGAACAGGCGGTTCCACAGGAGAACCTGTAAGGTTTTTTATTGACAGGCCCACTTCGGAATATTCCGAAGCCGCAAGGTGGCGCGGACTTTCGTGGTGGGACATAAACATCGGCGACAAGTGCCTTATGGTGTGGGGAAATCCTCTGGAATTAAACAAAAGGGAAAATCTCATATATAATATGAAAGAAAGGTTTTTGAAAAACATAATTTTTATTTCGGCCTTCAGCCTTAATCCCCAATCCATTGAGAAATATTCAAAAATGATAAATTTGCAAAAACCGAGGTATTTTTACGGTTATGCTTCGGCATTATACCTTTTGGCACAGTTAATGATGAAAAAAAATATAAAGTTAAAATACAAACTCACGGGCATAGTTTCCACGTCCGAAACACTTTATGATTTTCAGCGCGAGACCATTGAAAAGGTGTTTGACTGCCCGGTGATTAATGAATACGGTGCGAGAGACGCAGGTATAATAGCATATGAATGCCCCTGCGGAAAAATGCATCTTTCAGCTGAAAACATGATTGTTGAGATATTGGACATTGAAACCAAAAAAAGGGTTGGCTCCGGACAAACCGGCCTTGTTGTTGTAACAGACCTGAACAACTATTCAATGCCAAGGATAAGATATCTTCTCGGTGACGTTGCGGCGCTGTCGGAAGAGGACTGTAACTGCGGAAGGTCTCTTCCTGTTATTGAAAAAATCGAGGGCCGCGAAGATGATATATTTATATCCTTAAACGGAAATTATGTTCATGGTGTTTATTTTTGCAATCTTGCACGCAATTATTCAAGCATAAGGCAGTTCCAGGTCATACAAAAGACCAGAAGCGACATACTGCTGAAAATAATTAAAAGCGATAATTTCAACGAAAGCGAAATTCAGTCTTATATTAATGAAATACATAAAATAATGGGTCCCGTTAACATCAAGGTTGAATATACCGATATTATTGAACCTACCGCATCAGGCAAGATCAGATATTCAAAACGGGAATTCCCCATTAGCGTTTGACATAATTTTTTATTTGCATCATAATCATAATCACTGAATTGTTTTTATTTATAAGCTTTTTGCCATACTGTCTTGAGAAAAATTAAATTTAGAAAGCAACAGGTGATCGCTTGAATACGCATGAAGTAAAAAAAACAATGGTTAAAGATACACTGCTGTATCTTCCGGCAAGAATAATAGAAGGCTTAATCGGCCTTATTACGATAACGCTATATACCAGTTTCTTCGCACCTGAGGTATACGGTTATTACGGCCTTATAACCACTACAATAAATATTTCCTCTTTTTTGCTGCTGGGATGGCTGATCCAGTCGGTTTACCGGTATGTAAACTCCTACGACACCGACAAAAGGCGTACTCTTTTTTATTCCACGTCCTTTACGCTGTGGTTGTCCGCAAACGTACTGGTTGTGGTTGTGGTGGGCATTGGCTTACTTCTTACCGGGAGGACAAGGAAAGATTATATTAATGAATTACTTCTCCTCAGCCTTTTCATGTTTGTCACATACAATACCAGTCAGGTCCTTATATCTGTTTTGTCGGCAACCCGGAAAACCAAGCTTCTTCTTTTTCTTTCCATTTTTTCGGTTTCAATGAAGCTTCTGCTCACCGTTTTCCTGGTTCATACGTATCAGAACAATGACTATACTCCCGCTTCCGCCGTTATAAGCAATATAGCTGTGGATTTTATAGTAATAGCGGTAATCGTGTTCAGAATAAAAATATACAAATATTTTACCCTTAAATATTTTTCCAAAAGAATCCTGAAAAAATTTATGGCATACAGTCTTCCCCTTGTTGGGGTAAATATTACAATGAGTATTCTGAACCTCTCGGACAGATATGTAATTACACCGTTACTGGGCACCGAACAGATGGGAATATACCATGCCAACTACACCATTTCCTCAACGGTTTTCAATCTCATCCTTGTTGCCGTAATGCGCGGTGTTTACCCGTCAATACTGAAAAACTGGCGTCAGAACAACAAGGAACAGACCGAATATTTTCTTTCTCAGGCAGTGAGGTATTATTTGCTGGTATCCACACCCGCCCTTACCGGACTGTGTATTTTATCGAGCACCGTTTCAAAACTTTTTCTTGATGCCGCATATTTTGAAAACGGTTTTGTAATAATATGGGTTGCAATAGGAATGTTCCTGTACGGCCTTGCCGAATACAGCAACAAAGCCTGGGAACTTACTTCAAACACAAAACCCCTTTTCTACAATACGGTAATAAGTGCTGTATTAAATGTGGTCCTTAATATTGTTTTTGTTAAAATATACGGTTACAGGGCTGCGGCAGTGAATACCGCGCTGGCTTACCTTGTATATTTGGCCCTTTCCCTCTCCAGAAGCAGAAAAATATTGAAAATCACATTCAACCCGTCAAGTATGGCACGCATTGTCCTTAGTTGCGTTATAATGGGGCTGGTTGTATGGACCGAAATCCGTTTTATGCAAATTTCCGTTATAACCCTTGCTTTATCCGTAATAACAGGGTGTGTTGTGTATTTTGCATGCCTGACTGTAACGGGTGAATTAAAGACTGAAATGAGCTATCTGATGAATTGGATAAAGAGCATGAAAAAACAGTGATATTGGAATGCGTAAAAACGGAATGAGGAGTTGTTCTATGAAAGTATTGCATTTAATTGGCGGCGGAGACGAGGGCGGCGCAAAAAGCCATGTTCTGTCCCTCGTTCAGCAGCTTGGGAACCATATAAGCGTAAAGCTTATAAGCCTGCGTCCCGGTCCTTTCGCCGAGGACGCAAAAAAAATGGGTATTGACGTGGAAGTAATACACACAGGGAATATTTTTAAGGATATCAGTCTGGTGAGAAAAATCATTGAAAACGGCAGGTATGATATCCTCCATACCCATGGCGCAAAAGCAAATATGATTGGCGTTTTTATGAAAAAACAGACCAAAATCCCGGTGGTTTCCACAATACATAGTGATTACCGGCTGGATTACCTGAACAGTATATGGAAAATGTATACATTCGGTCTTATAAACACGGTATCGCTGAGGTTTCTGGACTATTATGTCGCCGTTTCGAATAATTTCAGGGAAATGCTGATCAAAAGGGGATTTCCGCCGCAGCGCATTTATACGGTATATAACGGTATATCTTTTGATACCCCGGTTAAATTAATACCGCGGGAGGAATTCGCGAAAAAATACCGGTTCCCGATAGAACCCGGGGACATTTTCATCGGCATTCTCGGCAGGCTGGATCCCGTCAAGGGGCATACGGTGTTTCTCGACGCGGCTGCGATAGTAGCAAAAAAATATCCTAATGTTAAGTTCCTGATAGGCGGTCCGGGTGACGATTTAAGGCCATCCCTTGAAAGGCGGGCAGACAGGCTTGGCATCTCTGACAGGGTGTTTTTCCTCGGCATGGTAACCGAGCCTTACTCATTCTTTGACTTAATCGACATTAACGTGCTTACGTCCTACAGCGAAAGTTTCCCGTATGTAATACTTGAAGGCTCGAGGATGAAAAAAGCCACCGTATCAAGCCGTGTAGGAGGCCTTGAAGATCTTTTCGTGCAGGATGAAAACGGATATCTTTTTACGCCCGGGGACAGCAAAGCACTTGCCGCATATCTTATTGAACTAATCGGCGATGAAGAAAAAAGGCGCCGTTTCGGAGAAAACCTTTATAAAGCCGCCAGTGAAAGATTTTCGCTGAAATCAATGACTGAAACGCAATTGGGAATTTATAACAGAATAATGGCGCAGGTAGCGCAGACAAAAAGAGACGGTAAAAAATACGATATCGCGATACTGGGATACTATGGTTACCGCAACAGCGGTGATGATGCGATCCTTAAATCCATAATTGAACAGCTGAAACAGAAGAACGAAGATTTGTCCATAGCGGTTTTATCGAACAACCCCTACGAAACACGCACTTATTACAAGGTCCAGTCCATTCATCGCTTTAACCCGTTCATAGTTCCGGCGGTTTTGTCAAAGACGCGGCTTTTTATTGCCGGCGGAGGAACATTGATCCAGGACGGTACAAGCAGCAGATCGCTCTGGTACTATCTTTTCATGCTGCATCTTGCAAAAACAAAAGGAGCCCGAACAGTGCTGTTTGCAAACGGCCTGGGTCCGATTACGGGGAAAATGAACCGGAGGGCTGCTTCCAGGATCCTTGACAGGATGGACGCAATAACGCTCCGGGATACCAATGCCTATCAGGAGCTCATTTCGCTGAATGTAACAAAGCCGGTAATTAAAATAGCCGCAGACCCGGCATTGGTTCTTACTGCCCGTGATTTGTCGGCAGGTCTTGAAATACTTAGAAAAGAAGGTATTCCGACTGACAGGAAACTTGTGGCGGTATGCCTAAGGAAATGGAGCAAGGTAAAAAATGCGGTGCAAATCCTTGCATCATTGGCTGACAGGCTCGTAACCGATTATAATGCCGTACCTGTTTTTATAGCAATGCAGCACCCTCATGATCTGCGTTTTTCGGAAAAGGTTCTTCGTTGTATGAGACAGAAGGGCTATATTCTGAAAGAAAGATATACGGTGGATGAAACCCTTTCGGTTATCGGAAATACAAGCCTTGTTATCGGCATGCGCCTGCATTCGCTGATATATGCTGCCAATATGAATATTCCGATGGTCGGTCTTGCCTATGAGCAAAAAGTCGGATTTTTCATGGACTCAATAAGCCAGCCGTATGTTGACTGGAACGAAAATTTCAGCATGGAAAAACTGATGAAAAATATAAAATATGTATGGGAAAATTCGGAGAAAATAAGAGAAGAACTCGAGCAAATCAAACCAAAGCTTGAAAAACTGGTAACCGATTCGGTGGAACTTACCCTGTCCTTTCTGCCCGGGATGAAAGACTGACCGAATCGTTTTCCTGCTCCCTGTTTACATTGTTCTGCCCATAGGCAAGAAACATGATTATTCCTGCAAACATCCAGAAATATGATGACAACAGGGGTATTTCCAGCATATTTTCGGTAAGGTTATAGAGAATCACACATACAAGACCGGCCAGAATACCCGTCGCCCATTCCTTCTGCTCGCCGTCGGCTATATTTTTTACGGCCCGGTAACAGTGTACAAAGGTATTATACAGGAGTACAAGCAGTGCAATAAGGCCTGTGATACCCATTTCAACCGCTGTTTTAAGATAGTAATTATCCATTGAAAAAGTATTGTTCAGTTTATGACTGAGCGCCACAGAACCTCCGAACTGACCAAGTCCCATTCCGAACAGGGGATACTGCTTCCATAATTCAAAGCCTTTTACAGCCCTGTATATTCTTCCCCCAGTAATGCTGCTTGCATAATATGCCGGTGAAAAGAGATAAAGGATTCTGTTTGCAACCGACGGCATGAAAATGACCGAAAGAATAAACAGCGCAAGCATGCAAAGAAGCATCGGAACAATAAACTTCCTGTTTTTCATCCATACGTAGAACAGCAGGGCACAGAAACAGAAAATCCAGCCGCTTCTGGACAGTGTAAACAGAAGAGCAAAACCCATGCATACGGTTACAATACCGTAATATATCTTCCTTGCCTTGTTTTTTTCGGCAAAAAACATTCCTACCGAAACGGGTATTAGCAATGACAAGTACCCAGCAAGCATATTCGGTGACGTAAATATTGAAAATGCACGCGTACGAACCTTTCCTTCAGCCTGATCAACCCAGTTCGAGGGTATTTCTACGCCAACAATAAACTGGAAGATTCCATACAAAGCAACGAATAAAGCTGTCAGCAGGACAATGTTAATTATCCTTTTCGCACCAGCCGGCGTTTTCAGAAGCTGGGTTACAACGAAAAACCAGAACATATACTGAATTACTACCCTGAGTCCTTCGATCCCTATGGCCAAATCCGGTGCGGCTATAAAAAGAAGCAAAACCGATACAACCATGAAAAAGACTATGGATAAATCCAGCGGTGTTGAACGGTAAGGCGTCTGTTTCCTGAAACGCATCCATTTATAAAACCACAGGCCGAAACACAGAAGAAGGGCAACTTCATCCCAAATGCTTGAAATTAACGGATGCCTGATTAATGTCCTGAGTATGAATTCAAATACCGTAAACATCGCGACAATTATCGTTGCCTTCTCGTAATCGGCAAAAAGGATTATTACAGCCGCGCCGCATACAATAAGAGCCGTTACAGGCAGCATTCCCAGATATGACAGCAAAACTCCCAGTATAAAAATCCCTGCAAACAGAAACATCCAATGCAATTTTTTCATTTGCTACACCTTATCCCATTACCAGCAGATATAATCTGTAAATCAGGCTTTTCTTGAAATATGTCCTCAGTTTTTCGTGATCGTACATCAAAACTACAGCAGCAAGGAACGTAAGAATAAGGAATAAAACATCCCGTATCCTTACCTTGCTGAAAAACAGTCTTCCGGCAATGTATCCGATGCCGAACACAGGCGCTGCGAGAGGAAAAAGCTTTTCACACGATGCTTTTGCAACAAACCCGAACAGGCCGCACAAAATACTTCCGCCGGACCATTTGTCCAGTGATTCAGACAGTCTTAACACAATCCTGTCAAGGCGCTTAAAAAGACTGCTGAAACATCTGCGTATTATATCAGTCGTTCTTGAAACAAGCGAATGACGGTAATATGTTTTGCATCTTCCGAAGGCACGAAATATTTTCGCTGTATAACTGTTTCTGAAGCCGGCGGCAAAACCTGCCAGGAATTTTTTCGTACCGCTGTTTTCATAAAAATAAAACAGTCTTTTTATCAGCCGATATATAATACTTCCTTCCAAAACCCACATCATTGTTACTCCTGTTTCACGATATCGGTTATAACACCGGGTACCTCAACGTACTGTGTCTTTAACACAAGTTCTTTCCCGACGGTTGCATGAAGCTGCCCTATCCAGAGCATAGGATCGTCGGGCTTGCTGTTAACCTTTACGGTAACATATATGTCTTTTTTCTCCGGATGAGTGGTAACCGTTATAGTACCGTCATCGTGCACAACATCAATTTTTGCGGGTTCAGTCCTGACACTGATTATCTCTATGTCGGTAAAACCGCTGCCATAATACAGCCTGTCGCCTGCGTGAAGGTAACCGGCAACTTTCTCGTCGAGTTCCGCACATTTTATTGTAACGAGATATGCTTCAACGGGACCGGTTGCCTTGTTGTCATTCCTGGAAACAAACCAAATGCCTCCTGCAACAATTACAAGTACCAGGAGCAGCACAAAGAGGTCAATGATATTGATAATGCCAAATAATTTTCCTTTTTCATCCAGTATCTTCATTTTTCAGCTCCCCGTTTCTTTTTAATACCTTGTACATTAGTTATATCAGAAAAATAACAAATATTGTAATATAAATTTTAACATAAACCGTCAAATATGTCTGCAAGTTTTTTCGTAAGTTCTCTTCTCTCATACCGGGCTATTTTTTCCCAGTCAGGTCTGAAAAAATCCGTTCCCGATTTCCAGTAATCATATAACATCTTGAAATGCCTTGCCGTGGTTTCAACATCATCGCAATCGGCAACAAAACCTGTACCCGTTTCCCGTATCAATTGCGCTGCTGCGCCGTTAACAGGTACCGTGGCAAGAATCGGCTTTCCGGTGTTTATATATTCCATAAGCTTGCCGGTATATATGGCGTCCGTTCCCTTTCCAAGAAGCAACAGTACCGCATCCGATTGCATAAGGCTGGCAACACTTTCCCTGTGCGGCTTATACGGCAGTATCTGGACAGCTTCTTGGAGATTATGGGATTCAGCCATCCTGTAAAGTTCTTCTTTCTTAAAGTTCCCTATGAAGCGCAGCGTGATTTCAGAAAGGTCAACAAGCCCTTCACGATTAAGCTTTGAAACTGCTGCAAAAACCGTTTCCGGGCTGGTATTGCCGTAAATAAGCCCGGTATAGGTCAGCGTGAACTTCTCGTTCCTTCCGCCTTTTTCAATTCCTTCAAAATCCTCACGGTCAAACCCGTTGGGAATTACATGGAATTTATCCCCGAGATCGGGGTTATCCCTGACAGAATTGTCCCTCATTACCGGGGTATTAATAACAATGGCATCGGCCATTTCAAATACTTTTCTTTCCATCCTTTTTTCTATTTTCTTTCTGTAAGACCTGTAATTGTATGCTTTCACAAAAGCATTATTGGTCCATTCATCCCTGAAATCAGCAACCCATGGAATTCCCGGAAACGCTTCCTTCAGTTTCATTGCGAGCAAATGAGTACTGAACGGCTGAGACGTGGAATAAATCAGGTCTATTCTCTCATTTTTGACTATATCCAGTGCCTTTTTAAATGAAAAAATTCCCCACAACCTCTCCCCGTCGGGTATCAGGATCCTTCGCCTTATATATTTTCCTGCAAGATTCAGCGGAAAAGGCCATTCTGAAAAATCCCATGCAGCAGTACGGTATATAATCGTATCAGCCGGTATTTCATTCAGCAGCGTATTATCCTTAAGCAGCGCTCTTTTCGCGTCACGTGTCAGCACAATTCCTTTCCACCCGTACAGTGGCAGGTATTTTACAAATTTAACGGTGCGCTGCACTCCCGAACCACCTATAGGCGGAAACTGGTGGGCTATCATCAGTACTTTTTTCATATCTTCCAACCCTGAAATATTTAATAATGGATAATTTCTGCTTTATATTATCACTTTTACTGCTTAAAATCAAACCTTTCCGCAAGTTCAGTTTTTCGAAACCGTTCCGGTAATAAGCTAATAGGCTTAAATTTCGGATACAACTGACAAAAGCAAATTGAAATCTATTGGGCTGTGACCAGGCTTTCAGCAGAGTAAAGCAGAGCTGCACAGTCAGAGTAAGGATAATCAAACCGTTCATCAGCTGAGCTGCGCAATTCTTACAAATTAAAAATCCTGCTTCGGACATAACTGAAAAAACACCCGAAGCAGGACCCATACAATAAATTTTAAGGAATACTTACAGGTTCAGTTTTTGACAGCTTCAGTAAAAAGAAAGGAACCGGTATCACAAGTATGCTCAAAATAGTGTATACTACGGCATTTTCGGGTACATATTGCTTGTAAATGCTGTAAAGACTCAGCAAATTTAAAACAATAAACAACAGCGTAATAATCGTTCCAAGCACGGTAATCCTGTTCAGAAGTATGTACACAACCATCGAAACAGGCAGCACAATTTCAAGTGAGGGGATTTCAATATCGCTTATCTTAATTGATTTCGCCAACTTACCGACGACATACATGTGCGCAATGGGAATCCATGCAAGCCACGCCATCTCGATATTCCTGCTTTTTGCCAGTCTATACAGCGCATAGGCATAAAAAATATAAAAAGCAATTCCTACAACAATTCCCACAATCATACCGATTACTGCAAATAAAACTAAAGCTCCCAATCCTCCACCATTGAACATTGTAATACCTCCCTGGATTACAATAATTTTCTATAAGTATATACTATCTATATACTATTATCAATAACCTTTTCTATGCCTGTATTTTTATTACATATATGATGCAAAATGACTGGTATATAGACTGGAAAAGAAATTCTGCATAGAATACAGCCGTGTTTTAGTACGTGATATAATACGCCGGCGAACCGCCTGGATACCTATAAATGCTCTTGTTGCGGCATATGGCCTAACTGTGTTATAATGAATTGCCTGCAATATAGTTAACAAAACCGACATACATCTGAATTGTTTTGCAGGTAGCGAAGCTACAGTTCGGAGAGGATGAATTAAATGAAAAAAACATCGTATGACATCATCATTATAGGCTGCGGTACCGCGGGAATATTTGCAGGATACGAACTCAGCAAGCTTATACCCGACGCCGATATTCTTATGCTCGAACAGGGTAATGATATATACCAAAGGAATTGTCCCATTGTAAACAAAAAAGTACCTTCATGCATACAGTGCAGAAGCTGCGACATAATGAACGGGTTTGGAGGAGCAGGGGCTTTTTCGGACGGCAAATACAATTTCACCACCAAGTTCGGAGGATGGCTTACCGATTATCTTGACGAGGACTATATAATGGAACTTATAGAATACGTGGACGATATCAATGTCAGTTTCGGAGCCACAACAGTAAGGTATACAACCGAGAGTGAAGAAGCTGAAAAAATAAAAAAACTTGCACTCGGTCATGATCTCCATCTTCTTTCTGCATCTGTCAAGCACCTGGGCACCGAAAACAACAGGCAGATCCTGCAGAGAATCTATGATTACCTTTCCGAAAAGGTTGAAATTGTATGCAATTCTCCCGTTGAATCCATAAAAAGTACCAACGGGGGATATGAAGTTGAATTAAAAAACGGTCAGTCCGTTGCATGCAAATATCTTATTGCAGCACCCGGTCGTTCGGGGGCGGAATGGTTTTCCGCCCAGTGCAGAAAACTCGGGCTGAAACTGATAAACAACCAGGTGGATATCGGAGTAAGGGTTGAGCTTCCTGCCAGGGTATTCGAACATATTACCGATGTGGTATATGAATCCAAGTTCCTTTACAGGACAAAGCAGTACGGCGACGTTGTGCGGACATTCTGCATGAATCCATACGGTTACGTGGTAAGCGAAAACGTGGACGGCATTATAACGGTCAATGGGCACAGCTATACCGACAAGTCACTCAGGAGCGAAAACACGAATTTCGCCCTGCTTGTAAGCAACAGGTTTACACAGCCGTTCAATGAACCATACCAGTACGGAAAAGCCATTGCCTCGCTTTCAAATATGCTGGGCGGCGGTGTTCTTGTACAGCGTTTCGGAGATTTGATCCAGGGAAAAAGGACCAATGAACACAGGCTCAGTCAAAGCTTTACAAAACCTACACTGAAGGCAACTCCCGGCGATCTGAGTCTTGTTCTTACCAAAAGGCACCTGGACAATATTATTGAAATGATTTATGTGCTTGATAACATAGCACCGGGTACCGCAAATTATGATACATTGCTTTACGGGGTAGAAGTCAAGTTCTACAGTGCCCGCCTCGAGCTAACCAGCGAGTTTGAAACCCGCCTGGAAGGCTTCTTTGCAATAGGCGACGGAGCGGGAATCACACGGGGATTGTCGCAGGCTGCGGCCAGTGGTGTGCATGTGGCCCGGACAGTTGCGAAACGTCTTAATGGATAATGTGTAATATATTTGTAATAATACTGTAATATAAATGTAATATTCTTTATAACAGATTATGATATATTCGTATTAAATGTTGTTTATTTTGCCTATTTTTAATGGGAGAGATGCGATGTGAAACCTGGACAGAAGATTAAGTTTCTCGGCCGCGAAGCCATATTTCTCCTGGAAAGGAATCATGAAGTTCTTGTCCAGATCGATCGCAATAATGTAAAATGGATAGACAAAAAACTGATTGATAAGAATGACGATGTTCAGAATTGATCTGAATTTTAAAATATAGGGGGAAATATAGGGGGCAGGGATTCCATTCCTGCCTTTTATATTTAGTTCCGGGTATTCTTTTTGATTACCTTTAACCTGGTAAATTCTTCCCTGTCTTTCTCCTCGAGAGCATTCTGTATGTCTTTTGAAATTTTTTCGTACCGCGGAATAAGTATGTTTTTCAGCGCATTCGCCCTTTTCTTTGTGCGTTTTATATTAACTGCAAGCCTGTATATCGCATTTTCAATCTCGGCGTATTCCACAGTAAGGTATTTTACCTCTTCAAAGCGTTTTCTTGCAATGTCAAGTGCAGTATTGGTATTAAGAAAACCATAGGAAGGTTTTAAAACATACGGGGCAATATCGGCCGTGGGTATTTCCACTCCCATTACGCTTCTCAGCTTGATCTTCAGTGAATTCTCTTCCGGTACCGAATACCCCATCTGTTCAACCTCGGATATACCCATCGTTATGTTTGCAACCCTGAGTGCTTCATATGCTTCCCTGTAGGTATCATGTATTTTTTTCTGTATTGTATTTGCCCGTTCAATGAGCCCCATCATTTCCCTTACTAGAATGTTCTGTTTTCTGTCCAGGAGCTCATAACCCTGTTTTGACAGTGAGAGTACAGACTTGGCCCTTATTAGGTTTCCCTTCGTAGGGAAAAATGTCATGTCCATGGTCTTACAACCCCCCTGTCACTCCTGGATGGCACATAGTATTTATTAAGAGTATAATCAGACACTCTGTCCAGTTCCTCCCTGGGCAGAATACCCAAAAGTACCCAACCCAAATCCAGGGTTTCGATAATGTCCCTGTCATCTTCAAAATCCTGGGAAATAAACTCGTTTTCAAAAGCTTTTCCGAACTCCATGTATTTTTTGTCTATTTCCGACAGCTCATCCTCACCGATTACCGATGCCAAAGCCCTTACCTCCTGTACTTTTGCATAGGCGGAAAACAGCTGGTTTGCCAGTTCCGGATGATCTTCCCTTGTATAGCCTTTTCCGGTTCCGTCTTTCATTAACCTTGACAGCGACGGCAAAACCGAAATGGGAGGGTAAATGCCCTTCTGGCTTAAACTCCTGTCCAGCACAATCTGGCCTTCGGTAATATAACCGGTAAGATCGGGAACAGGATGGGTAATATCATCGTTAGGCATCGTAAGAATCGGTATCTGGGTAATGGAGCCTTCCCTGTCCTTTAGCATTCCCGCCCGTTCATATATGGAAGCGAGATCGCTGTACAGGTATCCCGGGTAGCCTTTTCTTGAAGGAATCTCACCCTTGGATGACGATATTTCACGAAGTGCTTCTGCATAAGATGTCATATCGGTCAGTATAACAAGAACATGCATATTATGTTCAAAAGCCAGATACTCTGCAGCAGTAAGGGCTGCCCGCGGAGTTATTACCCTTTCAACAACAGGATCATTTGCCAGGTTCAGAAACATAACGACCCTGTTCATTACACCGCTTTTTTCAAAACTGCGTCTGAAATAATCTGCAACATCGTGTTTTACTCCCATTGCAGCAAATACTATCGCAAAATTCTGACTGTCTTCACCGGTTATTTTGGCCTGCTTTACAATCTGCACCGCCAGCTGGTTATGGGGTATTCCTTCGCCTGAGAAAATAGGCAGCTTCTGACCGCGTATAAGTGTTGCCAGGCCGTCTATAGCGGAAATTCCGGTTTGTATGAAATTCCTCGGGTATTTTCTTGATACGGGATTTATCGCGCTTCCGTTAACATCCCTCCGCTGGTCGGGATAAATATTCCCAAAACCGTCTATTGGCTGTCCAATCCCGTTAAACGTACGTCCCAGGATTTCTTTCGCCAGTGAGATTTTCAGAGGTTCACCGGTAAGCCTTGTCACGGTGTTTGTCAGCGACAGGCCGTCCGTCCCCTCAAAAACCTGAACCACGCAAATGTCTCCCTTTATTTCAATAATCCTTCCAAGCCTTTTTTCATTGCCAACCTTTATTTCCACCGTTTCTTCATAGGAAGCACCTTTTACTCCCTGAAGAACAACGAGAGGTCCGCTTATTTCCTTAAGTCCTACATATTCCACACTCATAAAAGGCTCTTCCTTTCATGGTTTCCATAATCATCGCTGATTTCGTTCAGCGTATCCCGTATTTTTCCGTTCAGATCCTCAAAACCTTTGAAATCTTCATTGCCTATGGTATATTTCATTCTTGCCACTTCATCAAAAATACCGGTTTTTCTTATAACCGAAACGGGGATATTTCTCTCCACCAGCTTTTTACATTCCTGATACAGTGTCAGTATCGTATCCATCATGTAATACTGCTTTTTCACGGGAACACAGGTATCATTCTCATGGTATGCGTTCTGCTGCAGAAAACCCTGGCGTATGACTTTCGCAGTTTCAAGAATCAGCTTCTGTTCATCCGGAAGAATATCACTGCCGATTAATTTTACAATTTCCAGCAGCTTGTTTTCCTCCTGAAGCAGTCTCAGCAGCTCGGCCCGTTTTTTGTCAAAAGTGTCGTCCGCATTCTCCCTGTACCAGTTTTTCATGTCCTCGTAGTATTCACTGTAGCTGCCAACACAGTTTATCGCCGGATAATGCCTGCTGTATGCCAGTTGTTTGTCCAGCGCCCAGAAACATCGGATAAACCTTTTCGTATTCAGTGTAACGGGTTCGGAAAAATCGTTTCCCTGCGGTGAGACAGCTCCGATTATCGTGATTGAACCGTATGTTCCGTTAATGTTTTCCACTCTTCCTGCACGCTCATAAAACTGCGAAAGGCGTGACGGCAGGTATGCCGGAAATCCCTCTTCAGCCGGCATTTCCTCAAGCCTTCCGGAGATTTCTCTCAGGGCTTCTGCCCATCTTGACGTTGAATCTGCCATTACGGCAACATCATATCCCATGTCGCGGTAATACTCGGCAAGGGTAATACCGGTATAAATTGAGGCTTCACGTGCTGCAACAGGCATGTTCGAAGTATTAGCAATCAATACGGTGCGGTTCATCAGCGGTTTGTCGGTCCGGGGATCTATCAGCTTCGGAAAATCTTCCAGCACTTCGGTTATTTCATTTCCCCTTTCCCCGCACCCGATATAGACAATAATATCTGCGTTTGACCATTTGGCAAGCTGGTGCTGGGTCATTGTCTTACCCGTTCCGAAACCGCCAGGTATTGCTGCAGCACCTCCCTTTGCCACCGGGAACAATGTATCAATAACCCGCTGACCGGTAACCAGCGGTTCATTAAGTTCCATTCTTCTTGTGTACGGTCTTGGAACACGTACCGGCCATTCCTGCAGCATTGCAAGTTCCTTTTCGCCTCCGTCACAGCATTTGACCGTAACAATCCTGTCAGTAAGCGTATATTCCCCGTCGGGTGCAACATAAACAACTTCCCCCCTGACATCGGGAGGAACCATGATATAATGCACTACCGCATCCGTTTCCTGTACTTTGGCTATTTTTGCTCCGGGCTGAACAAATTCCCCTTTCCTTACCAGAAATTCAGCCTTCCACTTCCTTGCAAGATCAAGCTGCGAAACAGACATTCCTCTCTGTATGAATGGCCCCGATATTTTTTCGGTTTCCTCAAGGGGCCTTTGTATTCCGTCAAAAATGTTACCTATAATACCCGGCCCGAGCATAACGCTTAATGGTTTGCCCGTAGATACCACCGGCTCCCCGGGGTGCAGTCCGGTTGTGTTTTCATAAACCTGGACAATGGTTTCATCCTGATGAATACCGATTACTTCACCGATAAGCTTTTCATCTCCCACCAGGACCATTTCATGCATTTTAAAACCATTGTATTCCCTTACCCGTATTACCGGGCCGTTTATTCCGTATATTATTCCGTGAACTGTATCTGTCATTAATATCACCTGTTAACTTTGCTTTGATTGGGAATCTTCCTGTATTATATTACAGATCAACATTCAGGCCGGAAAACTCCAGGAAATCTTTTTTCTGGGTCTCCAGGCGGGTTATATAGGAGTAATCGATCAGAAGACCGCATGTCTCATTGATAATGATACAGCCGCCGAGCAGTTCCCTTTCACTTTTCGCAACTTCTGCTTCCTTTCCGGCGTTATTCATTATGACCTCAGCTTTTGGCAAATCTTCCTCATCGACAATTATTCTTATTTTTCCGTCTCCTACTTCGGTTAAACCTTTTTCGACAAGCAGCCTGAAACTTTCGGCATATTCATCTGTTTTCCGGTATTCCCGGAGTTTTTTCAGTACGCTGTCAAAAACCTTGTCCATTATTTCATTTCTCTTGTTGTACAGAATTCTTTTGGCTTCGAGCAGCTTGCATGAGTACGTGCTGTTACTTTCCTTTTCAATTTCCGCAAGAGCTTCATGGATTTTCTGGTATGCTCCCTTAAGGAAGGTTATTTCCATTTCCTCCAGCTTTTCCTTTTTCTCCCGCCGGGCTTCCTCGAGAATCGTTCCGGCCTTTCTTGAAGCTTCCTGCAGAACGATCTCGGTAAACCTGTTCAGTTTTTCGTTTATTTTTTCCATATCCATACTGATACCTCAAATCTTTAGCCCAATGGCTTCACGGATATATTTCATTATCGCGTCGGCATCCCTTCTTGAGCCATGCCTGTCCGGGATTTCCACAATAAGCGGAAAATCACGGTTAAGTTTAATGCCCATAACCTCATCTTGAACCAGGTCCATCAGCTTTTCGGTGAGCAGTATAATACCGATGTCATGGTTTTCCAGGGCATCATTCAGCGCGCTCAGGACTTCCTCCCTTTCATGGACAACAACGCCTTCAATTCCGGCAAGTCTCATTCCCGTCCTGGTATCCACATTATCGCTGATAAGAAACATTTTCACGGTTTATTCTGCCTTTCTGATGTATAAAATAGATATCAGCTGTTCAAAATCAGTATTGTAACAATAAGCCCGTAAATTGCAATTCCTTCAGCAAGACCGACAAATATAAGGGTTTTTCCCAATAGCCCGGAATCTTCGCTGATTGCACCCAAAGCTGCCGATCCTGTTGATGCTACCGCAATTCCGGCACCTATACAGGCAAGACCGGTGGAAAGAGCGGCTGCAAGATATCTGAGTCCGTCCTGTCCGGCGCTGACCGCATCTTCAGTCGCAGCAGATGCAGGAAAAGGCATTAACAGGATAGTGGTAACAATCAGAAGACCAAAAAGCGCCGTAACATTTATTCCCATCAGTCTTCTTGCGTTTTTCCCGCTAAGCCCTTTCTTAATGCACGCAATACCAAGCACTATCATTGCCAGAACGAGTATTATTGAAACAACCAAAACATAAATCATATAAGCTCCTCCATATCTGTTTTTATCTTTTCCGGATTAACCGGTAATTTGCTTATTATAAAGTCTTAATCTTTCGCATACGCGTATTGTTTTGAACTCACGTCCGCTGCCCGAGAAAAATCTGCTGAAAAGCTCGTAATACTGAAGCCTGAGCCCTTGTATGGCGACTATCAGTCCTTCAAGCCCAATAATCAGTATATTTCCGATTATCAGGACCACAATGCCGCCGATCTTTCCGACCATTCCGTACAGCGTCCAGATTGCCAGCGCAAGTCCCGCATGGCTTAATGCAAAAGCCCCGACCCTGACAAAGGAAATCGTATTGCTCAGGAATCCAAGCACGGCTTCAAACACTTCAAAAAAGCTTTCAACAAGGCTTCCGCCCGTTTTAACGCCGTGATCATGCTTCAGCAGCATTTTTTCAAGTTTTTCCTTAAACATCATTGCCAGCAGCGGAATAACAACCACACCAAGGATAACCGGCAGAGACGGTTCAAAACCGCCGTTTGTCAGGGCAGAAAGCACGATTGCCAGTACTCCCCCGTAAAAGACAAGGCCGGCAATCCCGTTTTTATCAAAGAGCAGACGCCCGTAATCCTTTGCCTTAATACTGTTTATTATGCTAATTACGATTGATGTAACAACCATCACCGCACCGAAACCTATTGCCACGATCAGAAGCTGGCTGATGTTTTCCATGGGCGGCTTCCATATGGCGGTAAAAAGATGTTCGTAACCAAAAACACTTCCGTATAAGAACCCGAAAATAACCGAGGATAAACCGACACATCCCAGGATCCATCCAAGCGGTGATTTTCTTCTCCTGTACATAATGAATCCTGCCAGGGCCAGTATGGCTCCCTGGCCGATATCGCCGAACATTGCGCCGAACATAAGAATATACGTCAAGGCAATGAACGGAGTCGGATCTATCTCGTTATGGGCAGGTATCCCGTACATTTTTACTATGGATTCAAAGGGTTTGAAAAACTTGTTATTTCGCAGTATTGTAGGCGGTTTTACTCCTTTTACTTCTTCGGGCTCCTCAACGGTTATAACTATATCTTTCTGAAATTTAAGTTCCTCTGCCAATTCGCGGTATGATTTTTCGGTAATCCATCCGGTCAGAAGGAAGGTTTCCTTCACATATGCAGCGTATTTTCTTATACCTGCAATCTGGTTAAGATAAAAGAATTGACTGTAAACCTTCCTGAATTCTTCCCTGTTTTCGTTCACCAGTTTCTCAAAATCTTTTTCAAGCCTTGCAATTTCTTCCTCAAGCCTCTTTATTTCCTGCTCTATTCCCACAATTGCATCCCGCGGATGTCCTTTTGCCTTCTCGGAAATCCTGACCCTTTCGAAATAAAGGGATGACATTACGTTATCTATGCGTTCAGCCACCGCCGCGGGCATAAGGTAACAAACCCATACATCGTTTTCATCACTGGATAAGGTTATAACTATTACGTCAAGGCTTTCCACTATCAGGTCAAGTTTCTTGTAGCTTTCTTTCGGCAGCTTCCCGAAACGAATCTTTATATATTCAAGGTTATAAAGCTGTTCAAGTTCAACTTCAAGATCCCGTACATGGATCAGTTGTTTCAGAACCCGCATGTTGTCAGATATTTCAGCCTTGTTTTCACCAATCTTTTTTTCGATATCGGCAAAACTTTCTTCCATCTGCCGGACATAACTTGTAGTTTTTTCAATGTCTGCAGGCGTTTTTACCAGTTCAATGATTTCCTTGCTGTCACACTCAACAGGCCGTACCTTCATGTACCTGTTAAGGTTCTCAAGCGTCCTGAAAACAGCTTCATAGTTATTGTTCTCATTAAACGGTTTTAAGCTTTTTACAGCTTCAATAAAACTCAATGCATGCACAGGCTGCATATCCTTATTAATGATATGCCTGATTATAAATTCATCGAATCCCTGGATGGGTCCGACGATATTTACGAATTTCATCCGTTCAATAGACATATATCCACTTCCTCATGCCATGGCAAATTGTTTTTACTTTTTGAATCAAAACCTTTTACGATTACAAACCTACAACAAACGAGCGGATTGTTTCAACCGGCATTCCATACCTTATACCCTCAACTATCGAAACTATGTTTGCAATTTCATATTCTTTCAGGTACAGATACGATATTGCGGCCGATATGGAAAAACCGTATTTTCTTAACATAGCCCGGTGGAAACGGTGCATATACTCGGAAAATTTCAGATCGTAAAACCTGCTGTCTTCGGAAACGAACAGTTCCGAATACCTTGTACGGGCTGCAATCTGTAAAAACTTTTCCTTGTTATCCGCTTCCGCCAGCGCATAGATTAAATCCATCGGTATTCTGTACCTGTGCGGTATCAGGTAACCCAGTACTATATTTTTGTCAATGTTATAAATTATTCTTCCCCTGTATATCCATAGAAGATTTAATATATCAATTTCATTTCCGAAGGTACGGGTAACGGCCTCAGCGTCAAAGCCCGAAAGAAGGCTTTTTTTCTTCGAAAACACCAGATTTATATAGTATAAATCCAGTGACATTTCAATCATAAAAAGATTATCCCCGTCCTGTTCATTCAGGAACGGACGCAGAACTTCATAATATGGAGTATCCGACAGTTCCGTAATCAGTTGCCGGATACTCTGTACCGTTGCAAGTTTTGCAATATGCAGCGGATCATATTTTTCAAGAAAAAACAGCGACTCCTCCGCCGCTGCTGTGGTGCCCTTGGTTTCAAGGACCCTTATCAGCCGTTTTAAACTGTCTATTTCGTGCCTCAGATATATTACCTTCAGAAAATCCCTTATATTCCCGTGGGTAAAGCAGAGCAGCTTACGGTAGTCGTTCATAAGGCTTCTTCTCAGAATTTTCTCAAGCTGCCCCCTGTGTATATCTGTTTCATTTACATCGACAAGTACATCATGGTAAGGAGTGTTGTGTTTTAAATAATATACAACTCCACCCACGCTTTTTTGCTTAAGCAGTTCACTATAATCCTCCTGTTTCAGGAGTTTACCGTACATGGCCCGCGTTTTTGCCATCAATGCATTGTAATCTCCGGTTGCCAATCTGAATCATTCCCTTGTAACGTTCAAAAATATTTTTTCTATCCATTTATCGGCATTACGATTATATTTTTCCTCCATCTCGGCCAATTTTTCCTTTACTTTCTCATTTATCTCACTTAATCTTTGCTCTACATCCTTTCTGCTCATGGAAAGCAACTGCTCAATTTTTTCATCTGCCATAAGCTTTATTTCCTCTTCCATGTTGCTTAACTCACGGTTCATGTTCTGCCGCAGGCTTTCCCTTTCCTTTTCTGCATCGCTGAATATTTCCTTTGCCCTGTTATCTATGTCTATAATCCTCATTAAAATTTCTTTCACTTTAGAATCACCCGTAATTTTTCGCTTTTAAAATGATATTTTATCACTTCCGTTTTTACTGTCAAGGAGTTTGAAATCATGATTTCCAGTAGATATAAAAAATTTTTTCGGTCAAACTCTTGTATTTTTATGCAGCATTGTGTATAATTATACCCAATAAAAATCGGCCGGCCCAGTCTCCCAATTATCGGAGGTATGCCATGAAACTGAAAGAAATTATTGAGAAGGAAAAAATGTATTATATGAACACCTTCAGCCGGTTTCCTGTATGTTTTACCCATGGTAATGGAATATACCTGTATGATACCGAGGGGAACGAATACCGTGACTATTTTTCAGGTATTGCGGTAAGCGCCCTTGGTCATTCACATCCGGCTTTGGTTAACGCAATCTGTGAGCAGGCAAAGAAGTTCATTCACTGCTCCAATTTATATTATATAGAACAGCAGGTAAACCTCGCCGAACTGATAGTAAAGAATTCGTGTGCAGACCGGGTTTTTTTCGCCAACAGCGGGGCAGAAGCGAATGAAGGTGCCATTAAACTGGCCCGCCTGTACTTCAGGAAAAAAGGTTTTCCTGAGAAGTATGAAATAATAACTTTGAATAATTCTTTCCATGGCAGAACCCTCGCAACCATTGCGGCAACAGGGCAGGAGAAACATCAGGCGCGCTACAGCCCGCTTACCCCTAAATTTTCAAATGTTCCTATTAATGATGCCGCTGCCCTGGAAAAAGCCATAAATGAAAACACCTGTGCGGTAATGATTGAACCAATACAGGGGGAAAGCGGTGTTAACCCTACGACTGTAGAATATATGAACGCAGTTCGCAAAATTTGTGACGAAAAAGGCGTTCTGTTAATATTTGATGAGGTTCAATGCGGTTTGGGAAGGACAGGAAAACTTTTCGGTTATCAACATTACGGCGTTGAACCTGACATATTTACTCTTGCAAAAGCTCTGGCAGGCGGTTTCCCGATAGGGGCACTGTGCGCAAAGGAATTTGTGGCAAGTGCTTTCGAGCCGGGTGATCACGGTTCCACATTCGGCGGCAATCCTCTTGCCTGCAGCGCAGGTTTTGCAGTCCTTTCAACAATTATAAATGAAAGGCTCAGCGATAATGCCGCGGAAGTAGGGAATTACTTCTTTGAAAAGATGGAAGAAGTAAAAAAGGAATTCCCGATTATTAAGGAAATACGCGGCAAGGGACTTATGATCGGTGTAGAATTCACAAAACCCGTTGCAAAAGAGGTTAACAAAAAACTGTTTGAGAGGAAATGCCTGTTAGGCACGAGCGGTGAAAATATCCTGAGAATCCTCCCACCCCTCATTGTAACAAAGAAGGACATGGATATTCTGATAAATACTCTTACGGAGGTTCTTCAGGATATTAATTAAAGGGTGGACAGGCAATCCTTCCCTCCTTCCACCCCTTTTTATTCTATTCACCGAACAATGAGTTAAACATTGAAATGAACATATTATATGCAATATAGCAAGCAACAGCCAGCAAAACGATAACTACGACACACATAAACAACGATGCTATTGCCCAGTTCTTTTTGTTTTTGTTCACCTTGTTGCTGAAAGCCCAAATAAACAGCAGAATGATATTCACGCCGGGAATAAGCATTAACAGTAAAGTCCCGAACCATTGCTTAACACTGTATACCCTGTCGGTCTGTACTTTGATGTTCTCCTTCTCAACAGGGAAATCATCATCAAAATCATCATACCGCATTCCAACCACTCCTTGTCACAGGTATAATTTATCTTCTGTTTCTAAGTTCGTTGCAAATGTCATCCCATGTTAATCCCTGCTGTACCATTAAAACTGTCAGGTGATACAATAAATCCGCTATTTCATACCTGATTTCATCCTTGTTTTCATTTTTCGCACCAATTATAACTTCTGAGGCTTCTTCCCCGACCTTTTTCAGGATCTTGTCCAGCCCCTTGCTTAACAGATAATTGGTATAGGATCCTTCCTTAGGATTATTCTTTCTGTCCACAACCACGTCGTAAATTTCCTGCAATATGTCAAACTTGCTGCTCATTGTCATATCCCTCCAAACTCAGCTCCCTGTAAAAACAGGACATTGCACCTGTGTGGCAGGCAACTCCTTTCTGCCTTACCTGCAAAAGAAGGGTATCGGCATCACAGTCATACAGAATCTTTTCAACGAATTGGAAATTTCCCGATGTTTCACCTTTAACCCACAGTTTTTTCCTGCTTCTGCTCCAGTATGCAGCTTTCCGGGTTTTAATCGTCAGCATCAGCGATTCCCGGTTCATATACGCCATCATCAAAACCTCTTTTGTTTCCGCATCCTGCACGATTGCGGGAATAAGCCCAGATTCATTGAATTTCAAATCATTAAGTTCCATTTTGATACCCCGATCATTTGAAAACAAGCTATTTTTTTCCGTCAAACCTTTCTATCATTATATAGTATATTATAACATTCTACAAGGCAGAAACGCCAGGCATAAAAAAACAGCCCTCCCGGGCTGCCTGCATATATACTATAGTTTTTACAGTGTAAGAATACCTTCAGGTGTATTTATTATAATTAAAACCTTTTCTTCTCTTCCCGTTTCAGCATTGACATATACAAGAAAATCCCTGTCATTCATTCTTCCTTTCAGTTCATAGCAGAATATCTCGGTGCCGAAATTTGTGGGTATTATAGCAAGGCCGACCGATTTTAATTCCTTTTTGGCCATAAAGTTGGCTCTGACTTCTTCTTCGGATATTTTCGGTTCGGGTATTTCCCTCTCTGTATGGTTCATCAGGTATCCCTTGGATTCAAAACCTACTATTTCGCCGTTATCCAGTGCAATTTTCACCTTGATAAGATCGGGATATACCACAACGCCGTCCTGTTCATACGCGTAGTTTACCGTGGCAGTATTGTCCTCTTTCACGTAATACGTATCCTTCATGCTTTTGAATCCGCGGCTTTCAAGAAACTCCTTCCCGATCTGTTTTACCTTGTCCACGTCAAGGGATGCCTGGCCCACATCCCTGTTATACAGCATCCAGATTACATGTCCGCCGGTCTTTGTTACGTCTGCGGTTGCAAATTCATCTTCCGGCCGGTCCTTGAAAGTAATTTTGAAATTATATGCCGGCAGCGTGTCTGCGTTGATGTCGCCTGTATGTTCAATTGAAGCCACCCTGTCCTCTCCGAAAAATTTTCTGAGTTTCTCCTTTGCCTCTTCCACGCTGACTTCTTTACCTGTAAGGCCTTTTGGTTTCAGGCTTGTCATGTGATCGGAGAAAGGACCGTCATATATAAGCGTAGGAAACTCCTGAAATGTCTTGTCAACATCCGAAAACAGCTGGGTTGCCATGTTCTGCGACTGTTTTCTGAAAAGCTCGGTCCCTTCACGGGCAAGTTCCTTCCATTGTAACCTTCCGTCTGAAATGGAAGCCTGGAGATTGAACAAGGCATCCCTGAGCGACACGGAATACTGATGTAGCTGTTCCAGCTGCTTGTACTGTTCCTCCGTAATGCCTTTCCCGCTGAGATTCTGCCTGTCAAGCGCGTATGCAAAATCACCCACCTGGGAAAGAAACTTGGACGTATTGGCAAGGACATCCTGTGTTACAGGAAGCTGGCCCAGGTTAGTCTGGGCGAGGTTGGCCTGATGCCATGCCTCTTTTAAGGTCTCGGACACCATCTGCGGTGTTGCCGATATCATGCTTTTCATTAACAACACTTCAATATTCTGAACATATCCGACCATCTCGTAAAAAGCACGGTTGTACTGATTATCCAGTTCCTGTCTCAGACCGGCGGCCCGTCTGTACTGGTATATTCCCCATAACGCAACCACTGCCACAACAACGACAAAAACACTGTACATGTGCCTGTCGGAAAGCCTTTTTTTCCAGTCCAGCAGCTTATCCCTGACCTTACCCATCATTAACGCCTCCTTTTTCTTTAGGCTTGTCAGAACACTGTTATTTTCCGAAATAATGCTTGCCGATTACCTTTATTACCTTCCTGCTCCAAATCCATTTGCTCGTCGCTGTCTGAGGATTCCAGTAATACAGTGCGCCGCCCGTGGGATCCCATCCGTTCATCGCATCCCTTGCAGCCTTTACAACAGTTGAATCAGGATCTATCGGTACGTTGATCTGTCCGTCACTAACGGCGGTAAAAGCTCCCGGCTGGTAAACAACACCAGCAACGGTGTTCGGAAAATTCGGTGAAGCCACCCGGTTCAGTATTACCGCACCTACGGCAACCTGCCCTTCATACGGTTCACCTCTTGCCTCACCGTTTATTGCTCGTGCAATAAGCTGTTCATCTGAAATCCGGGATGACTGTGCATAGGCTATGGTATAATAAAGATTGGGCACTGTCAGACACATCAGAACCGACAAAACGGATATAATTACCACAATTCTTTCCTTTTTCATACTGCTGCCGTACAATCCTCCTTTTTCTTTGTCTTTTCATCGGTTTTAGTTTTTCAAGCAGGTAATGTATTTATACTTATTTTGCTGATTCACATGGAATTGTTTCATTCTCTTGTTTTTTGCCTGAAAACGCCAATTATTAATTGATAGTTAATGAATATAAACATATAATAAAGGTAACATAATACATCAAATACGGCCGGAGCTAAACCAAAGCTTGAGTTACCAGGATCAGGCAGGTATAAAATTGTTCAGTGGAGAGGGCGAGGTAAATGATTGATTTAAATGTTATAGCCGACAAACTTCTGGACATGAAACCCGATCCAATCCCGGAATTTATACTGTTAAAGGAATTTAAGGGACTCAGCCCGGACAGCCGGGAATACCAGAACGCATATGACAAAGTATGCAATCATCCTTTTGTGAAAAGTATTGAAAGTGAACAGAACGACCGGGGGTTCTGGCCGCCGTTCCATGGCCGGACAGAGGACTTGATCAAAAGATGTCTTTCGATAGGACTGGAGAGGGATCATCACTGTCTGAGAAAAGTATCCGACTATCTTAAGAAGGTGCTTAACAATGAAGAAAGCTGGGATCAATTTGAAAAGCAGGACAACGTCCGCTGGTGGCCGGAAATGTTTGTGCCCCTTGTTACTGCTGCGATGCTTTCATTAACGGAGCCTGGCAGCGAAATACTTGACCTGCACAGGAAACGCTGGGCACACTTTGCCAAAGTAGCTTTTTCGAAAGGCTATTACGACCATGAGGAGGAAGCCAGGACCCAGCATGAATATTTCGGGTTTAAAACAAAGCGTACAATACCGGCATTCGGTTATTATAACCTGGTATTGCTGGCTCCGACAGAAAAAGAAAGCTTTTTGAGCGATGCAACCGACCAGGCCCTGGTTGATTACTGCATGAACTCGGTAGGGCAGATTTACTATGTTTACAACTGCGGCCTGTCAGATTTTGTTCTGATTGAAACCAAAAGAAGGGACAGCAGGGATTTCTGTCACTGGGTGCGCGCCTTGTCGTTGGTTTCACAGTTCAAGGGATGGGCAAAATGCAGGGATAAATATACTGAATGGATTATGAGTCAAAGGAATGAAGAAGGCCTGTGGGAATTGCCGAGAAAACCCGACCTTTTTAATTTCCCGCTGTCTGATTCCTGGCGAAAACGGAAAAACCGGATTATAGACAGTACTATCATGATCCTGAGGTTTTTAAAAGGTAACAGGGGATTCTGATTTATTAAGGAAGAGGACGATACTGTTTCTTCCTCCCTCCTGTAAGTGAATTGTTGCCGTACTCAAAATCTTCTTCCGGAACTGTTTTTCCGAATCCGTCAATGACACTAGAGCTGTTTTTTGCAGGAAGGTTTGAGGAAATCACAGCATTCTTTAAGCATTTTGTCTGTCATGCGGCTTATGATTATACTTCCTTTGCCTCTTGATGCGGAAGAAGGATATCCATTTTTACCTTTTCGGGATACAATGCCAATGCAACTGAAGTTTCAGCTTCACATGCATGCCTTACGGAAGATTGCTTTTCAAGAATTGTTAACTTAATTCTGCCTGGTTTCATGTTCAGTTTCACACCAAAATACTGGCTTTGCATTTTTCTTTTGTATTTAATCACTGTTCTCTTGGCTGAACAGACGGGTATAGCTAAAATACAGCTTCGAGAAATTCACGTATAGCGCTGTTCACTATATCAGGTCTGTCGGTATTGGAATTGTGTCCGGCGCCAGGAATCCATTTGATTGGCAGAGCATCCTGGGTTGACCATACTGAATTGTAGCGTTTTGTAAATCCGGCTTTATCTTTTTCGCCGCATATTAGTAATGCAGGACAGGAGACTTCATATGCCAGATCCGCCTCAATTGCTTCTGCCAGAATTTTGAATCCATGTGACACCAGATCGCAATATTCCTTTTTTGTATAAGTATCCATCATTGAATACATGAGCTGACGTCCATATTCGGTTTCCGCACATCCTTTTGCACCGTATTTCTTTAAGAGTAACCATGGACATGCACTGTATATTGGTTTTACATTTTTAAGCAAATATATTTCCCAGTTTTTCATGTATTTCCTTTTAAGCGGTGCAGAATCGACAGAGACGAAACCTGCAACATAATCCGGGTATTTCTCCATCAACACCTGGGCAATATAACCGCCCATAGACTGTCCTATAATTACTGGCCTGATTATTCCCTCATGAACCATAATATTATGAAGCCATTCCGCTTTATCTGCAAGCGAGAAACTGAGTTCAAACGGTCTTGATGATCCATGTCCTGGAGCATCCCATACCAACAGATTATATTCATGTTTAAACTCTTCAATCTGTTTCTCAAACAGTCGATGATCTGCTGTCAGCCCAGGAAGAAATACAAGCCATTTACTTTCTCCGGAGACTATACCGGTCCAATAATGGATTACCCCTTTATTGGTATTAAACACTTTCTCGGTCATCCCAATCCTCCCCTGCATAAAAAAAGGGCGCCGTTTCGGCTTGGCAGCAGTCAACAAATTCTGCATGCTTCGGGTTCTCATTATTAATGCCTGCATTCATGGGAACAGATTAATTGTATACTATCTCCCATGGACAGAGTCAATGTACAGTTTGGTTATGAACCATATTATGAACACGGATGAAGGTACTTATTAACATCTGAACTGAAACACCTTATGCCGTATGATTTTTTCCCTGGTTTATTTACATCTGAGAAATCAATACAGGCCGAAGCTTTCTTTTTCAAACTCAGTCAGAAATGTCTTTAATTTTTCTATACGTGGTTGGGCCATACGTATAGCTGACTCAAGTTCCAGAAGGTTACTGAATTCTGTCAGATGTTTTTTTAATGCCGCAACGGCCTTCGACATATCATCGGGTTTTTTCGAAAAATCACGTGCAACAGCCATAAAGCCGAGATAATCAATTGCATCCGCGTTTCTCAGTAATTTCGTTTCATTGGCTGTACCGCACCCCCGTTTATCATGGTATTTTACTGCTTCTACAATTGTGTTTATCATATCAGTATCGCTAATACCATATTCCGCCGCCAGTTCAGGCATTATTTTACCGGATTCCTCCGCGTGATCGAAAGCTCCGTCCGGACGATAAGGCTTAAATGCACTGATGTCATGAAAATAGCAGGCGAAGGTTAAAACGTCTTCATCATAAGGCATGTTTTCTTCCTCGGCCAGCTTTTTGGCGATAACCAGACAGCGTTTTGCGTGGTTTAGTATGTAAGATCCGCCTAAATCCATTAAATGTTTTTGCATTCTTTCAATATCCAGCATACTTCCAACCCCCTTAATATGAATATCCAGTACCAAAATTGCTTTTTTGGCATTATTCCATATATATTATGGATTGTCAACTATTTACGGATCATTCTGTAATGCTGGCATTAATAAAAAGGTAATAATGAAAAAGTATAAATCAATTCCAAAGCAATAATCACAAGTCTATTATATTTATGTCTTTTCCGGCAAATACCTCCCGGGCAAGCTCCACTTCGCGCTTTTTGCAGGTAAACAGGATTATCTGCCTTTTTTCGCTTTCTTCGCATAAAAATCTGAGTACGTTTTTTGTCCTCTCCTCATCATACTGTACAAATGAATCGTCCAGGAACAGAGGCAGTGTTTCGCCGTCTTTTTCTATAAGCATTACGGTGGCAAGTCTCAGCGCAAAATACACCTGGTCGGCCGTACCCGAGGACAACTGCTCCGGATTGACCCTTTCCGCCGTGTCAGGCGTTTGTATATTCAGTTTAAGGCTGTCGTCAGCCATTATATCCTTATATTTTCCTCCTGTAATTTTCTCCATTATTGAACCCATTGTCTCATTAAGATACGGAGAATAGTTACGCTGGATATCCACGCTTGCCTCGGTAAGCACTTCCATTGCAATCTCCAGGGCTTTTCCGAGATTTAATTTCCTGTTTCTTTCTTCCGTCAGCATCAGAACTTTTTCATGGGCCTTTTGGATCATTTCATCATCGGGGATGTTTTCAAGTCTTGCAGAAAGTCTGCTTATTTCAAGCTTTGTATGTTCCAGTTCTTCTTCAGTCTGCCTTATATCAAGTTCTATATCACCCGGAGCTGAAGAATCAGAAATATCATCCCTGTCTTCAAGTTCAGCCTTTACTTTTTCCAGTTCGCAGGATTTCTCCCGCAGTTCCTTTTCAAGTTCAGTAAGCGTGTTAATATCGAAACCTGCAACAAGAGAAGCTTCCCGGTACAGACTTTCCTTTTTCTGATTCAGCGAAGAAAGTGAGGATTCCAGTTCCCTTGCGGCCTGTACAAGCGTACTGCATGTTTCCAGGCTATGCTTCCACCTGTTAATTTCCTCCTCGCCGAAGGCCGGCCCCTGGACTAAATTTGAAGATATAAGCTTATCCAGTATTCTTGTTTCAAACTCCTTAATTTCTTCTAAAGCATTGTTTTTGCCGTCTTTTAGCTTATTCTTTTCTTCAGTCAGTTCATGAAGGCGCTTAATTCTTTCTTCAAACATGTTTTTAAGTCTTATGAAGTCAGAAATACTGTCCGTGCCCACCTGTACCATCCAGGTATTCAGCAGTCTTGCACTTTCTTTGTACTTATCAAGCCAGGAATTATTTTGCTCAGTTTCTTTGGCATAAATTTTATCCTGCCTTAAAAAGAACAGGAAAGATACCCCCGCTGCAATCGAAACTGCCAGCCCTGCGGCAGTAATGGCCGGGTTATATGGTTTTAACAGGAAGGAAAAAAGCAGGATAATTATACCCGATATTAACCCTGCCAGTGACAAATATTTTTTCAGAGGGGAACGCGCCCTTTCCTGGTTATCAGAGTCTGCACGCTCACGGAACTTAATTACTTCCTGAACCACTTCATCAATCTTTTCCAGGTTATCTTCGGAAAAGAGATCATATTTTTTCAGTTCTTCCTGAATTCCGCCGATCCTGTCTTCGATTTCTGCCAATGACGTTTCGTATTTTTCAATTTCCCGGCGCAGGATGCTGTAGTTTGCATAATCGGAAATCATTTCATCCATGTCGCTGCGGGAAAATTTTCTGAAAGCTTCATATTCATTAAGACTCGCCGTTACAGTACCCAGTTCTTCTTTTTTTGCGCCGATTTCCTTTTCAATATCTGAAAGGCTTACCTGGCATCTTTTCAGTGTCCTGCAGATCTTTTCCAGCCTTTCTGTTTCTTGTCTTTTTTCAGCTTTTGACTTAAGTTCCTCTAGTTCAGCAAGCCGGTTTTTCAGCACATTTTCTTTTTTCTGCAGTCGTTCCAGCTCAAGGAACATATCCAGGCAGCTTTCATGAAGCTCTCTGTATTTACTTTCCTCCTCAATGGCTTCCTGCAGGCTGGCATTTATCAGGTTCAGAGGTCTGGTTGTCGTCCTTTCGCTTCCCACATATGTCATCTGTGCATCTTTCAGTGCATTTATGGCTTTTCTGAACGATACTTCTTCATCACCTGTCTGTTTTATGTTTGTAAGCCTCTCGGCAATTACCTTTTTTCCTTCACTGTTTATTACACTCTGCATCTGACCTATAAAAACCGTGCGTTCGAAACAGTTTTCAGACATACCCAGGTGCTGTTCGGCAAACTTGATCCCTTCCTCCTTTGACGCGGGGAATGTGGCGGTAATGTTATTTGAATATTCGTCATAAACATTAACGGTGTTTTTGTCAAAATTTCTTGTGACGGTGAAAATATTTCCGTTATCCAGTTCATACTCGAGACTGCCGCCATACGTTTTCGCAGTCCATGGTTTATACTGTTTCATCGGCGGAAGGCTGCCGTCCTTGGTTCTTTTTCCGCCTTTCAGCCCATAAAGCATTCCTCTTATGAAAAACTGGAGCGTGGATTTACCCGATTCATTCACACCGTAAATTACATTCATGCCCGGACTTAATGAAAACTGGCGATTTTCGAATTTCCCAAAGCCATTGATATTGATTTTCCTTAATTTCATCGCATGTTACCGCCCTTTAATCCGATATGATCACATTACCTTCAAATAGCGCCTCGAGCCCGAAGTAAAGAGCTCTTTCAAGTATTTCCCTTTCTTCTTCATTTGCAGTGCCAATGCGTTCCTTCATTTTTCTTGTAAAAACTCCCGCCAGGGTACGTTCCCCGGCCAGTTCATCCAGATTGTACAAAGGCTTGGTACTGTCATTAATCTGAACTGAAAAACATATATCGCCAAAATGCTGTACGAGATAATTCACATCCACATGAAAATCCGGACTGAGCCGCCCGGTAAGATTAATCCTGAAAATGTTTTTGCTGCCGTCATATGCACGCAAAACTTCGCTGATCCTTTCTATAAGCCTGTCCTGGCTATCTATCCCGTCCACGTTAATATTTATCTCGTAATATGTTCTTTCCTGGGTTTTAATGAATGAATACCGCCGTTTCAGACCGCCGTTCCTGGTAATTTCCACCATGCAGACACCGTGTTCGCCTGTTTCGTCGAAACCAAAAGGTTCAGGACTTCCGGGATTTAAAATACCTTTTTCGAAAAAAGCATCATTTCTCGTATGGAAATGTCCAAGGGCATAGTAATCAAAACCGAGCCCGGCAAGATAGTCTAAATCCACCGGATTATACGGGCTTTCGGTAAACTGCATGTTAATCGTGCCATGGAACAGGCATATGTTTATCCTGTCAGGCTGCAGCACCGGGGGCTTCTGAACCGGTATGACTTCCTGGTGAAATGTATCAAACCCGATCCCGTAAAAATATACATTCAGATTTTCATCAAGGTATTCAGGATTATCGGTTGTCAGAATATGTACATTGTCATTCCAGCGATAACTTCTGTACCAGGAGTTCCTTACATACGGATCATGGTTTCCAGGGACTATTATTACAGGCCTGCTGCCCAGCCTCATAAACTGCTCATTAATCCATGTAATCGTACTTCTTGCTGTATATTCATGCTCATAAAGATCCCCGGAGATTAAAAGAAAATCGGCATCATTTTCAAGAACCAGGTTAATAATCTTCCCGAAAACTTTCCTGAGATCCTTTCTTCTCTCGGAAGACAGGTTCTCCTTTCCCATTGCGGAAAAAGGAGCATCCAGGTGAATGTCTGCGCAGTGAATAAAGGATACCCGTTTTTCCATAATCCTTATACCCCTTTTATATAACTTAAACATTCGGCACAGTTACCTGCAAAGAATCACTGCAAATGCAGTCGCATATTCTTTCGTGTGAGTAAGGCTCAAATCCGCCGATACCCCTCCAATTTCTTCAAAGATCTCCCGTGCCTTGCCATAAAGTACTACCTGCGGTTTTCCGTTTTCGGTTACCCTGACCTCAATATCCTTAAGCGAAACGCCCTTGGAAATGCCTGTACCCAATGCCTTTGAAACGGCTTCCTTTGCAGAAAACCTTGCGGCATAACTTTGAAATTTCTGTCTTTTTCTTTTTTCACAATAGGTTATCTCTTCAGGGGTAAATACCTTCTCAATGAAACCCGTTCCATATTTCTCTATGGCATCCCTGACACGCTTAATTTCTATCATATCAACACCGCAGCAAATATTCACCAAAACCAGCTCCGAAATAACGTAAATAAATTAAAACACAGGCGGGAAGTCCAGCCTGTGCCTGAGTTATGGTGTCCCGAGTAGGAATCGAACCCACACCAGTAGAACCGGAATCTACTATCCTATCCATTGGACCATCGGGACATATATTTTCCCGGATATATATTATACCCTTAATGAAAAGATTTTTCAAATCATTTTTCACACAAAACCATACAAAGAAGCAAAAATATTATATACCAGGTCAGTGATATACCTGACTGCCTCGCTTACAAGATTTATCCAGACAAATATCGCCAGGGCCACCATCAGCTTTTCGGGAAATTCCAGCTTGCTCTTGATACTTATGGTCCTGAGTAAAATGCCCGGCTGTATGGCAGTCTGCATAATAGCCCAAACATACAATGTGATAATAACAATCTGGGTTACCGAGCTTGTGTCCTGGCCCAGTTTTTCCAGCTCAAGCCCTGTAGGGTTCACTATCAGCAGAACAGGATAAAACAATAAATGTGAATAGGCATATGACTTCATCAAAACAATGTTAAAGCCCTGTATTATGAACTTATTGCTGCGTCTTGCAATAAACCTGCACAAGTCGGCAATGGGCCACGCAAAACAAAAAACATCCATGAACCCTATAACCAGAACGGCTATAATGAACAGGAATATTTTCCCGACTATACCGGCGGTATTGTTAATAATGAAATCCTTAAATATCGATCTCGGATGGGACAATAAGTTAAAAAAACCCACTATCGCAATTCCGGGTATCAGCGACAGCAGCGATGCATTAAGGCGTTTATGCCATGTTCTTGGTAACAGAAATAAATCCCATCCGCTCCTTAACTGTTCCATTCCATTCTCCAATTCTGCTCCGAAATATAATCAGATTACCAGTATTTCCTTATATTATATCATATTCATTCTCTGCTTAGCAAGAAACAGGACTTTCAGCGGGCAGGCGACAGTTCAAACCGCCCGGTTTCGGCAAGGGAAGCAAACTGGCTTCTCCATTCCTCGTAATGAATGGTTTTTTTCAGGTTCTGGGCATAAACAGCCCAAACCCCGTCATTGGCAAAATTATGGCTCCATGTAGCCGTTCCTGCTAGATTGTACTTATGGACCAGTGAAGATTTCAAACTAACTGAATACTCATTCTCAAGCCACATTTTATATGTCTTGTTGTCCTTTTCGAAAGTAACAACATACTGGCCGCTTTCTGCATCCCACACGGGTACTGCATTGTTTTCCTGAATCAACTGTTCAGCTGCGCTTATCGACAAGGCCTTGCCTGTTTTTGCTGTTATCTTCCCGTTTTCGTCAACGGTTTCCTCCCACAGCCGCGTATACAGCGGAATACCAAGCAGCAGCTTTTCAGGCGGAACTTCCCGCAGCGTTTTTTTCAGATTCTCCTCAACCCAGACAATCTGTGCCGTGGAACCGGCCACTTTGCTGCCCGCCCATGTCTGGTCATAGGTCATAAGGCACACATAGTCCACGGTTTCGGCCAGAGCTTTTCTGTCATAGCATTTTGACCAGGTATCGCTTCCATCGGGTATGGTAACATCAACGGAAACAACAAGCCCCTGTTCCCTTAACAGAGGCGAAAGTTCACGCATAAACTGGGTAAATGCGTCCTTATCCTTCTTGTAAATATTTTCAAAATCAATATTGATTCCGTCAAGATTGTACAGCGCTGCAAAGGCAAGAATCTGTTTTATGATGTGTTCCCTTTTGAGTCCGTTGTTCAGGATTTCACTGGTATCATCAATGTTCGAAAAATCATTTGCAACAAGGGCCCATACCTGGTATCCGCTACTGTGAGCCCATTCAACATACTGAGGATCGGCCCGGTTGATAAGGTCCCCGTCCCTGTTCGCCACCTGGAACCAGGTGGGAGACATAACGTCTATACCCTCTTCCTTTTTTCTCTGAAGATATGATTTTGTCGGGCTGTACATCTGATCCCAGACAAGACTTATTTTTCCCTCGGGAAGTTTTGGTTTTTCTCTCAGCTTTTCGGGTATAATCCCTATTTCATATGATTTAATGACAACATGCTCTTTACGGATATAACCGATAAAACCTTCCGCAGTCCTTACCTTGTACCATTTGTCATATTCCTCAAAGATATACATTTTTGAATCATCTGATATAAAATCAGGATTGTCAAATTTTTTAACAATAGGATAGCTTATATGCCTTCCTTTCCTGACAACCGCATCCGAGCTTACAGGATATCCTACCCTGTATATCTCATCCTGTCTGTCAATGATGACCACATTGGAACTGCTGCTATATTTCACATTTATCTTGTAAAAGGAGGACAAAAACTCAATGGGCAGATAAAGAACGCCGTTTATGTTAGTCGCAGGGAACTTAAGCTCCATAGGCTCGTTATTAATATAAGCATCCAGCTTGTCGGTTTCCATCTTTATGACTTTGTCCCTTGTGGTTACAGTTACTTTCTGAAGTGCTTCATCCCACCATATATATGGATCAATATGGGCTTTTACCGTGTCAAATGAAAGAAGTACCTGCCCCTCTTTTATTACCGGAGGGTTTTTATCAAGAATAACGTCTCCCCCAATAACCAATACCGTGTCCGCACCGTCATAGCAGCTGACGAAAGCCTCGTTCGGTCTGAAATACCTGTTGTAAAACATCGCTGCGCCGGCTGCGCACCCGGTTACAAACAGGAGAATAGAAAAAAATACAATAATATCCTTTATTAAATTCCTTTTCATTTTAACCCCCCGGAAACAAGCTCAGAATAAACATATGCTGCACTCCGTTATACCTTTCCTTTTTTCTTTCTCGTTTTCTCATACCGGCAGTTTAACTCAGTCTGTAAATACTTTTCTGGGAATATATGTTTTGAAGTTGTTAAGCATTTTCTCATTGGGTTCAAAATAAACAACTGTCTGCTCATTATTATAGTTCAGGACTATAAAATAAACGTCATCGTTGTTGATTGAACCGGTACAGTCGAACTGATTCTTGAATGACCTGTAGTGGTTCGAAAAATGCGGGCCTTTAAGCCTTGCCACTATCTCAAAGTCCTTGCAGTTGGCGCTGAATACCCTTTTCCTCTTTCTTTGGGCTATAATTTTGTCAATGTCCAGGTCGCCGTTTGTAACTGCATATTCGTATTCAATATTCCTGGAAGTTATAATAAGATATGCGATATAGCCAAATGCAGCCAGAAAAAATAAACTCATTCCGGGAATAAAGTTCAATACAAGCAGCATAAGAATAACAGCAGCGATAATTACTCCGGCTATAATAAGATAATCCTTAATATCCTTGCGTCTCTGAACAATTTTTTCTATGAAAACGTCCATCCCAAAACCTCCTGTCCGTCTTAAGTGAATTCTATCATAAACATTGCAGCTTTTGCAATAAACACAGCCATAACAAATTTATGCAATCAATATTGATATAAATGAATTTAAATTGAAATTGCATTTAATATAATTGAACTTGACTGAATTTAATTTTTGTTGTACCATATCAGGTAAAAATCCATATAACCATAAAAAAGGAATTAACCCGGCATTATCTTACCTTTTGTGAATATAACCGGATATTTTTCAGGAGGGTCATGAAAATGAAATTAAGCGAGTTTTTTAAAAGAAAAAAACAGACGGTTTCATTTGAGATATTTCCTCCGAAACTTGACACGCCGATCGAAACCATACTCAACAAGCTTGGTGACTTTGCTTCACTGAACCCCGACTTCATAAGTGTCACTTACGGAGCAGGCGGTTCCAAAAAAGGCCGAACCGTTGAAATTGCATCAAAAATAAAAAACGAATACGGTATCGAAAGTCTTGCCCATTTCACCTGTGTTGGACATTCCATTGAAGAAATAAACAACATGATAAAAAGGCTGAAAGAAGAAAAAATCGACAATATTTTGGCACTGCGCGGTGATCCGCCCGTTGATTTCCCCGACTTTGATTTTTCAAAAAATGTTTTTCAATACGCATCGGAATTGATAAGGCATATAAGAAAGCAGGAGGATTTTTGCATCGCAGCGGCCTGTTATCCGGAAGGTCATGCAGATTCGCCAAGGATAAGGCAGGATCTTCAAAACCTTAAGCTTAAAGTTGACGAGGGTGTTGATTTTCTTATAACACAGCTCTTCTTCGACAACAGGATTTTTTACGATTTTATGGACAAACTGGAGGCCTGCAACATAAAATGCCCTGTCTTGCCGGGCATCATGCCCATCTTTAAGGCAGATCAGATTAAAAACATAGCTTCAAAATGCGGTGCATCAATGCCGGCCAAGCTGGTTCTGCTTCTTGACAAATACGGCAATACCCCTGATATGGAAAAAGCAGGAATAGAATATGCATCGAATCAGCTTAAGGATCTCCTGGATAACGGCGTTGCAGGGATACATATCAATACGATGAACAAGGTGGAAGCAACCCGTGAAATACTTAAAAACATTGGGCTCCTGCGGCAATAAAGGAACGTTTTGTATTCCGGCCAAAAATCGGACTCAACCCCCTTTTTCAAGGGGTTTTTGTCATTTCAGAAAAACTTCTTCGAGGGTTTTTCCCACATTATGCTCCAGGATTGCATCGATCAGCTGCTGTTCTGTTATTTCGCACAGGATTTTCAGGTTTTCATCAGCCACATGTATAATGTGATACTTGTCATAATCCATCAGAAGCATTGTCTCGCCAAGGCTCAAATCTTTCAGCACCAGGATATCCCGCATCTGATAGAATTTTTTCCTCAGAATTCTTTCTTTCCTGCGTATCAGTAAGCTTAAATTCAAACGTTTCACCGACCTTCTTATATTTTCCAGACCGGGCAGAAATATTACGGTAAGCAGCAGGCTCGGATTGTTGTTCGATAACATTGTATAGATTCCTGCCGCCAGGAACAGGGTTCTTAACGTACATCCCAGTTTCTTCATAATGCTGTAGGTTCTTAAGGTTCCCACCCTGTTATATAAAAGGATCAGCAGTATGTTTCCTCCATCCAGCGGATAAAGGGGCAGCAAGTTAAAAATGCCGATTATTATACAGGCATTAACAAATTCGTCCTTAAAACAGAAGTCAAACGGAAAAATCTTAGCTGCCATGGCCGTAAGAATATTGCCAACGGGCCCGGATGCATAAACAACACACTGTATCCACTTTTCAGGCTGAAATTTGTTCCATTTTCCTGAAAATCCCGAAGGCAGCAAGGCAATGCTGATTTTTTCGCCGAACAGAACTTTGGCTGCAAATATGTGAAAAAGTTCATGTATAACAATCGCAGCGAAGTAAACCAGCGCATGACCCATCAGTTGGTTCCTTTAATATATTCAAGGCATTCGGTATAGGCATCCTTTACGGTCAGATATATTTCCTCGGCCGAAATATGTTTTTCCAATACCAGCGAACGCACAACGGACAATATGTTCTTATGTATTTCATCGGTACTGTTCTGCAGGTATGCCACTGAAAATATAATAACTATGCATATCAGCGCCTGTATAAGGATTTTTCTTGCAAGCACCGAACTGCTGTTGCTGCTTTTCTTAATTCTTGTATACGAGGAATAGTACGGAATGCTTCTGTGGTACCGACTTGTTCTTAATGCGTGGCTCAATCCAATCATCCCGACAGCATGTTTCTAAAATAATTATATGGTCCTTGCCGGCTAATATGATTAAAAAAGAAAAACCCCGGCTGACAAAAGCCAGGGTGTTACATTTAATATCAGTCTACCCCGGAAGGGGTAGCTATCCATCCATGCCCCAAAATGCCGTTCCCCTACACTTTGACACCTAGCCTCTCGCCAGGTGGGTGCCCTGTTTTATTATTCACACTTCCCCTGCCGCCACTTTGGCTTTCGCCGGTGACAGAATATTTGGGGCCTGTGCTCCTAATAAAAACGCGGGCTCCCTTTTCACATCCGTAGGTTCAAAGCTATAGGTTTTTCGCACATTTCAGGTACATGAACGTTTCTGATATTATTATAGCATCGATATGACCTTTTCTCAACTGATTTTATGCAAAAAAACGGGATTTTAAACATGTAATACCTGGAATTAAAGGTCAATATTACGGTTTTGTGGAAATAACTGTTTCATTTTTAATTTAGAAACACTTGAATACCTCCTGTGCCGGAGCATCCGTTTCTTAAATGCTGAACAATACCGCAGCCTCTGCTTGTTCTACAAAAAGAGTTCCTACATTCTCAAGGCTTCTGCAAGGTCGATTGCTCCGGTATAAAGTGCTTTTCCGGTTATCGCTCCCGCAGCACCGATTTCCTTCAGGTTTTTAAGATCCTGTATCGAGCTTACTCCTCCCGAAGCTATTACGTCCATACTCACACTGTCTATCATTTCCTTCATCGCTTTAAGGTTCGGTCCGGCCAGTGTTCCGTCGGTATTAATGTCGGTATATATAATTGTACGGCAGCCAAGCCGTTCTATCATTTTTGCAAAATCAACTGCCGTATAATCACTTAGCTGTTCCCATCCTTCTATGGCTACCTTTCCATCCCTTGCATCAATGCCTATCGCAATATTATCCGGGTACTTCCTGAGTGCTTCCTTTACAAGCTCGGGATTTCTGACGGCTGCAGTCCCCAGGATAATACGGGCTACACCTGCGTTAATAAGCTGCTCTATATCATCCATTGTGCGTATGCCTCCGCCTGTCTGCACTGAAGCCCGGTACTTTTCCACGATTTTAAGAATTATGTTCCTGTTATTTGAAACTGTACCGCGGGCACCATCCAGATCCACAATATGCAGCCATTTGGCCCCCATTGATACCCATTTTCCTGCCATTTCAACCGGATCATCGCCAAATACAGTAACTTCATCAAACCTGCCCTGCAAAAGGCGCACACATTTTCCGTCCTTTATATCTATTGCGGGATAAATTATCATGCTATCACCTGGTACTTCATACCAAGGGGACAATCTTCCGACAACAAAAAATGCTGTCAGGAAAACCATCCCCCGGCATTATTATGCAAATTTCCTGCCGGTAAGGCGTTCGTACGCTTCAATATATTTTTCCCTGGTCTTTTCTATTATTTCTTTCGGAAGAGCAGGCGCCGGCGGCTCCTTGTCCCAGCCTATGCTTTCAAGGTATTCTCTCAGGAACTGCTTGTCAAAACTCTTTTGGGCACGTCCCGGTTCATAGTCATCCAGGGGCCAGAACCTGGAAGAATCGGGTGTCAGCATTTCATCCGCAACTACCAGTTCACCGTCCAGGTAACCGAACTCAAACTTCGTGTCAGCTATAATAATGCCTTTGCTTTCAGCATACCTGGAGGCGGCAATGTATATTTCCAGGGACTTTTCCTTGAGTTTCGTTGCCCTCTCGGTTCCTATCATGTTCACAAGCTCATCAAACGTAATATTTACATCGTGTCCTTCCTTTGATTTTGTAGACGGCGTAAAAATTGGCTCAGGGAGCTTGTCCGCCTGTTTAAGTCCCTCCGGAAGTTTTATTCCGCAAACTTTTCCTGTTGCCCTGTATTCTTTCAGGCCGCTTCCTTCGAGATAACCCCGTACTATGCATTCCACGTTCTCCATTTTTACCTTCCTGACCAGCATTGAACGCCCGTCAAGCTCTTCCCTGAACTTGTCAAGGCCTTTGGGGTACCTGGAAACGTCGGTTGTTATCACATGGTTGCCTATTATGTTTTTTGTAAAGTCAAACCAGAATTCCGATATTTTGTTCAGCACTTTGCCCTTGTCGGGTATGGGTTCGTCAAATACCACATCAAAAGCAGAAATCCGGTCAGTAACAACCATAAGAAGCGTTTCGTCGTCCACCTCGTAAACATCCCTGACCTTGCCCTTTCCGAAAACCGGCAGGTCAATGAAATCAGTATTTTTGAGCAGCATAGCCTCAACCCTTTCAATCAGATATTAAAATGTTCCTTTAGTCGAAAGAACCCCTTTTATCCTGGGATCTGTTTCACAGGCCTTTCTTAATGCCTGTCCGAATGCCTTGAAAATAGCTTCAGCAATATGATGGCTGTTTTTACCGTGCATAAGCTTGATATGCAGAGTAATTCCGGCATGAACCGAGAGTGCCCTGAAAAACTCCTCAACCATTTCTGTTTCCATATCCCCTGCCTTTTCACCCGGGAAAGTCACATCAAAATACAAAAAAGGCCTTGAAGAAAGATCCAGTGATACCATTGCCAGGGCTTCATCCATAGGTACAATGGCTGTACCGTACCGTGAAACTGATTCTTTGCTTCCCAGAGCCTTCGAAATTGCCTGCCCCGTTACTATGCCTGTATCTTCTATTGTATGGTGGGTATCTACGTTGAGATCACCCTTGGCAGTAACCTCGAGGTCAAATAACGAATGTTTCGAAAAGAGCGTAAGCATATGGTCAAAAAATCCTATGCCTGTATTTATATTTGACATTCCCGAACCGTCGATATTTAGTTTTACGTAAACCTCGGTCTCGGCCGTTTTTCGGGTGACTTCAGCTATTCTCTGCATTTTTTTCTTCCCCTTTCAGAGAATAATATATTTATACAATATACCACAGATCGAAACCGTGCAAGTAATTTGACAAAACACTGCGGGCAGTAATAATTTCTCACCGGTCACAGTTAGATTGAATCTACATAGACTTTCAGCCTTTCAGCCAGGATTTCCATTTCCTCATCGGTACCTATTGATATCCTGACGAAATTTTCGATACCTTTTGTTTCAAAATGCCTTACCAGGATTCCGTCATTCCTGAGTCTTAAAAACAGTTCCTTTCCGCCTATCCTGTTATGGGATACAAAGAGGAAATTTGTTTTTGACGGAAGCACATTGAATCCAAGTGCTTTCAGTTTTTCGGAAGTTATTTCCCTTGTTCTGATTATTCTCCTGCGGGTTTCATCGAAATACTCCCTGTCTTCCAGGGCTGCTGTAGCTGCTTTAATCGCGATTCTGTCCAGTGTATATGAATTGAATGAATTTTTTACTCTTTCAAGGGCTTCCACCAGGTTTTTGTTCCCCAGTGCAAATCCTATTCTGAGCCCTGCCAGCGACCTTGACTTTGAAAAAGTCTGGACTACGAGGAGGTTTTCATATTTTTTGGTCAGAGACACTGCCGTTTCAGCTCCGAAATCCACATAAGCCTCATCGACGATAACAATTTTGTCACCGTGGTTTTGAAGAAGATTCTCAATCTCGGCCAGATCTGCGGCAATACCGGTCGGGGCATTGGGATTGGCAATCAGAATGCCTTTAGAGTGCGTAGGGAAACTACCGAAGTCCACGGTGTAATCACTGTTTAACGGCACGGTTTCGTAACCGATTCCAAAAAGCCTTGCATATACCGGATAGAAACTGTAGGTTATCTCAGGGAAAGAAACAACATCCCCGGGATCGAAAAAAGCCGGAAAGCAGAAAGCCAGCACCTCATCAGACCCATTGCCGACAAAAACCTCGTCGGATTCAAGGCCATACATAGTTGCCAGTGCATTTTTAAGAAGCGCAGCATCCGGATCCGGATACAGCCTTAAATCCCCGCTTGTTTCCTGCCTTATTACCTCCAGCACTCTTGGAGACGGCGGATATGGATTTTCATTGGTATTCAGCTTGATATATTTTCTGTCCTTTGGCTGTTCACCGGGTATGTAAGGCGAAATATTCCTCACGGTATTACTCCAGAACATGCTCATTTTTTGTCCCCCTCAAAGCGTATGAGTACCGAATTGGCATGGGCATCAAGGCCTTCTGATTCCGCAAATCTTGCAATATTCTTATAAATATCTTTCAGGGCCTTTTCGGAATACGAAATAATACTCGATTTTTTAGTAAAATCACTTACGGAAAGCGGAGAGTAAAATCTTGCCGTACCGTTTGTCGGCAGTATATGGTTGGGACCGGCCATATAATCGCCGAGAGGCTCAGGAGCATATTCCCCGAGGAATATGGCTCCGGCATTATTTATGCCGCCAAGAAGCGAAAACGGCTCCTTTACCATTAACTCTATGTGCTCAGGAGCTATAAGGTTTGCCAGCTCAACCGCCTCGTCCATTGACTTAACCAGGACTGCCGCACCGAACCTTTCAAGGGATTTAACTATAATATCTTTCCTCGATAGCTTTTTAACCTGCCGTTCAATTTCGGAAAGCACGTTCGTGATTAAAGCTTCACTGTCCGAGATCAAAACGGACGATGCCAGTATATCATGTTCGGCCTGGGAAAGAAGATCAGCGGCAACATATTCGGGTTTTGCGCTTTCATCGGCTATAACCAGTATTTCACTTGGACCCGCTATCATGTCTATATCACATACACCGTATACCATTTTCTTTGCGGTAGCAACGTAAATATTGCCCGGTCCGGTTACTTTGTCAACCTTGGGTATGGATTCCGTACCGTAGGCCATTGCAGCCACGGCCTGTGCGCCGCCCACACTGAACACCCTGTCCACACCGGTAATATATGCACATGCCAGTATTACAGGGTTGGGTATCCCGTCTTTCCCCGGGGGCGTACACATTATGATTTCCTTAACACCCGCCACTTTTGCGGGAATCACGTTCATCAGAACCGAAGACGGAAGAGGCGCCGTCCCACCCGGTACATATACCCCCACACGTTCAAGCGGAGTTATTTTCTGCCCAAGGATAATTCCGATCTCATCATAATCAAACCAGGAGTTCTCCTTTTGTTTCTGATGGAATTTTCTTATATTTTCACTGGCTTTTTCAATTGCAATGGCAAGCGAGGGTTCAATGGATTCGCATGCCTGCCTAAGGGTATCCCTCTCGACTTCAAGGCTTTTAAGGCTTATCCGGTCAAATTTCTCGGTAAATTCATATACAGCTTTGTCACCCTCTGTCCTTACCCTGTTTACTATTTCCCTGACAGATTCAATAATTTCCGGTCTTTCACTGCCTTCTCTTGTCCTCAGCATTTTAATAAGAGAATCTATATCATGTTTCGCGGAAGAATAAACTCTCATATTCTTACCCCTTTACCCGTTATTCTCGATTATCTCCCTGAGCCTGACGATAAGCCTGTTGATTCTGTCACTCTTCATTTTCATGCTGACCCGGTTGACTATCATTCTTGCGCTGATGTCCGCTATTGTGTCAAGTATAACAAGACCGTTCTCCTTCAGCGTCCTGCCGGTTTCGACAAGGTCAACTATAACCTCGGATAATCCCACCAGCGGAGCCAGCTCCACGGATCCACTGAGCTTAATCACTTCAACCGATTCCCTGCGTTTATGCCTGAAATACTCTTTTGCAATCTCGGGATATTTCGTCGCAACCCTTGTTATGGTAATACTGTCCATTTTCCCTTCCAGTTCCTTCGGTCCGGCAACGCACATCCTGCACTCGGCAAACTTCAAATCGAGAACCTCATAAAGGTTTCTGCCTTCCTCAAGAAGTGTATCTTTACCCACAATACCTATGTCTGCAGCTCCATATTCCACGTATGTAGGAACGTCTGCGGGTTTTGCCAGGAAAAAGCGTATCTTGTTTTTTTCATCAGAAAATATCAGTTTTCTGCTTTTCTGTTTCAGTTCCGAACAGTCGATACCCGCTTTTTCCAACAACTCTACAGAAAGATCTGTCAAACGCCCTTTCGAGAGAGCCATGGTAAGGTATCTCATTCAATCCCTTCTTTCAGAATACTTATTAATGCCAGTTAAAGCCGCGCCAGAATAAGCATGGTATAACAGCCGGCTTTTTCTTCCTATAACAGCTCAATTATATTCAAACTTCCGTTTCCGTCGACAAGTATGATTTTCTCATAGCCCTTGTTTTTGGCATATACTTTCGCTTTTTCAATGTCCATAAAGGCTATATCCAGTTCAGCTGCTTCACCTTTCCGCCTGAGCTCATTCAGTACAGAAAACGCTTTTCTTCTTGCAGTTTTGTCATAAATAATGTAATAACCTCCCGAAGGCCGGCAGGTTAACCTGTTCTGCCGTTCAAGAGCGGTCATTATCATATTTATTCCCATTGAAAACCCGGTAGCAGGGCACTCCTTTCCAAATCTCCCGATTAGGTTATCATATCTCCCGCCACTTAACACGGGATACCCTACTCCGTATGTAAATCCCCTGAAGACTATTCCTGTATAGTAATTAAGGCTCTGAACCATACCCAGGTCTATCGAAACATAATCTCCAAATCCCCAGTCATCAAGAATTTCCAGAACGGTTTTCAAGTACTCCAGCGCTTTTAAAACCTTTCCGCTTACCTTTTTCCTTGTCAGTTCGTCTATTACGTCAGTTGAGCCAAAATACCCCGGAAGATTCAGTATCAGTTCCTTAAGTTCAGCGTCAATGTCATGGCTGTTCACAAGATGTTCCACACCTACGAAATCTTTTTTGTCTATCAGCTCTCTTATTTCTTCGGCTTCATATACCGACAGTCCCGACTGCTCCATAAGACCCCTGAAAAAGTCGACCTGTCCGATATCAATCTGGAATTCATCAAGTCCGGCTTCCTGCAATGCCTGAACCGCCAGCGCAATAAGTTCTGCATCAGCTTCCGGCCGGCTGATCCCGAGTATTTCAACACCGGCCTGGGTATATTCCTTTTGTTTGCCGCCACCCATTTCGTTGTATGAAAAGGTATTGCCGATGTAAAAAACTTTTACCGGCCATAAATTGTCCTTAAGCTTAGTGGCGGCAACCCTCGCAACGGGTATCGTCATATCCGGCCGCAGTACCAGTATTCTTCCCTGTGGATCGGTGAACTTGAACATGTCTTCCTGTGGTATAAGGTTTCCTGAAAACACATCATAAAATTCAACGGTAGGCGTTTCTATCTCCATATACCCGCTTTTTTGGAAAAGCTGCCTTATTTTGTTCTCCATGTTCCTTTTATAGCGGCATCGCTCAAAAAGAATATCCTGCATTCCTTCAGGCGTATATAAATTCCATTGTTTCATTTGCTTCACCTTAATATTACATTATCGTACTAAAGTATTGGTGATATTATAGCGGTTTTTCCAATCCATGTCAAGCATCAGACTTACTATGCTGACTGTCCCAATTAAGCCTCATTAAAATGCCATTTCGCCTCTTTATAAAATTTCGTGTAATAAAGCCTATAAAAAATCTTGATGTTTTATCAAAAAATGATTATACTTTGATAATAAATTAACAATTAAACCATACTGATTTTGGTGCTCTTCATCTACTGCAGGGGAGGCTTACGGTATGAATGAGTATTTCAACATCAAACGTGTAAATAAACAAACCTGTTAATCATCATAACCGTAACAGCTGTTATAGTTCTGCATGAAATATTCGCATACGGCTTTACAGCAGGAATTACCATTGCCGTTATCGGACTTGCGGTAATAACCGTGTGCATCATTAATTATTTTCTTCCGATAAACAAGTACCTGAAAGGTCTGATATTCACCCTTGTACCTGCAGTAGCAGCAGTCCTTCTTATAATCTATGATTCATTTTCGGTAAGCTACCACTATATTATACTGACTTCGTCTGCCATGGCCGCATTATACTTTAACAAAAACCTTCTGATTTATTTCACCGTGATAATGAATGTTCTTTTGTCTGCCGCTTATATCCTTAAACCTGAAAACTTCCTTGGACAGGGATATGCAATAAATGTTTTTTCGAAAAGCCTGGTTATATATAACGGGGCAATGATTATGCTCTATTTTCTCACCAAGTGGGGGCGTCAGCTTCTGAATGATTCAAACAATAAAACCGAGCAGACAAAAAAACTTCTGGATAACCTGAAAAATACGCTGGAAAGCGTTGAAGACGGTACCGTCGTTCTTGATTCCGGAATAAGCAATATTACCGACAATATCCGTGAAATAGGCGAAGGAAGCAAAACCATAACATAGTCGATGCAGGAAATGGCCCAGGCCATACAACAGGAAGCATACAGCATAAACAGAATCAGCGACTCGATGCATGCAACGCTGAACATTGTTCATGAGGCAAATGAAACTTTCAGGATTATTTCAGAAAATTCAGACTTCATGATGGAAATGGTAAATACAGGGTACGAAATAATAAACGAACTGCATAAACAGATGGATATAATAAGCCATGCCATTGGTACCGCAGTGGAAACCGTTTCAGACCTTAAAAACAATATAGAGAAAATAAATAGTTTTCTTGAGGAAATTTCTCAAATTTCACACCAGACAAATCTATTGGCCCTGAATGCTGCCATTGAAGCCGCACACGCGGGTGAACACGGAAAAGGCTTTGCAGTAGTTGCAGAAGAAGTAAGAAAGCTTGCCGAAGAAAGCGCGCAAATGGCCAGGAATATTTCCCGGATAACTGATGAAATATTCAAGGCATCGGACGAAGCCTTTGATAAGGTTATAAACGGTAACTCGGCAACAATTGAAGGGAAAAAACTTGCTGATTATATTTCATCACATTTCCTGGAAATAAAATCTTCAACGGACAGAACAAACAAGGCAATTGAAGAAGGATATTCAAAAAACAGCCGGATAACGGCTGAGCTCGAACAGGTACAGCACCAGCTTGAAAACATGGCGGGTATTTCCGAGGAAAACTCGGCAGCGACAGAGGAAGTTCTCGCCACGATGGAATCAGAAAATAACAGAATCATGGATCTTTATGCTTCAATTGAGGAAATCAAAAAGCTCAGCAGCAGGCTGAAAGCTTTGCTTTCAACAGCTGACTGAGCCTTTTCCAAATATTCAGATTATAAGCAACGGCATTACCATGACTCGTAATGCACCTTGGCAGGATCAAACCGTTCCTGGGGCGGCTTTTCTTCATCCGGATAACCCACAGCTATAAGCCCGACCGGTATTATATTCTCCGGGAGATTCAGTATTTCGGAAAATGCCCTTGCTCTTTCGGTATCAGGATAAATACCGCACCAAACTGCACCCAGACCGGTTCCATGGGCTGCCAGTAGTATGTTCTCAATCGCTGCTGAACAGTCTTCCACCAGGTAACCTTCTTTCTTTTCCCTGGTTATGTCGCCGCATACTATAATACCGCATCCAGCCTGCGGAAGCATCTTGGCATAGGGATGGATATCCGCTATTTTTTCAAGGATCTCTTTTTCTTTTACAACTACAAAATGCCATGGCTGGAGGTTATAGGCCGAAGGTGCCTGGAACCCGCATTTCAGCAGTAAATCCAGCTGATCACCGGAAATAACCTGCCCTGTAAATTTCCTGATACTTCTTCTTGTAAGAATCGCATCAATTACATTCATAGTATTGCCCCCTCTTTAAAACATTTTTACCTGCTTTTCAGGCCTGTCTTCATCTTTCAGATAACACCCGATCGCAGGTATGTTTTTTGTCCTGTAATAATCAGGATCGGTAAAACTTACTTCATCAAGTTCCATGATTTTCATCATGTAACTTCCTTTTTTTGACTTGAGGACCTGTACGCCGCCCGAGTTTCTTGTGGTTTTGGGATTAATATTTGCCGTGTTGAAAATAAGTACCTTGTCAATGCTTGAAAAAGCAACCAGTTCCCTGTCCTCCTTAAGAAAACGCATATCGCATAAGGGCGACTCATCCGAGTAAGCATTGGCAAGTTTCCTTCTGTTTGTCTTCGTTGCATAGCTTGTCAGCGGTATTTTTGCGCATTTCCCGTTTTCAAACGAAAACAGCATATACCCTGAATAGTCATCGGTGGCAACCATATATAGTATTTTCTCATCCTCGTTCATCTCAAGGATATTTCCCAGATATTCCCCAAGCATGGACGTTTTGCAGTCATTTATTTCATGGACTTTCAGCTTATAAGCAACATATTTGTTTGAAAACAGTATCAATTCGCTTTTGTTTCTCGCTTCAGTCTCCTGTATTATCCTATCATCTTCCTTAAGTTTCTGCTCACCTGACGCCCTGAGCGAAACCAGCGGAATTTTTTTAAGGTAGCCCTGTTCTGTAAGAAACAGTTTTACATTATAATCCTCTATCATTACTTCTTCTGTTACCGTTTCCACATGCTCTTCATTTATTATTCCCGTCTTCCTGGGCTTACCGTATTTTTTCGATATTTCTTCCAGCTGGCAGCATATAATATCAAGTACTCTTGATTCCTTTTCATATATATCCTTTAGATCGGCAATCTCCTCTTTCAGCGCTTCAATATTCGATGTCTGTTTCAGTATGTATTCCCTGTTCAGGTTCCTGAGCTTTATTTCAGCAATAAACTCCGCCTGGGCCTGGTCTATTCCGAATCCCTTCATCAGGTTCGGTACAACCTGTTCTTCCTTTTCGGTCTGACGTATTATCCTGATAGCCTTGTCAATATCAAGAAGTATTTTCGACAGGCCTTCCAGCAAATGCAGCTTTTCTGATTTCCTTTTTATATCAAAGGCTGTTTGCCTGCGGATACAGTTCATGCGGAATTCAATCCAGTGATCGAGTATTCCTCTAATCCCCAGAACCTGTGGGCTGCCTTTTATAAGAATGTTGAAGTTGCATCCGAAGCTGTCCTCAAGGGGTGTAAGCTTGAAAAGCTTATTCATAAGTGCATCGGGATCTACTGAACGCTTTATGTCAATGGTGATTTTCAGACCGTTTAAGTCGGTTTCATCGCGAATATCGGTTACATCTCTTATTCTGCCGCTTTTAACGAGCTCGGTTATGGAATCAATAATGGTTTCGGATGTGGTGGTATACGGAATTTCATATATCTCAATACAGTTGTTTTTCTTGTCAAACCTGTATCTTGCACGGATTCTGAAACTTCCCCTGCCTGTTTCGTAAATGTTTCTAAGTTCCTGCTCGTTGTATATCAGTTCCCCACCCGTGGGAAAGTCGGGGGCTTTTAAATAATCAAGCAAATCTATGTTATCGTTTTTTATGTACGCAATTGTTGCTTCGCATACCTCTTTAAGGTTAAAACTGCAGATATTGCTCGCCATTCCCACGGCAATGCCCTGGTTAGGGTTAACAAGAATATTCGGGAAAACAGTCGGCAACAGTACCGGTTCTTTCATCGTGCCGTCGTAGTTATCCGTAAAATCCACCGTATCCTTGTCAATATCCCTGAAGAGCTCGGCGCTTATATCGGCAAGTTTTACCTCGGTATATCTCGGAGCCGCATATTTCATGTCCCGTGAATAAACGCGTCCGAAATTTCCCTTTGATTCAATGAGCGGGTGCAGAAGCGCACCGTACCCGGTCGTAAGCCTTACCATTGTTTCATAAATCGCCATGTCGCCATGGGGATTCAGTTTCATCGTCTGTCCTACCACATTCGCAGACTTGGTTTTTGCCCCATGCAGTAATCCCATTTTGTACATTGTGTATAAAAGCTTCCTGTGCGACGGCTTTAACCCGTCTATTTCAGGTATCGCACGGGATACAATAACGCTCATCGCATACGGCATATAATTCAGTTTCAGCGTTTCGACTATGTTCTGCTCGATGAATTTCATGTTCGGTATCCTCGCTTTTATTATCCTGCAATATTTTATAAAGAATCCATGAGAAAAATGGGCCGAAAAATACTTCAGCTTACATCCAGCATATCCAGGTATTCATGCCCGTGTTCGCTGATATAGTCCTTCCTTCCCTGCAGATTATCACCAAGAAGAAGATCAAAGAATTCCTGCGTACGTTCCATGTCATCGGGCACGACTTTTATAAGTCTCCTTGTTTCGGGATTCATTGTAGTGTGCCACATCATATCAGGATCGTTTTCACCAAGACCTTTCGAACGCAGAATTGTAACTTTTTCGCCCTTAAGTTCTTTCAGTATATCGTTCTTTTCCTTTTCATTATATGCAAACCATGTTTTATCCCTGCACCGGATCTCAAACAGCGGCGTTTCGGCAATATATACCTTTCCTTCGCGTATCAGCGTGGGCATAAGGCGGTATATCATTGCCAGGATTAATGTGCGTATCTGGTACCCGTCCACGTCGGCATCGGTACAGATTATAATTTTGTTCCATTTCAGGTTTTCAAGGCTGAACGTACTGAGTTCCCTGTTATGCCGTGTCTTAATCTCAACGCCACACCCCAGGACTTTTAACAAATCCACTATTACATCGCTTTTGAAAATGACTTCGTAATCGGCTTTCAGGCAATTCAATATTTTGCCGCGTACCGGCATTATGGCCTGGAATTCGGCATCCCTCGCCATTTTGCATGATCCGAGGGCTGAATCACCTTCGACGATATAAAGCTCACGTTTGGTTACATCTTTTGTCCTGCAGTCTACGAATTTTTTCACGCGGTTTGTAAAATCCACCTTGCCGCTCAGCTTTTTCCTTACGTCTATGCGCGTTCTTTCTGCGGTTTCCCTGCTTCTTTTGTTGGCCAGTACCTGATTTGCAATTTTTTCAGCTTCTTCCCTGTTTTCAATAAGGTAAACCTCAAGCCTTTCTTTCAGAAATTCTGTCATTGCTTCCTGGATAAACCTGTTGGTTATTGCTTTCTTGGTCTGGTTTTCGTAGCTGGTTATTGTTGAAAATGAACTGCTTACAAATATAAGGCTTTCCTGGATATCCTGGAAGGTTATCCTGGATTCGTTCTTGTTATACTTGTTGTTGTTTCTCAGGTATTTGTCTATTTCATATACAAAAGCGTTCCTGACTGCCTTGTCAGGAGCTCCTCCATACTCCAGGAAACTTGAATTATGGTAATATTCCAGGGCATTTACCTCGTTATTGAACAAAAAGGCAACGCTGATTTTAACCTTGTATTCGGGCTTATCTTCCCTGTCCCGCCCTTTCGCAGATGTTTCAAAATACTGGATCGATGTAAATCCTTTATCCCCGGATAATTCCTTTACATAATCCACAATGCCGTTTTCGTAACAGAAAATTTCTGTATTCCCTGATTCCTCGTCTATCAGTATAAACTTAATACCGGGGTTCACCACCGCTTGCCGTTTTAATGTCTGTCTGTAATATTCAATGGAAATTTTAATGTCGGTAAAAACTTCAAGATCGGGTTTCCAGCGGGTTATTGTACCAGTATGCTCATAATCGTATTTTTCTTTTTTCAGCCCGCCTACATTTTCTCCTTTCCTGAATTCAAGCGAATACTTGTATCCGTCCCTGTATGACGTAACAAACATGTATTCGGAGCTGTACTGAGTCGCACACGCGCCAAGGCCGTTCAAACCAAGGCTGAATTCGTAATTCTCACCGCTGACGTTATTATATTTTCCACCTGCATAAAGTTCACAGTATATCAGTTCCCAGTTATACCGTTTTTCAATGGGATTGTAGTCCACCGGAACACCGCGCCCTTTGTCTTCTACAGTAATTGACCAGTCACGGTGCCGGATAACCTTTATCTCGTCGCCATAGCCTTCCCGGGCCTCATCTATCGAGTTCGAAAGGATTTCAAAGAAAGCCTGCTGGCATCCCTCTATACCGTCTGAACCAAAAATGACGCTTGGACGAAGTCTGACGCGATCGGCACCCTTCAGAGCCATTATGCTTTCATTACCGTACCTGTTGTTAATCTTTTTCATTTGTACACCCCACTCTTTTTTCCGTTTATTTAATAATCCGGCTGCGTCAGAATCAGAAAGAATCCCTGTGCATATTATTATAACATATCCCGAACTCATGTTCTACATATGCCAGGGAGACGGCTCCAACAGTTAAGCAGCAAAAAATCCGGCAATTGCCGGATTTTCCTTTCATGATGCTGAGTCTACCTCTTTATGCTTTTTCTTTTTGGGAGGATTAAGTGCTTTTTTCGCTTCGTTGAAAATAAGGGTCGGCTCGCGGCCGGAAAGAATAACTTCCTTATCTATTATGCATTTCTCAACATTCTTTTTCGACGGGATTTCAAACATTACGTCTATAAGGATTTCTTCCATAATGGCACGCAATCCTCTTGCTCCCGTTTTTCTCTCAAGAGCTTTATCGGCTATTGCCTGAAGGGCGTCTTCCTCAATAATCAGCTCAACGCCATCCAGTTCGAACAGCTTCTTATATTGCTTAACCAAAGCATTGCGCGGTTTTGTAAGTATATCTATCAGGGCTTGCCTGTCCAGTGAATGCAGTGAAGCAATTATGGGAACCCTTCCTATAAACTCGGGTATCATTCCGTACTTCAGCAAATCCTGCGGAGTAACGAGCTGGAACAGTTCTCCCACTTCTTTGAGGCGTTCCACGCCTTTCTCATTTACTGCCCCGAAACCTATAGTACGTTTGCCGATTCTGTTTTCTATAATTTTCTCAAGACCGTCAAATGCTCCTCCGCAAATAAACAGAATATTGGTGGTATCAATTTGTATGAATTCCTGGTGCGGGTGTTTCCTTCCGCCCTGGGGAGGTACTGAAGCAATTGTGCCTTCCAGTATCTTCAAAAGAGCCTGCTGAACGCCTTCTCCGCTTACATCGCGTGTTATCGAAGGATTATCGGATTTTCGTGCAATCTTGTCTATTTCATCTATATAAATTATTCCTTTCTCAGCACGCTCTATATCATAATCTGCAGCCTGAATAAGCCTCAGAAGAATGTTCTCAACGTCTTCTCCCACGTATCCGGCCTCGGTCAGCGTTGTTGCATCTGCTATAGCAAACGGAACGTTAAGTATTTTTGCCAGTGTCTGAGCAAGAAACGTCTTACCCGTACCGGTGGGGCCTATCAACAGGATATTACTTTTCTGCAGTTCCACGTCACCGGAAGCCACTTCGGAGTTTATCCTTTTGTAGTGGTTGTATACGGCAACCGAAAGAATTTTTTTAGCCTTTTCCTGTCCTATAACATACTGATCAAGAATGTTTTTTATCTCTGCCGGTTTTGGTATATCCTCGAGCTGTATGTCAACACCGTTGTCCTCGAATTCTTCGCCGATTATTTCGGAACAAAGCTCTATGCACTCATCGCAAATATAAACACCGGGTCCGGCAACCAGCCTTTTGACCTGATCCTGTGTCTTTCCGCAGAAAGAACACTTCAGCTGTTTTTTCTCTTCATATCTTGACACTAAACTTCACCTCGTTATTTACGCACCATAACGTCGTCAACAATCCCGTATTCTTTTGCCTCCCATGCAGACATGAAGTAGTCTCTTTCTACATCCCGCTGGATCTTTTCCAAAGGCTGTCCGGTCCTTTCAGCCAGTATCCGGTTCAAGTTGTCCTTAATCTTCAGAATCCATTCTGCATGAATTTTGATATCGGTAGCTGGACCTCTTGCCCCGCCTGCAGGCTGATGTATCATTATGGTACTGTTCGGCAGTGCAAAACGTTTTCCTTTAGTACCTGCAGCGAGCAGAAAAGCGCCCATACTTGCTGCCATACCCACGCATATGGTTGACACGTCAGCCTTTACATGCTGCATTGTGTCATAAATTGCAAGACCGGCCGTTACCGATCCGCCCGGGCTGTTAATGTAGAACTGAATATCCTTGTCCGAATCCTTCGCGTCCAGATACAGCATCTGGGCAACAATCAGGCTCGCTGTTGCATCATTTACCTCGTCGCTTAAAAATATAATTCTATCTTCAAGCAAACGGGAGTATATATCATATGAGCGTTCTCCCCTGTTACTCTGCTCTATGACATACGGTATCAGCGGCATACTTCTTCCCCCTTTATTTCATTGCTCCTGTTGTTGATTCACATTGCTGCCGTACTTATACTATTATTTATTTTACAATAGTATAATATTAATTTCCCTTTTTATTGTCATAATAAACATAACCCGGCCAGATATTTCCTGCATAACCGGCAGAAACCCGTTATGGTACGGCTTACTGCTTCATAAGTTCTATGGTTTTTCTTCTGATGATGGTATCTTTAATATATTCTATATCGTCATTCCGTAAATGTTTCTTAAATTCCTCGGGTTTCTGGCTGTATCTTTCAGCCATTTCTTCAATTTCTTTCTCAATTTCTTCTTCCGAGGCTTCCACTTTTTCAGCCTGGGCAATTTTCTCAAGTACCAGCTCGGTTTTTACTTCTTCGTAAGCGCGCTCCCTGTATTCTTCATGCAGCTTATTCTCATCAAGACCCATTATTTCCATGTAACTCTGCATATTAATACCCTGGTAAGCCAGAGCCATCTCCAGCCTCTTGATTATATTGCCAATCTGGCGTTCCACCATGACTTCGGGTATATCAACCTCTGCATTCTCCACTGCTTTCTTTATAATTTCATTCTCATATTTCCTCTCGGCTTCCTGCTGTGCTTTTTCCTCCAGCTTCTTTTTTATGTCGGCCTTATACTCTTCCAAAGTATCAAACTCGCTGACATCCTGGGCAAATTCATCATCAAGATTCGGCAGTTCCCTGTATTTGATCTCATTGATACGAACCTTGAAAACCGCCGGTTTGCCTTTCAGATTTTCATTATGATAATCTTCAGGGAATGTTACATTAACCTCCAGTTCCTGGTTAAGAGCAGCACCAATTAACTGTTCTTCAAAGCCGGGGATAAAGGTATTGGAACCAACAACAAGGGTATATCCTTTCGCAGAACCTCCCTCAAAAGGTTCACCGCCAATAAAGCCTTCAAAATCAATATTAACAATATCCTTATCCTGAACAGGTCTGTCTTCCACGGCAACAAGCCTTGAATTTCTTTCACGGATTCTTTCAAGTTCTTTCTGTACATCCTCGTCAGTAATATTCACCTGTTCTTTTTCCAGTGCAAAACCTTTGTATTGTCCAAGGTTTACATCGGGCTTAACCGTTACCTTTGCAGTAAATATTAGGTTTTTGCCTTTTCCGATTTGCTCGATATCCAGTTCGGGCGTATCCACGGGAACAATACCATGTTCCTTTACTGCTGCTTCATAAGCCTCGGGGAAAATAATATTCAGGGCTTCTTCATAGAATACGTTTTCCCCGTAATATTTTTCGATTAAATTCATTGGCGCTTTTCCTTTTCTGAAACCGGGAATTGTAAATCTTCCCCTGGTTTTCTGATAGGCTTTTATAAGGCTTTCGTTAAAGCGCTCTGCATCTTCTTCAATTATAAGTTTGACAACGTTCTTTTCCACATTTTCTATTTTCGATTTCATTCAGGCTGGCCTCCTAAACTTTATTAAAATTTATTTTGAAATAAACATCTGCCAAATTTCAAAACCTCAGAATCGTTTTAACCCCGTGAAACAAAGCAGATTCAATAATTTTGCGAAAATTCCCACGGTAAAAAACCTTTATGATTATAGCATACAAATTCAATATTGCCAACAAAAACAATTCCTGTTTTGGTACATGGCCGGATCACTGTTTCAGGATATATATACCGTTCTTTTCCTGTATTCTGAGCATAACATCAACAATATCGGGATGGAACTGGCTTCCTTTGTTCTTTTCAAGTTCCCATAATGCCATTTCCAGTGAAAGCGGTTCCCTGTAAGGTCTTCTTGAAGTCATGGCATCAAAAGCATCCGCAACCGCTATTATCTGCGGTTCAAGCCCAATACTTTCATTGCTCAGGCCAAAAGGATACCCCCTGCCGTCATATCTCTCATGGTGAAATGCAATTGCCCGAAGAATCCTGTCCGACAAACCTATCGGATAAAGAATTTTGTTGCTGATGGCGGGATGTTTCTTGATTTCCTCGTATTCCTCCTTTGTAAGCGGGCCTTTTTTTAGCAGGATCCTGTCGCTTATCCCGATTTTCCCGATATCATGCAGTATTCCTGCAATACGAAGATCCTCAATTACTTCTTTGCTCAGTCCCATTTCCTCGGCAATCTGGACAGCGTAAGACGCCACTCTTTGCGAATGTCCCCGTGTATATTGATCCCTGGCTTCCACGGCTGCAATCAGGGCGTCTATTGTAGCGACATAGTTTTTCTTAGACCTGATAAGATGCATTGCGTTTTCAACTGCAACAGCCGTGGTATTGCAAATTGAGCGCAGTACATCTATTTCCTCATGTTTAAAATTTTTCCGGGTAATAACAAGCAAAAAACCTGAACCTGAATCACCGTTATTCAGTTCCTGGATATATACCTGCTCAAAGCTCGGAATCTCGACACTGCTTCCCCGTTCCCCTGCAAGAAGCCCGGTGAACGTGCTGAAGTCAAGAACTATACCATACTTGATTTCTCTCATGAAAGAAAACGTCTCATGATTTGGATTAATTTTCGAAAAGAAGTCCAGAACACCGGCGTCTGAAAAATACTCTCCCGAATATGCTGTTATACTGTAATACCTGTCCTTTTTTTCCGCAAAAAAACATACTGCACCGCTGAACCCCAACATCTCAGTCAAAGTCCTTGCACAGTTTTTGTGTATATCGGTCAATTCGGCGTTTGAAACAATTTTCTGGCTGAATTCATTTATTATCTTAAGCCTTCTGTTATACTCAACAAGATCCCTTTCCATCCTTTTTTGATCCGTTATATCACGTATTATTGCCTGAATGCTGTAACCGTGCGGTGATTCCAGCGCAGGTGTAAATTTTATTTCAGCTTCAATAAATGTTCCGTCCTTCTTCCTGAGCGGAATCTGCATCAATTGCTCACCGTTCTTTTCAACTGTCTGCTTTAGTTCCTCGAAATTAAATTTTCCGGCATGCTCTCCGTGAACAATGTACTGAAAAGGCTTTCCCACAATATCATGGCGCCTGAAATTCAAAATATCCCTGCAGGCACGGTTAGCATAGGTTATATTTCCGTCGCCGTCAAGGGTAAGAACAATATCCGGAATGCTGATTACAAGGGAATGATATCTCTGTTCCGACTCGTTAAGCTGTTCCATTAAAGTCTGAAGGCGGGTATAGGATTCTTCCAGCTGCTTATAGGCACTGTCAAGCTTTGAGTTTTTCTGGTCCAGTTCAATACTCCGCTCGTTAATCTCTTTTACCTGATTATGAATATCCTTAGAAATTTCACGAATTGCCCTGTTGATATAGGATACGGCAGGAAAGGAGGTCTTTATTTCGCTCTCCGTAATATATGCATTATTGTTTATGTTGTTTATCATTTCAAGGGATTTATTAAGCTCACGGATTAAATCACTGTAGCGTTTGACCAGGTAAACAATCGCAATGAATAAAGTGATCAGCAGTGCCAAAAGCCAGTTCAAAGACAAGCGTTCAGTAAAATTAACACTGAATGTTTCGGTCAGATACGAAAAAACAGCCCCCAACAAAATAAAAGAAAATATAAAAAAACAAATACAACCGATAATTTTTTTTTTGTTCCCGGACATAAACTTATACCACCCAATAAATCCTGTATAGCAATCTAATTGTTTTATCGGCTGTTTTTAATATTTTCAAAACATAATATTAAGTTGCTCCAAGGGAAAATCAATTATTTTATTATAATAGAAACAATAAGGACTAAACTGACCGCGAAAATAAAAAAATAAATCGTGCACCTGCCGTCGACATACAACTACGAACGGCACCCTGACAAAAAGCTCGGATCAGGCACCCTTGCGGCACATCCAGTTAACTGCTTACCGCTGCTTCCTTCCGGACCTGACGGGGTTCACAGCCCTGAATTGCGCAAGACCCAATCTTCATCGCTTTTCAATCAAGGCTCAGACTTCACAGCTATATGCCTCGGGCAGGAATTCGACCCTGCTATAGCGGGTTGCAGGTACAGGGCACCGCTACCTCCCCGTCTAGCACGATATTCTAATTATACCGGAACGCAAATAAGCTTTCAAGTGGTTAATTATAGGAGAACAATCCCTGCAGCTTCTCCTGGGAAATGCTAAAATTAGGGCAATATTTTTATATTCATTTCTTTCACTACATAATGAATATAACGCAATAATATCCGATTGCCGCCTAATTTTTCGGAATTCAGGGAGTAAACAGTATGATGGAAATTTCAGCATATGACGAAGAACAGCCTGGTTCGGTCCGGGAAAACTCAAGGGCAAAATGAAAAGGGTTACTGACTCGGGGATAAATTATTCCGTACAACAGTAAACGAAAATTCGACGACAAGTTTGCAGAAAATCCAACATGGCAGATCCACGGTTTCTTTAAAGAAACAGGTATTCTTCTTAGGCAGCCTTACTTATAATTTAAGATATAAATTTAAAGAGAGCCTGAATGGCTCTCTTTTCATTGCTCCATATGTTTTCCAAGAAAAGTTGCTGCCGACTGCGCGAGTTTTGTTTCCACATCACCCATTTTCGCGTTGGGATCGGTTGACAGGACAATTACCGCTCCGATCGGGTCACCTTCTGAAACTATCGGTGTAATAACCTGGGATGTATATTTGTCGCTTGGTTCATCGTTTACAATGGAAACTTTTGCGGCATCTGCGGAAGGTGCTATAAACGTTGTCTTTGATTCTATAATTTTTTCCAGTTCATTGCTTAACGGCTTTTCGAGGTATTCCTTCTTTGACGCGCCGGATACGGCAATAATGGAATCCCTGTCGGCAACGCAAACAATATGTCCGCTTGTATTATGCAGGGATTCCGCATAATCTGCTGCAAAATCACCCAATTCGCCAATGGGGGAATATTTCTTAAGAATAACTTCTCCTTCACGATCAGTAAATATCTCCAATGGATCGCCTTCACGAATTCTTAATGTCCGCCTGATTTCCTTGGGGATTACCACGCGTCCCAGATCATCAATTCTCCTTACGATGCCTGTCGCCTTCAAGGTCTTAGCCTCCTTTCAAACTTATAAATCTTACGATCATATTATTAATTGTTCCTGTAGCTTTTATGCAAACATACCAAATATAAAAGACTTGAACCAAAAGGAGGCATGACTTGAAAGACATGTAATGAAAAGACAAAACAAAGAATTATTTGTCAAAGATTTTTTTGGTTATTTTGTTCAGGGTTTTTTCATTTTTTACAAGGTTAAAATAAGGATCATTTACCCATTCTTTCAGTTTGCTTTGATAATATTCGTTAAGCTTTCCGGCCTTGAGTTCACTCCTGGCAAGTTCCCTTTTGTCCTCAAAACTGCTTCTGTCTTCCAGCTTTATGACATAGTACCCGTCCCGGGCCTGGACAATACCCATGTCCCCGATTTTTGCGCCAAACGCCCAGTCTTTTACTTCCTGGGAATAATACTCTGAAGAATACTTGAATGTATATTTTCCGCCTGTTTCTTCTGCTTCAGGATCATCAGAAAATTCCCTCGCAAGGGACGGCATGTCTTCACCCTGTTCTATTCTTCTCAGAAGCTCCTCCGCAAGTTCTCTTTTCTCTTCCTCCTGTTCGCTGCTCACGTTATCGCCGGTAGATATAAATATATAAGTAACGGTTACGTCATCGAGACTTTTCCTGTTTTCGCTGTAATATTCCCTTATTTCGTCATCTGAAACAGTTACCGCATCACTGTTTTTCTGCATGAAGTCATAGGAAAATCTGCTTACAAGCTGCGATTTCACCATTATATCCTTAAACTGGGATAAGCTTATCCCCAGTTCATTCAGCACATAATTTCTGTTTTCTTCATTCTTCAGCCAATTGTTCAGATACTGATTGATTTCCCTGCGTTCGGAATCTGTTAATTTGAAATTTGCCTGTTTTGCTTTAATAAGCTGAACCTTAAACTCTTTTGCGTTTTCGAGGGCCTGGTTCATGACAATTGCAACGGGATCCTCACCGTCAACGGCTGTTGCCCAGAGCTCCTTTCTCCCCTGCTCATCGGTTACGCCTGCTTCGGCTTCGGTTACCTTCTTCTGCGTACGGAGAAAAAAAACATATTCATAATTTTTTATTTTCTGGCCGCCTACTTTTGCAACGTAGCTTCCCGAGTCCAGTATATAATAAAAAACAATACCCGCCGCAACAGCTATCGCCGCAAGTATGATAAAAATTATTTTCTTCATTATAATTCACCTTTTTGCAACCTGAATATAAGCTTCCGCAATAGGGATGAGGCTTTGAATTCAGACACTTTTATTATAATCAATTATTACCCCGACTGCAATTTTTGAACCCTCTGTAACAGAATCTTAATATTGTCAAGCATCTCCGACTGGCTAAGACCTTTTATCCTGTATGAAAGATAGGGGGTTTTGCCTGCGGAAAACATGAGCCTTCCCTTTTCCTGATGCACAAGCTCCGACAGCAGCGGAAGCGGCAGCGCGGCCTGTTCCCTGAAATACAGCAATACCATGTCATCCTTCTGTTTTATAATACTGAAACCGCATTTTGCGGCAAGCTTCCTTACCAGGACAATCTTCACAAGGTTTGATGCCTCTTCGGGAACCTCGCCGAATCTGTCAAGCAGCTCGTCATATACATCCATTGCCTCTTCTTCGGTTTCTATTGCCGATATTGACTTGTACATGTCAAGTCTTGCCTGTTCATCAGGAATATATTGTGAATCCAGGTATGCATTTACTTTAATGTCAATGTTCACTTCAACATTTTCCTGAACCACAGATTCACCTTTAAGTTCCTTTATTGTTTCTTCCAGCAGCCTGACATATGTGTCGTATCCCACCGCTTCCATGTGGCCATGCTGCTCTGGTCCCAGGAGATTCCCTGCGCCTCTTATCTGCAAATCACGCATGGCTATTTTGAAACCCGAGCCGAATTCGGTGAATTCACGGATGGTTTTAAGCCTTTTTTCCGCAATCTCGTTTAAAACCTTGTCCTTCTTATAAGTCAGGTATGCATATGCCAGGCGGTTCGATCTGCCAACCCTGCCCCTGAGCTGGTACAGTTGGGCAAGCCCCAGCCTGTCCGCATCCTCCACTATTATTGTATTAACATTGGGCATATCTATTCCGGACTCGATTATCGTAGTACAAACCAGTACATCGAATTCCCTGTTTATAAATGATGTAATTATTTTCTCCAGCTGTCTTTCGCTCATCTGGCCATGAGCATAGTCAACCCGTATCTGCTGTCCCAGCATCTCCTGGAGGCTTGTCGCCTTTGCCTGTATGCCCTTAACCCGGTTGTACAGGTAAAACACCTGGCCGTCCCTTGCAACTTCCCTTCTGATTGCATCGGCAATCACATCGTCGTTGTATTCAAGTACATACGTCTGGACAGGGTATCTGTGTTCGGGCGGCTGCTCCAGTATGCTGATATCCCTGATGCCTGTAAGGGACATATGCAGTGTCCGGGGTATGGGCGTTGCGGACAGCGTCAGGATATCCACTCTCGGATAAAGCCTCTTTATTTTCTCCTTCTGCTCTACTCCGAAGCGCTGCTCTTCATCTATGACCAGAAGCCCCAGATCCTTAAACCGCACTTCCTTGTTGAAAAGCTTATGTGTACCGATTATAACGTCAATACGGCCTGCTTTCAGGTCCCTGATAATTCTCTTCTCTTCGCTCTCTGTGCGGAAGCGGCTTAACATTTCAACGGTGATAGGAAACTGGGCAAATCGCTTTTTAAAAGTCTCATAATGCTGTGCGGCCAGGACGGTGGTAGGAACCAGGAAAGCCGATTGCTTTCCGTCCATTGCGGCTTTAAAAACAGCACGCAGTGCCACCTCTGTCTTTCCGTAACCCACATCCCCGCAAAGCAGGCGATCCATGGGTTTTTTTGATTCCATGTCCGCCTTGATTTCCTCGGTACACCTTAACTGATCCTGGGTCTCCTCCCATTCGAAAGCTTCTTCAAACTGCTTCTGCCATACGGTATCGGGAGAAAAGGCATAACCTTCCATTGATGCTCTCTCGGCTTCAAGGCGAATCAGCTCTTCAGCAAGCTCCTTCAGTGCTTCCTTAACCTTTTTCTTCTGCTTAGTCCATTCCGCTCCGCCAAGTTTGTTTATTCTCGGAGCTTTTCCCTCGGTTCCTATATATTTCTGAATCGAATCCATCTGGGTTGTAGGAATATACAACAGCCCACCGTCACGATATTCTATCTTCAGGTATTCGCTTTTTATTCCTTCAACGGTAAGGGATTCTATTCCCCTGTAAATCCCGATACCATGGGTCTGATGGACTACATAATCGCCCACCGCAAGATCGGTAAACACGTCTATCTTCTTTCCGGCCTTGTAACGGGGTGCAGTTTTCTTCTTTTTGCCAGCAACTATATCGCTTTCGCATAAAACTGCCCATTTTATCTCCGGGTAAACAAAACCGTTCTTCAGACGGCCGGTTTTTATAACGACGCAGGATATATCATCGGCGGGATACTCCGTATAAACCCGGATGTCATTATCCTCAAGGAGTTTTTTAAGCCCATCACTTCTCTGTTCGGACAACGCCTGTATTGTCACCTGGTATCCCTTGTCCAGCCATGCCTTTATGTCCTTTTTAAGTTCTTCTATACGGCCTGCATACGATACCGTGTTACTGCCGTGGAGAACATACTGTTTTCTGACATTGGTAAGGGTATCGCCTTCATCAAGGCTGTTCAGGTATATTGTCTGCATTTCGGAAAAACGTTTCGGCAGCTCTTCAGGATCAAGATACATATAAAAGGATCCGGGCAGAACCATGCCTTTATCCAGCAGTACTTCGCACTGGCTGTGATATTCACTTACCGTATTTTCCAGCCTCTGTTTCATCCTTGCCGTATCTTCAACGATCAAAAGGGTATCCTTTCCTGCATACTGGAGAACAGTATGCTTTTCATCGTAAAAATAAGGTATAAACTTGTCTATTCCTGCAAAATACTCGGCATTTCTTAATTTCTCAATGTAGTTTCCGAAGTTCCGGTCCAGCAGTTTGGCAAGTTCTTTGTCATCTGTCCTCGACACAACGTCCGACAGTTCCCGCTGAACTTTTTCAGCGGTTTTTTCTGCCCGCTCCGCCGTAATCACAAATTCCCTTGCCGGGAGAACGCTGAATTCATCAATAGTGCGGACAGAACGCTGGTTTTCCGGATCAAAAATACGTACTGAATCTATTTCAATGTCAAAAAGCTCGATTCTTACAGGGTTCTGAAAATGTACCGGAAAAATGTCAATAATTCCGCCCCTCGCTGCGAACTGCCCCGGGCCCTGTACCTCCGTCTCCCTTTCATATCCCAGCAGTACCAAATCGGAAATAAGTTTTTCCGGCTCCACCATATCGCCTGTTCTGAAAGTAAGCCTGTAAGATGCAAATTCTTCCGGGGGCATAAATATATCCAGCAGTGATTCGCATGTAAGCACCACAATATCGAAATCCCGCCTGAGGATACAGTCCAGGATTTCTATCCTCTGATGGGCCTGCTCATGACTTTTGGCTTCCACGTCATAAAGCATTTTTTCCCTGAACGGAAAATACAGTACTTTGCCTTCGGTCATTCCGCTGAAACTCTGGAAGGCATTCCGTGCCTGCAGATCATTTGCTGCAATATAAAGAACCTTTTTGCCGGCCTTTTGCACGACGGAATAAACCAAATGATGTCTCTGGGTATCGGTAATGCCGTTGATGGAAATGTTGAACCCATTTGAAACATCAGATACTATTTCGCGAAGTTTCTCCCAGTTATTGAACCTGCTGCTGTTCATTCTTTCCACAACCTCATACCCTGTTTGTTTTTCCGTTGAATTTGCTCATGGCCATGTCAACCCCATTAACGATTATTTCCCTGACCGATAAGGCCGTTCTTTTTATTGCCTCGGCCATTATTTCCATTTCACTGTCATTTAGCCTTCCCAAAACAAAAGATACCAAATCCTGCCCTGGACCGGGTCTGCCTATACCTATTCTTATTCTGGGGAAATCTTCCGATTCAAGATGGTACAGAATGGACCGCATCCCGTTGTGGGTACCCGCGCTTCCCCTTGGCCGGATACGTATTGTTCCCAAATCAAGATCAATATCATCATATATTACCACAAGCCTGTCAAGACTCAGGTCGTAATAATCCACTATTTCCTTTATGGATTCCCCGCTGTTGTTCATATATGTCTGGGGTTTTACAAGAAGAACCTTTTCACCCTCGATAAAACCTTCACCAATGAGCGCCTTGAACTTAACCTTTGTAACAGGAATATTGTAAAGCACGGAAATATAATCTATACACAGAAAACCTGTATTATGCCTGGTCCACTCATATTGCTTTCCGGGATTGCCAAGTCCGGCAAAAACAAACATCCTTCATCCTCCTTTTTCTATATGAAGTATACCACAGCTTCTCTGCATTTGTAACGCATACAAAAAATCAACGGGTACAGGAAATACCCGTTGATTTTTTGCTATAACTAACCCTGGTTTTTGCTTATACCTAATCGCTATTGCTGCGTAAAAAGGGTGGATATCGAAACATCGCCGTAAATTCTTTCAATGGCTTCTGCAAAAACATCGGCCACTGAAAGCACGGTAATCTTGTCTATTTTCTTTTCCTTCGGAAGAGGTATTGTATTCAGTATAACCAGTTCTTTTATCGGTGAATTCTTTATACGTTCAATTGCCGGTCCCGACAGCACTCCGTGGGTACAGCACGCATATACTTCCTTTGCGCCTATGTCCGCAAGCGCATTTGCAGCACTGACTACAGTACCCGCCGTATCAATTATATCATCCACGAGTATCGCACGCTTCCCGCGAACATCACCTATAATGTTCATTATTTCACAGACATTGGCCTTTGGACGGCGCTTGTCAATAATGGCCAGGGGTGCGTCAAGTTTTTCGGCAAATTTTCTTGAACGCGAAACACTGCCAATATCGGGGGAAACCACAACTATGTCATCGGAATTTCCGAACTTCTCCTGCATATACTTTGCAAGGATCGGTGCTCCGAGCAGATGATCGACTGGTATGTCAAAGAAGCCCTGCAACTGGCTTGCATGTAAATCCATCGTCAGGACCCTGTCGGCTCCGGCTGTGGTTATAAGGTTGGCTACAAGTTTCGCTGATATAGGATCCCTTGCCTTGGCTTTCCTGTCCTGACGGGCATACCCGAAATACGGCATTACTGCGGTAATCCTTCCTGCCGATGCTCTTCTCAGCGCATCTATAAGAATTAACAGCTCAACCAGATTGTCATTTACAGGTGTACATGTTGACTGGATAATGAAAACATCCGAGCCTCTCACTACTTCGTTGATGCTGATTGCTATCTCTCCGTCGCTGAAGCGGCCAACATTTGAAGCACCCAGAGGCAAACCTATTTTCGCGGCAATCTCTTCGGCAAGTTCCCGGTTTGAATTGCCTGCAAAGATTTTTATATCCTTTCCGTGTATATTCATTGCAAAACAACCTCCGTAAAATTACTTTTCAGGTTTCTCTTCCGGTTTCCTTCCTCTTAACCTTCCTTTTTTAATTACCCAGTCCTTTTTTATTGTCTGCCTGCATCTGGCAATAGCAAGGGAATACTCGGGCACTTCCTCCGTGATTGTCGAGCCTGCTGCAATGAAAGAATCAGCCTTAACTTCAACAGGCGCAACCAGGTTTACATTGCAACCAATAAAACTGTTGTCACCGACAATCGTCTTGTGTTTATTCACGCCGTCATAATTCACGAAAACAACACCGCATCCTATGTTTACATTTTTACCGACCTCGGCATCACCCACATAGGTCAGATGCGAGATTTTCGTATCGTCTCCTATGGACGATTTCTTAATTTCCACGAAGTCACCTATTCTTACGTTTCTGCCTATCCTGCTTCCCGGTCTCAGGTAAGCAAACGGACCTACTTTCGTATTATCCCCAATCATGCTTTCAATTGTAACCGAGTTCAGCACCGTAACATTATTGCCAATAATGGTATCTGTAATCTTTGAACCCGGACCTATTATACAGTTCTCACCGATTTTCGTTTTCCCTTCGAGATAAGTTGACGGATATATAACGGTATCCCTTCCTATTTCAACACCGTATTCCACAATACAGCTGTCAGGGTTAAGAAAAGTTACTCCGTTCCTCATATGCTCTTCAATTATCCGCCGGTTCAGTATTCTCTGCGCCCATGCCAGCTGAACACGGTCGTTTATACCCATTGCTTCATCAAAACACTCAATTGTATCCGAACCGACCTTGCCGCCGCTTTCAATGATTACCGATAATGTATCGGTCAGATAATATTCGTGCTGATTATTCTGATTTGACAGACAATCCAGGGATTTTAAAAGGTATTCTATATCATAACAGTATATGCCAGTGTTGATCTCCTTTATCTTCAGCTGTTCGGATGTAGCGTCGCGGTGTTCGACAATACCTGTTATTTTTCCTGATTCGTCCCTCAGAATTCTTCCGTAACCTTCGGGATTTTCGGGAAATGCCGTTAAAACAGTTACTGCATTATTGCTTTCGATATGAATATCTATGAGCCTTTTTAATGTTTTCGGTGTAATCAGCGGTATATCTCCGTATAATACCAGGCAGGTTCCTTTCTTGCCCTGAAGAAGTGATCTTGCCTGCATCACAGCGTGTCCCGTTCCTAACTGTTCTTTCTGGGAAACAAATTCAACTTTCTCTTTTATACATGCCCTGACCTGTTCCTCCTGATGCCCGGTAACCAGAATTATATTTTCTATACCCGAGCTTTTGACGGCATCAATAACCCAGTTAACCATGGGTTTTCCGCAAAGTTCATGAATAACCTTTGCCCGGCCGGATTTCATACGTGTTCCGGCTCCGGCTGCCAGTATAACAGCATAAACCGATTCCATCCGGATTTTGCTCCTTCCATTCAAATAGGCAGACTAAAATACACGACAAAAAAACAGTATGAAAAACTTCATACCATAATCATTCTCTCATGTTTATTGTATTTTTTCAACATACAAAATAGACAAAAGTGCCCGTCTTTTTTTCCCGCCGGAAGGCAATAATGAATCGGTTGATGCATGAATTTATCCTGAAAATTTACCATTAAAGAAAAAATACGCACCGCCGTCAAGGCAAGGTGCGGATAAATCGGTGTCTTAAAAAACAGGCACTTGTATTTCAAAGTGCCTTTTTGGCGAAAATTATATATTTATTATTCCTTATTCTCTGTTTCTGATCCGTCTGTGGTTTTGTTCGCTTCCTCTTCCACCAGCATAGTCTGGTACTTTTCAAGTATTGCGGACTGAATCTGGGCACGTGCCTCGGAATGAATAGGATGCGCAATATCCCTGAATTCTCCGCTCGGTGTCTTTCTGCTCGGCATCGCAATGAACAGACCGTTCTGGCTTTCGATAATTTTAATATCGTGAACCACAAACGCATTGTCAAAAGTCACCGATACGACAGCCTTCATTTTCCCTTCCGTGTCAATTTTCCTGATCCGGATATCCGTAATTTCCATTTCTGTACCACCTTCCGTATCCTAGTGTTGTGGTTGGGAAATTGCACATAATTTATGTAATTTCCCGTTAAAGGTATTATTCGCCACAAATTAAATAAATCCTTCTTTTTTTTCAGAAAATTAATAAAAATTTTTTCTTATTTTTCCTAGTTTTCTGACGATATGCTCAGTGTAAAAATATTATATGATTTGCATATAATGTATATGGATTATTTGCCCTGGAAACAGAAAGAACGGGCTATGTTAAAAAGGAGACAGGTACATGAATTTGATTGTTTTGTTGTGAATAATCAGGATGTATAGTATAATTAACCTTGGTCATTAATTCCCGTATGAAGTCTATATTTGACCGAATACGGATATAATCTAATATGTTGAAATTACCTCTTCGGATAAATATTTGAGGTGTTGATATGAGCGATTTTTTGGCGGGCTTACCCGGTGCAACTGTCCATATGGTCGGCATAGGCGGCATAAGCATGAGCGGCCTTAGTGAAATCCTTCTGAGCATGGGATTTCATGTCACCGGTTCTGATGTAAAAAACTCTCCGAACATTGAGAGATTAAGGCTTAAAAACGTTCCTGTCTTTTTGAAACAGGAGCCTTCCAATATTACAAACCAGGATCTTGTTGTGTATACAGCGGCAATGCCGATTGATCATCCTGAGCTTGAAGCTGCAAGAAAAAAAGGTATTCCCGTTATTGACAGGGCAACGCTGCTGGGCGAAATTATGAGCAATTACAAGAGAAGCATTGCAATATCGGGAACACACGGAAAAACAACAACCACATCAATGATTTCCTATTGCCTTATGGAAGCCAACATGGATCCCACGGTGCATATCGGGGGAATTTTTGATTCAATTGGCGGCAGCACCAGGGTGGGTGCTTCCGATTATTTTGTTACCGAAGCTTGTGAATATAAGGACAGTTTTCTTAAATTAAGTCCATATATGGGTATTATTCTTAACATAGAACCAGATCACCTTGATTACTTCCATGATATAAACCAGATAGCCGATTCCTTTTTGAAGTTTGCCGAACGGATATCTCCGGACGGAATTTTGATTGGGAATGCCGATAATGAACTTGTTCTTCGTATACTTGAACGGGTAAAATGCCGGACCGTGACTTATGGCCTTACATCTCCGAAAGCCTACTGGACGGCGAGAAACATAACGTTTGACGAAAACGGGTTCCCGTCATTCCGCGTGGTTTGCGGAAAGAAAAGCATTCTCCGGATGAAACTGAGCATCCCGGGAATACACAATGTAAGCAACAGCCTTGCATGTTTTGCAGCATGCAGTGCATTGAACATACCGTTTGAAACCATACGGAACAGCCTCAGAAAATTCAAGGGAACACGTCGCCGTTTTGAGCATAAGGGTACCGTGGACGGTATTAAAGTTGTTGACGATTACGCCCATCATCCGACCGAGGTAATTGCAACATTGAAGTCTGCAAGAAGCTGTACAAGGGGCAAAGTTCTGTGTGTATTCCAGCCTCATACTTATACCAGGACGAAGGAATTAATCGACGATTTTGCAAAAGCATTCACCCTTGCTGACAAGGTTTATATTACCGATATTTATGCTGCAAGGGAGAAGGATAACGGTTCGGTGCATTCATCCGATCTTGTAAAAAAGATTAATGAATATTTAAACAATGCAGTTTATATTTCTTCTTTTGAAAACATAGTTGATTCCCTGATACGTGATTCTTCTGCCGGTGACCTGGTTCTCACAATGGGTGCCGGTGATGTGTACAGGGTAGGCGAAATGTTTCTGGCCGAAAAAAAAATTAGCGCGGCAGGATAGAACCTTACCGTCCGGTAAGGTTCTTTTTTATCCCGCTTTTCGCCATATTTTCGCTACAAGTACCGTCATATCGTCATTAATGTTTTCATTGCCGCTACATGCCTTATTAAGCAGATTATCGGCCATTTCCTGGGGATTAAGCAAATTGCCGGTACTGATTATTTTGTCCAGGAATCTTTCCCCCGTTCCACCGTTAAGCTTTTCATAAACGCCGTCAGTCATCATGATGATCAGTTCCCCGTCAGTAAGTTTCCTTTTTTCGCACTGAACCGGACTTTCCCTGTCAAGCCCTGCAGGAAGATTGTCTATTTGTATATAATCCATATTGTTTCCGCTGATAATCAGGCTGGGTACCGCACCCATTTTGAAAAACTCGGTTTCACCGGTATATAAATCTATTGAGGCCACATCCATTGTTGCATATTTTTCTGAATTTTTTACTGAAATAAGCATGTTAACAAGTGTTAATGCCAGTTTTACTGAAACGCCGTAATTCAAAAGCTGTTCAAACAATCCTATTGCGGTTTCACTGAGCCTGTTGGCTTCCCTGCCACTGCCCATGCCGTCGCTTAATGCCACGACATATTTCCCTTCATCGGTCTTCAGAAATGAGAATGAATCGCCTGAAACACTTGCATTACTCTTTTTTTGCCTGGATATACCTGTTATAACTGCAAGATTTTCTTTTTCTTTAAGGTATACGGTGCATAACTCCCTTCCACGGTTTTTACAGTCGCCTTCGTCCATCGTCATATTCACTCCAAGAACCCTGCTTACCGCTCTTTCCAATGTTTTCCGGCAAGGGTTCTGACCGCTGCAGCCCTCAAACAAGATTACGGCATGAAACCTTCCGTTCTCGCACCTTTTAACTTCTGCCTTAATCACCGGAAAACCGTTTCTCCTGAGTTGTGCCTCTATATTTTTCTCTTCTTCGGTGAAGAATTTAATATTGTTGAGGATTTCACCCGAAAGCCGGGAAAGTATTTCAGACACGCAGAAAATCTGATCGGGTATGATACAGCGGTTTTCATACAGGATTTTCTGCCACACCATGTCCACACGCTTTATTTCAATTATTCTGTGAAGTGTATCGGTAATAAGTCCGGATTTCACGCAAAAAAGGTTCAGTTCCCGCCACGCCTCAGAATCGGTGTTCCCGGACTGGATCGAATCGATAAGGCCGCACATAACTTTGTATGTGTAGTATAACCGCATATCCCAACAGACATTTGCCTTGGTGCATGCAGCACAAACCTTTCGGGTAAGATGATCTATCGCCGAATTATGTATTTCATCATTTTCAAGGGCAGAATCCCTTATCTGCCGCTCAAGGGCATGTCCAAGCTTATAAAAAGCCTTTGAAATATCGTCTATTTTTTCAGATACGTAATTTCGTATCTTTTCAGTTTCTTCGGGTTCGTTTACCGTTTCTTCCAGCCTGCTTCTTATTGTAAGGACTTTTCCTGTTTTCAGATCGGGAACAATCATTAAAAGAACTGCCGGTATAATTGTCTCAAAAGGATCAACAGGTAAATCGGGAGACAGGATAAAAAATAAAAGCTGCACCAGAATGAAAACGCTGCCGGTAGCGAATTTTGACCGGTGAAACATACCGGCCGCCATTCCTGATATGGCATATACCCCTGCAAGGGATACTGAAAAATCAGGATATCCGGCAGATAACGCAAGTCCTGTCATGCATCCGGCACAGGCTCCGAAGCCGGGTCCTAAATGCCGCGTAAGCATAAGCAGGCCTAATCCTGCAACTGTGCGATCAATACGAAACCATGATATTTCAATTCCTGACAAACCAAGTATCAGTGCACTGCTCAGCACCAGCACGCCAAAATACCCTGCGTTGTTATTTGCTGAAAAGCTTTCCCCAAATTTTTCCCTGCCATGAATTGCAACCGCAAATACATGTGTCAGGATACAGGTAAGCACTGCCTCTATCACTGTAACAATCAGCGATTCAAGTACCTGTCTGTTTATTATGAAAATGAATGAACCCGTAACTACTGTGGCAACTGAAACAAACAATGAGTTTTTCAGATAGCTGACATTCTCCCCGTCACGAACGAAAATTTTCCTGAACCACTCATAAAGAAGAATTATCGCCGTCTGTCTCAATGCTTCAAAAAGATCACCACGGACTATATTCCACAGAAAAATCATCCCTGCAGCCAGGATTCTGACCGCAGTGTTCCCTGAACAGGCTGCATAAAAAGAATATCCAAAAGGTCTTAGAATTCCCAGAAGTTTTCCCTGCGATATTATCCCGCAGATGAGCGACATAAGGAAATCACTGAAAGTCAGTCTAAGCCTTTTCCATGAGTCAAAAACCTTTCTGCCCGCAACGGAAATGTCACGGCTGGACACAGATGTACCTTTCATGTAAAACGACCTCCCGGTTTTGTCATTGGTAAAACTGTACATATGATTATACAGATTACCTGTGTCTTACCGTGTCGTTTTACAGTTTTTCCCGGATATTTTCCAGCGGTTTATTCCGTCACGGGACCAGGCCCAGATTTACAGCCACCTTATCATAAGCATCTATAATACATTTAGAGCCCGACCAGTATTTACAGTTGCTGCAGGATATTCCTTCTTCCTGATATACCCTCATAATGGTGCCCGAGCCGTACCTTCGCTGTTGGAAATGACTGCAGTTCTCCCCAATCAGTCTGAGTTCATCATGCAACATCGAATTACTCATAAACAATCCCCCTCCGGAACAATATGAGCATTCTTTCTGAAGTATGCCCACAGCAGGGAAAAATTATGTTGCACGCTGAAAGAAAGTACCTGTTACAGCAGTTTCAACTTTGCGAAGGACGCCATCATCCTCTTCATGCCATATGCATCAAAATATATCTCCAGTTTGTAATCTGATCCTTCGGGCTCTTTCTTTATTACAGTTCCCTCGCCGAATTTTTTGTGAATAACGCGGGCCCCGACCTCAATATTGCACGGTTCAGTTTCCTGTGCCTGGGAGAATGAAGCCGTCCGTTGTTTCCACAAATCCAGTCCCATCATGGGATTTTTTTGTTTATCATCATATTCTCCGGCAAAAAGCCTGTTTTCCGGATAATCCAGCAATTCTGGAGGAATTTCGTCAATAAACCTGGAAGGTCTTGTATATGTTGTATTGCCAAACAGCATTCTTGTTTTTGCATAGGTAAGGTACAAATTTTCCTTTGCCCTTGTAATTCCCACATAACAGAGTCTTCGTTCCTCTTCCATTTCATCTTCATAACCGAAAGCACGCGTCGTGGGAAACAGACCTTCTTCCATGCCCGTAAGAAAAACCACCGGAAATTCAAGGCCTTTTGCGCTGTGCATCGTCATAAGGACAACCCTGTCATCCTCTTCCTTTAAATCATCCACATCGGCAATAAGTGAAATATGAGCCAGAAAATCCTCCAGCGACGGTGTTTCTTCTTCGCTGTTATTTACGTATTCCACGGCAACCGACTGAAACTCCCGGATATTTTCAATCCTGCTCCTTGCCTCTTCAGTCCCTTCAAGTTCCAGTTCCTGTATAATGCCGCTTTCTTCAGTTACCGTCCTGATCCATTCCACCAGATCCATGTATGAAAGCATTGTCCTGAACCTTGAAAGGGTTTCGGTAAACGCCTGAAGTTTAACAGCGGCACGGGACAGTTCGGCGTAATTCTCTGGCTGCACAATTACCGAATAAAGGCTTACCCCATGTTTAACAGCCAGCTGTTCAGCTTTGTCGATAGTGGCCTTTCCTATACCCCTTTTCGGTACGTTGATAATCCTTTTCAGGCTTATGTCATCATGCGGGTTCTGGATAACCCTTAGATATGCAATAATATCCTTTATTTCCTTTCGGTCATAGAATTTATGCCCGCCGATAATTTTGTACGGTACACCGCTTTTCATAAACGCATCTTCAAAAACGCGGGACTGGGCGTTTATCCTGTACAGTACGGCAAAATCCCTGTAACTTCTTTTCCCGATCCTGACTTCGCTTTTTATCATATCGGCCACATAAAACGCTTCTTCCCTTTCATCCGTTGCCTCGAAAACATGCACCTTGTCGCCTTCCCCGTTGTTCGTCCAGAGTGTTTTCTGTTTCCTGCCGCGATTATTTCTGATAACATTATTGGCCGCATTAAGGATATTTGCCGTCGACCTGTAATTCTGCTCAAGCTTTACTACCCTGCAGCCCATGAAGTCTTTTTCAAATTCCAGAATATTCCTGATATTTGCACCACGCCACCCATATATGGACTGGTCGTCATCACCGACAACGCAAATATTCCGGTGCTTCTGTGCCAGCATGCTTACCAGCATATACTGTGCCGTATTGGTATCCTGGTATTCATCCACAAGAATATATCTGAACTTGTTCTGGTAATATTCAAGCACCTCGGGATATTCTGAAAATATTCTCAGCGTATACATTATTATGTCATCAAAGTCAAGCGCATTATTCGCCTTAAGTTTTTTCTGATAAAGATCATACAGCTTTGCTATTTTGCTGAGTCTGAAATCCGAGCTGGCTATTATCGCATATTTTTCAGGATCAATCAGTTCATCCTTGGCTCTGCCTATTTCGGAAAGAACCATTTTCGGCGGAAAAAGCTTGTCATTATACTGCAGCTGAGAAAGGCAATCCTTCATTAATGTTTCCTGGTCAGAAGTATCGTATATGACAAAATTTCTGTTAAATCCGATTTTCTCTATTTCCCGTCTTAATATCCTTACGCAGCATGAATGAAAAGTACCCGTCCATGTGTCCAGTGCTTTAGGTCCGATAAGGCTTTCAAGCCGTTCCTTCATCTCTCCTGCTGCCTTATTTGTAAAGGTTATGGCAAGAATGCTATACGGCGGAACTCCTTTTTCCTCTATCAGATAAGCGATGCGATGGGTAAGAACCCTGGTTTTGCCAGAACCTGCCCCGGCAAGCACCAGCAGCGGACCATCGGTATGCAGTACTGCTTCTTTCTGCTGTGGATTCAGCCCATGAACAAGATTCATTGTATTCCTCCAATTATTTTTTACCCGAAAATTAGACTTCCATTGTAAATTTATTATACAGGTTTATACCCATTATTTCAAACACTTGTTCTCATTTGCAGGGGGGATAAAAAAAGGACGGTCCTTTTGTCCTTGGAAAAAGCCGTTATAAACGATTTATCAGACGCAGATGATCCGGGAAAACAGTTCATTTTGCTGAAGCAGGACCTGCAGCCTCTCTCTTTTCTGTAATCAGAAAATGGGATATAATATATAGGCTGAAAGCATAACGGAGGATAATAAGGCATATGAACAGAATCGACATCCATGGCGTGAAAATTCATAACGTCACAATGAGCGAAGCCGTTCAACTGATACAGGGCTGGGTTGAGGAGGAAAGCCAGCTGCCGAGGGCGGTTTATACGCCAAATTCGGAGATTGTAATGCAGGCACAGAGAAACCCGGAATTCAAAAGCATCCTGAACTCAGCGGACCTTTTGGTTGCTGACGGTGCGGGCGTCGTCCTGGCTTCGAAATTATTAAAAACACCGCTGAAAGAAAAAGTTTCGGGAATTGACCTGGCAAAAAACCTGTTCAGGGTGTTTTCTGGCAAAAACGTAAGCTTCTATATACTCGGCGGACAGCCGGGTGTGGCGGAAATGGCGGCAATAAACCTCATTGCAGAGTACAAGAAAATAAAAATAGCAGGATATGATCACGGATACTTCAAACCCGAGGAAGAAAATGACGTAATCCAGAGAATTAACGGCGTGAAACCCGATATAGTGCTTGTCGGAATGGGTGCACCCAAACAGGAATACTGGATTAACAGGAATTTGTACCGCTTGAACTGCAAGGTTCTGATAGGTGTCGGCGGAAGCATAGATGTATTTGCCGGCAAAGTTTCATTGACGCCTGAATTTATCAGGAAAGCAGGTTTTGAATGGCTGCACAGGCTAATCAGGGAGCCCCGGAGAATTAAAAGAATGATGGATCTTCCAAGGTTCATGATCCTGACCCTGAAAAAACGTTTTTTCGGGAAAGTGTGATATAATGGCCGGCTATTTCAGCAAAAAAGCAAAACCCAATGACCGGAAACTGAAAATACATATGCTTGTTATTTCAGCATTGCTTTTAGCCGCAGCCCGGGCTGCGAAAACATTTGGTCTGAAAAACCCACATCTGGTTGAAAAATATTTTTCAGACGGTATTTACCCGGTAACTTCCAAGATCCAGACATCCATTGCAAACCTGTTTCCTTTTTCCCTCTATGAATTCATCATTGCAGCACTGGTTATCTTCGGTATATATAGGATAATCAGGCTTGCCTCATCTATACGGAAAAAAGAATTCAAAAATGAAGCGGTAAATTTTATAACCCTTGTCATTTTTCTTTTTTCTCTTGGCATCTTCCTCTTCCAGTTTTTATGGAGCCTTAACAATTACCGTCTGCCCCTTAAAGATCAGTTAGGTCTGGATGTAAAGAAAACATCTGTCGAAGACCTGGCAGCTACTTATAAGGCTCTGGTCCTGAAAGCGAATGAAATCCGCGGTGTTTTGCCGGAAATCCATGACCCCGGAAAGGTAAAGGAAAAAGTAAGATTTATTCTCGAAAATGCCTGGAAAGGCTATATCCCGCTGGCTGAGAAATATGACCTTTTTCACCCATACAGGATAAGGGTTAAAGGCCTTTTCTTTTCACGCATCCAGACTGTTTCAGGATATAGCGGAGTATACAGCTTTATAACCGGAGAACCCAATATAAACATTGAACCCCCGCTTGTTACCCTTCCTCATACGGCATGCCACGAAATCGCCCACCAGATGGGAATTACTTTCGAGGATGAAGCGAACTATGCAGCGTTTCTGGCATGTAAAAATCATCCCGATGTGTTGTTTCAGTACTCAGGTTATCTGTCAGCTCTGACTTATACAGGAAATGCGCTGTACCGGCACTCTCCCGGACTTTACAGTGAAATTTCCGTGCTTCTGAGCGAGAGTATTAAGGAAGATCAAAAGGTAATAAGGGAGTTCTGGGAGAGACATCAGAAAGAAGCTGCGGTAAAAATTGCCGACAAAGTGAATGAAGCCTATCTGAAAAACAACAATCAGCCCGCGGGAATGCAAAGCTACGGTAAGTTCGTGGATCTGCTGATAGCCCATTATCTCGAAAACAATTCCATATAGTTACTGTGCTTTCAGCAAATCGACAATAAGCTTTACAAGAACATAAACGCAATCCATTGTAACCCCGGAATCCGGGTTTAATTTCTGAAGTATCTCATCGGGGATTAAATTCTTTTCTTTTAAGGTCAAATAAGCATTTCCCGGTTCAAACGGTATATCCAGCGTTTTCAGCACTATTTCACAGGCTTTATCTCCGGTAAGCAAATCTTCGGCGGAATACGGCCTGATGCGGTTATCGAGCTTCAGTGAATATTCTTCAGGGGCTGCCTTAACAAGCAGGTTCAGAATCAGTGTTACAAGGTTTTCCTGGTACGCTTCCACATCAAACAGGTAATCGTTATCCATACCGCCTGCAACAAGGCCGTATTTGACAAGTTCCTTTACGGCAGGCCACGCCCAATGGCCTTCATTGGGATTTTTCACATCAAATTCGGTCAGGGTAATGCCCGATCTTCTTAAAAATTTCTGGTAATCTTCAAAAACCTTATTATCCGCACTGCAAAGTTCAGCCGGCGTCATATTATTGAGACTGCAGTATGCCGCTGTCACTCCAAGGGCTTGTCCGGCAGTAATACTGACAGTCATTCTCCCTGCACTTGTTGACGCCAGTGAAGAAAATGAAGCTTTCTTTCCCGCCATCATCAGGTTGTCATATTTTTTAGGAATGAAACATTCAAGCGGAATACTGTAAACTTCGGGATTGCCAAGAATATATGTATAATCCTCGGATATTTCTGCGCTTATAAATTTTTCCGCATCTACCGGCCCAGATGCCATTACGATTTTTGTGGGAAAATTTCTGTTTTCCAGGATATCCTCAACAGTAAGCGTATACCGTCCTTCAAAATGCCTGTATTCCGGAATATAGAAACCCGATGGGCCTGTTTTGAACTCACAGTTTTCAAACGGAACAAATGCCGTTTTCAGGAATGCGGTAAGCATTTTTGCCTCTGTCATTGCATCGTCAAAGGCTTCACGGAGCATTTCCCTGCTGTCCACGTTAACCTGGTGCATCCTGATTCCGCTGATAACCACATCGTTATCCGGCTGTCCTATAATGCTTAGGTTAGAAATTTTTGTTTTACTGATGTATTTGGGGTATTGTCTCAGAACCGTACTGAAATCATCCCTGCTCTGGCTTAATTTGCTGATGTTCTGCAGTTCATCCCATGAAACATTTGATATAACAAAATTAAACATGACAGGTGTATAGGAATTGGATATGTTTAAGTCCTCTGAACCGAGAAAATACGGGACTCCGCATAATACCAGCACATCTCCGTTTTCGGTAGCGTCTATGAAATATTGCGCTTCAATTTCCTTTGTCTGCCCGCCATGATTGACCGACACCGATTTGACAATACTTCCTTCGGTTCTTGCTGCAAGGAAGGAAGCATTGTACCAGACTGTAATATTCGGTTCCTCTTTCAGTATTTGTTCAACTGAAGCCACATAATCAAGGTATGAAAAATTTCCCCCGGTATCCCCGAACAATTCGGTATATATACCGGTATTGAGATTGGTTTTCTTACCGTTTATAAACGCATAATCAGGGGATGTATACGCAATGATTGCAGACTTAATGTAACTGCCGGGATCCCCGTCCTGTGTCACAATCAGTGTCCTAAGTCCGATTCTTGCCGCAGCAAGGGCCGCAGCAATACCCTCGGGCTCGGTACCGAACACTGCCAGATCATACTCGCTGTCACTGTCCGACGGTTTTGCCTTTGATACTCTTGCTTCAAACTCCCTGCCGGTAATAATCGGCAGTATCCCAAACCAGAAAGTCAGAAAAAGCAATACACCGGCAATTAAATTTTTAATTACGTTTTTTTTGTCCATAGCAATTACACCAACCGCAAACGCGGAGCCTGCCTGTCATTACTGAACTGAGTAACTGCCGCGGATCAGCATATATGCTGTATCCGATTCAATCTTTATACCCCTTCCGTCATCCCTGGCTGATATCAGCAGATGCTGCAGCGGAATCTGGTTACCCGTGGTCAAATCTTTTGCTCCGGAAACGTCTGCAAGCCCGCCGTACATACCTGATAACGCCGTGGCAGCCCCACTGCGCAAAATTAATTCTGAGCCCGCTCCCAGAACAACTATCTGTCCTTTTTTTGCTTCAACAACAGCGAAGCCTTTCTCCAGTTCCTGTATTTTTTGAATCAGTTCCAAATTTTGTTTTTCAAGACTCTGGATCTTAGTATAAGCATCAATTATCAGATTTGTCAAATCCCTGACATCGGATCTGAGATTATTGATGAGCTGTTCATCAACACTGCCTGGTTTGGAAGAACTGCCTCCTGTTGACCTGCCGCTTCCGATTATCTCCGCTAGTTTCTGGATCTGTTCATCCACATAACTTTTCGTTACCAGCGGATCGAATTCGCTTCCGGGCTGCGCGTTTGTTGCGGCATGGGCGATAATGATTGTGGAGAAAACTGTAATTACTGCAATCAGAAGAAAAAACTGACCTCTCTTCTTCATCTTTTGTTACCCCCTGCATAAAATATAAACCGTCAGTATTTATATATATTGCCAAAGGTCTGTTCAGACCTTTGGCATATCAGCTGTAGGATTACCGTCATCGGCCCCGATCCGACCTGCTGTATGTATACTTACTGTACATATTTATTTCCGAGGCCGAAACTGGTACTTAAAGCTTCATTTACCTTCATCATGATGCTTTCGTCCAAATGGCCCGTTTTTTCGCGAAGTCTTCTTTTGTCAATGGTCCTGATTTGCTCAAGCAGTATAACTGAATCCTTGCTTAATCCATACATCTCTCCGGGTATCTCTATGTGTGTCGGAAGCTTGTTCTTGCTGAGCCTTGACGTTATAGCCGAAACAATTATGGTCGGACTGTATTTGTTGCCCACGTCGTTCTGTATAACCAATACAGGCCGTACTCCTCCTTGTTCCGAACCCACTACTGGACTCAAATCCGCATAGAAGATATCCCCTCTCTTTATCTCCATAGCTTTCACTCTCCTCCGTGCTGGATTTGACCCCACTGGTATAGCTTTTCCAGTTTTATTATATTTTTTTTCGTAAACCCCGTCAAATTAAATGTAGATTACATAAACACCTGTTTAACAGCTAAATTCTATCTATAAGTATTGCAATTTTTTAAATGTTTCATACATTACCATATGAAAGAAATTGTACAAAGGTTATTAATAGGTTTGCCAATTAAATAAGGTAATTCACTACATTAACAACTTTCCCGTCCTTTAAGTATACCCGTGGGATCCTTTTTCCTATAAGGCTTACAACTTCGTAGTTTATAGTATGGCAAAGCTTTGCTATTTCATCAACCGTAATCCTGTTATTTCCCTGAACACCGAAAATAACTGCTTCATCCCCGGTCTTTACTTCTCCTTCAATGTCGGTTACGTCAACCATACACTGATCCATGCAGATGTTTCCGACTATCGGGGCAAACTGCCCGTTTATCAGGACCCTTCCCTTGTTGGAAAGAAGCCTTGAATAACCGTCCGCATATCCAATTGGCAGCGTTGCTATCCGGCTTTTACGCCTTGTTATAAACGTCCTTCCATAACTTATCGGTGTTCCTTCTTCCACTTCCTTTACGAGCACCACCCTGGCTTTCAGCTCCATGGCAGGTCTCAGATCAATCGCGCTTTTGTCCACTTCATCGGACGGGTACAGGCCATAAAGTATTATACCAGGCCGTACCATGTTCAGGTGCAGGCCGGGATACTGGATTATCGCGGCGCTGTTTGCAATATGCTTCACCGGGATTAATATCCCTATCCTGTTCAGCTCCTGCACAATACTTTCAAATCGCTCAAACTGGAGCATCGTATATTCCCGGTCGGTTTCATCCGCCGAAGCAAAATGGCTGAACAACCCTTCTATAATTATACCCGGAAGTTCACTTATTCTAACCACATCTTTCACTGCGCTGTATCCGGGCATAAACCCTACCCTGGTCATACCCGTATCTATCTTGATGTGAATCCTTGCCTGCCTGTCCAGTTTTACGGCCGCATCGGACAAGGCCTTTGCAAGATCATGGCTGAAAACGGTCTGGGTTATGTTATAATTTATTATCTCTTCCGCTCTTGACGGTTCGGTATAGCCCAGGACAAGAATGGGCACCTTGATGCCAAATTCCCTTAGCTGGATAGCCTCGTCAAGCATCGAAACCGCAAGCCTGCTCGCTCCGTTTTCCAAAAGGGTTGGTACTGTTTCAAACACACCGTGACCGTAAGCATCAGCTTTAACAACAGCCATTATTTCGGTCATTTTTCCGACCCGCTTTGCAATTTCCCTTACGTTGTGCGCAATATTGTCAAGATTTATCTCTGCCCATGCTCTGTAAAAATCACCTTTCAAACCAGTTCCTTCCTTCCGAATCTGTTTACAGGTTTATTAAAAATCAAACATGTCATTTATATTTTTATTCATTCCTGTCTATTTGCCTTTAAGCAAATATCCGGCTGCATGAGGAATTTCAGCGGCGATTTCGCCGGCCCGGTATCCCGCCTGCCCATTGCTTTTCTCTGCCAGTAATTCTCCGCACATGCCATGAATAAATGCGGCAAGGCAGGCAGCCATTTCAGAAGGCACCCGCTGTCCCAGCAAAGAACCCGTGATACCGGCCAGTACATCTCCCGAGCCTGCTACGGCAAGACAATGATGACCGGTGGGATTCACAAAATACCTTCCGTCAGGACATGCAATAACTGTTCCTGCGCCTTTCAGCACGATTACAGAACCGGTTTTTCTGCTCATTTCAACTGCCCTGCGGCACCTGTCCTTCTGAACTTCTCCTACGCTTAAGCCGGAAAGCCGTGCAAATTCGCCAGGATGCGGCGTAAGTACCGCGGGCGCTTTACGTTTTTGTAAACTATCTAAATCCAGTACATTCAGTGCATCGGCATCAATCACCATCGGTACCGGGCAGTTTGCCACAAAGCCGTTTACAAGCTTTTCGATCTGAAATTCCGCGGATAATCCCGGTCCGATAACAACTGCATCCATCATTGCTGCTTTATCCACAAGGAACCCGGTTTCGGCATCCGAGATAATCCCGTTTTCATCTTTAAGAGGGTATACTATTGCCTCGGGAATTACTGTTCCGTATATTGCGGAAAGCGACTGCGGGACTGCCAGGTATACAAGACCCGAACCCGTCTTGAATGCAGCCTGCGCGGCAAGCACCCCCGCTCCCGTCATGCCTTTTGAACCTGTAATTATCATCACTCTTCCAAAGGTTCCTTTATGGCCATCTTTTGGTCTTTCAGGAAGGTATGGAAGCAGGAAAGCCCGGTCAAGAAGTTCACCCCGGATACCGGCTTCCTCAATTGCCCCGGGCGGAATGCCGATATCGGCAATAATTATTTCACCCGAGTATTCCCGACCGGGATACTGGTACAAACCTTGTTTTGGCAACGAAAAAGTGACGGTCTTCTCGGCTTTTACCGCAACGCCGAGAACCTGGCCTGTCTCCCCGCTTATTCCGGACGGGATGTCTATTGACAATATTCTTTTTCGGCTTTCATTCATCGCTGAAATTACACCGGCATAAAAGCCGTTTATTTCCCCGCGGATTCCCGTTCCGAAAATACCGTCCACAATAAGATCAGCGTTGCTTATGACTTTCCTTATCTCTTCAACCGAATCCGGTTCCGTACAGTATCTTATATCTGCATTGAGGTTTTCAAGGATATTGAGAAAAACTGCGGCATCACCCGATATGTTTTCCCGTTCTGCAAGGGAAATTATCGTCACGTCAAAACTCCGCATCAGGTGCCTTGCGGCTGCAAAACCGTCGCCCCCGTTATTTCCCTTTCCGGCTATTATGGCAATCCTGGAGGAATCAGATTCTTTAAGCATTTCAGCAGCCGTTACGGCCACGTTAAGCGCCGCATTCTCCATTAATATAATTCCGGGAATCCCATACCTGTTTATCGCCGTCTCGTCTATTTTTTTCATCTGGACCGGTGTTGCCAGTTTCATGGCTTTTTCCTCCGAAAATGCGGATTTAACTTGTTAAATCAAAAAACGGTTTTCCGGTAACAACTTTATTATACTAATGCGAATAGGGCAAATCAATTTTCAGACGGCGGGAAATACCGTCAGCTGGTTATATTAATGTTTATCGGACTATTTTGCGTGGTAAATATTCAATCGTACAAATTTATAAAAATTTCAGAGAAGGGAGTGCACGTACCATGAAAAAACTGTTTAAATGTTCTGTATGCGGATTTGTTTACGAAGGTGAAGAGGCTCCTGATTATTGTCCGAAATGCGAACAGCCGAAGGATAAATTTGTGGAACTCAGCAAGGAAGATGCTGACAAGATTTACGCATCCGACCGCACAAATGACATTCATATGGAAATAGTTGAGCTGTGCATGAGGATCATAAAACTGGCCCAGGAAGGCATTGAAATTAATCTTGACCCGCCATGCGTTGCCCTGTTTAACAAGGCAATAAAGGAAGCATGGATTATCAAACAGCGCTCAAAAGCCGAGCTTGCAAGCCACATGAACAAGGGCAAATTCTGATGCCCGGCTCATACATAAGCTTGTAGGCTGGGTTTATTTTTCTTTTTTTGATAAGCAAAAAATTTATTATGCGGCCTAAAGAAAAAAGCAGGTTTATTTTGGATAAATAAACCTGCTTTTTCCGTTCGCCCGGAAAAAACTCCGTAACAAGGTGGAAATCATACGTATCATATATAAACTTATTATCAATCCTTTATGGTAGTATACATAAAATACTTATAACCAAGCGGTGAGGAATAAAAACCGTCAAGTTTTTCACTTTTCAGGTATATATCCACGTAATAATATATCGGACATAAAATCCATTCTTCAAAGAGAATGTCCTCGGCCCTGTGCATCAACTCCATTCGTTCTTCCCTGTCCGATGAAGACTTAACTCTCCTGATTAATTCGTCATACTCCTTGTTTGACCACTGTGCGTCATTATTGCCGCTGCCGGTAATCCACATGTCCAGGAAACATATCGGGTCGTTAAAGTCAGCAAGCCAGCCGTTTCGGGCCATATAATATTCACCGTTCTTGCGCGTATTTAAAAAAGTATTCCATTCCTGGGATGAAAGAGTAATGTTAATCCCGATTTCTTTCCACATGGCCTGAAGGGCCTCGGCTACCAACTGATGCCCTGTTCCTTCATTATAAATATATTCCAGCGTGGGAATACCTTCACCGTTCGGATATCCTGCATCTGCAAGAAGTTTTTTGGCCTCCCTTAGATTTGCCTCATATGCTTCCTTCGAAGGATCGTAATAATCTCCTCCTACTTCGCGGAATTCCTTGGTCAGTTCGACATCAGAAAGACCGGTTGGGACAAAAGCACCTGCGGGCTGCTGTCCCGCCTTTCCGATATTTTTTACGATATAATCCCTGTCTACCGCCAGTACAAAGGCTTTTCTTACCATCGGATTGTTAAGCGGCGGCTTTGTTACGTTAAAACTGACATAATACGTACCCAATTGCCCCTTCAGGTTAAATTCCGGTTTGTCCCTCCACGCATCAATTTCATCCACAGGCATTGAATCGGCAAACAAGATCTCGCCGTTTTTAAATGCTGCAAGAATGGCATTATCGTCGGACATAAGCATAAACCTGATAGTATCAGGTCCGGTAATTTTCGACGCATTCCAGTAATATGGATTCTTTCTGAAAAGAATATATGAATCATGAACCCATTCCTGGAGCATGTACGGACCGTTTCCTATATATGTTTCCGGGGCAAGAGTCCATGTATCGGGATTAGCTTCCACTATATCCTGACGTACAGGAAAAAATGCAGGGAAAGAACATAATTCAAGAAAATACGGGGTTACAGCAACCAGCTTTACAACCAGTGTCCTGTCATCGGGTGCAGTTACATTAAGTTTCCCTGTATCGTAACCCTCGATACATTCAAACATATAAGCATAGTCTGCAGCAGTTTCCGGGCTTATTACCCTGTTCCATGAATATACAAAATCATGGGCGGTCAACGGCTTGCCGTCGCTCCATTTAAGGCCTTCCCGGAGTTTAAACGTGTAAGTCAGCCCGTCCTCACTTACGGTATGGGACTCTGCCTGGGCGTAAACAGGCTGCCCCTTCTCATCAAGGGTCATTAAACCTTCAAAAGCATGTATCAGCATTGTTGCCACATCCGCTGCAGTGTTCAGGGCCGGGTCAATGGTATCAGGTTCCGAACCGACATGTACTGCAAGTTCCACTGGTTTCGGAGTGGGTGTAGCGTTGCCCGGTCCGGGCTGGTTATCGGAAGTGCATGAACTCAGCAGAATGCTCGAAATTATAACAGCTGTTAAAATAACTGACCTTAACTTGTCCTTCAAAACGCTTTCACTCCTTTACCGGTTATGAAAATCATTCGAATCACAGGCAAACAACATCGCAACCAGTTTTTTCTTATGATAATATGTCCATTTTTTCTTTCGTTCATACATAGCCAGTTCATGAAAACCGGAAACGATAATGACAAAATATTATAACTGCTGTTTTCAGATACAAGTAAAAATTAATTAACACGCTTTTGATTGGAATAACGGAAAAGTCATATAATAAATTCTTCAGTCTTTTGTGCACAGAATAAACTACAGATTATCATACAGCGAGAAGTTTACGGAAGCTGAATGGCATTGAAAGCAAACTGGCAGCGAAGTTTACTGTTTTATCCCGATAAAGAATAGAACCTTATTGTTTTTATTAAACTAATGTACTTATGTAAAAAGCAAGGATATAACAGTATATATCCTTGCTACAGAAGATTATATCCGAATAAAAGTAACAGTTTCATACTTCCTGTTGCCGTATTATTTTATATGATGACAGGCTGCATAATGACCTTTGCTTACTTCAACCAGTTTCGGTTCTTCGTTTTTGCAGCGCTCGTCCGCGTACGGGCAGCGTGTTCTGAACCGGCATCCGCTCGGAGGGTTTAATGAACTTGGTATGTCCCCCGCGGGAATAATCCTTTTCCTTTTCCTGCATGACTCCGGGTCGGGTATCGGAACGGCGGAAATCAGCGTTCTTGTATACGGATGCACGTTGTGGAACACCAGTTCATGGCTTTCGGCAATCTCTACAAGTTTTCCGAGATACATAACGCCTATCCTGCTGCTTATATGCTTTACAATTGAAATATCATGGGCAATGAAAAGATATGTCAGCCCCATTTTTTCCTGCAGTTCCTCAAACATGTTCACAATCTGTGCCTGGATGGACACATCCAGGGCTGAGATGGGTTCATCGCATACAATGAACTCGGGATTGACTGCAAGGGCACGGGCTATACCGATTCTTTGCCTCTGCCCGCCGGAAAACTCGTGAGGATAGCGGTTTGCATGTTCACTGCTTAATCCCACTCTGCCCAGCATTTCCTGAATCATTTCATTTCTTTCTTTTTTTGATAAAGCCAGTTTATTTATATCAATGGGTTCACCGATTATATCTCCCACTGTCATTCTCGGATCCAGCGATGCATACGGATCCTGGAACACTATCTGCATTTTCTTCCTGTAAGGTTTCATATCGGCTTTCGTAATATCCGTGCCGTTATATAAAATTTTCCCGCCCGTGGGTTCATAAAGGCGGAGAATGGTTCTTCCTGCCGTTGTCTTTCCGCAGCCGGATTCTCCCACAAGACCAAGTGTTTCACCCTTATTAATATAAAAAGATACATCATCAACAGCTTTTACATATTTTTTCGTAAAAAGCCCGTCCTTAACAGGGAAATATTGCTTCAAACCCTGTACCTCTATCAACGGGGTTTGCGTTACTGATTTATCTGCTGCTGTTAAGCGCACTCTCCGTCCCCCTTTCACGGTCGAACATTTCTTTCTGCAGTTGCCAGCACGCACTCTTATGTGTTTCTGAAAGCCGCGTGAACTCCGGCATTCTTTTCAGGCAGATTTTCATGCATTTCCCGCAGCGCGGTGCAAACGGACATCCTGCAGGGGGGTTAAGCATGTCAACCGGCGTTCCTTCAATCGGAACAAGTTTTTCGTGTCTTTCCGAATCAATCTTTGGTATGCTGCGCAAAAGACCTTTTGTATACTCATGTTTCGGATTGTAAAAAATTTCATCGGTCGTACCTTCCTCCACAACCCTTCCGGCATACATGACTGCTATCCTGTTGCACATACCGGCGACTATGCCGAGATCGTGTGTTATCATAATGATTGACATGTTAATCTTGTTTTTAAGTTCAATCATTAAATCCAAAATCTGTGCCTGTATTGTTACATCCAGCGCAGTTGTCGGCTCGTCAGCAATCAGCAGCTTTGGCTCGCATGCCAAAGCCATGGCTATCATAACCCTCTGCCTCATTCCGCCGGAAAGCTCGTGGGGATACTGCTTCAGTCTTTTTTCCGGCTCATTTATGCCTACCAGTTTCAATAGATCCACCGATCGTTCATATGCCTCTTGCCTGCCCAGATCGGTGTGGAGTTTAAGGACCTCGCGAATCTGGTTGCCTATTGTATAAACGGGGTTCAGCGAAGTCATCGGGTCCTGGAAAATCATGCTCACTTCGCTGCCTCGTATTTTTCTTAATTCCTTTTCAGACATACCGGTTACACGGTGACCGTTAAAATCTATCGTCCCGCCTGTTATTTTCCCAGGATATGCCGTAATGCCCATAATTGCAGACGCAGTAACCGATTTTCCGCTTCCGCTTTCGCCTACAATACCAAGTACGTCCCCTTCCTGCATACTGACGGAAACGTCATTAAGGGCTTTTACCTCTCCTGCCGGCGTGAAAAATGAAAGTTTAAGGTTTTTTATTTCCAGTAACATTCTGCTCACGTTAACCCTCCTGATTCTTAAGCCTGGGATCAAAAGCGTCTCTCAGACCGTCTCCCAGGAGATTGAAAGACAGTATTATAAGACTTATCATCACCGCAGGAGCCATTAACCTGTGGGGATAGGATGATATACCGCCTATCGCCTGTGATGCCAAAGAACCAAGGCTTGGCATCGGTGCCGATACACCGAGTCCGAGAAAGCTTAAAAAGCTTTCGGTAAATATCGAAGAGGGTATTTGCAGTGTGGTTGTGACAATAAGCGTCCCTATACTGTTTGTCAGCAAATGTTTCCTGATTATTCTGCTGTCAGATGCCCCCAATGCCTTTGCTGCGGTTACAAATTCCTGCTCTTTCAGCATGAGCACCTGGCTTCTTACAATTCTTGCCATTCCGACCCAGTATAACAGCGAAAATACAATAAATATGCTTATAAGGCCTATTCCTATAGTATTTATCCAGCCAAAACCCTTTACATTGTCTGAAAGGTCCTTAAGCGGGTATTTCAGAGTAACCGAAAGCAATATAATAACAAGGATATCGGGGACGGTATAAATAATATCCACAATCCTCATCATAATCATGTCTACCCTGCCGCCGAAATATCCAGCTATGGACCCGTATAACGACCCAATCACCAGTATTATCGCACTTGCCACAATGCCGACCAGCAGCGATATCCTGCTTCCTGCCATAATCCTGATCATTAGGTCACGGCCAAGGCTGTCGGTTCCAAGCAAATGCGGAAACACTTTCTCACCGGCCTCAATCCGTTCCAGTTCCTGTTCCGAGTATTCCATAATGCCAAGGTTTTCACTTCCCCTGATCTGCTGTTCGTATGAATACGGATAAAAGAACGGAATGACAAAGGCAAAAATCATTATTAATATGATAACGACCAGCGAAGCCATCGCCAGCTTATTCTTTCTGAATCTTCTAAAGCCGTCCTTCCAAAAGCTTACGCTTTCACGCATGACAATCATGTTCTGCCTTTCCTGCTCTGTTGCAGGCAGGAAGTCGGAAAAATCCGGCTGAAAACTTAAAGGATTCTTTTTATATTCCTTGTAATCCATCCCTGTCACTCCTTCCTATTTCAGCTTAATCCTCGGATCTATAATCTTGTAGGCTATGTCAACGATTACATTCATTGTAATAAGCAAAAATGCCAGAAAAATTGTAGTACCCATAATCAGCGGGTAATCCCTGTCTGTAATTGAACCGACAAACTGGCTTCCAAGCCCGGGAATTGTAAATATCTTCTCAATAACAAAACTCCCGGTAAGAATATTCGCAAGCATCGGACCCAAGTAAGTCACAACCGGAAGCACTGCATTACGCAAAGCATGCTTGAACAGCGCCTTTAAACGGCTTAGCCCCTTTGCCCTCGCCGTCCTCATGTAATCCTGCCCCAGCACGTCAAGCATACTCGACCGCATAAGCCTTGAAATATATGAAGTCGGATAAAAGGCCAGGGAAACCACGGGAAGTACATAATGAAGTGGCGAAGTTAATCCGAAAGTCGGCAGAACATGCAGTCTTACGCCAAAAAAGAGCATCAGCACCGTCGCCGTAACAAAACCTGGTACGGCTATGCCGAGCGTAGAAAAAAACATAATAAGCCTGTCCGGCCATCTGCCCCTGTTCAGGGCTGCAACAGCACCCATGGGAATACCGATACATACTGCAAGAAGAATGGCCACCAGTCCCAGCTTTGCGGAAACAGGAAACCTTGTTTTTATAATATCGTTAACTTCCTGCCCCCTCATTTTCAGTGAAGTACCCAAATCACCCCGGATCAGCCTTTTCATGTAATTCAGGTATTGAACCCAAATAGGCTTGTCCAGGCCGTATTTTTCATGGAGTGCTTTCAGGGTCTGCTGCGATGGCGCCTTTTCCGAAAGAAACGGTCCTCCCGGAACAAGGTACATCAGGAAAAACGTCAGCGTTGCCACCAAAAACAAGGTTATTACAGCCGATACTATCCTTTTTACTATATATGCACTCATCAGTTACACTCCTTAATCCTTAAAAGCCTGCTTAGGCTTCTGAAACCACGGGAATTCAGAAAGCACCATCCCTGCATAAATGCGGCAAGGCAGCCGGATGTTTTTGCAATTGCCTGTCCGTTCATGACCAGGACAAAAATCTACCCAAACAGGCGAAAAAATCAGAATATGAAACCATATACCCGATTTGCATGCATTTCATTATACTTTACATAACGTTATATGTCAATTTATCCAGGTAATATAATCCATAGTAAATATTGTAATTATAGTATACATAATTTTATAATTACTTGATGCTTCCAGAAAAGATTTATTGGACAGGTTCTGAATCATGAACAGAGAGTCAAAACGAGATGTTTTTATCTTGCAAAATCATTGAACCAGAAAAGCAAAAAGAGCTTGCATGAATACCCGCAAACTCTCTTCTCCTGAAAAAACAAAACCTAAAGCCGTTATTTTCCTTTAACCGTCCAAAGTCCAAGCGCAGGATTGGAAATATAAAAGTATGTTTCATCGCTTCCTTTGAAATAACCGTCTGTTATGCCTTCGGGCCTGTATTTTCTTTCGGCCTCGTCATATGGTATGTAATTGAATCCTACCCCTTCCACTTCTTCACGGGTTAAATACTTAACCGCGTAAGTAATGGTAAACCTTCCGTCACTTGAACCATGTATCAGGTGTGCTGCTGCCGACGGGTTTTCCCTCAAATCAGCGTTTTCCCTGTATTGCTTAAGGGTGTTTTCCCTGCCCTTGTAACCGTACTTCCTGATTAATCTGTCTATATAATCATCCTCCCCGAATTTCCTGACACCGGGCGCAAGAATTATCAGTTCGCCGCCGTCGGCCATTGCCATGCGTGTACGGTAAATAGCCTTGTTTCCGAGCCATGTACTCTTGAACTCCCTTGGATCCAGGTAAACAACGGCTTTTTTGATCGGTTCGTCCAGCCGGATAAGGTTCTTTTCGCGGCTTAACTCAACGGCCGCTTCGAATATTTTCCTTCCGGTACCCGCAAATACCCCCTCTATTCTGACATCATCCCCGCAGGCGGTGGTTACGGTCAATATATATACCAGCGGGAGGCCGTTCAGGAAATACTCCTGGGCATAGTCAAATACTTTTCTGACCGGCGAATGATCCTTGCCCATGATACGCTCCATTCCAAAAACCGCTCCCAGTATGTGGCTGCGGTTGATGGTATCCTTGCCGCCGCACCCTACAAGTATGTTTTTGGTATAATTGGCCATTCCGACAACTTCATGGGGTACAACCTGGCCGATTGAAATGATAAGATCATATGAAGGATCGAGAAGCCGCCTGTTAATTTCCACCGGAAGCGGATCGTTTATTAGGCCTTCGGACACCTCAGCAACATAACCTGCAGGCACTTCGCCGATTCGTACAACATCCTCCCTCCAATTATGAACAAGAACATTTTCATACGGTACCACTCCTTCGAAAAATACCTCGACCTGTTCCTTTGTCATAGGATCATGTGTCCCCAGAGCGGGCATTACATCCACCTGTACCGTATCCTTCAGCTTCGAATAAATCATTGCCGTTATTTTCCCTGCACCTGAATGCATTCTTGTAAAGTCGGGAGGGATCAGCAAAACCTTTTTCAGGGGTTTCTTCGGAGCCTCGTTCAGTACCTCATCCAGAATAACCTGCAGTTCTTCATTGGTAATTCCTTTATCAGAATTGGCAATTCTGATTATTTCCTTCATTTCAACCATCCTTATCGGCTGATCCGCGGATAAATCCCGCGAACCAGCCCTATTTTCATCCAGGTAATTGAACCCGTCTTAAACATTGTATGTTGTAGCAGAAGTACTTCCTCCTTCGCCCGTCCAGTTGGTATGGAAATATTCACCCCTCGGCCTGTCGACCCTTTCATAGGTATGAGCGCCGAAATAGTCACGCTGGGCCTGCAGGAGGTTGGCGGGAAGTCTTTCGCTTCTGTAACCGTCATAGTAACACAATGCTGATGCAAATGCAGGTACAGGAATCCCGTTCATCACTGCTGCTGATACAACCCTCCTCCAGCTGTCCTGTGCGTTTTCAACCTTTTCCCTGAAGAACGGATCCAGAAGAAGGTTTGTAAGATCGGGATTTCTGTCAAATGCCTCCTTTATCTTGCCAAGGAACCTGGAACGGATGATACAGCCTCCGCGCCACATCATTGCAATACCGCCGTAATTAAGGTTCCATCCATAAGTTTTTGCAGCAGCACGCATCAGCGTGAAGCCCTGGGCATAGGAAACTATCTTTGACGCATACAGGGCCTTGCGGATATCCTCAATCATTGCGTTCCTGTCACCGGTATATTTCGGAGTCGGCCCGGAAAGCACTTTTGAAGCAGTCACTCTTTCATCCTTCATTGCCGACAGGCATCTTGCGAAAACAGCCTCTCCTATAAGCGTCAAAGGTATTCCTTCATCGAGGGCGGCAATGGCAGTCCATTTGCCGGTTCCTTTCTGTCCGGCGGTGTCAAGGATCTTGTCAATCAGGGGTTCCCCGTCCTCATCCTTGTATGCAAGAATATCGCGGGTAATTTCAATGAGGTAACTGTTCAGCTCGCCCTCGTTCCACTCCCTGAACACTTCATGCATTTCATCGGCCGTCATGCCAAGCAAATCCTTCATCAGGTGATAGGCTTCACAAATCAGCTGCATATCACCGTATTCAATACCGTTATGCACCATCTTCACGAAATGCCCGGCACCGTTTTCTCCAACCCAGTCACAGCACGGCGTACCGTCCTCAACCTTGGCCGCTATTGCCTGGAAAATATCCTTAACGTGCAGCCATGCTTCGGGCGATCCTCCGGGCATAAGGCTTGGGCCTTTCAGTGCCCCTTCCTCGCCTCCCGATACCCCGGTTCCTATATACAGCAGTCCTTTTTCCTCAAGGTATTTCGTACGTCGTATGGTATCAGGGAAGTGAGAGTTTCCGCCGTCAATTATAATATCACCCTTGTCAAGGTAAGGAATCAGAAGTTCAATGAAATCATCAACCGGTTTTCCGGCTTTGACCATGAGCATAATTTTTCTCGGCTTTTTCAGGGAATTTACAAGTTCCTCCACCGAATAGGTTCCGATAATGTTCTTTCCCTTTGCCCTTCCCTCTATGAAAGCGCTTACTTTTTCGACAGTACGATTAAACACCGCAACGGTAAAGCCCTTGCTCTCCATGTTCATGGCAAGGTTTTCACCCATAACCGCAAGACCGATTAAACCTATGTCCGCTTTGCTCATATATAATCCCTCCTTATAAAATATTCGGATTATCTTTTAACGCGGGCATTTCCTTCCCAAATGCTCCATACCTGTTCCTCATCCGCAGGCTGTGCATAGTCGGTAAGGAATGTCGTTGCCATCGCACCTGTAGCCCATCCGAACTGTATCCACTTTTCGGGTTCCCAGCCCTTGAGAACACCGTACAAAAGTCCGCCGACAAATCCGTCACCGCCGCCGATTCGGTCAAGCACATGAATTTCGCGGGGTTCAACCACATACCAGTTATTGCCTTCAAGCATAATTGCGCCCCATAAATGCTTGTTTACGCTTATTACTTCACGAAGCGTCGTAGCGAAAACAGAAGCATTGCTGTATGTAGCTTTTACCCGGGTAATCATTTCCTTGAAGTTATCGATCTGCGCCGAAAGATCCCTGCCACCTGCTTCAGGGCCTTCAATTCCAAGGCAGAGCTGGAAATCTTCCTCGTTTCCTATAAGGATATCTGCAACACCTGCAATTTCGGAGAAAATGTCCCTCAGTTCCTTTTCGCGGTTTTTCCAGAAAGATGCCCGGTAATTCAGATCAAATGATATTTTCGTACCATGTTTTTTTGCAGTTCTGGCAAGTTCAAGGCAAAATGTACTTGTTTCAGGAGACAGAGCTGCAATAAGGCCTGACATATGCAGGATTTTTACTCCGTCCCGGCCAAAAAGCCTTTCAAGGTCAAAATCCTTCACATTCAGGGTTCTTCCCACTTCACCGGCACGGTCATTCCATACTCTTGGGCCTCTTGAGCCAAAGCCGGTATCAGCAATATTAAACTGGTGACGATATCCCCACGGTCCGCCCTGGGGAACTTCCTTGCCTTCGTACTCCATATGTCTGCTGGCCAGATCATCCTTGATAAACCTGGCAATCGGGCTGTCCTTGACAAATGCGGTCAGTACCTTTACTTTCATTCCCAGGTAGGATGCTATGCTGGCAACGTTGGTTTCCGCACTGGTAGCCTGCATTATATACAGGTTGCTGGAGTGAACAGGCTGAAAATTCACAGGAGTAATCCTCACTCCCATACTCGTAGGAACCACCAGGGAATAAACGGCATTCTCCTTAAGTTGCATGAATTTTCCTCCTTCTATGAGTTTATTCATATATATTTTAACTCATTCTGAACACGCTGGACAGGATGGATTTCGCTGCAGTTTCCCAGCGGGGTACAATAATACCTACATATTCTTGAATACTCCCACGGATGCAATGAATAAACATATGACGACTATCAGATTCCATGCAATAACCGGAAGAAGGGCATAAAATTCACTGCCTCCCGAAGCAGTTATACCAATCATCACGAAAATTCCCGGCAGGACGACGATAAATGAAACAAAAAGCTTCAAAAACAGCTGCATGACCTTATTGTGTATTTTCCCGAAAAGACGCAGGGACACGATATCGCCATATATATATACAGCACCATACAGGGTATAGCTTACAATGCACAGCAGTATAACCGGTAAAGTTGTATTATAGAAGAAATAGGAAACAGCAAAGAGAATGGCTCCGTCAAGCAGATTCTTGACATTCTCCGTAAGGGTGGAGTAAAAAAGCTTTTTTACATTGGATTCAGGAATAAGGAATATATACGGTTTTCCCAGTTCTGTCGGCCATTTTCCCTGGACTACAAAAAAGAAAAGCATATATGCGCTGAAAAACAGTGTTACCAGGATGCTTATTCCTCCTTCGCCCATAAGGAACTTAAAACCAATACCAAACAATACAACCATCAGCGTGGCCTTGTCGAAAAAAAGGAAAAAGCTTGCCTTTCTGTATTCCAGCATGTGTTTTTCAAAAATCGTCCGGGCACCGTAACCTGAAAACCCGCCTTTTACATTCCGCACTTTCTTCTTATTCAGGGTTACATCACGGCCTTCCCGTTTTGCCCGGAGTTTCGACTCAAACTCTTCTGTTGCGCTTAATACATCTTCATAATAGTCCAGGTCCAGTTTCGACAAAACCGCAAGCAACAATCCAATAATAAGCACAAGAACAACAGCATTTGCAAAGAAGCCAAGATCAATGCCATAAACCGCAGCTGATGCCATGGAAGCAATCTGTCCCGCAACAGGAATATATGAAAAAAACCGTGTATTAAGGTAAGCTACCAGGGCATCACCCAGTGAACGTTTTTCGGCAAGCTTAATAACAAAGAACAAAACAAACAGTACAGCCGAAACGTCAAGCAGGCGTTTTGCAAAAACACGTCTTCTGATATTTTTTGATGTAATGCTGTAAACAACCATTCCAAGGACCGGAAATGCGGCGGAATAGAATAAAACTGCCGTAATAAGCGCCAAAATCCCATAATCGGCCAGCACGAAATTGTTTTTTATGTTCGGAATCTGGAAAACTGTTATCATTACAACGAACAGGGAAACACCGATACGCTTTATGAACCCGTACAAAAGCACCCTGCTCGGTCTCAGTGGCGCGGTAAAAACCAGGTTAACATCGGAAAAGCGGAAATAAGTGCTTCCCTTTTCAATTCCCTGCCTTAACCCGACATAAAAGCCAACAAGTATGAAACCGGTAACCGCTGCACTGAATATTTCATTACTGATAACACGTACCGCCCCGGAAGGCATAATTAACGCAATTACCAGAAATCCAACCAGGAATATTCCTATCAGTATATAGCCGATAAGGGCAAGCGGTTTGCGTGCCAGACCGCGTATTATATTTTTAAGCTGTTTCCTGATTAAATAGAACATCGCATTCATATACCGGTTTCTCCTTCCGTGTACCTGAAAAATACCTCCTCCAGCGACTCTGCCTTTTCGGCCAGTTCTTTCCTGGTGGTTGACAGGACAACTTTTCCTTTGTTCATTATCAGCACCTTGTCCCATACTTCCTCAATGCTGTCGATTATATGGGTGCTAATTAACACCGCGCAGCCTTCATTTTTAAGTTCAATGAAAATGCTTTTTAATTCCTTGATGGCTTTTGGATCAAGCCCAACCATGGGTTCATCAAACATTACCATTTTCGGGTTTATTACCAGGGCACAGCATATGCTCAGCTTCTGCTGCATTCCCTTTGACAATTCCTTGCCGAGCTTATTCGTTTTATCCAGCATGTCAAAACGGGCAAGAAGGGCGTCGGCCCGCTCCCTCCAGTTGTCGTCAAGACGGTATGCACGGGCAATGAATTCAATATGTTCATATACGGTCAAATATTCATAAACCGCCGCTGCTTCGGGAACATATCCAAAAACCCTTTTGGCCGCAGTCGACTTGCAAGGATAGCCGTCAATCAGGATTTCTCCGTCAAACTTGAGAAGACCGGCGATTGATTTTATCGTCGTACTTTTTCCGGCACCGTTAGGACCAAGCAATACTGCTATTTCGCCTTTTTCCACCTCGAAGCTTATATTGTTGACGGCAAGAAAGTTATTGTACTTTTTGGACAATCCTTTTACCTGCAGCATAAATCTGCTCCTTTCAATACCAATATCTGCTACATTATACAACTCTATGGCATAGTTTTCAATGAAAACTCCTCACTCATTACCCACTGTAATCTCCTTATCCATTCCTTTTTTACATGTTCGGGTAAATCAACCGTTCTTTATATACCAGCAATCTTTACCAGTACCGTTCTGCCGCTGTGCGTCACCCTGTACAGTTCATTGGTGCCTCTGCCTGATACGGGATGTATATCATTGCTGTTATATCTCTCCATGAGAAAATCCACGGAATTATTCATAACAATCCTCCGTGTGCAGAATATGCATGATGTACTTGATTAATCTGAATACAGCTTATTTGTGAAAATGGGCCCGGAATAAACAAAAACGCTCCCTTCAGGCTATTCGGTCTAATACCTGCAAGGGAGCATTTCTTTATCGACCGCAACATTTTTTGTACTTTTTGCCGCTTCCGCACGGGCAAGGATCATTTCTGCCAATTTTCTGAACGGTAATACGGCTGTCCTGGTGAAGCTTTAATCGTATTTCTTTCCTCTTTTCATCCGAAAGCAGCCTGTTCCACTGTGGCAGGTTATACAGCCATTCAGCCTTTGCCTTCAGCATATTGTAATAGAGTTTTTCAAAATCAATATTAAGGGTAATGGCTGAATCTTCATTCAGTTCTTCCAGGTTAAGCTGTTCGGTGAGGCTGGTGTTTATTCCGTCAAGAAAACCCATGAAGGTTACCAGGTCCATCGAAAAACCTTCTGCCAGTTCTTTTACTGTGCCCGATAAGCTTTTGCGTTCGTTTTCAAGAATATCTTCATATGCTTTCTTTTCCAGGTCGAGATAGTTTTCTATGAACTGCCTGTATGTACCCGAATCCCGGTTTTCTTCCAGTTTTCGCGTCCATTCCTGATACAAACTCATAACCTTTTTCTCCTTTCAAAGTATCCTTGACAATATTTATCCGCTAACACGTCAGTTACTTACATTTTTTCGGGAGCATCTATGCGGATTAAATCCAGTACATTTTTTATCACGATTTTCGTGCAGTGAATAAGGAACAGCCTTGCCTGCAGCAGATCCTCCTGTTCACTCTTAACCCTGCACGCATTGTAAAACCTGTGGAAATGTGATGCCACATCCATTACGTAATGTGTCAGCCGGCTTGGCTCAAGAGTCTGCGCAGCCATCTTTATTTCCTCGGGATAATCTGCAAGTTTCTTAACCAATGCCAGTTCTTCAGGCTGGGTAAGCAAAGCCAGGTTTATTTTTTCCGAAGGAATTCTTTCAATATTTTCCTCGGCAAGCTTTCTCAGGATGCTGCAAATCCTGGCATGGGCATACTGAACATAGAAAACGGGATTATTATTCGACTGTTCAACAGCAAGGTTCATGTCGAAATCCAGGTGGCTGCCCGAGGTTTTCATGTTGAAGAAAAACCTTGCAGCGTCAACGCCCACTTCATCCAGAAGATCGTCCAGCGTTATTGCCCGGCCTGTTCTCTTTGACATTCTTACAATCTCGCCGTCCCTGTAAAGGTGAACAAGCTGGAACAGCACAATCTGCAGCCTGTCTTTCGATATTCCCAGGGCTTCCATCGCAGCCTTCATTCTTGCCACATGGCCGTGATGATCCGCGCCCCATAGGTTTATAACCCTGTCAAAACCTCTTTTTATGAATTTATTGCGATGGTATGCTATATCGGCTGCCATATAAGTCGGGTATCCGTTTTGCCTGATCAGCACTTCGTCCTTTTCAAGACCGGTTTTTTCGGCACTGAGCCACAGCGCACCGTCTTTTTCAATTACATATCCCCGGTCCTTCAGATAATTTATTGTTTCTTCAACTTCACCATTCTCGTACAGCGAACTCTCGCTGAACCAGACATCATAATTTATCCTGTATCTTTCAAGTGCATCCTTAATTCTTTTAAGATTTTTCGGCAGCGCATACTCAACAAGAATTTTTCTTCTTTCTTCAGGACTCCTGTCCAGAAGATCCGAACCGTGTTCCTTAATATATTCCTTTACATGATCTATAATGTCTTCACCATGGTAACCATCTTCGGGGAAAGGTACGCTGTCTTCCCCCATAAGCTGCTGCAGGTATCTTGCTTCCAGGGATATTCCGAACTTCTCAATCTGGTTCCCAGCATCGTTTACATAGAATTCCCTTGTTACATTATATCCTGCTTTTTCAAGCACACTGGCAATACAGTCGCCAAGGGCACCGCCGCGGGCATTGCCCATGTGCAGCGGGCCGGTAGGATTCGCGCTTACAAATTCTACCATTACCTTTTCGCCGTTGCCGATATTTACTTCCCCGTAATGTTCCTGCTTCTCGTCAATAAGTCTCAGCGTCCTGTACAGCCATTCGTTGTTAAGGTAGAAGTTGATAAAACCAGGCCCGGCAACCTCAACCCTCTCAATGTATGTCCCCTCGGTTTTTATATTCTTTGCAATTGTCTGAGCAAGGTTTCTCGGTGCAGTTTTTGCAAAGCGCGCCATCTGCATCGCCAGGTTCGTGGAAATATCCCCGAAAGCCTCTTCCCTTGGTTTTTCAAACATAATTTTGGGGATTTCGGTTTCGGGAATATCCCCTGTCGATACTGCATTACTTATTGCTTCTTTAAGCGCCGCTTCAAGTTGTTCAGTAATTTCATCATATATACTGTACATCAAACCACCCTTTTTGTTTATTACTGGACTTTTACATTCAAAGTGGTAAAACTGGTTAACTGGTTATTTACCTCGATAAAGTATTCCACGTCAATACTTCCGCCGGAATCATCCATATTTACAGATACTTTCTGGGCGGTTACACCAACCTCAAATGTCCCGTATTCGGTACTGTATTCCGATGTATGCCTGCGGCCTTTTTTAAAAACCATAAGGCTGCTTACATTTCCGGAACGGATTAACGTAACCGAATCGGGTTCTATTTTCAGCGTGGTTGTTGTGCCGTCCATGCCGGTCAAATGGCTTTCATTATAGGTGATATAGTAATTTCCGTCTTCCTTGTAATAAACACCCTCGGTTATAAAGTTAAAAACATCGGCATCCTTGTCAGGATGCTCCTGCCTGCTGTTCACGGTAATCATTACGTCTTTTTTCAAGATTTTTCCCTCTTTCAATCTTTTATAACATAATATTCTATATATTAACCATTTATTTTACAAGATTTATTTGGTAATTTTCCAAATCCACCCTTTCAACGTCCGATATCTCTTTTCCTAGAATCATTCCGCCCAGTCTTCTGAACTTCTCAACACTGTCACTTGTATAATACCGGTATGTTACGTTTTCTCCCATGCTTTCAAGGTTTTCCTTCTGCAAGAGCTCTTTCAGGGCAATTGCCAGTTCTTCCGCTGAACTCACAAGCACAACATCATTGCCCATTACCTCGCGTATTGTATTTATGAGAAGCGGATAATGAGTGCATCCAAGCAAAAGAGTATCTATTCGGGCTTGCTTTAACTCCTTAAGGTATTCTTCAGCAACCATTTTGGTGATCTCATTGTACCACCATCCCTCTTCAGCAAGGCTGACAAAAAGCGGACATGCCTTCGGGAAAATGCTTACGTCCGGATTCATGCTCTTAATAACCCGTGGATACAGACCGCTTTGGGTTGTTGCCGGTGTTGCTATAACTCCTATCCTTCCGTGCCTTGTTTTTTTCAGGGCACTTCTTGCCCCAGGTTCAACAACTTCAATAACCGGCACTTTGATAAGCGATCTTAATTCAGGCAGTGCCACTGCGCTTACCGTGTTGCATGCAACAACAACAAGCTTTACATCCATTGAAAGCAGAAACGCCAAATCCTGCCGTGTATATTTAATAAGCGTCTCCTTGGATTTTGTACCGTAAGGTGTCCGGCCGTCATCACCAAAATAAACAATACTCTCGTTGGGAAGCTGTTTCATTATTTCCTTGACTACGGTCAGCCCGCCCAAACCCGAATCAAAAACTCCGATAGGCCTGTTATCCATTATAATCTCCTCTCGAACAATCTGTAATACTCCCTGAAACGCAAAAATGAAAGTTCAATCAGCTTATCCAGCAGTTCCCGGTAACTTATTCCTACAGCCTCCCACAGCTTAGGATACATGCTTATGCTTGTAAATCCCGGCATGGTATTGATTTCATTGATGAAAACTTTTTTTGTGCCCTTCTGTACAAAAAAATCCACCCTGGCAAGCACCGCACAGTCCAGTGCCCTGAATGCGGTTATTGCATCCGTACGGACTGTTTCAATAACATCCTTGTCCAAATCTGCGGGAATGCATATTTTCGAATCAGGCTTTATATATTTTGCTTCATAGTCATAAAATTCATTGCACGGAATTATCTCTCCTACGGTTGATGCAACAGGTTCATCAAAACCCAGGACCGCGCATTCCACTTCCCTGCCGTCTATAAATTCTTCAATCAGTATTTTCCGATCATAATTAGCTGCAGTTTCGAGAGCCTTAGCAAGCCCGGCGGGATCCTTAACCTTTGAAACCCCTACCGAAGAACCTGCATTTGACGGCTTCACAAAGCAAGGATAACCTATGTACGTTTCAACCCTCTTGTGAATTTCAGATATATCACCGTGTATTTCATGCCTTTTTACCACGATATATCTTGCCTGGTTCAGGCCTGCGTGTTCAAAAAGGATCTTGCTGACTGCCTTATCCATTCCCACGGCCGATGACAATATATTGCATCCCACGTATGGAATACCGGCGAGTTCCAGCATCCCCTGCACCGAACCGTCCTCACCGTTAATACCGTGCAATACCGGGAATACAATATCCACGGGTCCGCCGCAAACTTCCTCGACGAAATTCTTAACGGAAGGAAAAGCCGACGAAAGCCTTGCACCTGCTTTATCGAATTCCTTCCTTGCCTGTTCTTCCCATTCACCCGTTTCCACTAAACCGTATTCACCTCGGTAAGGTAGCCATTCACCGTTTTTTGTAATTCCCACAGGCAATATTTCATATTTTTCGCTGTCGAGATTTTCCAGAACAGACCTGGCTGAAACCCTTGAAACCTCATGCTCGGATGACTGACCGCCGAAAAGGACGGCAATCCTGGTCTTTCTCTCCATTATGTATCACCTTCTAACATGCAAACGAAAATACATTCTTAATTCCGGGCAAAAAGACTTTAAACTCAATATTCAGCGACCGTGTATTTCACCACGAAATTCAAATGCCATTCTTTGATTATACATGAAACTACCCGTCTTTTACAAGACGGGCGGATTTATTACCATTTTCAGCAAGCCTGCCGGTTTAAGCCATGAACGGTTAATCTTCCAGGATTTCCCCGTCATAATACAGCTCAGTTGTGCTGGTTTCCTGGGTTTCTTCTTCAGCAGGAACGTCCTCGTTGGGCAGTACCGAATAGCTTTGTTTTCTGTCTATCAGTGCCTCATTTCTCGGAAAAGCATTGTCCAGCCTGAAATTGCCCTTGAATTCCTTCTGTTCCTTTCCGTTTATCAGGAATTTCACCGTTTCAATATCCTTAAGTTCGGTCAGAGTATTTACCACCGAGTAAATTGTCATTTCTTCCGCTTCCTTCCCGCCCGGATGATTGTCCACGAATTCTTTCGTCATATCCACTATAGCGGTGCGGCCTTCGATTTTTACAGGTGACCTGAGCGATGTACCTTCGGGGATTGTGGGCTTCAGTTCGCTGCTTGCCGGTCCGTTTATAAGTTCCTTTACCAGTACCGAAGCCAGTTTCTCGGTTCCCTGTTTTGCATCTTCCATGCTGATATAGCGTATTTCATTTACAAGGCGGGTACCGTCCTGATTTGAAAAGTAAAGCGTTACCGGCAGCTTTTCATTCAGCCTTCGTGCCTCTTCTTCGGTCAGTACAATACTGCTGACAGGACGCAGTTCGTCTTCCTCAAGCTGCTTTAATGCCTTGTCATTCGCTTTCATACAACCGCTGATCAGCAGGATAGCAACCAGCATGACTATTATTGCGATTCTTTTTTTCATGCTCCAAAAACTCCTTCTTGGATTTGTCTAAAATATACCTATGCCTGTTACCGGACAAATATACGCTGTGTACCCGACAAATTTTCATTCAGCATTTGGAGCATGAAAACCGGGTTGCAGCTAAAAAGGCCGGAATCATCAAAATCGCAGCGAGCGGACGTATTCGATCATGTTTTTTGCAGCGATGGCCCCCTGCCCTACCGCTACGGCTATCTGTTTAAAAACACCTGTGCAGTCGCCTGCGGCATAAAGACCGGGAATATTAGTTTCCTGCTTTTCATTTACAACAATTGACTGTTCCCTGGTCAGTATCCCCATCTTCAGTGCAAAATTAATACTGGAAGCGGTGCCGTAGGCAACAAAGATCCCGTCAACGGGAGTTTCAGAACCATCCTCAAAAACTATTTTTTCAAGGACTTCATCGCCTTCAAAGGCAGCAACCGGTTTCTCGTTAATCCTGAACTTATCGGCCGGAAAACCGGAAGTGAACTCGGCTTTTTCGCCGTTTGTGAATATGGTTACATCATTTGTGAAATTAAGAAGCTCCTGTGCCTCGTGCAACGCAAAATCCTTGTATCCAAGCACTCCGACTTTTTTCCCCCGGTAAAAAAAGCCGTCACATGTCGTACAGTAACTGATTCCTTTGCCTTCAAACTTTTTCAGGTTCCGTATCTTTATGGCTGCCTGCCTCTGCCCGGTTGCTATCAGGACGGTCTTTGCCGTATAGACATTATTTACCGTTTTCACGTAAAAAGCATCTTCCTTTTCTATTCCTATTACTTCTTCTTTCAGTATTTCTGCTCCAAGACGTTTCAGCTGCTTTTCACCTTCACTTAAAAGCTTATCCCCAGAAACGGGCTCGGAAAAACCGTAATAATTCTCAATTTTTGAGGCTTTTTTCAGCACACTGTCCCCAAGACCCAGGACAAGGGTTGCAATATTCGCGCGCACAGTATACAGTGCGGCAGAAATCCCCGCCGGGCCGTCGCCTATAATGACTGCATCATATATCATGTTACATCCTCTCCTTCATATGGTATTTTAACAGTTTATAAGTCACAAGAACAAGCCCGTCGGCATAAAATGACACTGTAATATTCAACAGAGGTGATTTTTCCGATGAGCGATTTTTCCAATTACCTGCATGGCCAGATAACAAGAAAAAAAATAGAAAAAGGGATTGAAATGCTGCGCAATGAAAGCGCTGCAGAACTCAGAAGAAAGCTTCAGAACGTGAATATTGACGAAGCCCTGAAGAAACTTGACGAGTACGACAAGAACCGTTTGAGGGAACTGGGTATCAACATAAGTGAATACAGAAACAGGATCACTGAGGCCGACATTCAGAAAATTTACCAGGTACTCGGCCGCGACGGTGAAAAGGTTATCCGCAAGCTCCGGGACCTTCTCCGCTGAACAGACCGTTTACAAGGTTCTGTAAAGGAGGTAGTTATTCATGGGCCAGAGTATGGATGACAAAATCCGTCAGATTTCAGATATGCTAAACAGCCCTGAAGCCCAGGAAGGCATTCGGCAGTTGTTCAGTTCCCTTAACAGTGGCAGGGAATTTGACACTGAATCATATTCCGGGGAATATTCCGGGGACGAACAGGAATACCCTCAGAATTCCGGACAGCTGATGCTTCGCGAAACAGACTGGATCAGGAGAATGCAAAATCTTCTCAACCAGGTAAATAATATAGAAGATTCGAGAATCAACCTGCTGAACTCATTACAGCCTTTTCTGAACCCGGTAAGAAGAGAACGCTGTGCCACCTGTCTCAATATCCTGAAAATCGCAAGTATAATCAGGAATGTAACAAACAATGGCGGGAGGTTGTTGTGATGTCAGCAAGCAGTGAACTTATGAACATACCGTTGCCGACAGAAAAAGACAACATAAAGTATCCTCAGTCACCTTCTTCAGACTACCATGGCGGTTTGCCGGACGTAAAAAGCCTTCTGAAGAAAATAGAGATTGATGACATTTTGCTCCTGGGTCTTATTCTCCTTATTGCATCGGATGATGATTGCGACAATTTCCTGCTGGTCCTTTTGATTTTTATTTTTCTCGCAAGTCTTGACAGACTTTTCCCTCTTCCGGGAACTTAATTAGAATATTAAGTGAAACACCGCTTCTTGATTTCAGGCATAAGAAGCGGATTTGTTTTTTTATTGCCAATCATTGCATGTTTTATTCCGGAATACTTTTTCTTACGAGTGCGCACAATTTAACTGAGATCTGTTTTGCTATCTTCGGTTTTCAATTGACAAAGGAAATGAGGGAGAACATGAGAAAACGAAAAATTGTGAGGATTGTTACTGCAATTGTCATTGCAGCATGCCTTTTATACCCCGTCATTTCAGACGTAGCAAGGGACTTTTTCGGATACAGCCGTGCAGTTCTTTCATATTACGGCTCAAGGGGACCCGAGGTTGTAAACATACAGAAAAAACTGAAACAATGGGGATACTATAACGGGGAAATTGACGGAATATTCGGATATCAAACCTATAAAGCGGTTAGATATTTTCAGTATAAAAACGGGCTTAAAGTTGACGGGGTTGTGGGACCCGAAACACTTTCAGCGCTGGGTCTTCCGACGGGGACCAATCAATCCTCGTCTAACAGGGATTTGGAACTGCTAGCCCGTTTAGTACACGGTGAAGCAAGAGGAGAACCATATATCGGGCAGGTAGCAGTTGCGGCAGTAGTTTTGAATCGTGTTAAGGACAGCAGATTTCCTAACACGATTGCGGGCGTTATATACCAGCCGGGTGCATTTGATGCAGTAAGGGACGGTCAGATAAACCTTGAACCTAACGCCCAGTCATACAAGGCCGCCCGTGACGCAATGAACGGATGGGATCCCACATATGGCTGCATTTATTACTATAATCCCAGTACCGCTACGAGCAAATGGATATGGTCAAGGCCCATCATGCTGAAAATAGGGAAACATAATTTTGCCAAGTAACTTTACAGGGATGCACCAGGAAGTGCATCCCTGTATGTTTTTTGCGCCGTTCTTGCGATACCCCCGTATTTCCATGGAAATAACCGCGGTTATTGTTCATCTTTATCGGTGCTTCCGGACATGGAAAAATAATTGTCAATTCCCTTCTTTATTGCTTTGGCCAGTTTCTTCTGATAGCTTTCGGTCCTGAGTTTCTGTTCTTCCTGTTCATTTGACAGAAAACCGCATTCCACAACTACTGTAGGTGTTTTCACATTTCTGAAGATCAGAATCGGCGTGGTTTTTGCCAGAGCCTGTCGTTTATTTGTCGGATCGACTTCCTCCCTCAGGACTTTCTGGATGCATACCGCAAGTCTTTCGCTTTCTTCCGAGTTAGGCGGATAAAAAACCTGTGCGCCGTAATATTTACTGTCACTGAAATCGTTTAAGTGGATGCTCACAACTATATCCGCACCGCCGTTGTCCATAATTTCTTTTCTTCGGGTTAAGTCCTGCCTTCTTTTTTCGGTAATGTCAGTAGTGCCTTCCTTGTAAACAAGCTTATCTTCTTCCCGGGTCATTATCACCTGGTATCCTGCGTTTTTCAATTCCTCAGCCAAAAACTTCGCAATGGCCAGGTTAATATCCTTTTCATTTGCGCCCGAATAAGCACTAACCTTTCCAGGGTCTTCACCCCCATGCCCGGCGTCCACAATAACCGTTCCAAGGCTTGAAACAGAAGATGCCGGAGATGCCTCCACATCACCGCCAAGATTCAGGCAATAAAGTGCTATTGACAGAAGGAAAATAAGTATAACAAGCGTCAGGTTACTTTTCTTGACCAGTAAAATCATAAAAACACCCCGTCCTTTGTTCCATCTGTAATAACATATTCAAGGAGGGGTTGGCCATATACTAAGTTTACGGATATTATTTTTTGCCGGCTGCGCGGGGATTGTTTTTGTCCTTAATTTTGGTCAGTTTTTCAAATATTTTAAGTTTCTTGATTCTTTTTACAATATAGAAATCATAAAAACCTGCGAGATAACCCAGGCCGGCAATTACAGGAATTATCACAAGCACCGCATGGTATGCCCATTCGTCATGGGTTATCATCCTGGCAATCCAGTAAAGCGGTGCAGTAAATGCCTGCAACACACGTCGTTTGAATACCAGCAGTTCTTCAGGAACGCTGACAAGATAATATACAAGCTGCACAAGAAGAATGGGAAGTGCGCCTATAATACCATACATAAATCCCTTGTACGGCGGCGGATTAATATTGTACTGCGGACGTTTTTCCCTGAAAGCCGTATCACGCATATCGGTGTACATCATTACAGTCATGAAAAGAAAAATAATAACCGAAAAAACCAGTATCCCCGTTTCCAGGCTATTTTTGAACAGGGTTAACACAACGGACGAAAAAACTCCGAAAATAATAAGCGCAATAAAATAATCAACGGTAATTTTAAGACCCCTTTTTATCTGTGACCATACTTTGTTATCCAATTAAACTCCTCCCCTGTTCTTCAGAAAGTTGCTCCCTTCCATGGTTTTAACGCGTTTTTTCACCTCCGCGGCAACTTCAGCAATTTCCATTGCATTTTCATAATCACGATCCTCATTTGTCACCACGGCAAGAGATATGGTCATTATCGGGTAATCCCTTGTTTGTCCCCGGCGGTTTATTGTCGATATATAACCTTTTTTCCTGTCTTCCTCATTATACAGCAAGAGTATCTTATTATCAAAATCTTCAATAATCTTTCTGCATATACCTTCATATTTATCCCATGAAGTTATTATTACAAAATCATCCCCGCCTATGTGCCCTATAAAATCGTCCTTGTTTCCCATGCAATGAACGGCATTCCGGATAATGTCCGCAGTCAGCTTTATGGCACTGTCTCCTCTCGCAAATCCGTACACATCATTGAAGGCTTTAAAGTTGTCCAGATCACAGTATATAACCGCTGTCTCCTGTTTTCTTGCCAGCCTTAAGTTCAGCTCAGCCTGTATTTCTATGTTTCCGCTAAGACCGGTAAGGGGATTTGCAGATCTGTTTCTTTCAATCCTTATGAGAGTGTTCTTGACCCTGCTTACCAGTTCGCGATCGTTGAAAGGCTTTGCAATATAGTCATCCGCACCTAATTCCAGTCCTATCAGTTTGTCTTTTTCACTCGACTTCGCCGTCAGTACAATTACCGGTGTAAGGTTATTACTTTCTTCGGAACGGAGTATACGAAGTACATCAAATCCGCTCATGCCTGGCATTTCTACATCAAGTATAATCAGATCGGGTTTTATCTCTGGTATTTTATCAAGACCTTCTTCACCTGAATAGGCAGAAAAAACTTCAAAACCTTCTTTTGTAAGAATGTCCCTGATTACTGACTGCATTAGTTCAGAATCTTCAATAATCAGTATTTTCCTGTAGACCATATGCATCATATGCCTTTCCGGAACCATTATGCAAAGAAGGTAATATTTGCTAAAGTTTATAAGCAAAAAAAATCCGTCAGCTTAATTATAATCCTAATTCCGAAATAAGTAAATGACACTTACAGGGAGAATGCTAAATATCAATTTATTTTAAGTTAACGGCCTTCTGTTTTTCTTTTGTTTACATAAAAAAACAAGCCCTTTCCGGGCTTGTTTTATACCTCTATACCAAATTATACTGCTTTTTTGTGATCTGACTTGAAATTCTTGCTGCACCTGTTTGCATAACTGCTTGCCACAAAAGATTCTGGCTTTATTTTAGCATCAACACCCATGCCCTCAAAATACCCTACCATTTCCCTGATTAGCTTTCTTGTTTCTCCCCTGGTTCCAATATCTATATGAGCTTCAAGCTTGCAGTCGAAGTTCCTGTAATTATCAGCATAGGTGCACAGCGTATCTATCAGCAAATCGTGCAGTATTGAAAGAATTTCATAGGTTATAACCGTTTCCCTTGATATTTTTTCCCTGAGATTGGTATACCTCCTGTTCTCAACTCTTTTATAAACGCAGCACCATGCACCCTGGCCGACCCTGTGAATATGGACACCTGTTGCAAAGCATGTACAGTTTCCCCTAACCTGTGAATCGGTTCCGACGGCCAGCCGGTAGTTCTGGTTGGGATTCTGCGCAATAAAGTTCTTAATCATTTTTGCAACAGTAACTATATCCATGTCCCTCTGCGACGAGTTGAAAAATTTCATTTTTTCATTCATCGCAGCCAAATATTCGGAGGAAACCATATTCACCATCCGCAGACCTCAGAAATTATTTACGTTTCTAATACTATATATGTTAACACTCATTATCACGCCATACAAGAGTTATTTTGCAATATTTTTGTAAGAAGAATATTCCTTTAACAATTTGTCCTTAATATCCCACAGCGGTTTTGACAGATCAACATAATATCTGTGCGGATTGTCAAATCTCGTAACCTCATCCCAGAGCGTTTCTGTCTGAGACAGGCAGTATTTCCGTATCTGGTCAAGAGGCGGGCTTTTGTATACACATTTTCCCTTGTCAAAAATCCTGACATGAAGTTCCCTTACCCGGAAGTTTGTTACGATTTTCCTTTTCCACGTGTGATCAGGATCAAAAAGTTCATAAGGTTCATTTTCATCAATGACTTCATCAGGAAGCGTCAGCAAATCAGCAACCGCCTTGCCGGACTCCTTGTCATAAAATCTCCATACTTTTTTGAATCCCGGGTTTGTTATCTTTTCAACGTTTTCGCTTATCTTTATCTTGGGAACAATCCTGCCGTCCTCCTCAACCGCTACGAGCTTATAGACACCTCCGAAAACCGGTGCGGAACTGGATGTAATAAGTCTTTCCCCTACTCCGAAAATATCCACCCTGGCTCCTTGTACAAGAATATCGCGTATCCTGTACTCATCCAGGGAATTGGAAGCAACGATCTTACAGTCGGGGAACCCTGCATCATCAAGCATTTTCCGGGCTTGCTTTGAAAGATAGGTAATATCCCCGCTGTCAATCCTTATGCCCTTTGGCCTGTATCCTTTTGGAAGAAGTACTTCCTTAAAAACTTTTATAGCATTCGGTACTCCCGATTTCAGAACATCATAGGTATCAACCAGGAGAACGCAGTTGTCAGGGTACTGGTTTGCATAAGCCCGGAAGGCTTCCAGTTCGCTCGGAAACATCTGAACCCAGCTGTGTGCCATTGTACCCAGGGCAGGTATTCCAAATTCCCGTTCAGCAATTGTGCATGCGGTTCCTACGCACCCGCCGATATAAGCAGCCCGGGCACCATATATCGCCCCGTCATAACCCTGTGCCCGCCTGGATCCGAATTCCATTACGCTGCGTCCCTGTGCAGCCCGCACAATCCTGTTGGCTTTTGTTGCTATAAGGCTTTGATGGTTAATCGTCAGCAGTACCATCGTTTCAATAAACTGGGCCTGTACTACAGGCCCTCTTACGGTTACCACCGGCTCATTCGGGAATATCGGCGTTCCCTCCGGTACAGCCCATACATCACAGGTGAACCTGAAATTCCTAAGATAGTTCAAAAACTCCTCACTGAATATTTTTTTGCTCCTAAGGTAACTTATATCCTCATCGGTGAATTTCAGGCTGTTAATATACTCAATAAGTTGTTCCACCCCTGCCATTATCGCATAACCACCGTTATCCGGCACTTTTCTGAAAAACATGTCAAAGTATACTATTTTATCAGCCATACCGCTGTTAAAATAGCCGTTCGCCATAGTCAGTTCATAAAAATCGGTCAGCATTGTCAGATTCAGTCTGTCCACTGACTTCACCCCCCTGATTACTATTACCCTTTTCACTTAACAATATAGATCAATATTTGCTAAATTGAAAGCTTTTAAGACTTTTCAGTAAAAAGTAAATGTTTTTGCCGTATATCGTTTCCCCGAACATGTCCGTTGTTAACAATCTTAACACGTAATATAATAAAACTGTACAATACGGCAGGCATTGCCGGAATCCTTCAATGCAAAAATCCGCCGGAGGTGTGTATTTGGCATGATAAAGGATAAGGTAAAAACATTCAGAAACAATCCCAGTCTCTCAGGTATGGCAAGGCTTATCCCCAACGTGGTTTTTTCAAACGTTTCGGGTGTTGAATTAAAAATGCAGATAATTATGCCATGGGTTAACGAAGAAGATCCCAATTCAAAAAAGCTTAGATGGCCGCTTATTGTTTTCCTGCAGGGCAGCGCATGGACTTTTCCGGATGTGAATTACCAGCTGCCGCAGCTTGCCTCAATTGCCCGGAAAGGATATGTCGTGGCCACGATAACCCACCGGAATTTCATGGAGGGACACCCGGCACCGGCATTTTTGCAGGATGCCAAGACCGCAATCCGGTTCCTGCGGAAAAACGCAGAAGAATATCACATCGATCCCGATCGTGTTTGCTTCTGGGGTACATCTTCCGGCGGCAATACGGCTCTGCTCGTCGCACTGACAGGGGATGACCCGAAATACAAAACCGATGAATACAGGGAACTTTCCGACAGCGTCTCGGCTGCAGTGGACTGTTTCGGTCCCGCCAACCTGGTGGAACTTTTTGAAAAGGTCAAGGATTCTCTGGACCCCGCTATGGCAAACGGCCTTGCAGGAGGCAGTATAAGCGAACGGATCGACGTGCTCAGGGAGATAAGCCCGCTCCTTGTTCTTCAGAAAAATAAAAAATATCCACCGATTCTCCTGGTTCACGGTGACGCAGACACGATTGTCCCGTATTCCGAGAGCGAAAACATGTTCAAAGCCCTTATTGACAACGGCTATGACGCAGAACTGATACGCGTCGAGAACGCACCCCACGAGGGTTCTTTCTGGAGCTGCGAACTTATTGATGAAATAACTGACTTTATAAAGAGAAAAGTGTAGGCCAGAACAGGCAGTATAACGCTGATGACAAGTTATACTGCCTGTTAATTTTCATGAATTCAGAACAGCGTCTATTTCCTGCAGCTCTTCGGCTGTGAAACTCAAATTGTCAAGTGCCCTGATATTGTCGGCTATCTGCTCCTTGCGGCTTGCGCCTATAATTGCAGAGGTTACCTTTCCGTTTCTCAATACCCAGCTTAAGGCCATCTGTGCCATTGACTGCCCGCGTCGTTTAGCAACCTCATTCAGTTTCCTGATTTTGTTTACCAGTTCATCGGTAATATTTTCCTTCTTTAAAAATACCGATTTCATTGCGCGGGAATCTTCCGGAATACCGTCCAGGTACCTGGACGTCAGAAGTCCCTGGGCAAGCGGCGAATAAACCACGGCACCGATACCCTCTTCCTCCAGTACCTGCTGAAGCCCGTCTTCCATCCGTCTTTCCAGCATGGAATACCGGGGCTGGTTTACAAGCAGCCTTAACCCCATTTGTTTTAAGATACTGGAAGCTCTTCTTGTTTCTTCCGGCCCGTAATTGGACACACCCACATACAATGCCTTTCCCTGCCTTACGGCCTGTGCCAGCGCCTCCATCGTCTCTTCCAGCGGAGTATTCGGATCATACCTGTGGTGATAGAAAATGTCCACGTATTCCAGTCCCATTCTTTTCAGGCTCTGATCAAGGCTTGCAATAAGATATTTCTTCGAGCCCCAGTCGCCGTATGGGCCCTCCCACATGTAATATCCTGCTTTTGTAGATATAATAAGTTCGTCTCGGTAAGGCCTGAAATCTTTTTTCAAAATCTTACCGAAGTTCTCCTCTGCGCTTCCCGGTGGCGGACCATAATTGTTAGCCAAATCAAAATGGGTTATTCCCGAATCAAAGGCAAACCTTACCATCTCCCTCTGGTTTTCAAACGGGGATGAATCTCCGAAATTATGCCACAGTCCCAGCGACAATGCAGGCAGAAGCAGGCCGCTTTTTCCGCAGCGGTTGTATTTCATTTTTTCATATCGGGTTTTATCTGCAACGTATTCGTTCATAACTTTAACCCCTTTGCTTTTTATTTATATATTAAATTACCCTTTTTGGGACCCCGGAAATCATCAACAAATACGTAAAATTCGCAGAAATTTTAAACCGTGAACCATTCCGGCAAAAGCATTATCGGCTGAACCGATCTGAAACAAAATATACCCGGTTTTCCTATAATAGCAGGGTTTTATGTTCTATCAAAGATTAATGGTTTATCCGGGAAAATAAAAGCAAATCAAATGAATAGAACCCGCCAGGCAGGCAGAAACTAAAAAACACAAAATTTACAGGTGATTGCAGTGCAAATGTTCATGCCCGAAACGGTCGTATTTGAACCCGGTTCATTACAGTACCCGCTGGGGGAAAAAATATACAAGTTTTTTATAACGAAACCCGTGGAAATTGTCAGGAGCCCTCTTACTGCCTTTACCCGCAGACTGACAGGTCTTACGGAAAGACAGCGGTACGCGAGGTCAAAAACCATACTGGTGGTAACAATAAACCGTGAAAAGAAACTGGATATCTGCAGACCTTCGGCCGATTACTCCTTCAAGCTTGTAAGCAATTGCCCGGGAAGCTGCGAATATTGCTACCTTCAGACCAATCAGTCATACAAGCCTTATATGAAAGCATTTGTAAATCTTGATGAAATATGGAACACCGTATGCAGCTATATCCCGGAAGATTCTGATAAACCGGTGACCTTTGAAGTTGCAAGCAATGGAGATCCCCTCGCCGTTGAACATATTACCGGGAGCCTTGGTGAAACAATTGAGTTTTTCAGTAAACTTGAAAACGGCAGACTCCGGGTAACCACGAAATTTGACAATGTGGATCTGGTTACAGACAAAAAGCACGGCGGCCATACCCGGTTCAGGGTGAGTATAAATACCGAATATATAATTAATCAGTTTGAGCACCGCACAAGTTCACTGGAAGAAAGGCTCAATGCAGCGGCAAAACTTGCCCGCGCGGACTACCCCCTTGGTTTTATAATTGCACCGATTATGATTTATGAAAACTGGCAGAAAGAATATAACTTACTGCTTCAAAAAGTCTATGACAAGCTGAAAAATGAAAATATAAACAGCCTGACCTTTGAGCTTATTCAACACCGCTATACCGAGCCGGCAAAGCAAAGAATCCTTGAAAGGTTTCCGAACACCAGGCTGGATATGGATGACGCAAAAAGGGAGCTGAAATGGGGCAAATACGGAAAGTTTAAATTTGTTTATCCGAAAGACGATGCCAGGATGCTTAATGAAACGTTAAGCAGCATAATCCATACCTATTTTCCGAATGCGGTAATTGAATATTTTACTTAGTCACTGTCAGCCCGTTCCAATGTTACTATAACAAGTTCATACCGGCAGTTAATGCGGATCGGAAGCAGGCTGTTGCCAAGGCCGCGGCTTATTATCATGCTGGTATTTCCGTCCTGGAACAATCCTGCATCGTATTTCGGAAAGAACCCCTGGTCGGGTACAACAACGGCTCCTATGAACGGAATCCTGATCTGTCCGCCGTGGGTATGACCGCTCAGGACTAAATCTATATCGTTTTCGGCGTATACGTCAAACAGTTCGGGCCTGTGAAGCAAAAGAACCGTATAGCCTTCCGCACCGGCTTTCAAGTTTTTTAGTTTCGTGCTGATCATTGCCTGCTTTTCCCCGAACCAGTCGTTTTTCAGTACAAACCTTGGATCATCCAAGCCTATCAGCAAAATTCTTTCTCCGTCCTTCTCAATTGCGTGCACGCTGTCGCGCAGCAAAATAACCCCTGCTTCCATAAGGCCTGTTTCAAGTTTTTCGAAATCATCGAGGCGTGCCTCGTGGTTTCCTGTTACATAATAAACAGGGGCAATTTCCATGGCATTTTTTACAAACTCAAGTGCAATTTCATAATTTGTACGCCGTGAGTCCACCAGGTCACCGGTTATTACGATAATATCGGGCTTTTCTTCCCGGATCTTTCGAAGCAGTACCGAGTTGTCCCTGCCAAACTCGGAATTGTGAAGATCTGACACATGGGCAATCCTGAACCCTGAAAAAGACCCGGGAAGCCTTTTGCTGGTTATCGTTGTCCTGGTTACTTCAATTGCAGTATTTTCTAAAATTAAAAGAACTACTGCTGCAGTCAGAATTACTGCAGCTATTATAATCAGCTTTAATTTACTGTTACTGTTATTCATAAATCAGCCGAAGATTCTCTCCCTTTGCTAAAAAATTACATTCCATTGCGTTCATTGGAACAAACGATGCTTTCCAAACTTCACAAATGCGCTGTGTATGGGTATCACATTATTTCCCCGGTTTTTCTCCCCTGTTTTCTGTCAAAATACCAATACCCCAGCACACATACCGGTAAAAAATACAGGCACCAGATTTCAAGAAGTTTTGTTCCTGCTATATCATCCGTACCCGGTGTGAATACGGGATTCCCACGGCAACATTCATAAAAACATCATTAATTTTACTTTAGATTTTGCTTTCTTTTTCCTGAATCTGAAGTTACCGTTATATTTGAGCTACTATTTACAGAAACAAGCCGTGCGCCAATAATCTAAATTTTCTTTTATTTTACTATAACATGTACTCAGGATAAATATTTATACATAGTTGGCATGAAAATGTCATTAGATATCAACCGGTGATTTTCAATATATTCAATTTTTTTGAGGATTGTACCAAGATAGTTGATGATCACCATGAAGCATACTTAAAAAAATGCAGACAGGAAGATATTCTCCTTCACGTCTTCTCGAAGGGCTTACATGCCTTTCAGAACCACTCGGGTATGATGTTTTGTACAATGTAACAGTAACCGTAAAAGTACCGCATAACGATTAAATTGTTCCGATAATGCAAAATTGCTTCACTTTAAATGTAAAAACAGATTATGATACAACAGTGAAACTTCCATAAATATATGGTAATTTTCCGGGAACTCAGGCCAAGCATACAGGCAAAGCAAACAAAAACCCACAGAACCAACTGATTCTGTGGGTTTTATTATTGGAGGCGCCACCCAGATTCGAACTGGGGAATAAAGGTTTTGCAGACCTCTG
>ENA-UPSA01000055-UPSA01000055.1-bioreactor-metagenome-genome-assembly--contig:-NODE-55-length-175272-cov-33.246551_pt1 | contig 175272 bp, 140 predicted proteins | sample MGYA00238183_ERZ773288 | MGnify/ENA primary metagenome ERZ773288 (study PRJEB29028, sample SAMN07631243) | bioreactor metagenome | isolation source: Switchgrass digestor | place: USA: Dartmouth... | reverse complement strand
ACACATCTTTGGTGATCTCTGCCTATCTATTTCCTACAGTAAAGTTACGCTATCTGCCTGGTTTGGTATTTTGAAAAATGCTTATAAATGTGGTAGCATAATAATGAAAATTTGTTGTAGCAAATATATATATGAGATGGAAGGTAAGTGCTCTTATTGAAGTAATAATTTACTTTATGCCGAATGTAAACATGCAGGGGTAAGGCCGGAAATATAGATTGCAGAAAGGTGGTGTAATGATGCCAAATACTTATATTGCGATTGATCTGAAATCCTTCTATGCCTCTGTCGAGTGTATTGACAGAGGGCTAAATCCCCTTACTACAAATCTTGTAGTAGCTGATCCAAGCCGTACGGAAAAAACCATCTGCCTTGCCGTATCACCATCACTTAAGGCTTATGGAATATCCGGCAGGGCAAGGCTGTTTGAGGTCGAGCAAAAGCTTAAGGAGCTTAAGCAGCGTACAGGGAAGGAAGTGGAATATATCATTGCACCGCCCCGGATGGCCCGTTATATTGAGGTATCGGCGGATATATATGCCATTTACCTGAAATATATAAGCCCGGAGGATATTCATGTATACAGCATTGATGAGTGCTTTATGGATGTAAGCAATTATCTGAAGCTGTATCAGATGCCGGCCAGGGAGCTAGCGGCAAGGATTATTCATGATGTCCTAGATAATACGGGTATTACAGCTACGGCAGGAATAGGCAGCAATTTATATCTGAGTAAAATTGCCCTGGATATAGTAGCAAAGCACATGGATGCTGATGAAAAAGGTGTCCGCATAGGCGAACTTGATGAAATGAGCTACCGCAGACTCTTGTGGGATCACAGGCCTTTGACGGACTTTTGGCGGATTGGTGGAGGTATTGCCAAAAGGCTTGAGGATAACGGCATCTATACGATGGGGGACCTTGCAAGAGTATCAATTTATAATGAGGATTTGCTGTACAAGCTGTTTGGAGTAGATGCCGAGCTGCTGATTGACCATGCCTGGGGATATGAGCCATGCAGCATGAAGGATATTAAAGCCTATAAGCCACGCACAAACAGTATTTCTTCCGGACAGGTGCTGCATCAACCCTATGACTGTAGCAAGGGAAGGTTAGTTGTGAAGGAAATGACGGAGCTGCTGGTGCTTGAGCTGGTGGACAAGGGGATGGTGACCGACAGCCTGACCCTTACCATAGGCTATGACAGAAGCAATGTTGATGAAGGAAGATATAAGGGAGAAATTATCTATGATCGCTATGACAGGGCGCTTCCGAAATCTTCCCACGGTACGGCAAATCTCGGAGCTGCAAGCAGCAGTACCGAAAAAATAATGGCGGCGGTACTGGATTTGTATGACAAAATTGCAGATAAGAAATTACTAATCAGGCGTCTGAATATCAGTGCGAACAACCTTGTGGAAGAAAAATATAGGCAGTATGATTTGTTTACTGATCCGCAGAAGCTTGAAAAGGAGCGAAAAATGCAGGAAGCCATGCTAAATATAAAAAGGAAGTTCGGGAAGAATGCGATCTTAAGGGGCATGAATCTGGAGGAGGGGGCCACCACTAAGGAACGAAATCAGCAAATTGGAGGGCATAAGGCATAATCATTATAATCATAGAAAGGCGGTATTGTATGCAAAGGAATCCGCTGTCACTGAGGGAAACACACAAATATGATGATATTATTAATATGTCATATCCGCTTGAGTGCTCGGATAGTATTAAACACCCGAGAATGAGGGTGGAAGACCGGGCTAAGATATTTGCGCCTTTTGCAGCCTTAAAAGGCTATGAGGAGGCAATTGCAGCCAGGGAAAGGGTGGTTGTGCCCAAAATTGAATTGTCGGATGAATCAAAAGAGTATCTGGACGGGCAGCTGAAAAGGATCGAGCAGCTGCTGGCAGCAGGACAGCATCCAATGGTAACGGTTGTATATTTTCAAAGAAACAAGGCCGTATCAGAAGATTACGGAGAGTATATTAAGCTGACCGGTATGGTTGCCGGACTGGAGGAAACCTCGCGTATTCTGCAGATTATTGAAAAAAGGCTGCATTTTGAGAATATATATAAAATTGAGATAGAGGATACTGAGAGAAGTTAGCTGAGGCTTAACAAATTGAATTATAGCATAAAAGACAGTCAGGAAAACCCCGGGATATAATAGCGGAGCTTCCTGACTTATTTACTTGTGCCAAAATATGTTCACGAAGGCTCAAATATAAGAAAGCTTATGCTTATTGCAGATATATTAGGTTTATCAAAACACATATATAATAGCAAAAATGATAATACACATATATAAGTCTGGCAGCTCATTAAGTCAAAAATTTCAGCATCATGGGCATGATATTGCCGTCAGCGATCACCTGTATATTCTGATATTCCTTCTCCAGCTTGAGTATATTTTTGCGCTTATGGCCGATTACCTGCGATAAATCAGCCGGATTACACAGAATTTTTATACGGGATTTGCTTTGGATAGAATCCTTTAGTAAATCAAGCTCCTTTATAATTTTATCATAGAAATATTCGGTCTCAACCAACTGTCTGAAGGCTGGATGAAATGGGCCGTACAGGACCTCTTTTCCTTCTGCTATCAGCTCTGTCGGTTGAAGTCCCATCCTTATTACAGGAATTTGACTCTCCAGAAATACCTGATACATTCCCTTCGTCCAGTCTACCGCCATATCTATAGTCAGGGGATTGTATTCTCCATTGCTGCAGAGCCGGGCCAGCTGTGTATCCCTTATAACCAGTGTGGGGTATATACGGACAAAATCAGGCTTAAGCAGGGCGGTAAGTCTTGCTGACTGCACGGCAGTCCATTTCGTATCCCCGGGCAAGCCTACCATAAGCTGTATGCCCAGCCCAAAGCCATAGGATTTAATCAGGCTTACGGCATTATAAACATCAGATACCTGATGCCCCCGATTTGCCTGCTCCAAAACATCATCATCCAGTGACTGGACACCCAGTTCAATAATATCTACCCCATAACGCTTCAGCCTGTTAAGAATTTCGGAATTTATATAATCCGGCCTGGTGGACAGACGGATAGCATGTATTTTGCCGGCCTGCTTGTATTCATATGCAAGGGCAAGATACATTTCCTGAAGGGAAGCTGCAATACCGGTAAAGCTTCCGCCAAAGAAGGCCAGCTCGGTATAGGTATCCTCATCCAGGGTGGAGCAGTACAGCTTTATCTGCTCCCTTACCTCATCTGTGGTCATGGCCTGTGTCTTTGCGGTAATCTTTCTTTGATTGCAGAAGACGCAGTCATTGGGGCAGCCCTCATGGGAGATGAAAATGGGGATATTAACATGCTTTTTATATCTGGCCGGATCGGGTTTTATATTTATCCTGTCATCTGTTTGAAGGACGAGAATGGAACCGATATCGCGCAGGGGAAAGTCCGTGAAGTATATCAGCCTTTTACCTGCAGCTTCAGTAAACTCCTTTATCCTTAAAAAATCGGGATGTTTGCTTAGGTCTCCATGGAATACAAGCGTATCCCCGATAAGGCCGCTGCAGCCACCCAAAAAGCCGTAATCAAAGCCTTCCAGCTCCACAAAGCCAGGCTGAACTGGCAGAATATCAATATCGGTAAAATCCCTGACAGCCTGGCAGATACCATTATCTGAGCTGATCAGGTGATTGTCATCAACAATTACGGTGGAGCATTTGCTGTAGCCTTGCTTTACATTGACCAAAGCCTTGCCTCTGTTTCTGCAATGCTGCAGGGTAAGAGTATTGGTCGAGTCCAGCCTATGAATTAAATGCTGCCCGGTCACAACAGCATTATAGGCTACATCCTCAGGGTATTTGCTTCCCAGGACACAGCTGCTGCGGATATATGGCACATGCAGGTCATCCAGCTGTAGGAAGATGCTGGAGTCAGCATTATCATCAATAATTATGCAGTTATCAACTATAGTAATAACCATGTCGGGATGGCTTGCTATTCTCGGGTCAAAACGGGGGTCCCTCGGAACAAGGATAACCCTGCCTAAGCCTTTCATATGCTCGATAAAGGATCTCTCAGCCAATTCGGAAATAAATATAATATTCATAAACCATCTACCTCATTATATAGAAAATCTCATTGTGTTATGTAAAAGAAATATTCTTAGACTTATTTATGCACCCGCTTTAAAAGCATTGGGTCCGGTAGATGCTTTTACCGTTATATTATGGATGAAGCATACAAGTGGTTTACTTAAGCATTTTTTTAATCAGCCTTCTGGCGGAAATCAAGTCAAACATCTTATAGAATAAACTGTTGGACAATATAAAGGTCAGGCCGATACTGCCTAATAAAACAAGAGCCGCTATCGGGAGGGAGGACCCTTTTATAAATTCAAAGAAACCCAGATAGACCAGGATATTTCTGCACCAGATATGAGACATATAAACCTGCAGTGTTCTTGAACCCAATGAAGTGAAGAACATCGGGCGGCGGGGAACTAATAGCATGAAAGCGGCTGATGTTATAAATGCAAGGATATACCAAATAAACCTGATTAAAAAGCCATAAGGTGCCAGATTTTCAAGTGAATCTGAATATGGACTGGTAGCGTAAATGATATCGGATACAGGGTTAATTTCCTTTCTGTATATCAGAAAAAAAATAAATAAGGCGGTAAGATATATTATGGCAATAAACCTTATACGCTTGTTCAAAAAGCTGTTCAGTTTATCCTCCGACAAGCAGAATCCCATTATAAAGAAAGGAAAAAATACAAAAACCCTTGATAAGGAAAGTACATTATGTATATGATTGCAATAACCAACCATTAAGCCGGTAAAAATGGAAGCCGGCAATAAATAGACTGCTTTTATACGCTCAATCAAGGGAACTGATATATACCATATGGTTAAGGTCACTAAATACCATGGTGCTGATGTATCCTTAAGAATATTAAAATCAAGTTTTCCGGTGAATGCATATTCTATAAGGGAATTAACTGCTTTGAAGATAAAATACAACCAGACAGTAACCAGTATTTTATCTGCCCGCAATTTTCCTCCGGCATTAATTCCTTTTGCAAGATATCCGGATACAAATATAAAGCAAGGCATATGAAATAAATAAATGAAATATTGCAGGCTTTTAACCGGACCAAAGCTTGTCAGCTTTATTGCAAAGTGCCCGACAACTACCAGTACAATCAGGCAAAACTTTAGATTGTCAATATAATAATTTCTGTCTAAATTATTGCTGTTGCTTTTATATTTAGCCTTGATGTTAATGTCGTTCATTTGTATTCTCCTATGTAGTTTTTTTATGATTCCGAGTCAATTTGCTTCATTATAGCATATCTCAGACTGGCATTAAAGCAGTACATATCTGTAATCAATTAACAATGCAAAAGCGATATCACTGATATGGTGATATCGCTTTTAATCTGTTGATAACACTTACTTAAAATCAATCCGGCTGTGGATAAGCTGACCGTCTGACCGGTCTTACAGATGCGTCCTAAAAGCTTTTGGCAAGCTCCTGGGCTCTTTTTATGGCATCGCCGACAATGGCATCAACATCATTACCTATTATGTCAAGTCCATCTGCAGAAATGGTGGTAAAATCGCTGATACCCATAAATGCAAATATTGTCCGGAGATATCTGTCACCCATTTCAATGGCTGAGGCCGGACCGTCCGAATATTCACCGCCTCTGGATACTATATACACAGCCTTTTTGTCCTTGCACAGGCCGACCGGGCCGTCCGCCGTATATTTAAAGGTTATTCCTGTTACACAGATGTAATCGATATAGGCCTTCAGGATAGCAGGAATGCTCAGATTCCACATGGGTGCGGATATAACATATTTATCAGCTTCGGCAAATTGATAGGCATATTTTAGAATAGGATGCTTCTTGCTTTCTTCTGTCTTGGTGCCAAAAACAGAATTAATATCATCATAAGTCAGCAGAGAAATTCCTTCCCTGTACAGATCAAGAGTAATAATTTCGTCTTCCGGGTGCAGGCTTTGATAGTTTTCTATAAAGCTGTCGGAAATTCTGTAGGTCCTTGATGCTTCCTGCGGTTTTGCGTTCGCCTTAATGTAAAGCAGCTTGCTCATGATATCCCTCCTAAAAGAAAAAGTAAAGGTCATATAACTGTCATTATTATAGCACTAATTAGAGGCTTTTATAATACCAGCAGCTAATAATATACAGGTCGTTAATATTACAGTTTTATTCAGTATACATTAGCGAATGTCGACATATATTAACTAACAGTAATAAACATCAATAAAAAAACAGAATATCCATTGACAAACGGTAATAAATGGTATATAATGTTAACATAGATTAAAGTTGTCGACGATTTAATCTGTAATAATCAGCAAAGAGGTGAGAAAATGTTTATTGAAGAGCGCCATCAGGCAATATTGGATATTATCAGGCAGAACGGCAGAATTTCAATCAATGAAATTCAGGAGAAATTCGAGGTTAGTGCCGAATCAGCAAGACGTGACCTGAGAATACTTGAGGAGAAGGGGCTTTTGAAGAGGACCCACGGCGGAGCCATTCCTATTTTATCGGTAGGCTACAGGCCTCCCCGCAAACGTTTTGAGAATATGACTGTTTTTGATAATTATGCGGCTATTGCGAAAAGGGCGGCCGGCTTTATCAGGGCGAACGATATTGTCTATCTTACAGGAGGCTCCTTTGGCTTTATTATGCTGGATTACTTGCCGAAGGATATAAACTACACCCTGGTTTTAAATTCGGTAACTCTTGCGACCAGACTGACGGATTGGGACAATATAACCGTATATATTGTCGGTGGCAAGATGCGCATGCATGATTGCGCAACGCTTGTTGACAGCATGGCTACAGCATTTGTAAAGAATTTGCACTTTGACGTAAGCTTAATTACCGGCGGCGGGCTTACGGCTGATTTTGGCCTGTCAAATGGCACTGATGAGACTGCCAGCTTCCAGAGGGCAGTTATAGAGCACTCCAGGAAAAAGATTTTGCTTATGCCCAGTCATAAGCTGGGAACTAATTCATTTGTGAAGGTTACCGATGTCAGCCGTTTTGATACCCTGATTACAGACTGGGATGCTGTTGAGGATGAATTGCTGAAAATAGAAGAGGCCGGTGTTGAGGTAATTGTAGTGGAAAAGCAGGAATAAAACAGAATAGATATATTTGCTTATGAATTTTACTATTCGAAATCTTACAGAAGTATCCGAAAATAATCTATAGCGAAATAAGTTACCAGGTAATACGAAATAATAATTTAAGTAATAGCGAAATATAATATTTAAAAGCAAATAATCTAAATGGCAGGTTACCGGTTGAGATGGTACCTGCCATTTTATCTGCGCCCGGCGGGCGCACGTTCCTATATAAAATACATCAGAGCCGATTCGCCTTTATTTTTTTCAACCTCGGCAACCAGGTCGGACAATGAAATATTGGACAGCAAATCCTTGACTGCCGAATCCAGAGGCTCATATATAAGAGCCTTAACTGCAGTTTCTATTTCCGGAGCCTGCTCTCCTATAGTATCCTCTGTGCTTTCAAACAAGGTGGTTTCAACCGATGACAGGATGTCATATACTGTGATTTTTTCAGGAATATCTGCCAGCTGATAGCCTCCCTGAGAGCCCTTAATCGAATTAACTACGCCACCTCTTTTTAAGAGTGAAAAAACCTGCTCCAGATAAATTTTTGATATATTGAACCTTTCGGAAATGCTGATTAGTGTAATATATTCATCCTTATTATAATTCTGAGCCATGTGAATGGTGGAAACCAGAGCATAGCGTCCCTTGGCAGAAAGCCTCATAATAATCCTCCAATCCTATAAAGCATTTACATGTATAAAGCATTTACATGAGTATATACATCTCAAGCAGCAAATAATAGCTTATGCTTTAGCCTTTCTTTGCTTTGCTATTCTATACCGGCCTATGAATAGCAGCAAATAATTTTGAATAACCGCTAAGAACAGTCACAAGCAGGTATGTCTGAAGATAGCTTATATCACACCTTTAATTCATATCATTTTTGTATGTATTAAATATAAATGATTTAAACTGCCTTGTCAATACAGTTGACGTCTTTATTCCTGAATTGTGCAGCAGCTTTGCTTCCGAAATGCTGCAGTGACTTTGGTCCCGAATTATCTGCCGGCATAACTGCCGGTATGTCCGATTAAGCAAGGCATATAATATCCAAATAGGGTAAAAATAATAACCAGTAAAAAATATAAAAAAACTATTGACAATGAATGGTATATGTAATAAAATAAAGATAACATAGTAATCATATATGTATAATATAATTGGAGGTAAAAATTATGGGAAGAGTATACAAGAGTTTAACAGAACTGGTTGGTAAGACACCCCTTTTGGAATTATCCAATTACAACAAGAAGCATAGTCTTGAAGCAACTGTGATAGCAAAGCTTGAATATTACAATCCGGCAGGAAGTGTTAAGGATCGTATTGCAAAGGCCATGATCGAGGATGCAGAAAAGAAGGGTATATTAAAGCCGGATTCAGTTATAATTGAGCCTACCAGCGGCAATACAGGCATAGGTCTTGCCTCCATTGCTGCAGCTAGAGGCTATCGTCTGATTTTAACGATGCCTGAGACAATGAGTATTGAGAGAAGAAATCTTCTTAAGGCATACGGCGCAGAGCTTGTACTTACTGAAGGTGCAAAGGGAATGAAGGGCGCTATAGCCAAGGCTCAGGAGCTTGCTGCAGAGCTTCCGAACTCCTTCATACCCGGACAATTTGATAACCCTGCAAACCCTGCTATCCATTATGCAACCACCGGTCCTGAGATATGGGAGGATACAGACGGAGATATTGACATTTTCGTAGCCGGTATCGGTACAGGTGGAACAATTACCGGAGCAGGTGAATATCTTAAGTCAAAGAATCCTCATCTGAGAATAGTGGCAGTTGAGCCGGACGATTCGCCGGTATTGTCTGAAGGCAGAGCAGGTGCCCATAAGATTCAGGGTATCGGTGCCGGCTTTGTTCCCAAGGTACTTAATACCAATATCTATGATGAAATAGTAAGGGTCAAGAATGATGATGCCTTTGCTACAGGAAGAGAAGTAGCCAGAGCAGAAGGTCTGTTGGTTGGTATCTCTTCAGGTGCAGCCCTCTGGGCAGCAACACAGATTGCAAAGCGTCCTGAGAACAAGGGTAAGAAGGTTGTAGTAGTTTTGCCTGATACAGGAGAAAGATATTTGTCCACCCCCTTATTTTCAGAATAATTAATGTGCTTAAAACCGGTTGATGCAATATTTTTATCATTCTCCTAAGGATATAATTTCCTATATATTAAAAACCTCCGGATTTTCTGGACATCAATACTTAGCCGGTTTCTGCAATATTTATTATATAAATTTTTCCCTGAGGGAGCCTGATGGCTCCCTTTATTTCTCCCATTATATTGAATACAAAGAAATATAAAATAGTTTGCCCGCAAAGCCGGCTGCGTCATGTCAAAGCGTATAAAATCACTCCAGCAGTTTTGCAAAAGGGGAGCCGATGGTAAACTATATGCATATTTACCAGCTGTATTTTCCGTTGAATCATATCGCTTACCTGGTTATAATGTAGAATTGAACCTGGTTGACATATTTATTAGAAAGAGGTTAGCAATGGACAATAGGACGATAACTGTTGAGGAATTGAAGAATATGCCTGAAAATGAATACCTTCTGCTGGATATAAGAAGCAGTATTTCTTACCAGCACGGTTATATTCCCGGGGCATTGAATATAGAGGCTGAAGGTCTTGAGGAAAGACTAGCGGAGCTGCCAAAGGACAAGAAGATTATAGTATACTGCCTGAAGGGCATTATCAGCGAGGATGCTGCCATGATGCTTTGTGAGAAGGGCTATGATGCCTACAATCTGGCAGGAGGCTATGGAGACTGGCTTATCAAGAGCTTTTCCGACGACAAACGCTATATTGATATCGAAAACAGCATCCGCAAAAAATTCCATAAGGCATTACTGAGCAAATTTGCCAAGGCAATAAATGATTACCAGCTTGTCAGGGAAGGGGATAAAATAGCGGTCTGCATCTCAGGCGGCAAGGATTCCATGCTGATGGCAAAGCTGTTCCAGGAGCTTAAACGACATAATAAATTTCCCTTTGAGCTGGTATTTCTGGTTATGGACCCAGGCTACAGTGAAATTAACAGAGAAATAATTATCAGAAATGCCAGGCTGCTGAATATACCTATTACAATTTTTGAGTCTGATATATTCGATTCAGTGTACAGAGTGGACAAATCCCCCTGCTATCTCTGCGCCAGAATGAGAAGAGGCTATCTCTACAGCAAGGCTAAGGAGCTGGGCTGCAATAAAATCGCCCTGGGTCACCATTATGATGATGTTATTGAAACAATATTAATGGGAATGCTGTATGGAGGACAGATACAGACTATGATGCCCAAGCTGCACAGCACTAACTTTGAAGGTATGGAATTGATCAGGCCCATGTATTTAATCAGGGAGGACGATATCAAGCGCTGGAGGGATTATAACAAGCTTAATTTTATCCAGTGCGCCTGCCGCTTTACCGATACCTGCTCAAGCTGCGCTGCCGATAAGATGACAGGCTCCAAGAGAATGGAGATCAAGAGGCTGATTAAGCAGCTTAAGGATACCAATCCCTTCGTCGAAAGCAATATCTTCAAAAGCGTGGAAAATGTTAACCTGGATACGATTATCGCATATAAGGAAAAAGGTGTTGTGCACAGCTTTCTGGAAAGGTATGATCGTTGAGTAAGTTATAATCAATTTTTAATGTACGGCAAATCAAAATAAGCTATAATAGCACTAAGGATGTATATTGCCAATAAATCAAGGAGGGTAAAAAATTGAAAGCAATTAAAGCAATATTTACAGTTATTATACTGGGCTTTACTGTATTTATTTATTACTATCTGGCACTGCCGGCCATAAACATCCACTCATCCGGATTTTGGTGGTTTATGATACTGGCCCTGGCGGTTACTTCAATAGCCTTTGGGCTTATAGCCTTCAGCGACCTGGGCAGCAGAACATCGTTTAGTGTTTCCACTCGAAAAAAGCCTTTTAATATATTTGCAGGCATAACAGGCGCTTTGTTTGCTGTCTTTATAATATTATGCATTTTCTCATCCCCTCTGGTTCATGCAAAAAGGTACCAGAAGCTGCTGACGGTTGTTGAACGCAATTACACTGATGACATAAAGGAGATCTCATATAAAGAAATTCCTGTCCTTGATAAGGATACGGCAATACTTCTTGGCTCAAGAAAAATGGGTGGCATGACGGAATATGTGTCCCAGTTTGAGGTTCAGGATAATTATACTCAGATCAACTTTAATGGCACTCCTGTCAGGGTTACCCCATTAAGATACGGAAATATAATTAAATGGTTAACCAACAGGAAAAAAGGTATTCCTGCCTATATCAAAATTGATATGACCACACAAAATGTTGAGCTTGTGAAGCTTCCGCAAGGGATGAAGTACACACAGGCGGAACATTTTGGCAGAAATATATACCGCTATTTACGCTTTAATTATCCTACCTATATTTTTGACAAAATCAATTTTGAAATTGATGATAATGGAACTCCCTTCTGGATTTGTCCTGTCAAAAAATTTACCATCGGTTTATTCGGAGGGCAAACTATTGGCAGTGTTGTTACCGTCAATGCCATAACAGGTGAGCTGGCGGAATACGGCATTGAGGAAGTTCCCAGCTGGATAGATAAGGTGTTTTCGGCGGAACTTTTAATTTCCCTTTATGATTATCACGGTACTCTGAAGCATGGCTTCTGGAATTCTGTCTTCGGACAGAAGGATTCATTACAGACTACAGATGGCTATAATTATATAGCTATGGAGGATGATGTCTGGGTATACACCGGAGTAACAAGCGTTGGTGCCGATGAATCCAATGTCGGCTTTGTAGTTATGAACCAAAGGACGGCGGAAACCAGGTTTTATTCGGTTGCAGGTGCCGAGGAATACTCAGCCATGGCTTCGGCGGAGGGGCAGGTACAGCACCTAGGGTATAAGGCAACCTTCCCCCTGCTGCTTAATGTGGGTGGCGAGCCTACCTATTTCATAGCGCTGAAGGATGCTGCCGGTCTGGTTAAGAAATATTCGATGGTAAATGTTGAGCAGTATCAGATTGTAGCAATCGGTGATACGATAGCTGAGTGTGAAAAAATATATCTGAATTTGGTGAAGGCCAGTGGGCTTAGTGACAGGGAGTCGGGAGATATCCTTGAAATCACAGGCACAATTCAGAAGATAGCCGACAGCGTGCTTGACGGAAATACCCATTATTATATTTTGCTGGATTCTTCCGATGATATCTTTGATGTATCGGTGAACGATCTGATAGACATTATAAAATATAATGAAGGTGACAGAATCACATTCTCCTATATACCGGGCTCTCATGTAAATACTGTAATAGAAATTCGGTAAAGCAATGCAGCAAGAGATTGCAAACTTTTAGAGCTGACTTTGGCTTATACTGTTATATCATCTATTCAAATTATATAACTTGTATACTAAGCGGAGTTGCGCAAAAACCGGCTCCGCTTTTTTGCCGGTCATTAAAGTGATATTGATTTGGGCTTACTTTTGCCTGCCGCCATATTTAGCCTTTTAAGATTTTATACGGCTGCCAATCAGAAATAGCGCAGGAAAAGCAGCTCATTTTGGCTGTTTTTATATTGTGCTTGTATATTATGGCCCAGTCAAGCATATATTTATGAGACGAATATAATCAGAGTGAAAAAATGAAGCTGCTACCTTTGATTTTGGCAATACTTGCAGGGATATTTACAACCATAGAGGCCAGCATTAATGCCCAACTGGGAAAATATATCACACCGGCTGTTGCAACCCTGCACAGTCTTTTGCTGGGTGTGCTTTTAATGCTGCTGGTAAGCGCATTTAGCGGAGAGCTCGGGCAATATTCCAGGCTGGTATATGTCAGGCCGGTATGGCTGCTTGGGGGGATATTTGGAGCATTAATTATCTTTTTTTCATCAAAGGCCATTCCCGAGATTGGCATATCAAATACAATGATTTTAATTTTGACGGGACAGCTGCTTAGCGGTTTGGTTATTGATGTTTTGTATAATGAAATGGTAATTGCTAGCAGAAAGGCTATTGGTTTGGTGCTTTTTCTTATAGGAACCATCATATTTTTAAAGGATTAATGCGAAAAAAAGTAGAATTACGTTAGAAAACGGAGATTTCTATTGAAAATATTTGAATTTACCAATATAATTAAACTATAATAGGATGGGTATCTGTTTTTTATCAATTAGCAAATATTAATTGCACTTACGGATTACCTTAAGAGTAGGTTTTTATTAGGGATACTATAGGAGGAGCTTTATGATGAAGGAAGATAGATATGTGCTGTGCTATACACGAGAGCCACAGGAGGATATTATTTATTCCAACAAGCTGGCTTACAGTATGCATCTGGCATATAGCGAAAATGGAGTAAAATATGAGCCACTTAACCACAATTCTGGAGTTTTGTTTGCAAAAGCCACTCATAATCCGGATGGTACGATGACAGCAAAAAGCCTGAAGTGCCCGTTTTTGTTTTACATGGAGGACAATACCTTTGGTGTTGTTGCAATAAGGACGGAGGCTAACGGAGATTATGATCCGGAATGCAGGGGCAAGGTATTGTTCTTTACCTCAAAGGATTTGATTCAGTACACCGAGGTTGGCCTGATAGATCTTAATACGAATGCATATATCAGGGATGTTACCTGTAAATATGACAAGGTTAAGGAAAGATACATAATATGCTGGCGTGACGATTACGGTAAGTGGTATCAGAGTGAAATAGATGATTTATTTTCTCTTAAGTGCCAGTCTGAACCCGTCAGCATAGGAGCAGTTGGCTTTGCCAGGGTTAATACTGAAATAGAAGGAATAGTACCCCGCAATACCATAAAGGTATCTGAAGAAATCGGATACAGATTAAAGAGCAAGCTGACAACACCCCGCATGGTCAAAATCGAGCTGCCTGAAACCTTAAGTGCTTCTTCACCTGAAGAGCTGAGCAAAATGAGATTTAAAGCCATTTACAGTGACGGTACCAGCTCGATCAAGTCTATAGACTGGAATACTGAGAGGGTTGATTGGAGCAGGCCCGGCACCTATGATATAAAGGGTGTAATTCATCAGGATCATTTTGAATTCCCCATTGCCATCAACCGTGCTGATCCCTGCATCCGCAAATGGAATGGCAAGTATTATTTTGTGGCAACTAATGACGCCGACGGCAATCACACCATATATATCAGGGAAGCTGATACTATTCCGGGACTTGCAACTGCTGAGGAGCACTTAATTCTTGACTCCTCCACCTATGAAGGTATCGGTGGTCTGTTATGGGCTCCGGAGCTTCATGTTATAGGAGAGGATTTGTATATCTTCCATGCAGCAACACCGGGAGAATTCTTCCATGAGGAATCCCATGTAATGCAACTGAAGCGTGGCGGCAATCCTCTTTGCAAGGAGGATTGGTCGGCACCGAAGAGAGTAGTTAAAAAGGATGGTTCTTACCTGTGTGAGGCCGGCAAGGTTATATCACTTGATATGACCTGCTTTGAGTGGAATAAGGAATACTATGTTGCCTGGTCACAAAGACAGTTCCTGCCAGTTGATCAGGGAGCTTGGCTCTATATAGCCAAAATTGATCCTCAGGAGCCATGGAGATTAATCACCGATCCTGTTCTGCTCAGCAAGCCTGAATATGGTTGGGCAAATAATCATACCTTTGTTGATGAAGGACCTTTTGCCCTGATAACAGATAAAAAAATCTTTCTTACCTTCTCCAGCGCTGCGGTTGATGCCACCTATACAGTTGGCCTGCTGGTGGCTGAGCCGGGTTCTGATTTGCTGGATCCCGCAAGCTGGACAAAGCTGAATTATCCTTTACTGACCAGCAGAAGCGTACCTGGTCAATTCGGACCGGGACATAACTCCTATGTAATTGATGATGATGGCATTGTATGGAATGCTTACCATGCCAGACCAGGAGTTAACGGTCCCAGAAGCTCAGGAATAAGACGCGTTCACTTTGACATAGACGGATACCCGGTGCTTGATCTTACTGAGGAAAGAGACGTAAGCGCCCGTCTGAAGAATGTATCCTGCAGGCTTATAGTAAAATAGCGTAAATAAACTGATTTATAATTATATATAATAAAATGCTGTCGATGGAGATGCGGCAGCATTTTTTATTTGAAATTCATGTGAATTTCCTTGTTGCATGAAATTAGGTTTCGATAAATAGAAATCGCAAATAGAGCATAAGTCAATAAAACGAAATTAAGCACTTCCTAAAGACAAGTAAAAAAACAGATTATATTAATATTTTAAAGCAAACCTTATATCAAACTATAATTTTTTTAGTTTTTTCCTGTGTATATTCAAAAAATTAACCATACAGCATTTACATTTAGGACGGAGTATTATATAATGAATTAAATTAGCTTGATATGGTAACAATTAGCTTGATCCAGGCGAAATTGTTTATATAAAGTTAAGGATGTTTTACTTGAACTTGGGCTTAGGCTCATATATAATCGGGTTAGTGATTTAAGTTAAATTTTTAACTATCAAACAAATATATACATTAGATTGAAAGGAGTATCATATGACGACAACAAAGAACAAAAAGCTACTTGATTGGGTTAAAGAAATGGCCGATATGTGCCAGCCCGATGAGATTTATTGGTGTGATGGTTCTGAAGAAGAGAATCAGCGCCTCCTGCAGATGATGGTAGACAGCGGCATGGCTATTAAGCTTAATGAAGAAAAACGCCCTGGATGCTATTTGTTCAGAAGCCATTCCTCTGATGTTGCCCGTGTTGAGGACAGAACCTTCATTGCTTCCAGGACTAAAGAGGAAGCCGGTCCTACTAATAACTGGATTGATCCGGATGAACTGAAGGCTACAATGAAGGAATTGTATACCGGCTGCATGAAAGGCAGAACAATGTATGTAATTCCATATTCCATGGGACCTATAGGTTCTCCGATATCTAAAATAGGTGTTGAATTGACAGACAGCCCTTATGTTGTTGTAAATATGAGAATAATGACCCGTATGGGCAGCAAGGTTCTTGAAGAGCTTGGTGAAGACGGCGATTTCGTACCTTGCCTGCATTCGGTAGGTGCGCCTCTTGAGCCGGGTCAGGAGGATTCCAAATGGCCCTGCGCTCCTATGGAGAAGAAGTACATCAGCCATTTCCCGGAAGAGAGGCTGATTTGGTCATATGGTTCTGGCTATGGCGGAAATGCTCTGCTGGGTAAGAAGTGCTTTGCTCTTCGTATTGCATCAGTACTTGCCCGTGATGAGGGCTGGCTTGCTGAGCATATGCTTATTTTGAAGCTGACCAGCCCTGAGGGAGAGGTCAAGTATGTAGCCGGTGCATTCCCGAGTGCCTGCGGTAAGACCAATCTTGCAATGCTTGTACCTACAATCCCCGGCTGGAAGGTTGAGACCATCGGTGATGATATTGCATGGATGAAGTTTGGCGAGGATGGCCGTTTGTATGCAATCAATCCTGAGGCAGGCTTCTTTGGTGTTGCACCCGGAACAAGCTACCACTCTAATCCTAATGCAATGCACACTATTGAGAAGAATACTATTTTCACCAACGTTGCCCTTACCGATGACGGCGATGTATGGTGGGAGGGTATAGGAACTCCTGCTCCTGATCATTTGATTGACTGGAAGGGCAATGACTGGACACCTGATAAGGGAGAGCCTGCAGCTCATCCGAATGCACGCTTTACAGCACCTGCAGCTCAGTGTCCGTCTATCGCCGACAATTGGGAGGACCCGAAGGGTGTTCCGATTTCAGCCATCCTGATTGGTGGACGTCGTCCCAAGACAATACCTTTGGTTCATGAAAGCTTTGACTGGAAGCACGGTGTATTCATGGGCTCCATAATGGGCTCCGAGATTACAGCAGCTGCGATTTCCAAGAATATAGGTCAGGTTCGTCGAGATCCGTTTGCTATGCTTCCCTTCTTCGGATACAATGTTTGCGATTATCTGAAGCACTGGCTTGAGGTTGGCGAAAAGTCCAGCGAGGATAAGCTGCCTAAGATCTTCTATGTTAACTGGTTCCGTAAGGACGAGAACGGTAAGTTCTTATGGCCTGGCTTTGGCGAGAACAGCCGTGTGCTTAAATGGATCTTTGAGAGAGTATCCGGCAAGGGTGAGGCTGTTAAGACTCCTATAGGTTATATGCCTACAGTTGATGCCATAGATATAAACGGCCTTGAGGATGTAACCAGAGAGGACATGGAGGAGCTGCTGAAGGTTAACAGAGAGGAATGGCTCCAGGAGGTTGCTTCCATCAGAGAGCATTACGCCAAGTTCGAGGGCAAGCTGCCTGAGGAGATGTACAGACAGCTTGATGCACTGGAGAACAGACTTAAGAACGAATAGTTTTGATTTGGTTAATTCAATTACTGATATTTTAACAGATTAATATTAGATGCAAATAACTAATGATAACTGTTCCATACCGGTTCCATAACCGCTATGGAACAGTATTTTTTTACAGAATGGGCGCAGCTGTTCTATTTTTTAAGCTCAGGACCGGTTCAGGGAACTATTTATAACAGGGCATACGCTTACAGCATACAAGAAAAAGCCGGATGTAATATTAATTTAAAGAAAAATTAATCAAACTGCCCTTAAAAAGACATCTTTACATGTTAGGATAAACATGTAGCATATAACAAATTTATATTTATTTAGCAAGTTGGTGTTGCAATGGCGGCAAAAAGAAGAAAATATAAAGGCAGAAGAAAAGCAGGCAAAAAGAGATTGTTAAAAAGGATACTGATTGCTTTGCTTGTCATTATGCTGGTCCCCCTGTGCTTTCTTTATTTGTTCGTGGCATATTATTATCGTGACCGCTTTTACTCGAATACATACATTAATGGAATAAATGTATCCAATATGACCTTTGAGGAAGCGGAAAGCCTGATAAGCAGCGAGGTAAGAGCCTATGTTCTTTCCCTGGAGGGAAGAAATGGTGTATTTGATACCATCAGCGGCAAGAGTATAAATATGCATACTGTGTACTCCAAAAATCTGGTGGAAATAATTGAGGAGCAGAATGCCTTTGGCTGGCCGGCTGATCTGTTTAATAAGCATATCTATGTGGTGGATACCATGCTGGCTTATGATGAGGAGCTGCTGAAGGAGGAATTTGAGAGACTGGCTTTTTTGCAGGAGGAGAACAATATAGCTCCGGTTAATGCATCCATCTCGGAATATGGTGATAATGGCTATGAGCTGATCCCTGAACAGCCCGGGGCTAAGATAATAAAGGACAAGCTTTATCAGGCAGTTAAGGAAGCGGTGGAAATCATGAAGCCCAAGCTTTTGCTTGAGGAGCTTGACTGCTATGAAAAGCCTGAAATCACATCGGAATATCCGCCTCTTGTGCAGGCGCTTGAGGAAATGAACAAATATGCCGGCAGTAAAATCACCTATGAATTTGGCAATAAGGTGGAGGTTCTTGACGGCAGCCTGATAAGTCAGTGGATTTCCGTTTCCGATGATTTTGTGGTCAGCTTCCGGCCGGAGGAGGGCATTAAGCAATTTGTTGATTATATAGGGAAAACCTATAACACCTTTGGCAAGACCAGAACCTTTAAGACCAGCTATGGTGATGTTATCAAGGTTTCCGGAGGGGATTACGGCTGGTGGCTTAACAGGCCAAAGGAAGCAGAGGAACTGCTGGAGTTGATTAAAAGCGGCACCGTTGTCAGGAAGGAGCCGGTATATTATCAGACGGCCCAGCAATATGGCGATGATGATATAGGTGATACCTATGTGGAGGTTAATCTGACAGCGCAGCACCTGTTTTTCTATAAAGAGGGCAAGCTGGTGGTGGAGTCGGATTTTGTATCAGGAAATCTGGCTAAAAACTATGGTACACCGACAGGGACATATCCGGTCCAGTACAAGCAGCGCAATGCGGTGCTGGTGGGAGAGGATTACCAGACTCCGGTTAAATACTGGATGCCCTTCAACAGAAATATAGGCTTTCATGATGCCACATGGCGAAAGGAATTCGGCAAGGACATATATAAAACGAAAGGCTCCCACGGCTGCATCAATATGCCACTGGAGGCGGCCGAGAAGATGTATCAGGAAATTCAGCGGGGAGTTGCTGTAATAGTCTATGAACTGCCCGGAACAGAGAACTACGAAGTAAAGAAGGATGCCAAGAGCGAAAAGAAATAGAAAAGTTAAGTAAAGACCCATGCTTTGGTAAACAAGCTGCCAAATATGCATGAGTCTTTACTTTAAAGCCTTTATTTAATTAAAGCCATCAGGCATTCTTTCAGGCACTCTTTGCCGACCTGAGTATATCCTTAGTATTGTCAGCCTTTTTTTCAGGGAAGAAGCGGTTAAGCTTTTCCTTCAGGCTGTCAGATATCTGAGTCAGGGGAAGCCTCAGCTCGGGTGAGTCAATCAGACCCAGATTGCTCAGACAGTATTTAATGGGAGCAGGGTTTGGTTCCATAAAGAGCAAAGGAATAAACTCATATAGCTTTTTCCAGCTCTCCAGGGCGGAATCCGGCTGATGGTTTTTAACCTTGTTGTAAACGTCCACAAAAAGCTCGGTTTTCAGATGGGCCGAAGCCATTATGCCGCCATGGCCCCCATGAGTCAGTGTAGTATAAAAGAGAATGTCTTCACCGGTAAGGATTGAAAAATCCTTTGGCGGATTCATTAAAAGATTAAGAGTATTCTTGATATCGCCACAGGCATCCTTTATGCCGACGATGTTTTGTATCTCGGCCAGCCTATGGACTGTGTCGTTGTTTATATTGACACCGGTACGGTAGGGGATATTGTAGATTACTATATCCAGATTGGTTGACTCGGCAATGCTTTTGAAATGGGCATATATACCGTCCTGTGATGGCTTGTTGTAATAGGGGCAAACAGAGAGAATGCCCTGAATATCGTAATATTCGGCTATCTTTATCTTTTTGATAACCTGGGCGGTATAATTGCCGCCGATACCTACATAAACCGGAAGACGGCCGTTTACATAGAGCATTGTATATTCAATCATTTCCTCGAATTCGAAGTCACTGAGTACCGGAGCTTCACCTGTTGTACCAAGCGGGATTATTCCGCTGATACCTGTATCGATATAATGATCAATTAGTCTTTTATATGATGCAAGATCTATTTTATCGCCCTTGAAAGGAGTGATTATTGGTAACCATACACCTTTTGGCATCATAAACATACCTCCCCTTATAAATGATAGATGTAAATATTTAGCTGTATCATCTGATTTTATTTTACACGACATTTTCTTTTAAAAATATGATAATAATGCTTTTTATATTGCATATAATGCCGTGTGGTTAATTTTGTGACTATGTGTGGAGGAGCAAGCATGAATAATTTTGAAAAGCTCGGATATCTGGAGGATGACTTTCGTATCTTCCATATAATAGACCGGCAAAAGAAGGAGTTTAACTTTCATTATCATGATTTTAACAAAATTATCATTTTTATCAGCGGCAGGGTCAATTATTCAATTGAGGGCAGAAGCTATGAGCTTAAGCCTTATGATATAGTGCTGGTAAATGCCGGTGAGATTCATAAGCCCACTATACTGGATAATTCCGCATATGAAAGAATTATCATATATGTTTCCACCCAGTTTTTACAGAAGTACTCTGAAAATGACTATAACCTTAATTACTGCTTTGAGCGGGCAAAAAAGGAGCATTCTGGTGTGCTCAGGGTGCCTGCGGTTGAAAAAAGCAAACTGTATCAGGTATGCCTGGAGCTGGAGCATTCATTTTCTGATCAGGCGTTTGCAAAGGAGCTATACCAGAAGATTCTTTTCCTGGAATTCATGATACAGCTGAACCGTACCGCCATAATCAATAATATTAACTATCTGGATTCGGTCAATGAAAACAGTAAGCTTTTGAAAATAATCACATATATAAATGAGCATCTGACAGAGGATATCACGATTGATAAAATTGCCGAGCATTTTTATCTCAGCCGATATTATCTGATGCATTATTTTAAGGCTGAAACCGGATATACAATTGGTAATTACATAACAGAGAAAAGGCTAATGCTTGCTAAGGATCTGGTCCGCAAGGGCTGCACTGTCACAGAGGCATGCTACCAAAGCGGATTCAAGAATTACTCCACATTTTCAAGAGCCTTTAAAAAGGTATTTAATACCCTTCCGAAAAATGCTGTAATAATTGATTAATAATTCGTTTTTTGCAACCAAGCTAACCTGCTATAGCAACAAAAAGTAATGGAGTTGATAATTTTATGAAAAAAAATCTGAGACTAGTTTTATTATGCTTAATAATGTTGATCGTATCCTCATTTGGCAGTATGAGCGCTGCTGCGGCGCAGCTTGATAACAGCCAGAACGTTATGGCAGAGGAACAGCCGGCAGAGGAACAAACGATAGAGCAGCAGGCGATCGAAGAACAGAACACAGAGGAGCAATCCACAGAGCCTGTTAAGGAACGCCAGCTTGTTATGATTAAGGCTGTATCCGAACCGGACAAGCGAACATATACCATAGGGGAAAGCATGGATCTGACCGGTTTGGTGGTTGAGGCCTACTATGATGATGGTTCTGAGGAAACAATATCAGATTATCAGATTTTGGGCTATGACAGCAATCAGTTCGGCAGACAGACAATTATAGTACTTTACAAAAACTTCATGGACACCTTTGTAGTAACTGTGTTGCCGGAAAGGGTAAGCGGTCTCAGAATGATAGAGCATGGGAACTCAAGCTTTACCTTGCAATGGAATGAAGTCAGCAATGCATACAGGTATGACATATATTGCCTTGATGCCCAGACAGGTGATTTTGTTTTAAGGTACCAGGCCTACAGTAACTCAATAAGCCTGAGCGATCAGGCGGAGGGCGTATTGGGCTATAGCATCAGGGCTGTAGTCAATGTGCTGGGTGTAGAATATCAAAGTGAACTTTCCGAGCCTGTCCTTAAGATTTCCATGCCGGATGCGGTTACGGAGCTGAGGGTAGTGCAGACTACATCATCCTCCATACAGCTGAGCTGGGCAGCTGCCAGAAACGCTACAGGATACATGGTATATCGCTCCCTGGCAACTACGGATGATTATAAATTAGTTCATACCACCTCATCACTGACATATACCGATACAGGCTTGCTGTCCGGAGTAGGATACAAGTATAAGGTATGTGCTTATGTATACAGCAAGGAATTTGTCGGACCCTTCTCCTCTGTTCTTGATACCTGCACGGCTCCCGGAAAGCCGACCCTTAAGTATAAGGCAGGAGAGGGCAAGGTAAGGCTTACCTGGTCTGCTGTAAGGGGAGCAAGCTCCTATGATATTTATATTGGAAGCGCACTCAGTGATTTTACGCTGCTAACATCCATATCAGGAGGCAGCGGAGGAAGTTATATTGCTGAAAATCTCACAACAGGTGAGACATACCAGTTTTACATAAAGGCACGCAAGCTCTATAATGGTGTTACATATGACGGAGATATGTCTGATATTAAAACCGTTTTTATAGATCTGGTACCGCCTACAAGCAATACCCCCAAGCTGTTTCCTACTGAAGAGGATTTTTATAATTCATGGTCATATCAGAAGCTGGATTTCTTCTCCAAATATGTGAACTATGAAAAGAGCTATGCTATACCCGGGCTAATTACCACCAATGTAGGGGGCTTTTCCAGCAGCCGCATGTGTCCCCAGGGCCTTACCTTTGCCAGTGAATTTTTGCTGATGTCCGCTTATGATCTGTCGGGTGAGGAGAACACAGTAATATATGTAGTCAACAAGAAAACAAAGGAGCTGCTGACCACCCTGATACTGCCCAGCAAGCCCCATGCCGGAGGCCTGGCCTTTGACGGCAGCAACGTATGGGTAACAATAGGCTCAAGAGTGGCTACCATACGCATTTCGGATATAAGAAAGGCGGTAAAGAGCAAGGAGCCATATGTGTATATAGAATATGGCAAGGTTATTTCTGTAGGCTTTACAGCTTCCTATTGCGCATATTACGATGAAAAGCTTTGGGTGGGAAGCTATGACGAGATTAAGGAAACAAATATGTACAGCTATATAATCGAGGATAAATATATAGACCCGCAGCTTAAGAAGAAGGATACCATCATAATGCCCAACAGGGTACAGGGAGTAGCCTTCACCAATATAGGAACCCTGATTATATCCCGCTCCTGTCAGATCCATTCAGGTATGAGGGGTTACATAAGGCAGTTGGATGTATATAAGCCGGATTACTCTAAGGCCGTTGATGGGGTAATTTCTCTTGGCAAGCTGGTAAACAGCGTGTCAGTGCCTTCAATGAATGAGGGAATTGCTATTGACGGAAATTACCTTTATGTAACCTATGAAACAGGAGCCTTTGAGGAATCCAAATATAAAATGGACCGCATCACAGCCTTTAAGCTGACTGATGTTGTTAAAAAGAAAACTAAATAAAGCTTAAGGCTGTAAGCAGGCGCTTTTGTCGGTAATAGCAATTTGCATAATTTTTGTAATAATATTTATTATAATAAGTTAAGATATTACATTGACAAAAAGCGCCTTATAGTTAGATAATATAAACTGCAGGTAATATTAACCACATTAATAGCCTGCAGTACTTTTTATTAGCGGTTGACTGCAAAAGGAGTCAATATGGTTAGCGATTGACTGACAAGCAGACAATCCGGTTCGACAAAATTTATTGTATCGAAACGAGGAAGCAAAGTTGGATACGATTTTGGAATTGAGGAATATTACCAAGAGCTTTGGTAAAACTGAGGTTTTAAAGGATATCAGTATACAAATCGGCAAAGGCGAGTTTTTAACCTTGCTTGGACCTTCCGGTTGCGGCAAGACTACCATTCTGCGCATAATTGCAGGTCTGGAGGAACCGGATGGCGGCAGGGTTTTTTTAAATGGCGTTGATGTTACCGAGGCGGAGCCCAACAAGAGGGATGTTAATACAGTTTTTCAAAATTATGCCTTATTTCCTCATATGAATGTTGAAGACAACATAGCATATGGCCTGAGAATCCGCAAGACAGATAAAAAGGAGATAGCTGCAAGGGTGGCACAGGCCCTGGAGCTGGTTCAGCTTTCAGGCTACAATAAACGATATCCCCATGAGCTGAGCGGCGGGCAAAAGCAAAGGGTGGCAATAGCCAGAGCCATTGTAAACAACCCCAAGGTTTTACTTCTAGATGAGCCCTTGGGAGCGCTGGATCTGCAGCTTAGAAGGCAGATGCAGATGGAGCTGAAAAGGCTTCAGAAAAGGCTTGGGATTACCTTTGTCTACATAACCCACGATCAGGAGGAAGCCATCAATATGTCTGATCGCATAGCTGTTATGCGTGACGGAGTATTTGAGCAGATAGGCACTCCCGCCCAGGTATATGATCTGCCGAAAACCAGCTATGTTGCGGAATTTGTGGGCAATGCCAACCTTATTCATGGAAGGACAATAGAGATAAAGGATGGTGTAGCCAGCATAGAGGCTGCGGGCGGACTTGTAAAGGCGACTGTCAGAGACAAACAGCCTGTACCCGGTATGGAGGTTACCCTGGCTGTAAGAAGCGAGAATATAAAATTATATACATGCAGTAGCCAAACAGGCATAAAGTGCAGACTTAAGGAAATATCCTTTGCCGGTGGCATGCAGAAGATATTCCTTCAGCTTGAGGACGGAACCGAAGTGGTATCCAGCAGCCTCGGCATGAACCTGGCATTTGAGCCAAACAGTGAATTGTATATGAGCTTTGATGCTAATCACGGAGTGCTTGTGGATTTATAATATCGGCAAAGATACCGGTAAGCTTGGCTTTGGAGGTTAAAGAATTGACGATAAAAAGCAGGAAGAAGAACAAGAGCAATCTCTGGTATGGAGTAATACCCTTATATTTGTTCACCCTGACCTTTGTATGCGGCCCGCTTATTTACATGCTGGTGCTGAGCTTCCTTTCCAGAGCGGAGGTTTGGGGAGTTGAAAAAGTATTTACCCTATCCAATTACATAAAAATATTTGAGCCGGTGTATTTCAATACCTTTATTGAATCGCTGAAGCTGGCCCTGCTGACAACAGCCATAACCCTGCTTGTGGGATATCCCTTCGGCTATTTTATGGCTAAGCTGTCTTCCAGAGGTAAAAAGGTTATGATGCTCCTGGTGATTGTGCCCTTTTGGACAAATGCCCTGATACGAATGTATGGCTGGATAATCATATTCAGAAGCAACGGACTGCTGGATAAGCTTCTGATGGGCCTTGGACTGACTGACAAGCCATTGAAGCTGCTATATTCATTTCCGGCTGTATTGGTGGGGATGGTTTATGCCCTGCTGCCCTTTATGATACTGGCAATATACTCCGTTTCGGAAAAGCTGGACTGGTCGCTGGTGGAGGCTGCCAGGGATCTTGGAGCAACAAGGCTGCAGGCATTTCTTACGATAACTATAAAGCTGACCCTGCCAGGTATTTTATCAGGAGTGGTATTGGTATTCATTCCCTCTATGGGTCTATTCTTTATAGCCGACATCCTTGGCGGAGGCAAGTTTATGCTGGTGGGCAACCTGATAAGGGATCAGGTAATAACAACAAGAAACTGGCCGTTTGCTTCTGCTTTGTCGGTGCTACTTATGATATTGACCTCATTAATTATATGGATTTATCGCAGGGTAACTCATGTTAAGGATTTGGAAGGGTTAGTGTGATATATGAAGAACAGGACTAAGCTGCCGAATATTTACCTGGCTTTTCTGATAATACTGATGTATCTGCCGGTTGCTGTAGTAATAGCTTATTCATTTAATGCCTCCAGACAGTCAAGTGTCTGGGGAGGCTTCTCCTTTAGCTGGTATAAGGAGCTTTTTTCGGACAGAAGCCTGATAGAAGCACTTAAAAACAGCCTGATAATCGGTGTGCTAAGCAGCGGCATAGCGGGCGTAATCGGCACGCTGGGAGCAGTGGGAATGGCAAAGGCTGCACTTAAGTCAAAGGGGATTATCGAATACATATCCACGCTTCCTATTATGATACCGGAAATAATCCTGGGCATGGTTTTTATGGCGTATTTTTCCCTGATGAAGCTTCCCTTTGGAATGGTCACTCTGGTTATTGGCCATGCATCCTTTTGCATTCCCTATGTCTTTATGATGGTGAAGGCCCGTCTGGCGGGAATTGACAAATCCCTGGTGGAAGCTGCAAGGGATCTTGGGGCATCGGAGACAAAGGTCTTTCTGGATATAACCCTGCCACTTATTTCACCTGCCATTATATCAGGTATGCTGCTGGCCTTTGCCATGTCGCTGGATGATGTGGTCATCAGTATTTTTATAACAGGACCCAGGACCAATACCTTGCCTATAAAGATATACACCCAGCTTAAAACAGGAGTAACCCCAAAGATAAATGCCTTGTGTACGATGATGCTTTTATGCACCCTGGTACTGGTGGTGCTGGCTAATTTTATCGGAAGAAAAAAGCCTGTAAAGGATTAATATATAAATTAGGATTAATATATAATTTAATGATTCATTAACGGTTTTCAGTTCAAAGCAATTCAATTGCTGTTATATGCAATTGCCTATAATAAACAAAGAGGAGTAAACAGATGAAGTATAGTAGATTAGTATGCCTTGCAGCAGCAGTATTATTAATGGCTGCTTTGACAGCTTGCTCAAAGGGAGAGAAACAGGAGCTTAATTTATATACCTGGGCTGAATATGTTCCCAATGACGTAATAGCTGAATTCGAAGAAAAAACAGGTATTAAGGTAAATTACACAAGCTTTGAGACAAATGAGGAGATGCTGGCAAAGCTGGAAAATACAAAGGGTGGAGATTATGATCTTGTAATTGCCAGTGATTACATAATCAAGATAGCTATTGATGAAGGGCTGGTAAGCGAGCTGGATAAAGCCAAGATAGCTAATTTCTCCAATATTGATCCGATTTATCAGGGCTTTTTCTATGACAGCGATAATAAATATACCGTTCCCTATGCGCCAGGCATTCCCCTGATTGTATATAATCCTGATCAGGTGAATATTGATATAACCGGCTATGAGTCCCTTTGGGACCCGTCGCTGGAGGATAGTGTAGGGATAATGGATACCGAAAGGGTTATAACCGGCATAACCTTAAAGACCTTGGGGCATTCCTTCAATACAGAGGATTTGTCCGCTATAGAGGCTGCCGGCGAAAAGCTGCTGAAGCTTGCTCCAAATATTCGGGTATTAAGCCAGGATCAGACCCAGGATTACCTGATATCAGGTGAAATCAGTGTCGCCTTCCTCTTTACCTCACAGGTGGCTCTTGCATTGCAGGCCAACCCCAATTTCAAGGTGGTATATCCCAAGGAAGGCCTGGGCTTTGGCGTTGATGCATTATTTATTCCTTCCAATGCACCCAACCGTGATAATGCCCATAAATTCCTGGACTTTATTCTTGACGGCGAGATAGGCGCCAGGATTTCATCACAAATATATTATTTGTGCCCCAACAAGGCGGCTTATCAGTATTTGCCTGAGGATTTCCAGAAGAGTCTTGTTATTTCAGCAGAGGATATTCCTCAGGGTGAGTTCATACAGGATGTTAATGCTGAAGCAACAGAGCTTCACAACAAAATTTATACAGCCTTTAAGGCTGCCCTGGATTAATCCAAGATGTTAAAATGCAGAAAATTGTCCGGATTTCACTTTAAAGGTACTGTAATAGAAGGACGGAAAAAGCATATAAAAAAGCGGCAAAGACCCGATTTGTGCCAAATCAGGAGCGGCAAACCGGGTCTTTGCCTGTTCTATAAGAAATTCATCCTTTTCTATTGAAATAAATGATATTTTCCTGAATTTCTTATAGAATAGTTAATATTTACAGGTATGGGATATAAGATGCATATACAATTATTGACAGGATATAATAGCTTTTAAACATAATATATGAAAAGATGGCGGATTTTTAGAAATGCTCTATTGAATTACATTATTCAATAAATTATAATCAGATTAATAAGTTATAAATTTCCACAAAGCCCGACTTTCATTGTCCGGCTGTGAAGAAAGGTATGGTAACTGTTATGGGAAATATTAGGATTGTTGCAGACAGCACCTGTGATTTGAGTAAGGATTTATTAGAAAAATATGATATATCAATAATTCCTTTAAATATTATTCTGAATTCCAAGAGCTATCTGGATGGTGTTGAAATAACACCTGATGAAATATATGAATGGGCGGACAAGAACAATACAACTCCTAAGACAGCCGGTCCTGAAATGGGTTATGTAATTGATTTTCTTCGTCCGATGGTTGAGGCAGGAGATGACATAATCTTTCTTGGCATTTCCGAGGACATGTCTGTAACCTGCAATACCCTTCGGCTGGCGGCGGAGGAGCTGTCATACAACAAGCTGAGGGTGATTAATTCAAAAAATTTGTCTACAGGTATCGGCCTGCAGGTTCTCAGGGCTGCCGAATATGCCCAGGAAGGAAAGGATGCAGATTGGATAGTTAAGGCGATTAATGCCGACAGGGATAAGGTTAATGCCTCCTTTGTTATAGATACCCTCACTTATCTTCACAGGGGCGGACGCTGCAATGCCGTAACAGCATTGATAGGCAATGTACTTAAGCTGAAGCCTATGATTGCTGTTAAAGACGGCAGAATGGGAGTAGCAAAAAAATATCGCGGCAAGCAACAGCTAGTGGTTAGAAGCTATGCAAGGGACATGGAGCAGCAACTATTGAATGCAGATCCTGCAAGGGTGTTTATTACCCATTCCGGTATAGACAAGGAAATTGAACAGGAGACATATGAATATGTAAAGAGCCTGAATTATTTTAAGGAAATACTGGTAACCAGGGCAGGCGGAGTTATATCCAGCCATTGCGGTCCAAATACCCTTGGCATATTGTATTATGAGAAGTAAGGACACATCAACAGTCACCGGAGCTTTTCCGGTGATTTATTTTTATACCAAAGCTTAAGTATTCCATATATTCTCCGGTAATTCCGCATATGAAGGCAAGGTCCTGGACATGCTTATTTTATCGTCTATCGTAAAGGGAACAAAGAGATTTCCTTATTGACAGGATGATTTACAGGTCCAGGATGCAAGATATTTTACATGTATAAAGGAGGATGGCCGGCAGGATGTGGGCAGACTTGATAAACTCAGGACCATCAGGACAGGAGCATAATTGGAAGGAAAAAGAGAATACCGGGGATAAAGTGGCTGATGAAGCAGCAAGGTCAGATATAGCAGCGAAAGAAAAAGCATCAAAAGAGGCAAGGGAGAAAGATGATAATGGAGAGACAAAAAAGGTAGCGGAAGAAAAGAAGGTTGATAAGGTCAGGACGGATAAACTGCCTTATAAAGATAAGACCGATGAGGCCAGATCGGATAAATTGACTTATGAAGATAAGACTGATGAGGTCGATGTCTGGGAGCTGGATCGATATGTAAGCATTGTACTGGCCTGGCATTGTATGCCGACCCTGCTTCATATGAAGCCGGCCAATCTAATTCAAGTCGAAAAAAAGAGGGTGAGCGGTACTAAACAGCTGTTGGCCATAATTGAGGAGTATGCAAATTTATTCTCCTGCTCATGCAGCTGCTTATTTGAGAGCAAGCGCAATCTTTTTCTGCTGATATACAACAGGCAAATGCTTTTGGAGCTGTTGGCTGATAAACAAATCAGGGATTACCTAAGCTCCTGTGGCTACGATGTGGCAGATCGCAGTCTTGATAATGTGCTTGATAAGTGGAAGCATAGACTTGCGGATTATTTCAAATATAGGGCGGATAGTATAAGCTGTCAAGATCCCGGATATCGGCAAACACCTGCTGCAGGAGCCTTCCCCCATGAGATAGGACTACTTTTAGGCTATCCAGTTAAGGATGTTATAGCATATATTGAAAACTCCGGTAGAAACTATCTTTTGTCCGGTTACTGGAAGGTGTATCATGATATGGAGAAGGCGGTCAGGATATTTAAGGCATATACCGAGGCCCGTAAGCTTGCTCTTGAGCTGCTTAGGTCAGGAGGCAGGCTTAGGGATATTTATTCTGAAAAACTTTATTCTGAAAAATTAAATCTGGTGAAACCAAACGGACCATTGCCACACTATATAGGCGAAAGGGGACTTAAGCAATGACAAATTCCAACACACTCAGCGATAAGCTGATTGCGGACTTTAGCCGCGAATATATAGGCAAGCTTTTTTACTTCTGCCTTAAAAAGACAGGGAATGCCCACGAAGCTGAGGATTTGGCCTCAGACATTTCATTAAATATTATTGCCGAGCTTAAGAAGGGGACAATTCCTGAGAACTTTCCCGCATGGGTATGGAAAATAGCAAGAAACAGATACAGCAGTTGGGCAGATAAAAAAAACAGGAGAGCTAAAGCAGTTTCTGCAGCAGATATAGAAAGCCTAGAGCTGGCCTTTGATGGCTTAGTCGAAGATGAGCTGCTTCACAAGCTGCTTGATGCGGCAAGGGAAATTGCAGCGGCGCATTATGATTTTTGCAGAAAAATCATTCTGGATGAGGTGCCTGAATTTTTAAAGAACGATAGCCATCAGATAGACCATGCCTGCGCTGCTATATATCATATGCGTGGGGCGGTTTTGGAGGAGGCTCTACGTACAGGATATATTACATACTCGGACAATGATAGCAGAAATATGCTGGGAGCCTATCTTTTTATTGATTGAACTAATTGATCTAACACATATATGGCCTGCTTATACAGCCAATACTTCACCTAAATGACTTTTTAAGGATTACTTTCATACTTCTTAAAATCTGAAACAGAAGAAAAAACCGGGAGTTTTATTCTCCCGGTTTATCTGCAATTAGGAAAATCTATATTTTTGATTACTTGCTTAATACCTTCTTCTTTGTTACTACGAAGCCTGCGCAAGCAACTGCCATTAATGCAAGGTATGCATAAGCGTTGGACTTAACGCCGGTCTTAGGAGCAGCGCTTGTAGCTGCTTCTGTTGCTTCAGGAGCCGGCTCTTCGGTTGTATTATCAGCAGCTCCTGCTGTAAAAGGCTTGCTAACAGCAACATATGTAAGGTTCAGGTTTTCAATCTTGCCATCCCATGTAGGAGCCTTGAAGAATAACTCTGTTACGTCTCCTTTGGCTTCTTTCTCAAGGTTTGTAAATGTAGTGGTTACTTCAAAAGCACCTGATGTGAAGCCGTTTGCAGACATCTGATAAATGTCTGACATAGTCTTTTCATCAGAATTAATAAGCCATATTCTGAAATCACCATCAGATGTTCCTTTTACAGTTACTGTTATGGACTGGCCGGGTGCAACGGGTTCGGGAAGCGGGAAGGAAATATTCTGACCGTCAGCTACGAGAGTGCCGTCATCCTTATTGTAAACCATTAACTTGTAAGCTGTCTTTCCACGTGCCAAATCATCCTTATTAAGGGAAAGCGGAATTTCCTCTTCAGCCAAAGCTGCCATGCTGCTTCCGAACAATAACATTGTTAAAGATAAAACAATTGCAACTAATTTTTTCATAAATGATCCTCCTAATTTGATATATTGTAAGGCTATTATAAAATTTAAAAAAGGTCATGTCAACGGAGCCAGTTTGCAAAAATTGCTTTCTGCATTGCAAAAATTGTCCAATTTTTTTAGAGAAAATGCCTGTGTTGCACAAAATAATTATTAATTATATCTGTAAAATTCAATAAAACCAACTGGATATTATACTCCAAAATATGCATTAAATGCTTTCTGTTATATTTCTGTCCTGCAGCATTGTCAAGCTTTTATGGCCTGATCTTCATTAGATGGCCTGATCATTATTGTTGTGATATATTGACTTTTGCAGGCTGTTGATGTATAGTAATATACACAATGAATAAATATACATATAAACCATAAATTTATACATATTTTAAGGACATATTGATAGCAATTTTTGCATATTAATTCGTGATTACAGCTAAAGTCAGCTATGAAAGGACAGGGGTAAGATATATGAAGAAGGTGTTTGTGGATGGCTCAAGCGGGACTACGGGCCTGCAGATACATGAAAGATTAAGCTTGTATAACGATCTGGAAATAATCAGTATTGATTATGAAAAAAGGCGTGATCCGGCAGAAAGGGCAAAATGCCTAAATGAAGCTGATCTTGTATTTTTATGTCTTCCTGATGACGCGGCAAAGGAGGCTGTCAATCTTATAAGCAATCCCAAAACCCGAGTTATTGATGCAAGTAGTGCCCACCGGGTGGCGTCAGGCTGGACATATGGCTTGCCGGAGCTTTCAAGAAAGCATAGGGAGGCAATTATAGGCAGCAGAAGAGTGTCTAATCCCGGCTGTCATGCAACAGCATTTTTGCTGTCGGTATACCCTTTACTGTCGTCTGGTATTATGCCGCCGGATTATCCCCTGACCTGTCAGAGTCTCACAGGATATAGCGGTGGAGGTAAGACACTGATAGAAAAATATGAGAGCAATAATGGAAAGAATGATTATATAAAGGCGCCCCGGCCATATGCGCTTACACTTAACCACAAGCATCTGCCGGAAATGACACTGCATTCGGGTCTTGCCCAGTCTCCGGTATTTGTACCGGTTATAGGCAACAATTATAAGGGCCTTGCGGTCATGGTTCCCCTCCATACCAGGCTTTTGTCCGGAAAGCCGGATGGAAGGGCTATACATGAGCTGATTGCGGATCATTATAAGGATGAGACCTTTGTAAAGGTTATGCCTTATGAGGATGATGCTGTATTATTTGATGGAGCTGTAGACATTACTGCATGCAATGATACAAATAAGGCTGAGATCTTTGTCTTTGGCAATGCAGCTAAGGGAAGCGCCCTGATTCTTACCAGAATTGACAATCTTGGCAAGGGAGCATCAGGCGCTGCCATACAGAATATGAATTTGATGCTGGGCTATGATGAGAATTATAATCTGAAATCTTAATAGCAATTTGCTAAGTACAATATGCAAAGGAATAAGTAATATTATATAAAAAACTTCATGCAGTTTATTTAATCCTGCATGAAGTTTAATTTTATATAACCTAAAACCGGCTTGGGAAGCAGGCTCATGTGAAAGGTTTCAGCCAGGGAGCAGTATTTGTCGATTAAGCATACTAGTGCCGCCTCCTTAAAGAGGGGAACACGGGTTAAGGTCAGAGGCCACATATGCTTTTCTATTATATCCTCCTCAATTTTATTAAGCTTGAAATATTTTCTGGAGTTTTTCAAAGCCAGTATCGGATGTACAAAACCGTGCAATTTGTGGCTTTTATCGGGAATATGCCAGTCGTATAGATAAAAGTCATGCAACAGCGCTCCTCTTATAAGGCTTTTGTAATCCATCCTCCATCGTAGCTTTCTTGTCAGAAGGTAGCTGTAATAAGCAACCGTAATACAATGGATAAAGGTAGTAGTGCGACCGTGCTGAATGTATTTTTTCATTTCCTGAAGCTTTTCATGCTGAAGCAGCTCATATACTATTACGAAAAAATATGTCATCTCTTTATCCGTAAGTTTCATACAATTACCTCATCCCGGTTTTAAAGATTTTATACTGAATTTTTTTCAATATTAATATTTTCTGCAAAAGTAATAATTTATGCAGTCAGCTGCATTGGCCTGCCATAGCTAATGGGAATTCTATAATATTATACATGCTTTTATATTATATAAAAAGTATATTTTCAAAATTTCTCAGTATTTGCTTTTCAGTTTGGTATTTACTTTAATTCCTGATATGCTTTTAATCTGTCAAATCAAGTAGTATAAAGCCTGCCAATATAAATATTATTATCGTCTGCTGAAACCCGTCTTTTACCTACGTTTATATACTCGTTTTTTTGTCATAAACTAAGCTTGGATTATTAGGCAACTAGTGGTAGAATTATATAGTGACCGGGCAAAGGAGGTAATATAAGACAGGTATACATATATAACAGGTGTTTAGGAAAAATAATAATTGCACAGGACAAACAGGATATAGCGGATATATTAATTTTGAGCTGTAGGAATGGCTAATCACAATAATATGTAAGACTGTATATCAAAAAATTTATCGAATATGGAGAAAGGAAATGTTAAGCATGAAAAAGGAATGGTCTTTGGATGAGCTGTACAGGGGATATGATGATCCGAAATATAAAGAGGATAAAGAAAATCTCGCCAGGCTGATTAAGGAGCTGACGGATTTTAGCAGAAAGCTGGCGCACAGCAGTGATAAGGAAAAAAGTCTGCTGGAGGTCATAGACAATATGGAGCGCTTCCAGCTTCTTGCCGAAAGGCTGGGCAGCTTTGTATACCTGAAGCAGTCGGTTAATACTACCGACAGCGAGACGGCCAATGAAATTAATTATTATGAAAAGCAGGTAAGTATGATATCAAAGCCCATGGCAATGATGAAAAAATTTATTGCCGGTATCGACAGGCTGGAAGAGTATATAGGCAAGTACCCCAAGCTTAAGGAATATGAGTTTATACTTAAGGAGATACAGGAAGAGTCAAAATATCTTTTAAGCGACGATGTTGAGGAGGTTATTGCAAAGCTGAATATTTCGGCAGGCTCAGCCTGGGGCAATATGCAAAGCTATCTGACATCCACTCTGGAGGTGGAGTACAAGGACAGCATCATCACCTTGTCGGAGGTCCGCAACAAGGCATATGATGAGGATGCTACTGTTCGCAGGGAGGCATTTGCGGCAGAGCTGGCAGCTCTTGAGAAAATCAAGGATGCCATCAGCTTTTCACTAAACAACATAAAAACGCAGGTAAATACAATATGTGAAATGAGAGGATATGAGTCTCCGTTAGATATGACACTGATACAGTCACGCATGAAGCGAGAGACTCTGGATGCAATGCTTGAGGCAATGCGCCAGTATCTGCCGGCTTTCCACAGATACCTCAAACATAAGGCTAAGCTTTTGGGTCATGAGAGCGGCTTGCCCTGGTATGATTTGTTCGCTCCTGTTGGAGAAAGCAATAAAAAGTTTACGCCTGAGGAGGCGAGGGATTATCTGGTTTCTCATTTCGAAGGCTTTTCTGATGAGCTTGCTGCTATGATTGCAGAGGCCTTTGACAATGCCTGGATTGATTTTTATCCCCGGAAGGGCAAGGTGGGTGGAGCATTTTGCAGCAATCTTCCCTTTATTAAGCAAAGCCGCATACTCACTAACTTTACAGGTACCCTGAACGATGTGGTTACCCTTGCTCATGAGCTGGGGCATGCCTACCATGGAATGAATATACAGGATCACCTTCCGCTCAATTATGATTACAGCATGCCTGTAGCTGAAACAGCCTCCACCTTTAATGAAGCCCTGATAATGGAAGCAATTGTTAATGAGAGCGAGGGCAAGGACAAGATTGCCCTGATTGAAAGCCAGCTTCAGGATGCAACCCAGATAATATGCGATATATATTCAAGATTCCTCTTTGAATCCGAGGTTTTTGAAAAATGCAAAAACAGCTTCCTTTTTGCCGATGAGCTGAAGGAAATTATGCTTTCAGCTCAAAGAGTCGCTTATGGTGACGGGCTGGATCCAAACTGGCTGCACCCTTATATGTGGGTTTTGAAGAGCCATTATTATTCGGAAAGCCTGAGCTTCTACAACTTCCCCTATGCCTTCGGAGGCTTGTTTGCCAGGGGCTTGTATGCTAAGTTTAAGGAAGAGGGAAAGGCCTTTGTTCCAAAATATAAAGCATTACTGAAGGCTACAACGGTAATGTCTGTAGAGGATGCAGCAAAGCAGGCCGAAATAGATATCACCAATCCGGACTTCTGGAAAAGCAGCTTAAGGACTATTGAAGAAATGATAGATCAATTCATAAGCCTGACAAAATAGTTGATTAGATAGCCTTTAAGCCGGGCAATATGAAATGATTGATTAATAATTTTTAACTGGATTTAATAAAATTTATAGGATAAGGGCCGGCTAACACGCCGGCCTTTTACTATTCCCATTTTATTATTTTAGATTATTTTTTAAATATTTTTCCGAATCATTTTAATGAATAATAAGAAGGACAAGGTATAAAAAAGCTCTATCCTTAGTGATATGATTGGTTCTGACAAATTAGTTAAAAATGAAAAAGCAGGCAAATATAATATCACATAAATAATTAAATAGTACAGATAATAACTATTGGATAACAGTCATATAAAGCTGAGCGTCCATCCGTCAGAATATTTACCTGACATATCATGCCTGATGTGGTTGTTTGCTTTATTGGTCGCTTTTTCAGGATTATGGATTGATACAATAAAGGATAAGTAAAGCCTTCCGCGCATAAGGAGGAGTGATTCTATGGACCTGATGAATGAGAACTTACAGCTGCCTGAAGGACTTGGCTTCCGTCTGGCGCTTGACATGAGAGCTATGACTAATTTTGCAAACCTTCCAAGAGATAAAAGGGAAAGGCTGGTTAATTACATCCAAAGCTCGACATCGGGAGAGGATGCAGAAAGACGGGTATCCGAGGTGGTCAACAGTCTTCAAAGCGGGAATAATATTGATTCCTTCAGTTAGTATGTTAGATCTGAGAGCTATCCTTTTGAATATTATGCATTGAATACTATTCAAATGAAAAACCTGGTTATGCAGACAGGCGGTTGTGCAGACCTCATATAAGTATGCACAACCGCCTATTGTCTATCTTTCTTTGCCCATGAAGAATAAGGCCAGGGTTCCCGGACCTGAATGGGCACCGATTGTGGGGCAGATGTAATTTATCAAAAATTTGTCTATTCCAAAGCGCTCCTTAATCATATCGGCCAGTAAGGAAGCTTCCTCTTCGCAGTCACCATGGCTGATGAAAACAATATCATTTTCAATCCCACTGTCCCTTATGCGCTCCTGCATCTGGTCAACAAGGTTTGTTATGGCTTTTTTTCTGCCCCTTACATTCACAAGAGGGATTAAACGGCCTTCATTATTAACATGTAGCACAGGCTTGACATTTATAAGGCTGCCAATTATTGCTGAGGTTTTGGATACCCTGCCGCCCCGGTGGAGATGGTGCAGATCATCTACGGTGAACATATGGCAAATTTTAAGCTTATTGGCTTCCAGCCATTCTTTGACCTCATCAATATTTTTTCCCTGAGCCTTCAGCTGTGCCGCCTTATGGACAAGAAGGCCTTCACCCATAGAGGCACATAGGGAATCCACTATTATAATTTTTGCATCGGGGCGTTCCTCAAGCAATTCCCTTGCCACTGCCTCTGTCACCGAGCAGCTTCCGCTGAGGGCCGATGAAAATGCAATATGGAGTATATCGAAGCCGGCATCCAGCAGGCGGGTAAAGGTATTTTTAACAATGTCAGGGTTGGCTGCCATGGTTGTAGGCATGGCGCCTCCTCGCATTATATTGTAAAAGCTTTTTGGATCAAGCCTGTTGTCATCTCCGTAGACTGTGCCGTTCAGATTATAATAGATCGGAATAAGGCCAATTTTGTGCTGATTTAAATAATCCTCGGGCAAATCGCAGGTTGTATCGGTTGTTATTATATATTGCTTCATATTATTATCACTACCCCCTCATGAATGTATTGGTTTATATCAAGTAGTTTTTAAAACGATATATCACATTATACCACGCAACACATGTCGCTTTCAATACTAAGATTCTATAAATATCTATTATTTCCTTATATTAGAATTGCAAAAAATGCTTTTCTTATGCATATACATATGGTATAATGACAAAAAGTTAATAGAGGCTAAGGAGGCTAGAGTATGAAGCGTATAAAGACTTTAAATACAAGGAATTTAAAGGATACCATGAAAAAGGGCGGATGTGGCGAATGCCAGACCTCTTGCCAGTCAGCATGCAAGACATCCTGCACGGTTGGTAATCAGAGCTGTGAAAATAAATAGCTAATCCATACATATAAGCTTGTAGTTTTGCATTAATATGAACTGACAAACATTAAGGTGTCTTGGAGCTAGGCTTGGGACACCTTACATTTTATGGGGCTGCCTTAAAATGTATCCGTTGCGGGAGAATATTTTAAGACAGTCCTATTCCTTGCATTAATTAAGGGAGGATATAAATGGTTCATCAATATAAAAATAACGGATACAATATCGTGTTGGATGTTAACAGCGGCATGGTTCATGTGGTAGACGATTTGGCCTATGATATTATAGCTATCTACGAGAACTCATCAAGGGAAGATATCGTGGCTGCTATGGTGGAAAAATATTCCAGGCCTGAGAATTACTCTGCCATTATGGATGAAAGTGAGGCAAAAGCCGATACGCAGCCCGATAAGGACAGACTGCTTGCTGAAATAAATGCAACCATTGATGATATCGAGCAGCTGGTTAAGGAAGGCAGCTTGTTTTCAAAGGATATATATGAGGATTACATTAAGGAATTTAAGAACCGTTCCACGGTTGTTAAGGCCTTGTGCCTCCATATAGCCCATGACTGCAACCTTGCCTGCAAGTATTGCTTTGCAGAGGAAGGGGAATATAAAGGCCGCCGTGCTTTGATGAGCTACGAGGTAGGCAAGCAGGCGCTGGATTTCCTGGTGGCCTCCTCAGGCAACAGAAGAAACCTTGAGGTGGATTTCTTTGGCGGAGAACCGCTTATGAATTTTGATGTGGTTAAGGACTTAGTGGCATATGGCAGGCAGCTTGAGAAGCAGCATAATAAAAAATTCCGCTTTACCCTGACTACAAACGGGATACTGCTGAATGATGAGATTATGGAGTTTTTGAACAAGGAAATAAGCAATGTGGTTTTAAGCCTTGACGGACGCAGGGAGGTTAACGATTTTATGCGTCCCTGCAGAAACAACAAGGGCAGCTATGACCTCATTGTTGATAAGTTTATAAAGCTGGCGCAGTCTCGTAATCAGACCAATTATTATGTAAGAGGTACATTTACCCATCATAATCTGGACTTTTGTGAGGACGTAAAGCATCTGGCGGATCTGGGCTTTAAGCAGATCTCCGTTGAGCCTGTGGTGGCTCCGGAAAGCGAAGGCTATGCCATTAAGGAAGAAGACCTTCCGCTGCTTTTTGATGAATATGATAAGCTGGCAAGGCTTATGATTGAGCGCAGGAAAGAAAAAAGAGCCTTTAACTTCTTCCATTTCATGATTGATTTGTCCGGTGGCCCCTGCGTGGCCAAGCGCTTGTCCGGCTGCGGCTCCGGCACCGAATATCTGGCTGTAACTCCATGGGGAGATTTGTACCCCTGCCATCAGTTTGTAGGGCAGGAGGAGTTTTTGATGGGCAATGTCTTTGAGGGGATTAAAAATACCGCCTTACGGGATGAGTTTTTGGCCTGCAATGTATACAGCAAGGAGAAATGCAGAGGCTGCTTTGCAAAATTTTATTGCAGTGGAGGCTGTGCTGCAAATTCATTTAACTTTACAGGCAATATTAACGATACATATGATATAGGCTGCGAGCTACAGAGAAAGCGGGTTGAATGCGCAATCATGCTTAAGGCGGCGGATGGAGAAGAGTTCGATGGAGAACTGGGTACTGATCAATAAGCGGGCTGATTTTGAGCAGATTATGAAGGAATGCGGTGTAAGTGCCGTTTTGGCAAGGTGCCTTGCAAACAAGGGGCTTACAGGCATAGAGCAGATAAAAGGCTATTTAAATCCCAGCCTTGAGGGGCAGCATGATCCCTTTATGCTGGCGGATATGCAGAAGGCCTGCGATCTTATTTGGAATAAGATAAAGGAAGGCAAAAGCATTCGCATCATCGGGGATTATGATGTAGACGGGGTTGTGGCTACCTATATACTCTACCGTACCTTGCTGCGGCTGGGAGCCAGAGTCAGCTATGACATACCCGACCGGATAAATGACGGCTACGGAATCAATGTCAGAATTGTTGAAGCTGCATATAATGACCAGATAGATACTATATTGACCTGTGACAATGGAATAGCCGCTATTGAACAGATAGAGAAGGCAAAGCAGTACAATATGACTGTGATAGTAACCGACCATCACAGCCTGGCAAAATCAGAGGATGGGAGCCTGATACTACCTCCTGCCGATGCCATTATCAATCCCCAGAGGCCTGACTGCAGCTATCCCTTTAAAGGCCTGTGCGGGGCGGCGGTGGCATACAAGCTGAGTATGGCATTGCTGAAAAAGCAGCCTGATACAGACGCGGATGACTTTATCCGGGAGCTGGTGTCCTTTGTAGCAATTGCAACAGTATGTGATGTAATGGATCTGGTTGGAGAAAACAGGATTTTTGTCAGGCATGGTCTGGAATTATTAAAAGCCACAAAAAACCGAGGGCTGCTTGCTTTGATGGATGCAGCAGGACTTGCCGGGGCAAGGCTGACTAGCTTCCACCTGGGCTATATAATCGGACCCTGCCTTAATGCATCGGGAAGACTTGATACGGCTAAAATGGGGCTTGGCCTTTTGCTGGAGGAGAAGGCGGACGAGGCGGCACGCCTTGCGGCCGAGCTTGTTGAGCTTAATAATAAAAGAAAAAGCATGACCCAGAAAAATGTGGAGAAAGCGCTTGCCCTGATAGAGGGCAGCAGTCTAAAGGATGACAAAATACTGGTTGTTTATCTTGAGGATTGCCATGAGAGCATAGCCGGCATAATAGCAGGAAGGATAAGGGAAAAATATAACAGGCCGACGATTATCCTTACAGATGCCCATGACTGTGTAAAGGGCTCCGGCAGATCAATTGAGCAGTATAATATGATTGAGGAGCTGCAAAAGCACAGGCATCTCTTCCTGAAGCTGGGAGGGCATCCTATGGCGGCAGGCATGTCACTGCAAAAGGAAAACATAGAGCAGCTGCGCAGCCTGCTTAATGGAACTACAAGCCTGACGGAACAGATGCTGATACCAAAGGTTGCCATAGATGTTCATTTGCCCATAGCTTATGTGTCCGAAGCCTTAGTTAAGGAGCTTGAGATTATGGAGCCCTTTGGCAAGGGCAATGAAAGGCCGCTGTTTGCTGAAAAAAATCTAAAAATAAGATCAGCCATAATTGTCGGCAACAATGCAGGTGTTAAGCTGAGGCTGTCAGATATAAACGGCAGAAGCATAGAGGCGGTATATTTTGGTGATCCTGCTCTGTTTTTTAAACGGATAGAAGACTGCTTTGGAGCAGAGGAGCTAAGAAGGCTGCAAACCGGCAGAAGCAGTAATGCCACAATCTCGATTACATATTATCCGAATGTAAATGAATATAACGGCTTCAGAAATCTGCAGCTGAATATTCAGAATTATAAATTTCAGCTATAGTGAAATGTATCGGGAGGCTGTACTTATTAAAAAGGATATAAGGTTCAAGCAAAGTTCAAAATAGTATAAAAAGACGCAAAAAAAGCTAAATTTAGCACTTTTTTATAGTGCTTTTCTTAAAAAATCTTTACGAACCGGGAAATTTGGGCTATAATAAGCATTTATAAAGATAAATGATAAATGATAAATACTATCAATAAATAGATTAAGATAAACGAGTTGCTGCCATATGAAGGCGGTATGGAGGGTAGAATATGAAAAGTATAGAGGATTATATAAGAAGTATTCCGGATTTTCCTGAACCGGGTATTATTTTCCGTGACATTACAAGCGTATTGCAGGATAAGGACGGCTTAAGACTGGCGATAGACAAGCTGCAGGAAAAGCTGTCGGATGTGGATTTTGATATAATAGTAGGGCCGGAATCCAGAGGCTTTATTTTTGGTGTTCCGATTGCCTATAATATGAATAAGGCATTTGTTCCGGTAAGGAAAAAGGGAAAGCTGCCGTGTGAAACCGTATCAATGGATTATGAGCTGGAGTATGGCCAGGCAACCATAGAAATACACAAGGATGCAATTAAGCCTGGGCAAAGGGTGGTTATTATCGATGATCTCATTGCCACTGGAGGAACCATTGAGGCTATAACCAAGCTTGTAGAGATGCTTGGTGGTGAAGTGGTCAAAATAATATTTTTAATTGAGCTTGAAGGCCTGAAGGGAAGAGAAAGGCTTATGGGCTATGATGTAGATGCTGTTATAAAATATGAGGGTAAATAGTTAATTCAACTTAAAATTCGTCGAAACCCAGCTGATTCATAAAAGCAAATTGATATAAGCAAGAGCTGTTTTTTATTGGAAATGGTAATCAGTTTAAAAGTAGGTGGTGATATCGTGGAGGATAATCGTGAAATAACTGGCAGTGCCATAATAAGCGAACCAGGCAGCAAGTATGAGGATTTTGCTTCGCCCGAGGAGCTGTATAAGGCATTGATCGACAAGGTTAGGAGCTATCATCCTTCAGCTGATATCTCCATGATTGAAAAGGCTTATCGTATTGCGGATGAGGCTCACAAAAACCAGCGCAGAAAATCGGGAGAACCCTATATCATTCATCCCTTATGTGTGGCAAATATACTGGCTGAGCTTGAGCTGGACAAGGAAAGCATAGTGGCCGGCATTCTTCATGATGTTGTCGAGGATACTGTTATGACAACAGACCAGATATCCGAGCTGTTTTCCGATGAAATCGCCCTGCTGGTGGATGGTGTCACCAAGCTCACCCAGTTGAATATGGACAAGATTGAATACCAGGCCGAGAACTTAAGAAAGATGTTTCTTGCCATGGCCAAGGATATCCGTGTTATCCTAATCAAGCTTGCCGACCGGCTCCATAACATGCGTACCTTAAAATACATGGATCCTGAAAAGCAGAAGGAGAAGGCAAGGGAGACCATGGATATCTATGCCCCTATTGCCCACCGTCTGGGTATCAGCAAGATTAAGGTGGAGCTGGATGATCTGTCATTGAAGTATCTTGAGCCTGAGGTATATAAGGATTTGGCGGAAAAGATAGCCACCAAGAAAAGTGAGCGGCAGGCCTATATAGACAGCATTGTACAGGATGTAAAGCGGCATATTGACGATTCGGGTATCCAGGCCAAAATAGATGGCCGGATAAAGCATTTCTTCAGTATTTACAAGAAGATGGTCAACCAGAGCAAAACAATCGATCAGATATATGATCTCTTTGCCGTCCGGATTATCGTGGATACCGTCAAGGACTGCTATGCCGCCCTCGGTGTAATTCATGAAATGTATAAGCCCATACCGGGCCGCTTCAAGGATTATATAGCGATGCCGAAGCCAAACATGTACCAGTCGCTCCATACTACCCTGATTGGTCCCAAGGGAGCACCCTTTGAGATACAGATCAGGACCTTTGACATGCACCGTACCGCCGAATACGGTATAGCAGCCCACTGGAAATATAAGGAGGGTCAGGATGGCAAGAGCGGCACTGCCAATTCCGAGGAGGAAAAGCTGGCCTGGCTGAGACAGGTTCTGGAATGGCAGCGGGACATGTCAGACAACAAGGAATTTTTGAGTCTGATTAAGAATGATTTTGACCTCTTTTCAGACAATGTATATGCATTTACGCCTACCGGCGATGTCAAGACCCTGCCGGCTGGCTCAAATACAATAGATTTTGCCTACAGCATCCATAGTGCAGTCGGCAATAAAATGGTTGGTGCCAGGGTAAACGGCAAGCTGGTTCCGATTGATTATGTCATTCAAAACGGTGACAGGGTGGAGATAATTACCTCCCAGAATTCAAAGGGTCCCAGCCGGGACTGGCTAAGCATAGTAAAAAGCACCCAGGCAAAGAATAAGATCAACCAGTGGTTCAAGTCGCAGAGAAAAGAAGATAATATAGTAAAAGGTAAAGAATTGCTCAGCGCCTACTGCAAAGCCAAGTCCATTGTCCTCAGTGACCTTCTTAAGCCTGAATTTACAGCGGCTGTTATGCGCAAATACGGCTTCAAGGACTGGGATAGTGTACTTGCAGCCATAGGACATGGCGGCCTTAAGGAAGGGCAGATAGTTAACAAGCTGCTGGAGGAATACAGGAAGAAAAATAAAAAGGAAATCACAGACGAGAATGTGCTTGAAGCCATATCCGATACCAGGGAAAGAGTCCCCCAGAAGAGCTCAAAGAGCGGTATTGTGGTTGAAGGCATACACGACGTGGCGGTAAGATTTTCCAGATGCTGTTCTCCTGTGCCCGGTGACGAAATTGTAGGCTTTGTAACCAGAGGACGCGGTGTATCAATTCACAGGACGGATTGCATCAATATAATCAATCTGCCGGAGGATGACCGGGCAAGGCTGATCAATGCCGAGTGGAATGTCTCCGATGGTAAAACTCCTCAAGGAGTTTATACTGCAGAGATTAAGATTTATGCCAACAACAGGACGGGTGTGCTGGTGGATGTATCCAGGGTACTTACAGAAAATAAGATTGATGTTACAAGTATGAATGTAAGGACCAGTAAGCAGGGTACTGCTACAATCAGCGTAGGATTTGGAATAAGCAGCAAGGAACAGCTTAATGAAATAATAGCCAAGATTCGCAATATCGAAAGTGTTCTGGATATAGAACGAACCGCAGGCTAGACCGGAGAAATTTTTTTTGAGGACTGATGAATTATGAGTAATATAAAAATAAACACCCTGGTTGTGGGGGTAGTAAGGACCAACTGCTATATCGTTGGCAATAGCGACACAAAGGAAGCCATTGTCATAGATCCCGGAGACAATGCAGCTGCAATTATAAAGACACTAAAGGAAAATGACCTTGTGTGCAGGGCTATCTTGCTCACACATGGTCATTTTGATCATATCATGGCAGCAGCAGAGCTTGCCCGTGCAAGCAGTGCCAAAATTTATGCCCATGAAGAGGAAGAGAGGCTTTTGGCTGATCCGATGCTGAATGCCTCCAGTCATTTTGGCGCAGAATGCAGCCTGGTTCCGGATGTGTGCTTAAAGGACGGACAAGTACTGGAGCTGGCAGGATTTATTATCAGGGTTATTCATACTCCGGGGCACACGAGCGGAGGAGCCTGCTATTATTTTACCGAAAACGGGGTATTGTTCAGTGGTGATACCCTCTTTTTGGAGGACATAGGCAGAAGCGATTTGCCTACAGGCAATGGCAGGCAGTTGGTAGAATCCATAAAGAGCAGGCTGATGCCTCTTGATGATGCTATAGCTGTATATCCCGGACATGATTTGCCTACCACTATCGGCCATGAGCGGGAGCATAATATGTATATCAAAGGGGATTTTTCATTCTAATATTCAAAATTGCATTAACTTTATTTAATTGGGATTCCTGTCAGGCGTTAATTTTAATTTAGGAATCATGATTTTACAATGGCTAACTATAATGATGGCTTACTATTATAGTTAGCCTGCCGGGAATAAGCAGGAATGGTGAAAATGATTGACATTATATTATCTGATAGAGCCTATGAAAATGATATATATCCTTTGGTGAAGGCCTTTTATCCTGATGAAACGATAAAGGTGTATTCCGGGGAGCAATATGAAGAGATGTCAGAGCAAGCTAAGTCGGAGCCTTGTCTTAGAATTGATATTTCCTTTTTACGCGAACTGGTAACTGTTGATATAACTGCTGCCGATAAGGGCAGGATCAGCCGGCAGCTTAATATAACAGGAAATGAGCCTAAGGCTGCATTTAAGAATTCGGTAAAAAGGCTCCTGTATAGGATGCTGTGCGATATAAGCGGACAGACCCTGCCATGGGGGATTTTAACCGGTATACGGCCCACCAAGCTGGTATATGAGATGCTTGAGAATGAGGCGGATGAGGACAGTATATATAACAGAATGAGGCAGGAATACTTATGCTCGGACAGTAAAATTGCCATGAGCATAGAGATAGCAGAAAGAGAGCTGCAGCTGCTTGACAGTATTGATTACCGTAACGGCTACAGCCTGTATATCGGAATACCTTTTTGTCCCACCACCTGTCTGTATTGCTCCTTTACTTCCTATCCTGTATCAAAATATCAGAAGCTGGTGGAGGACTATTTATCTGCCCTGAAAAAGGAGATAGCATATGCTGCAGGCTGTTTTCCTGGCAAAAGGCTTACAACCGTATATTTTGGCGGCGGAACACCCACAAGCCTGACTGCCGGGCAACTGGATAGCCTGCTGGGTCTTGTAAAAAACAGCTTTGATTTTAGATATGTCAAAGAATTTTGTGTTGAAGCCGGCAGACCCGACAGCATAAGCGAGGATAAGCTGAAGGTGCTTAAAAAGTGGGGAGTTGACCGCATCAGCATCAATCCCCAGAGTATGCAGCAAAAAACACTGGATATAATAGGCAGGCGGCATACAGTGGAGGATGTAATCACAGCCTTTAAATTGGCCAGGGAAGCAGGTCACGATAATATAAACATGGATATAATCCTGGGGCTGCCGGGGGAAAAGCTTTCGGATCTTATGGACACCCTTGAGCAAGTAAGGCTTTTAAACCCCGAAAGCCTGACAGTCCATACCCTTGCCATAAAGCGGGCCGCCCGTCTTAATATTGAGAGGGAAAATTATAAAGAACTGAAAGCCAAAGATGTAAGCAAAATGCTGGATTACTCGATAAAATTTGCAAGGGATAACAATTATCATCCTTACTATCTCTACAGGCAGAAGAATATGGCGGACAACCTTGAAAATATCGGTTATGCCAGATACGGCAGGGAAGGGCTTTATAACATTCTGATAATGGAAGAAAAGCAAACCATACTTGCCCTCGGAGCCGGTGGCATGTCCAAGCTTGTATTTCATGATGAAAACCGCATAGAGAGAGTGGATAATGTAAAAAGCATTAGCGACTATATTGGCAGAATAGATGAGATGATTGAGAAGAAGCATAAATTTCTGGAGCAAAATCAGGACAAATTGTGGCGCATTTGACAAGCTTGTATGGCCAGATTAGAATTGCACCTACAAAGTTTTGACGAATTATAAGGATTTGTCTTTATATTAAGAATTTGCCTGTATAGATAAAAGCTGTCCGGATGAAGTAAATCCGGTATATGAATGTCGGGGATATTTGCCTGATAATTATTATAATATTACAGATATGATATTGATAGTTTATTTGAATATATGATTTAATTTATCTTGTGATTAATATTTGGAATGGAGGATTTGGATGATTACACAAAGACCTAAAGGCACTCAGGACTGGTATGGAGAATATATGCACAAGCGTACCATTATTGAGGCAGTCGCCAGGAAAATATGCAAGGCATACAACATCAAGGAGATCATAACCCCTGCCTTTGAGCATACAATTCTTTTTCAGAGGGGTGTAGGTGAGACAACCGATGTGGTTCAGAAGGAAATGTACACCTTTGATGACAAGGGAGGCCGAAGCATTACCTTAAAGCCTGAGGGAACGGCGGGAGCCGTACGTGCTTATCTGGAGAACGGCCTATTTGCCGAAAGTCAGCCCACAAAGCTTTTTTACATTACCCAGGCATTTCGTTATGAAAATCCGCAAAGCGGCCGTCTTCGCCAGCATCACCAGTTCGGTGTTGAAATCTTTGGTTCATCCAGTCCACTGGCTGAGGTTGAGCTGATAACCCTGCTGAACGATTTCATGAAGGAACTGGGCTTAAAGGGAGCCAAGCTGCATATCAACAGCATCGGCTGCAAAAGCTGCCGCAGGACCTATAATGAAGCCTTACTCTCTTATCTGGAGGTACACAAGGAAAAGATGTGTCCTACCTGCAGGGAAAGGATGCTCAAAAATCCCTTAAGGGTAATTGACTGTAAGGTACCCACCTGCAAGGAGATAGTAAAGGATGCGCCCAGAACAATTGATTATCTTGATGATGAATGCAAAAATCACTTTGAGGAGCTTAAGAGCTTGCTTGCGGATCTCGGAATTGACTATGAGGTTGATACCGGAATTGTAAGGGGGCTTGATTATTATACAAAGACTGTCTTTGAGTTTGTCAATGCCGATGGCTTTACCCTTTGCGGCGGCGGCAGATATGACAATCTGATTCATGAAATAGATGAAAAGCAGGATATTCCTGCAGTAGGCTTCGGCTTTGGTATAGAGCGCATAATTAATGAGCTGGCGGCAGAGGGAGTAAGCCTTAAGCCGGAGGAGCCGGTTGATTTATATGTAGGAATACTGGGCAAGGAGGCCAGGACGGCTGCTTACCGCCTTGTTTCAAACTTAAGGCGAAAAGGTATAATAGTGGAGACGGATTATCTGGAGCGCAGCGTCAAGGCCCAGATGAAATATGCCAATAAAATCGGGGCAAGAAGGGCCGTTATTATCGGCTCTGAGGAGCTGGCAAACAATAAGGCATTTCTTAAGGATATGCAAACAGGAGAGCAGACCCAGGTTGAACTGGATGGGCTGGCCGAGCATATTGTTAAGTAGAGCATGGTAGAGAAAATAAAGATAGGTATGGCGGAAAGGAGTTTATATGGTTAAGCATATTGTTGCATGGAACTGGGCAGATCATTTAACCGAGGAGGAAAAAGAGAAAAATGCCCGGCTTATGAAAAAGGAGCTGGAGAACCTAATCAACCTAATCCCTGGAATTATTTCCATAAAGCTGTATACTAAGCCTTTGCAGTCCTCAGACTCCGATTTGCTGCTGGATTCTGAGTTTGAGAGCGAGGAGGCTTTAAATGCCTATCAGGTACATCCCGAGCATGTAAGGGTAGGCAATAATTATGTGAGACCGGTGGTAAAAAACCGAAAATGCATTGATATCATTATGGATTAAGATATTGCCGGTTACTTGATAAAAATTTATCATAGAAATATTTTGCATAAGAGTTTGGAAGTATATGAAGTATATATAAAAGGAGATTAGGACTATGGCTGAAACAATGAAGGGCTTGCACAGAAGCCACAGATGTACTGAGCTGTCCAATAAAAATATCGGTGAGACCGTAACCGTTATGGGATGGGTGCAAAAAAGCAGAAACAAGGGCGGAATTATATTTGTGGATCTAAGGGATCGTTCCGGTATTTTACAGATTATATTTGAAGAGAACGATTGCGGGACTGAGAATTTTCAGAAGGCTGAAAAATTAAGAAGCGAATATGTAATTGCCGTTACAGGAAGGGTAGAAGCCAGATCAGGTGCGGTTAATCCAAACCTTCTGACCGGAGATATTGAGGTCAGGGCTATGGCGCTCAGAATACTGTCTGAGGCTGAAACACCTCCCTTCCCTATAGAAGAGGGTTCAAAAACCAAGGAAGAGCTGAGATTGAAATATCGTTATCTGGATCTGAGAAGGCCGGATCTTCAAAGGAATCTGATTCTCAGGAGCAAGGTGGCAACCATAACCCGTCAGTTTTTGGCCGACGAGGGCTTTTTGGAGATAGAGACACCGGTGCTTACCAAGAGCACACCGGAGGGAGCCAGGGACTATCTGGTGCCCAGCCGTGTGCATCCCGGCAATTTCTATGCCCTGCCGCAGTCACCGCAGCTATTCAAGCAGCTGCTTATGTGCGCAGGCTATGATCGTTATTTCCAGATAGTAAAGTGCTTCAGGGACGAGGATCTGAGGGCAGACAGGCAGCCGGAGTTCACCCAGATCGATATGGAGCTTTCCTTTGTTGATGTGGATGATGTTATAGATGTAAATGAGCGTCTGTTGCATAAAATATTCAAGGAGTGTCTGGATATAGAGATACCCTTGCCGATCCAGCGTATGACCTATAAAGAAGCAATGGAGCGCTTTGGCTCCGACAAACCGGATATCCGTTTTGGCATGGAGCTTAAGAATGTATCGGATATAGTGGCAAATTGCGGCTTTGGTGTATTTGCAAATGCAGTGGCAAATGGTGGCTCTGTCCGTGGCATAAATGTAGAGGGACAGGCCGGCATGCCCCGCAAGAAAATTGACGCTTTGGTGGATTTCGTTAAGGATTACGGCGCTAAAGGGCTGGCTTATCTTGCTATAGATGAGGACGGCTCCTATAAGTCCTCGTTTGCCAAGTTCATGACAGAGGAAGAGCTTGCTGCTCTAATAAAGGCTATGGGAGGAAAGGCAGGAGATCTTCTGCTGTTTGCAGCGGATGAGGATGAGATTGTCTTTGCAAGTCTTGGAGGCCTCAGGGTGGAAATAGCCAAAAATCTCGGCCTGCTTAACAAGGATGAATATAAATTTCTCTGGATAACCGAGTTCCCGCTTCTTGAGTATTCCAAGGAGGAAGGAAGGTATGTGGCAAAGCATCATCCCTTTACCATGCCTATGGATGAGGATCTGCCGCTTTTGGATACCGACCCGGGCAAGGTCAGGGCAAAGGCCTATGACATTACCCTGAATGGTACGGAAATCGGCGGAGGTTCGGTAAGAATATATCAGAGCGAGGTACAGGAAAAGATGTTTGAGGTTCTGGGCTTTAGCAAGGAAGCGGCATATGAAAGATTCGGCTTTTTGCTCAATGCCTTCAAATACGGAGTGCCTCCGCATGCAGGTCTGGCATATGGCCTTGACCGTCTGGTTATGCTTATGGCCAAGGAAGACAGTATACGCGATGTTATTGCCTTCCCCAAGGTTAAGGATGCCTCCTGCCTGATGACCGAGGCTCCCAATATCGTGGATGATAAGCAGCTTAAGGAGCTGGGGATAGCTCCTACGGTGGAAGTAAGCAATATATGGAGCAGTTAATATATATTATTGCAGCAGGATATATCATTTTCATGAGTTTACTGGGCTTTCTCCTGATGGGAATTGATAAAAGGCGGGCATGCAAAAATGCCTGGAGGATTTCAGAGAAAACCCTGCTTCTGACAGCAATACTGGGCGGAGGAATAGGCTCATTTTTAGGAATGTATTTCTTCAGGCACAAAACCAGACATCTTGCCTTTGTGCTGCTTTTGCCGCTTGCTGCTGTGGCGGATCTGGTGATTTTGATAAAAGTGTTAAGCTTATTAAATGTGTAGCATATTATGGTGCTTAATAAGCTAATAATTAGCTAAATAGAGCTAAATAATTGCGAAAAAACTCCTGTACAGGAATAACCCTCCGGGCCTGTGCAGGAGTTTTTGCTGTTATCGGCAGCTGTCCCGGCTGGTAAGACTGATGAATACTTCGGTTTATAGGCATTTTGCATAGTGGAATCTTATTTCCAGCCCGGGATTTGGCTGATAGTCACAAAATGGAAATTGATTTAGCTTGACAGGCGTTTACGAGTTTGATAGTATTACTTTAAAGTGCAGCTACTTTAAAGCGCAACGCTTTAAAGTACTAAATTAATAACTAAACAAATGAACAGTAGAGGGGTATAACTATGGCAATTAAGATCATACTATTGCTTGCGTTCTTTACGGTTATGGTACTGGTGGGCATTTATGCAAGAAAGCATGCCACCAGTGTAGGTGATTTTGTATTGGGTGGGCGTACAGTTGGTCCATGGTGACACTGGATTTTATAAAGGGCAATATTATCAAGAACATCAGTGAGAAGAAGCAATTGCTCATATTGAGAATTTTCATAGTATTCTTTATTATTTTGTCAGTGGTGATTGCACTAGATCCACCAACCTTCATAGCCCAGCTGATGGGTATATCCTGGGGCGCTTTGGCAGGATCCTTTTTGGCTCCTTTCATCTACGGCCTCTACTGGAGGAGAACCACAAAGACCGCCGTATGGGCAAGCTTTGCAACAGGAGTAGGAATTACGGTATCGAACATGTTCTTGAAGTACATAGCATCTGCTATTAATGCAGGCGCCCTGGCTATGGTGGCAGGACTGATAGTCGTTCCTATTGTGAGCTTATTAACTCCTGGAATGAAAAAGGAAAAGGTAGAAGAAGTCTTTAGCTGCTATAAGGGTGCTGTAATAGATGAAAGCAAATAATCAATAGTTCAGTCAGAAGTAAGCTATAGCTGGTTAAGGGGTAGATCAATGGCTATTAAAATTATAATGCTGGTAATATTCTTTGCTATTATGATAATCGTTGGGATTTATACAAGAAAGCATGCCACCAGTGTAGGTGATTTCGTACTGGGTGGACGCACGGTCGGCCCCTGGCTGACGGCCTTTGCCTACGGGACTACATATTTCAGTGCGGTTGTGTTTGTCGGCTACGCCGGTCAATTTGGCTGGAAATACGGTCTGTCTGCCACGTGGATAGGTATCGGCAATGCGATCCTTGGCAGCCTGCTTGCCTGGCTGGTTCTTGGCAGAAGAACCCGTATTATGACGCATCATCTCAAATCTACAACCATGCCGGATTTCTTTGGCAGCAGATATGACAGCCGGGCCTTAAGAATTGCAACGGCACTGATAACCTTTATATTTCTTATTCCATATACAGCCTCGGTTTATAACGGACTGTCAAGGCTGTTCGGTATGGCCTTTGATATACCCTATGAAATTTGCATAATAGCGATGGCGGTACTGACAGGAGTTTATGTGGTGCTTGGAGGCTATATGGCAACAGCCATTAACGATTTTGTGCAGGGAATTATCATGCTGGTGGGAATTGTGGCTGTTGTAACTGCAGTTCTGAATGAAAATGGCGGGTTTATGAGTGCGGTCGGCAAGCTTGCGCAGTTTAGCAGTGACGCTGCCCCGACTCTGGGACAAGCGGGTGCCTTCACATCGTTTTTTGGACCGGATCCCGTGAACCTGTTGGGAGTCATAGTTCTGACATCTCTTGGAACCTGGGGCTTGCCGCAGATGATACATAAATTTTATGCAATCAAGGATGAGAGGTCCATCAAAGCAGGAACTGTTATTTCCACAGTGTTTGCTCTTGTAATAGCAGGTGGCTGCTATTTTATGGGCGGCTTTGCCCGACTGTATGGCCATATGGTTATGATAAAGGAGGATGGCAGCATAGTTTATGACACAATTGTTCCCAATATGCTTTCGTCCTTGTCCGATGCATTGATTGGTATTGTGGTGGTGCTGGTTTTATCAGCATCAATGTCAACCCTGGCATCCTTGGTTATGACATCCAGCTCAACTCTGACACTGGATTTGATAAAGGGCAATATTGTTAAGGAAATAGGTGAAAAGAAGCAGTTGCTTATTATAAGAATCCTTATAGTATTCTTTATAATATTGTCGGTGGTGATAGCCTTTAATCCGCCAACCTTTATCGCCCAGCTGATGGGAATATCCTGGGGGGCTTTGGCCGGCTCCTTCCTGGCTCCCTTCATCTACGGCCTCTACTGGAAGAGAACCAGCAAGGCTGCCGTATGGGCCAGCTTTGCAATAGGAGTGGGGATTACCTTATCAAATATGTTCCTTAAATACATAGCATCCCCCATAAATGCAGGAGCCCTGGCCATGATAGCAGGCCTTATCGTTGTTCCTGTCGTGAGTCTCATTAGTCCGGGGATGAAAAAGGAAATGGTTAAGGACATATTCAAATGCTATGATGAGCATTCCGCCAAATAAAATAAATATGCCTGTGCTTTTAATATAAAAATTAATATCATTAGTTTTTATGTTGGATGAAGCTGAAGCAAAAGGTGGCTTTTACCATCCTTTTGACTCAGCTTCTATTCGCTGTTTTTAGCAGGTAATTTTATTGCAGCTGAAAACAGCCGGTTTATGATATATTTTTATCAATAGGATAATCTTTGCACAAGCTCATTAATTGCCTGAAAGAGCCGGTTTTGCCGGTCGGGTTTAAAAATATCAGTTTAGGAATGGAGGATTATTATGATTTGGGCAAAGGAAGAAACACTTTCCAGAAAGGAAATTGAAAAGCTGCAGCTGGACAGATTGAAGAAAACCGTAAAGCTGAATTATGACAAGGTTCCGGCTTACAGGGCTAAAATGGACGAGGCAGGGCTGAAGCCGGAGGATATCAAAAGCCTTGATGATTTGAAGCTTCTGCCATTTACAAGCAAACAGGATTTGAGAGATAATTATCCCTTCGGCCTTTTCACCGTACCCAAAAAAGAGCTGGTTCGCATACATGCATCAAGTGGTACAACAGGAAAGCCGACAGTGGTTGGTTATACAAGAAATGATATGAAGATCTGGACCGAGTGTGTATCCAGAATAGCAGTCATGGGTGGGGCATCAGATGAGGATGTCGCCCAGATCTGCTTCGGATATGGTATGTTTACCGGTGCCCTTGGTCTGCATTTCGGTCTTGAGAATATTGGGGCAACAGTTATTCCTTCATCATCCGGCAATACCCAGAAGCAGATTATGTATATGCAGGATTTTGGTACAACCCTGCTGGTGGCTACACCTTCATATGCCTTGCATATCGGCGAAGTGGCAAGACAGATGGGATTAGACCCCGGCAAGGATCTGAAGGTTAGAATAGGTCTCTTTGGCGGGGAAGGCATGACCGAACCGATGAGACAGGAGATGTTCCGGATATGGGGAGAAAATATGATGGTTACCCAGAATTATGGAATGAGTGAGCTTATTGGGCCTGGAGTATCGGGTGAGTGCCACCAGCTTTGCGGTATGCACATCAATGAAGACCATTTCATACCAGAGATTATAGATCCGGATACAGGAGAGGTTCTGCCGCCCGGCGAAAAGGGTGAGCTGGTCATAACCTGCATCACCAAGGAAGCTCTTCCGCTAATTCGTTACCGCACCAGGGATATATCCCGTTTGATGTATGAGCCCTGCAAATGCGGAAGGACGACTGTAAGAATGGAAAATCTGTCAGGACGCTCCGATGATATGCTGATTATTAGAGGAGTTAATGTATTCCCTTCACAGATAGAGGAGGTATTGCTCAAGATTCCGGAGATAGGAGCGCATTATGAAATAGTGGTAGATCGCAAGAACCATCTTGACACTATGGAAATCAAGGTAGAGCTTGCTGATGAGTCTCTTCTGGATTCATATGCCAAGCTTGGGGAGCTGGAAAGCAAAATAAGAGCAAATCTGAGGGTTGTATTGGGTCTTGATGCCATGGTAAAATTAGTAGCACCAAGAAGTCTTCAGAGATTTGAAGGCAAAGCAAAGAGAGTTACCGATTTACGCAAGCAATAAGTTTACGCAAGAGTGAGTTTACGCGAGTAAGAAAGGAGATTTCCGCAGTGTCAGAGAAAGTTATTATGCTGGGTAATGAAGCATTTGCCCGTGGAGCCTATGAGGCCGGCTGCAAGGTGAGTGCTGCATACCCGGGAACACCAAGCACAGAGATAAGCGAGTACATAGCTAAATATGATGAAATCTATGCCGAATGGTCGCCAAATGAAAAGGTGGCGATGGAGGTGGCAATAGGAGCTTCACTTAGCGGAGTAAGAGCCCTTGCATCAATGAAGCATGTAGGTCTTAACGTGGCGGCAGATCCCTTGTTTACAGCCTCCTACATAGGTGTAAACGGCGGACTTGTGGCAATCGTAGCCGATGATCCGGGATTGTACAGCTCCCAGAATGAGCAGGATACCAGAGCCATTGCCAGGGCTGCCAAGGTCCCGGTGCTGGAGCCTTCCGACAGTAATGAAGCAAAGGAATTCGTGAAATTTGCATTTGAGCTGAGTGAAAAGTACGATACTCCGGTGATCGTAAGATCCACAACCAGGCTGTCCCATTCACAGGGACTTGTAAGCCTGTCAGAAAGGGTAGAACCGGAGGATAAGCCTTATTCAAGGGATATTGCAAAGAATGTTATGATGCCCGGCAATGCAAAGGGCAGACATATAGTGGTGGAAGCAAGGGAAAAGGCTTTAACTGAGGATGCCTGCAGCTTTGAGATCAACAGGATTGAGTATGGGGACAGCAAAATAGGCTTTATAACATCAGGAATTCCCTACCAGTATGTTAAAGAGGCATTTCCCCAGGCCTCAGTATTAAAGCTGGGAATAGTAAATCCCCTTCCCCGCAGGTTGATTGAGGAATTTGCGGCAAATGTTGAGACCCTTTATGTGATAGAAGAACTGGACCCTATTATTGAGGAACAGGTAAAGAGCTGGGGAATAAAGGCCACAGGCAAGGAGATTTTGACCGTTCAGGGCGAGTATTCGGTTAATATGCTTAAGAAGGCTATTGCAGGCGAAAAGTCTGAAATAGCCCCTGCTGCCCAGGTGCCGAACCGGCCGCCTATTTTGTGTCCGGGATGTCCCCACAGAAGTGTTTATTCGGTGCTTAACAGGCTGAAAATTCATGCAGCAGGCGATATAGGCTGTTATACCCTGGGAGCCGTAGTTCCCTTGAATGTGGTTGATACCACTATATGTATGGGAGCAAGTATTTCATCCCTGCATGGCATGGAGAAGGCCAAGGGTAAGGACTACATCAAGAATTGGGTTGCCGTGATAGGTGATTCCACATTCCTGCATACAGGCATTAATTCCCTGATAGATATGGTATACAACAAGGGTACAGGAACGGTTATGATACTTGACAATTCAACCACAGGCATGACAGGACATCAGGATCATGCTGCAACAGGCAAAACCCTCAAGGGAGAAGCAACCTATGCTGTCGACCTTGCAACATTATGCAAGGCTGTGGGAGTTAATCACGTATATGAGATAAATGCATTTGATACACAAAAGCTGGAGAAGGCGGTCAAGGAAGCTACCGCTATGGACGAGGTGGCTGTAATTATAACCAAATCACCTTGTGTTCTTCTTGATAAAGCAGCTGTCAGAAAGCAGTACCGCATAGAACAGGAGCTATGCAGAAGATGCGGCATGTGCATGAAGCCCGGTTGCCCTGCCATCACAAAGAAGGATGATGGGAAAATTCTGATAAATGACACCATGTGCAACGGTTGCGGCCTCTGCGAGCAGGCCTGCAAATTCGGTGCCATCAAACCGGTTCAGTAATAAGGAGGATTACCATGGAGACAAAGAATATAATGATTGTTGGAGTTGGTGGACAGGGAACCTTGCTGACCAGCAGGATACTGGGAGCGCTTGCAATAGAGGCCGGATATGATGTTAAGCTTTCAGAGGTACATGGTATGGCCCAGAGAGGTGGAAGTGTTGTAACCTTTGTAAGATATGGTGATAAGGTATATGAACCGATTGTTGAGGAAGGACAGGCGGATGTGCTGATTGCCTTTGAGCGTCTCGAGGCGCTTAGGTACGCCCATTTCCTCAAGAAGGACGGGGCTATTGTGGTTAATGATCAAAGGATTGATCCTATGCCTGTAGTAATTGGTGCGGCAAAATATCCTGATAATATTTTGGAGGATTTACAGCAGAAATATCGCATCTTTAAGGTGGATGCTATTTCCGAAGCCAGGAAGCTGGGCAATATAAAGGTCTTTAATGTTATAGTACTGGGAATTGCAGCCCAGCACATGAACTTCAGCAGGGAGCTGTGGCTGAAGGTTATAGAAAGAGTGGTTCCTCCAAAAACGGTGGAAATCAATAAAAAGGCATTTGAGATCGGTTATAGCCTGCATTAATCCAAAAATTATAAGCAGATGGAGCATGGACGCGCAGTGCTTGGCAGCCTGAAAGCCAGGTACGGGCTTCATCAGCACTTATAATAGCGGGATAGCAGCATAATACGGATAGTCTACAAAAAGGGGGTCTAGAAATGATTAAGCAGCTTTCTGTCTTTGTACAGAATGAAATTGGCAGTCTGGCCGGTGTCACTTCTGTTCTGAAGAAAAATATGATTAACCTGAGAGCGATTGCATCCTTTGACACACCTGAATTTGCCATTCTCAGAATAGTTGTGGATCAGCCTGAAAAAGCCAAGGAATTATTAGCGGAAAACGGCTTTGCAGTCAAGATGTCGGAAGCGGTGGCCGTTGAGCTGGAGGATAAGCCCGGTGAGCTGGATGGTATGCTTCATGCTATCGCAGACGCAGGGATAGGCATTAATTATATCTACTCCATAGTATTAAGAAATGGCAAGGCGCCGTTGATAATCCTGAATACGGATGATCTGACAAAAACCAGTACGGTATTGAAGGAAAAAGGATATATTGTTGCAGAACAGGAGGATTTGATAACATGATTTGGAACGAAACAAAGGAATGTATGAGTCGTGGTGAGATTCGCATGCTGCAGAGCGCCAGGCTGCGCAAAATGGTGGATCGTGTCTATCACAATGTTGAATTCTACCGTAAAAAGATGCAGCAGCTGGGTCTGGAGCCGGGTGACATCAAGGATATAGACGACTTAAAGAAGCTTCCCTTTACCACTAAGGATGATTTGCGTGACACTTATCCCTTCGGTCTGTTTGCAGTTCCTATGTCAGAAGTGGTAAGAATACACGCCTCCAGCGGAACAACAGGAAAAGCTACTGTAGTTGGTTATACCAGAAAGGATATTGACCTCTGGCAGGAATGTGTGGCAAGAGTTTTGGCTATGGCCGGAATCGGCAAAAATGACAAGATTCAGGTGGCATATGGCTATGGCTTGTTCACAGGCGGCTTGGGGCTCCACTACGGTGCGGAAAATCTGGGGGCCACAGTAGTACCTATGTCCACCGGCAATACCCAGAAGCTGATAACAATGATGGTGGATTTTGGTGTAACAGCTATAACATGTACTCCTTCATATTTGCTGCATATTGCTGAGGTATTGGAGGAGACCGGCAAGATAAAGGATATTCAGCTTAAGGCTGCCATATGCGGAGCAGAGCCCTGGACAGAAAACATGAGAAAGGAAATAGAAGCAAAGCTCAGGCTCAAGGCCTATGATATTTATGGCCTTAGTGAAATCCTTGGTCCCGGTGTTGCGGCGGACTGTGACTATCATTGCGGACTTCATGTATATGAGGATCATTTCGTACCTGAGATTATTAATCCTAATACTCTGGAGACTTGCGAGGAAGGCGAAACAGGAGAGCTGGTGCTTACAACAATCACCAAGGAAGCAATACCTTTGATTCGTTACAGAACCAAAGACCTTACCAGCATTACATATGAAAAATGCCAGTGCGGCAGAACCCATGCCAGAATTTCGAGATTTAAGGGACGTTCCGATGACATGCTTATCATCCGCGGAGTAAATGTATTCCCTTCACAGGTAGAGGCAGCTTTGCTGGAGGTAACAGAAACCAGTCCTCACTATCTGCTGATAGTGGATCGAGTAAACAATCTGGATACCCTGGAGGTACAGGTTGAGGTTGAAGAGCGTTTCTTCTCCGATGAAATAAAAGAGCTGGAGAAGCTGACCCATAAGATTAGAAATGTTCTGCAGTCAGCCCTTGGCCTGTCGGTAAAGGTTACCCTTGTTGAGCCGAAGACCATTCAAAGATCAGAAGGAAAGGCTAAAAGAGTTATAGACAAGAGAGTTCTTATATAGTCAGGCTGTTAATATTATGGTAGCAAATACAGTAATGATAAGGAGGGGAAGCCATGTTAATTAAGCAATTATCGGTCTTTATAGAGAACAGAAAAGGACGACTGGAAGAGGTTACTCAGGCATTGAAAGAGGTTGATATAAATATTGCATCCTTCAGCCTGGCAGATACATCTGAATATGGACTGCTGCGTATGATTGTATCGAATCCGGATGAAGGTAAAAGGGTTTTGAAGGAGAAGGGCTTTTCAGCTATGCTTACTGATGTTATCGCAGTAAAGATAGAGCAGAAGCCGGGAAAGCTGCATGATGCACTTAAGCTTTTGTCGGATGCAGATTTAAGCGTAGAGTATATGTATACCCTGGCAACAGCCGGCAGGGATACCTCTATCATTATGAAGGTATCTGATCTTACCGCCGCCATCAAGGTACTGCAGGATAATAACTATGAGCTTTGCAGCGCCAGGGAAGCATACGAGCTGAACAATAACCTGAATTGTTAATTATTTTTAAAAATTTGTATCAGCAATTTATAAATCCTCCAGGAAATCTTGTCGACAAATAATGTTTGACATCTTGCCAAAAGAGTGTTATCATTAGTTCATTGTCGAAGATATCGGCATGATAATTATTTTTTTGGAGGATTTATAATATGAACAGAGGTACAGTTAAGTGGTTCAACAATCAGAAAGGATATGGTTTTATTTCTGACGAGAAGGGTAATGACGTATTCGTTCATTACAGCGGACTTAAAATGGATGGCTTCAAATCACTTGAGGAAGGCCAGGAAGTAGAGTTCGAGATCGTTCAGGGAGCAAAAGGACCTCAGGCAACTAACGTAACAATAATATAATCATTGTTGAATTGCAGTGTACCTTTTTCTATAAATTTAGTTTTTAAGTAAGTTAGAAATAAGTTTATAAAGAAATAGTTATATTGTTAGGAGACAATGGATTATATTAACAGGCTTTGCAGCATAGCTGGCTATACTGCAAAGCCTTTGTTATTATCTGGCCATGTTATTATATAGCTATGGAATTAATTTCCGGTCATTGCTGTAAAACTGCCTGTATATTTTGTTCATGACAAAATATAAGGGATAATACAACATCAGGGCAAGGAAAAAATTGCTAATTCCATGCAAAAGATCAAAGGGAATTCCCTGTATCCAATAGGCTATGGCTGCTTTAAGGCCGCTGATGGCCAGTATCGGAAATGCGGTTAAAGCGCCAAAGGCCAGACCGAATACACAGGACGCTATCGCCCAGAAAAAAATGGAGCGAATTTTTCTAAACAGCATGGTAAAGACACACAATAAAGGCCAGATGTAAATCCATGAAAACCACCAGAGCCCAAAGCCGTATATTAAACCTTCCACGAGTATAAAGGCAAACACTACAAATAGTGCCTTCCATCTGAAAACCAGGGTGAAAACTATTAAAAGCAGGGTAATAAGCTCAATATTGGGTAGAAAGCTCAAAGCTACCTGTACGGTAACCAGGATGGCGGTCATCATGCCAATTATAACTATGTCCTTTACCGACAGACGGCTTGTATGACCGCCACTTCGCTTTTGAATATCAGCCCTTTGCATATGAGCTTCCTTAGTATGTCGTAAGCGTAAATTCAAATTCATCACCGTCATATACAGGGGTTTGATCTACACCTGTGTTTACATACTCGCCCTTTTTTGTCAGCATCCAATACTGATTCTTCGAACTGTCGGCAGCTATTCCCTTGACTTCTGTTACAAAAAAGCCATACTGGCTATTTTCGCCCTTGATAAAATTGGTTTCCCTGAGAGCATCACCAAGATACTCCGCATCTGTATAAACCTCATATTCAAATTTTTTATCCTCGTCAGGAACAATAACTCTTATTATTACATTTTTTGAGCCCTTTATGGAAGGCTGCTTATGCATTGTGTAGGTAATCATCATAACCGCCATAATGAGGGCTACTACAAAGGTGGCAATAATAGCTCCTTTCATATCATTCTTATTTTTCATTCTTCATCCTCCTAAGTTAATATAATGTTTGCCTGATGGAAATTTCCTGCTTTTTCCATCATAATTCGATTGTATTTTTTATACCAGGTAAATCTCTGAGGAGTTTTCCATAGTATAAAAAAGCCCCTTTTCCAACAAAAGCCGAAAAAAGGGACAACAAAATCAAACTGTACTGAAACAGCCTCATTGTATGTACCCTTCTCCAAGTCCTCGTGGAAGTTTGGTACACGTTATAAGCAGGTCTTCTGACTTATGGATCATCATTTGCTTCAGCCTTCCCGGATGTCTCCAGTGACTTAAACAAGTATTCAACCCGTTGAAGCAAACTCCCCAATTACAGCGGCGAGACCGTACAGGACTTACACCTGTTTCCCTATTATGCATTGCAATCCTGCCATGTCCGGGCTGCTTGCTGTCTTAATATGCTGCAGCTTAAGAAGCTTTGGAAGAATTAACAGAACCGGATATAGACTGGATGCTCCGCCACTTATAACGCCGATATTAAGTTGCATAAAAAGAATATCATTATGCATAGGCATATGTCAACCTGCCTTTTGCATAAAACAATTGCTATTTTATACTAATGTGCTATAATAATTTAGAAAAGATGGACTTTACATTTATATTTAAGTAAGGAGCATAGGAATATGGAAATAGCAAAAAAACCATTTGGTATAACATCTAAAGGGGAAGAAGCCACATTATATACCATTACAAATGATAACGGCATGACCGTTTCCTTTACCGATTACGGCGCCAATATCGTAAGCATATTGGTTCCGGATGCAAGCGGAAAGGTGGTTGATGTATGCTTAGGATATGACGACATAGCCGGATATGAGAAGAATGGCCCGGGCTTTGGCTCATTTATCGGAAGGCATGCCAACCGTATTGGTGGTGCAAGATTCGAGCTGAACGGCAAGGTATATGAATTGGACAAGAACGACGGTGAAAATAATCTGCATGGAGGCTTTACAGGCTATAACAAATTCATGTACACAGCCGAGATTTATGAAGCAGATGATACTATCAGTATCGAATTTTCAAGGCTTAGCCCCCATATGGAGCAGGGCTTCCCTGGCAATCTGGATGTATCTGTTACCTACAGCGTAACCCAGGCCAACGAGCTGGTTATAGAATACTCGGCAGTATCGGATCGCGATACAATAGTTAATCTTACAAACCATTGCTATTTTAATCTTGCAGGTCATAATGCAGGTTCAATACTTGATCATAAGGTATGGATTAAGGCAAACCAGTTTACACCCACAACAGCTGATTTGATTCCTACAGGCGAGCTGAGGGATGTAAGCGGCACACCTATGGACTTCAGAGTGGCTAAAAAGGTCGGACAGGATATAGATGCAAATTATGAGCCATTGATTATAGGAAAAGGCTATGACCATAATTATGTACTTGATATAAAGGGCACCGAAGTGGAGAAGGTTGGCGAGCTGATTGAAGAAAAGAGCGGCAGAAGGATGGAGATCTTCACCGACCTTCCGGGAATGCAGCTTTATACCGGCAATTTCCTTAACGGTGAAAAGGGCAAGGATGGTGCGGTTTACAATAAGAGAGCGGGTATCTGCTTTGAAACCCAGTTCTTCCCCAACTCCTGCAATATAAAGAGCTTTCCTTCCTGTGTGTTAAAGGCAGGCAAGCAGTTTGAGTCCGTGACTATCTATAAGTTTTCAACGATATAGTGATATTGTGACTGTAGGCATGTTGTGACAGATGGGACGCTACTGGCCCACTGTTGAATGTGATGGTAAAAGGGACGGAGGTATTGACACTCTTGTGTGTCAGCACCCCCGTCCCTTTGTCACAGTCGTCCGGTTTCTTACATGTCCCTATTTCATTTTGTTCCGTATATTCTGTCACCTGCGTCACCAAGACCGGGCAGGATATATCCGTTCTCATTCAATCTTTCGTCCAGATTGCCTATATAAACATCCACATCCGGATGCTCGCTTGTCAGACGGGCTACACCCTCAGGTGCAGCAATGAGACAAAGAAAAGTTATCTTTTTGATTCCTCTTTTTTTCAGGAGGTTTATTGCTGCCACAGCTGAGCCTCCGGTAGCCAGCATCGGGTCAACGACATACATTTCACGCTCCGCAGCATCGGAAGGAAGCTTGCAGAAGTATTCTACCGGTTCCAATGTTTCCTCATTTCTATATAATCCTATATGTCCTACCTTAGCATTGGGGATAAGGGTCAGAATACCGTCAGCCATATGAAGACCTGCTCTGAGAATAGGAACTATGCATAGCTTCTTGCCTTCAATCTCTTTTGCCACGGTACGCATTAGAGGTGTTTCAATTTCTATTTCTGTAAGAGGAAGTTTTCTGGTTGCCTCATAGCAAATCAACATGGCTACCTCGGATACAAGATCACGAAATTCCTTTGTTGATGTTGTTTTGCGCCGCATAATACCTATTTTGTGCTGAATTAACGGATGATCCATTATATAAACATTTGACATTTTTCTACCTCCTGAAATTTATAACATATATCAGCGAATATTATAACAAATCTTTATATCATATAAAAGAAAAAATTATAATTTTTTAGAATTAAATATTGGATTTTCGCTATTTAGAACAGCATCCACTAACTCACCTTAAAAGTAAAAAAATGGGTAGAGCAATGTAAATATTTACTGCTGCCTCTATGAATTAATTATCCGAATATTTGATACAATTGATAATATAATATGTCCCAAAAGAGGAATGAACATCATCGGATGAACACCATATATTATAGTAAGAATATTATTACTCCCGATTAGCTGTTTTATTTTCAAAACAAAAGACAGGCGATAACACCTGTCTTTTGCAGAAATCATTGCAGCCAATGATTCCTATATAAAATTAAAGAGGAGAAGCCCGGTAGAGGGGGGAGGGTAGCTGCCGGGCTCATTTTATGAAAAAATTACTTGCAAGCTAAAGGAAAGTTATTCAAATTGTAAATCCAAGGTGATTTTAGTATCATTAACCACCTTATGTAATGGATTATAGAAGTAATTTGTGTTTATTATATGGATATATTGTGAACATTTTGTTAATTTTGAGTTATTAAATAAATGTTAGTACAATTTCCTTAATTAGACAGGAGTTTTTGTAATTTTATCCAGTATAGCTTAATAAGCCAGCTGTAACATCAATTGCAGAGTTTTATTTTATGTCCTTTGCGAATAATAGTAATATGAAAGTCGTTAATATTAATATAAATATTCTGGACAAAAAAATCGAATTATGTTATAAAAATCAAAAAGATATATTCGACACCGTGATTGCGAGGTGAAATTATGTCGAATGTCTTCAAAAAGCTTATCAGCAAGGAGCTCGGTGAAGTAAATTATCGCCGATATTTTGCCTTTGTTAAGAGAAGTATAGAAACAAGAAACGGAGATAGTCAGGTAATATTTAATGACATATATGAAAAGCTTAAGTACAGGGATTATAAATCCATTAAAAAAATGCATAACCGGCTAAATGATACAATGCTGCTGGCCTTCCGTATAAACAGAAACTTTTTTCTGTCATTTCTGGTATATCTGGCCGCATCAATATTTTTAATTGTAAAGGATTTGAGGCCTGATCTGACGGTCATTGCCCTGATCCTGATAAATATTTGCTTTATCTATAAGACATATGAGTTTATATCCAACAAATTCTGCTATATTGATGCCCAGATTGTTCTGGTATATAAGGCTGTACTGGACAGAATTATACGAAATGAGCAAAGTGGTATCCAGTCAGGCTCCAAATAGGCATGAATACTTAAAAAACTTGAAAACCGGCAATTAAGATAAAATGAAGCCCTGGCTAAGCCGAAGGCTTCATTTTTTGCACAGTATACAGGCAGAGCCTTTTCTTGATAACAAATCTGCCAATTGATGTCTTGCCTGCCCTTTTAAATATCCGGCAATTGTAGCCGTTTTCTGCCCGGCAATTATACCGGTTTTTTCTGTCAGGCAATCCATTATGATAATGCTTTGATAAATTGGTATTGAAGATGAAGCTTTATTTTTGCTATTCTTTGCAGGATTTAATTCCTGATTTTTAGCAAATTTAATACAGGACTTTTATAGGAAAACTAATGTACTTAATCTGATATAAATAGTATAATATAGAAAGCTATGGGGTTACAGGATTAACCTTGGCGCATATACATAAATTTCATACCGGAGATTACATTGTAAATTTATATTGCTATTATTATAAAAATATGGAGGGTATTATGCTAAACATAACAAAGTACTGGGAGGATCCGGCCAAGCTGCATGTGAATTGCGAAAAGCCGCATGCATATTTTATACCATATGATACATTTGAGAAGGCAGACAAGGGCATCAGGGGCACAAGCAGCTTTTATACCAGTCTGTGCGGTGTCTGGAGCTTTAAATATTATGCTTCCGTAAATGATGTAAATGAGGAATTTTACAGGGCAGATTATGATACCTCAGATTGGGACAGGCTTGTTGTTCCGTCCAACTGGCAGATGCAGGGCTATGATAAGCCTAACTATACGAATCTGGCATATCCATTCACCTTTGATCCGCCCTTTGTTCCAAATGATAATCCGGCAGGCCTTTATATAAGGGATTTCTATTGTGAGAAGAAGCCGGGCAAGAGCTTAAGGCTGTTTTTTGAGGGTGTGGACTCCTGCTTTTATGTATGGATTAACGGCAAAGAGGTGGGTTACAGCCAGGTCAGCCATATGACATCGGAATTTGATATCACTCCCTATGTAGTAAACGGTGCAAACAGAATAGCCGTAATGGTGCTTAAATGGTGTGACGGCAGCTATCTGGAGGATCAGGATAAATGGAGGCTGTCCGGAATATTCCGTGAGGTTTACATATTGGAAAGAAACGAAAATGGAATACAGGACATTTTCGTAAAGACCCAGTTAAATGATGCCCTGGATGAGGCTGTATTGAGCTGTGAGATGGAGCTTATGCAGCCGGCTGATGAGCTGATAAGGGCTGAGCTCAGGGATGCCTGTGGCAGGGTATTGCAGGAGCAGACAGTTGCAGCCGGGACAGGCGCAGCTATCTGCTTCAAGGTCAGCAAGCCTGAGCTTTGGTCCGCTGAAATACCGGCCTTGTATAAATTACTCATTTATCATGATGAGGAGATAATCCCGATCAGGGTGGGCTTCAGAAGGATTGAAATAAAGAATTCAGTTATTTTGATTAATGGCAAGGCTGTAAAATTTAAGGGTGTTAACAGGCATGATTCCCACCCTGAGCTGGGCCAGGCGATTCCTCTTGAGCATATGAAGCAGGATCTGATGCTGATGAAGCGTCATAATATCAATGCTATCAGGACATCGCATTATCCCAATGATCCCAGATTTTTGGAGCTTTGCGATGAATACGGCTTTTATGTGATAGATGAAGCGGATCTGGAGGCCCATGGCTGCTATTTTATCGGAAATATCAATTATATAGCTGAAAGCCCGATGTTCGAGGCAGCCTTTGTGGACAGGATGCAGCGAATGGTGGAACGGGACAAGAATTCGCCCAGTGTCATTATCTGGTCTCTGGGAAATGAAGCCGGCAGAGGCATTAACCATGTTAAAATGGCAGAGTGGGCAAAAAGCAGGGACAGCAGCAGACTCCTCCATTATGAAGGAGCCACCAACTGGGGTGTGGATCCCCGTGAATCCATGTATCTGGATATAAGCAGCAAGATGTATGCATCGGTTGACTACTTTGAAAAGGGGCTTTTGAAGGATAAGTATGACAAGAGGCCCTTTATCCTCTGCGAGTACTCTCATGCCATGGGCAACGGCCCCGGCGATTTGAAGGATTACTGGGATGTGATTTATAAATATCCAAGATTTGCGGGAGCCTTTGTATGGGAGTGGACCGATCACAGTGTACTGACCAAAACCGAAGACGGAACAGACTATTATGCCTATGGTGGTGATTTTGGCGATCAGCCAAATGACGGCAACTTCTGTGTTGACGGTCTGGTATATCCGGATCGTAGGCCCCATACCGGCCTGCTGGAGCTTAAAAATGTAATAAAGCCCTTTAAAACAGAGGCAGTAGATTTGATTGAGGGTAAAATTAAGGTTACAAATCTGTATTATTTCAAGGACAGCTCGGATGTCAGTCTGTACTGGACGCTTGAAAGGGATGGGGCAGTTGTGGACTGTGGTGAAATCTATGAGCTAAAGCTGCAGCCGCAGAAGTCAAGAATATATAAGCTTGATTATCGTCTGCCGGAATATGCTGACGGCAAGTATTATTTGACAGTTATGTATAAGCAGAAGACTGATACGCCGTGGGCAGAGAGAGGCTATGAGATAGGCTTTGACCAGTTTATTTTGCCTGTCATTCCTCCTTTGTATATGGTAGCGGTAAGCAAGCTGCCAAAGATTAAGCTTATGCATAGCAATTCGGAATATATAATAAAAGGCACTGATTTCGAATATGCCTTTAATAAAACAACAGGCGCCTTGACAAAGCTGGAATACAGAGGCATGCAGATGCTGGCTGCTGCACCGGTAATAAACACCTGGAGAGCACCGACAGATAATGACGGCGGCATCAAATTCAAATGGATGGATGCAGGCTATCATATGTTTATAAGTCATGTTTACTCAGTAAAGATTATAAAGGAAACTGATACCGAAATAGTGCTGCAAACAGAAGGATCTCTCGGCAAATTTTCCACCTGGCCTGCTATTAGGCTGCTAAATAACTGGACTGTATACGGAAACGGTGAGATTAAGGTGGAGGTAAATGTACAGTTAAGACAGGATGAAAAGAAGGAGCTGCCGTTTTTGCCCAGGTTTGGTATGCAATTTACCATGCCAAAGGGCAATGAGATCGTAGAATACTTCGGTTATGGACCCCATGAAAGCTATATTGACAAGCATCGCAGTACCAGAAAGAGCAGGTATTTGACAACTGTGGATGCAATGTTTGAGAATTACCTTATGCCGCAGGAAAACGGCAGCCACTATAATACAGACTGGGCGGTTATATCCAACAAACAGGGTATGGGGCTGTTATTTGCAGGCTGTGAAAGCTTTTCCTTTAATGCAGCCCATTACACTCCTATGGATTTGACAAAGGCCAGACATCCCCATGAGCTTAAGAAGAGGGAGGAGACCATTGTTAATATTGATTATGGCATGAGCGGTGTCGGATCCAACAGCTGCGGACCCGAGCTGCTGGAGAAGTACCGGCTGTCCGAGAAAAGCTTTACCTTCCGCTTCAGAATGAAGCCTGTATTCAAGGAGGAGCTGGATATATTCGAATACTGCAGGACGATTGTGAATTAGGGAGAAAAGCTGAATAATAGCCGAGCTGTGACTATATATTATATAAAGACAACGTATTGTCATGGTGAAGCTATGGAGCCTGAAAGGAATAATTATGACACCGACAGCCTTGCAGCCTTTATGAAGCTGGGGATTGTAATATTAAGTATAATTGCCATTGTCGGATATGGTATAAGAATAATTCCTAAAGCAGTTACTGTATCTAATTATGGAGCCAGAAAAGAACGGCCTATATACAGCGTTGATACCCAGGAGAAAAAGGTCGCTCTCAGCTTTGAATGCGCATGGGGGAATGATTATACCAAAAAGCTGCTGAAGCTGCTGGATATACATAATGTAAAGGCGACCTTTTTCATGACCGGCGACTGGGTGGATGAATTCCCTGAATATGTGAAGGAAATTGCTGAGGCAGGCCATGATATCGGCAACCACAGTGAGAATCACATGTATATGACCCAGCTGAGTCCGGAGGAATGTGCGGATGAGATTGTGAAGGTGCATGAAAAGGTAAAAAAATTAACCGGCATCGAGATGAATCTTTTTCGTCCGCCATATGGGGATTATGACAACATGCTAATCAGGACGGCAAAGGATCATGGTTATTATTCAATCCAGTGGAATATTGACAGCCTGGACTGGAAGGACTATAGTGCCGAGAGAATTGTAAAACAGGTTGTTAATAATAAAAACCTTGATAACGGCTCTATTATCCGAATGCACAACGGAGCAAGGTATACACTGGACGCTCTTAGCCTGATTATCGAAGAGCTGCGGGATATGGGCTATGAGCTTGTGCCTGTATCAGAGCTGATCCATACCGGAAATTATTATGTTGACCAGAGCGGAAGGCAGTATGCAAAATAGAGGAAATATAAAATAGTATATGAAAAATATATGAATAACAAAGGAACGGGGGTGCCAGCACAGATCAGTGTGAAACACTCCCGTCCTCTTTTCACAATACAGTAGTATCCTTATTTTATATATTGTATAATAAGAATAATCATAAATTAATTGGAGGATAGGCTTATGGTTAAGATTACTTTTATGGGGGCAGGCAGTACGGTATTTGCTAAAAATGTTATTGGTGACTGCATGTGCACTCCCTGCTTAAGGGATGCCGAGATAGCATTATATGACATCGATCCTGTCAGGCTTTCCGAATCAGAAACGATACTTAAAGCATTAAATAACAATATCAATTCCAACAGGGCGGTTATTAAGACATATCTTGGAGTTGAAAACAGAAAGGAAGCACTCAGAGGAGCGAATTTTGTAATTAATGCCATACAGGTAGGCTTTTATGACCCATGTACGATTATAGATTTTGAGGTGCCGAAAAAGTATGGGCTCAGGCAAACCATAGGTGATACCCTTGGTATTGGCGGAATAATGAGAGGACTCAGGACAATTCCGGTATTAAGGGATTTTGCCCGTGATATGGAGGAAGTATGTCCTGATGCCTTATTTTTAAATTATACAAATCCCATGTCCATACTTACCGGTTATATGCAGCGCTATACAAATATTAAAACTGTCGGTCTGTGTCATAGCGTACAGGTCTGTTCGGAGCATTTGCTAAAAAGCCTGGGAATGGAGGACAAGCTTGAGGGCAGAAGTGATCTGATAGCAGGGATCAATCATATGGCGTGGCTGCTGAAGATAAATGATAAGGACGGAAATGATCTATACCCTGAGATAAGAATCCGTGCAGAAAAAAAGAATAATACAGAAAGGCATTATGACATGGTCAGATTTGAATACATAAAACGCCTTGGCTATTACTGTACCGAATCAAGTGAGCATAATGCTGAATATAATCCCTTCTTCATCAAGTCAAAATATCCTGAACTTATTGAAAAATATAATATCCCTCTGGACGAATATCCGAGAAGATGCATATACCAGATTAAGGGATGGGAGGAGATGAAGAAAAAAATCCTTAATGATGGTAATATAAGCCATTCCAGAACCCTTGAATATGCTTCAAATATAATGGAAGCTGTTGTCACTAACAAGGTGTACAAGTTTGGCGGTAATGTCTTGAATACCGGACTTATTGACAATCTTCCGGCAGATGCCTGTGTTGAGGTGCCTTGCCTTGTGGATGCCCAGGGAATACATCCTTGCCATGTAGGAAGGCTTCCGGTGCAGCTGGCAGCCATGAATATGACTAATATAAATGTACATCTGGTGACAATTGAAGCAGCGGTAACAAGAAAGAGGGAGCATATATATCAGGCGGCCATGCTGGATCCCCATACGGCAGCAGAGCTTTCCATAGATGATATAGTAAAAATGTGTGATGATTTAATCGAGGCTCATGGAGATTATATGAAGGATTACATGTAATGAGTCTTGTGCCAGGGATACATGATAACAAAGGTTCGCACATAAACCAGAGGGTGCATAGAGGCGCGTAGTTTGACACAAGGGACGTGGGTAGTGTAACACATCAAGGTGACACTACCCATTTCTCTTATGCCCTCTTGTCACCTATGTTTACGAAGATAAATTTATATCTTATAAATGTTTACAAACATAAAGATAATGGGTATAATATGATTATGGGGTGATTATTTTGGGAATTAAATATGATGGCCTGTTTCAATTGCTTAGAGAAAGAAAAATATCAAAAACGGAACTGCGAAGAAGACTTGGACTCTCATCAGCAACAATAGCCAAGCTGGCGAAAAATGAACCGGTATCATTAAAGGTAATAGAGGATATATGCAAGGAATTAGCCTGCCAGCCGGGTGATATATTGCATTATGAGCCTGATAATTCCCATAATAATAAGCTTTTGGCATTACTTCTTGAAGAAAAGGAAATGAAGCTAAAGGGAGGGCTTTATCATACAAGCCAGATAAAATTTGCCTATAATTCTAATCATATAGAAGGCAGCCGCTTGTCTGAAGAACAGACAAGATATATTTATGAAACGAACACGTTGGCAGTGGAAGAAGATGAGCTTATATCGGTAGATGATATAATAGAGACGGTAAATCATTTTCGATGCTTTGATTATATTCTTGATCATGTTAATGATGAATTGTCCGAAGAATTAATAAAGACCTGCCATAAAATTCTTAAGAGCAATACATCCGATAGCAGAAAGGATTGGTTTCGTGTAGGTGAGTATAAGATGAGACCAAATACAGTCGGTGAAAGAAAGACAACCTCACCTGCAAAAGTAAAAGGGGAGATGGCAAGGCTTCTCATAGAATATAATGAGAAGCGCATCATTACTCTGGATGACATATTAGACTTCCATTATAGATTTGAATCCATTCATCCATTCCAGGACGGTAATGGAAGAGTCGGAAGGCTAATCATGTTTAAGGAATGTCTGAAGCATAATATTATGCCATTCATAATTGGCGAACGCCACAAGCTGTACTATTACCGAGGTTTGAGCGAATATGAGAATGAGAAGGGATTTTTAAGGGACACATGTCTGTCTGCACAGGACCTGTATAAAGAATTAGTAAATTACTTTATGAAAGAAAACATAGAGTAGCTCACATATAGTAATTAATATTCAGTGGTAAGATAGAAGAACGTTGCCTACAGAAAAACCGAATTTGAATACTGGAAATAAAGCGTTTCAGTTAATAATCTGGCATATAAGCTGATAAACCGCCTGAGGAATCTGTTCCCAGGCGGTTTGTTTAAGTATTCTTTTATGTCAGCTGATATTTCAGCTTGTGATTTAACAGAAAAGACCATGTTACGACGCGCTCTAACAAGATAGTCCTTCCGGTTCTTTTAAAAGCCCAGAAGCTTCTTGCCATAATCACACTGATATTGAAGCTGATACTGCTTTGGCGGACATCCTATGTAATTTGAAAAGCTCCTGGAAAAGCTGGAATAATTATTAAAACCGACCATAAAACATACATCATATGGAGATTTGCCCTGCTGCAGATATTGCTGCGCAAGGGTTATTCTTTTTGCATTTATAAAGTATTTTAGTGAATTGCCGGTTGCATTTTTGAAAACTCTGCTTAGATAATCACTGTTGTGATGAAAGTGTTCGGCAATACTGTTTACAGTGAGGTCACCTGTAATGTTTTGCTCAATATACTCAATAACATTAAAAACAATAGTTGGCATTAGGCTTTCATAATGTGGTGAGGAAGACAAATCCATATATTGAGCGGCTGTTATCATAAATTCTGTTAAAAGGGCACGTGATAATAATTTCCAGCCAAATTGTTTTGATGCTATACATTTTTCAAGCCTGTCAGCAAGTGTTACGAACTGCTGGAGGGTTGGCTCGTCTAAATGTATTAGATTAAACCTGCCGGAGAGCATTTGACGAAAGCAAACAGACAGATCTGTTTCATCATCACAGATTTCCTGCAAATATTTTAATTTGATATTTATTGTAATACGTTCGTAATCCGTGACACCTGTTAAATTCATACCATGAAAAGAGTAAGGGCTGACAAAGACTATATCTCCCCTCTCCATATCTTTCACTAGCGATTCAACAATTACACTAGCATTTCCGCCTAAAAAAATTATTATTTCATATCCATCATGATTGTGAGGGGTAACTGTTAAAGATGACATAGTAATTCTGTTAAGCTTGTGTTCGCATATAATATCCTGATCAATTATTGTGCTTGGGCAATACCAAACATTTTTCATTTGATTACTCTGCTCCTTATTATTTTCAATAACAGTTAATAGTCTTATGATACAGAATTTCTCATAATATATTATACAATTTTTTCATATGCTTAAGCAATAGCAGGATTTTGCAAAAAAAGTATTGCTTTTTGTGTATTTAAACCATATTTTAGTATGATAACCTTATATAGGATTATAAACTTACTTCATATCTTGCAGGTATTATGGTAAGTGTTAGCATTTTACATGATAAGATAATAATTATTGGAATTTTGCCAGACCCCAAAAAAAGGAAAGTGGCTCAAACCTGTTATATGGTATCAGAGAAATAGGGGTAATAAGTAAATACAAAAAATATCACAATACAGGAATATGGCCTGTCTTTTTTTCTGGGACATGTAGACAATGATTATTATGATGGCATGCCATCCAATATTACAGGGGAGCAGATAAGGTCAAAGGAGGGTTCAAGGTATGAAATTCTTACAAATGATACAGAAGTGCAAACATGGCACTTCCTGTTATAGCTTTGCGTGAAGGGAGCAATAAAATAGACCGAATGAAAGCTTAACTTAGTTTTATAATGCGATATATTGAAAGGTGAGAGTGCTATGAAAGAAAAAAGTGTATCACGGAAAAATAAAAAGTTTTCTGTGTATATGAAAAGATATTGGCAATTGTATGCGTTACTGTTTTTACCGATGCTTTATTTGATAGTCTTTAAATATATACCAATGATTTATGTTCAGATTGCCTTCAAAAAGTACAGCCTTGTACAAAGTGTATGGAAATTACCGTGGGCAGCTAATTATGGATTTGAATATTTCATAAAAGCATTCAGTAGCAATGATTTCAAATATGCATTGAGAAATACTCTGACTTTGAATCTGTTGGATTTGATATTTGGTTTCCCGGCACCAATTATATTTGCCCTTATACTAAATGAGTTGTGCTTTAAACGATTTAAGAAAGTGGTTCAGACAATTGCATATATGCCTCACTTCCTTTCCTGGGTTATTATTTATAGCCTTGCGCTTCAGCTGTTTACACCAAATGGAGGCCTTATAAATCAGGTTATTCAGAAGCTGGGCGGAGAAGCTATTCCTTTCTTAAATGATCCGGCGCACTGGATAGCTACATATATAGGTGTTGGTATTTGGCAGAATTTCGGATGGGGTTCAATTGTATATCTGGCAGCAATAGCCGGTATTAACCCTGAGTTGTATGAAGCAGCAGCCGTAGATGGAGCAGGACGGCTAAGAAAAATGTGGCACATAACATTGCCTGGTATAAGGCCAACTATAGTTGTGCTTTTGATTATGAGCCTGGGTAATATACTGGGAAGTGGCTTTGACCGCCCGTTTGCATTCCAAAATAACCTTGTTATGAGAGTTGCTGATGTTATTTCAACATATGTATACAGAGTAGGTATTAAGGGATTGCAATTCTCTCTTACTACAGCGGTAGGTTTGTTCCAGTCGGTAGTTGGAGTATTCTTCCTGCTAATGGCTAACTGGATATCCCGTAAGCTTGGCGAACGAGGAATTTGGTAAGGAGGCATAAGGGATAAAATGAAAGTTAAATCAAGATCATCTAGAGTATGGGATATTATTTTTGTAATTATATGTGTAATTATTAGTATTATATGCTTATTGCCTATGGTGAATCTGTTGTCTAAGTCATTAAGCAGTACACAGTATCTTGTTAGAAGGGAAGTATATTTGCTTCCAAAAGGGTTAAATTTTGATGCTTATGTAAGTGTTTTAAAAGATCCTAAATATTTACGGTCTTTTGCCTGGACTGTTTTCTTAACTGTTGTATGTACTTTGTTGTCCTTGGTAATGACTACATTGTGCGCGTATCCGCTTATATATAAGGAACTTAAGGGACGTTCAGTAATAAATATAATTATTACAATAACAATGTTTTTCAATGCCGGTACAATACCAAACTATTTGCTGATGCAGAAACTGCATTTGCTCAGCAACCCGCTGGTATTAATCATTCCAGGTTGCTTGAGTGTTTATAACATGATTATTATGAGAAGCTTTTTCTATGGTATTCCGGACAGCTTAAGAGAGTCGGCACAAATAGATGGTGCAACCCTTATTCAAATATTATTGAAGATCTATATACCGTTAAGTAAGCCTGTTTTGGCAACATTGGCATTATTTTACGCGGTAGGACGCTGGAATGGCTATTCTGATGCTTTAATGTATATGAGAAATGAAAAATTTTATCCATTGCAGCTTTTGCTTTATAATATTTTGAATAATATCAATCAGGTTGAGGTTGCAACACAGGAAGGATTTTCTACTCCTGGGCTTGCCGAGTCATTGAAAGCTGCAATCGTAATGTTTTCAACAATTCCAATTTTAATGATTTATCCTTGGTTACAGAAGTACTTTATTCATGGTGTAACTTTGGGAGCTGTAAAAGAGTAAGGAATTAACAGATGTAAAATCTGTTTATTCATAGTACAAGAAATACAAGAATTGGAGGAGAGAATAAAATGAGGAGAAAGATTTTATCAATTTTGCTGATTTGCTCCTTGGTGCTTTCTTTAGCAGCATGTGGTAAGAAGGATGAGTCAAAAAATGACAATTCCACATCAGTAACTGGTGGCGCAGGGAACAACAATACAGCAGACACAAGCGAGCTTGTAAATGGAAAGTTTGCACAAACACGGAAAATCACTGTCGAGGTTTATGACAGAGGTAATGATGGTGGCTCCGATCCGGAGAACAACATGTATACCGAGTATATTAAGAAGAATATGCTGGAGAAGTATAATGTAGAAGTAACCTTTAAGAAGGTTCCAAGATGGACTGAGACAGATGATATCAACAACCTTCTTGCAGCCGGTGAGGCACCTGATATTTGTGTTACATATAGTTATCCGACAGTTTTAACATATGCACAGATGGGTGGTGTTATTGACTTAGCTCCTTATCTGGAACAGTATAAGGATTTGCTGCCTAATCTGTTTAGCTGGCTTGGAGACACTAACATTTATTGGAACAAGGATCCTAAGACCGGGACTATATGGGCAATCGAAGGTAAGAGAGTTGAGCAGCAGAGAATCGTAACCTTTGTTCGTCAGGATTGGCTTGATAAGCTTAATTTGAAGGCTCCTACAACTACACAGGAATTTGAAGATATGCTGCATGCATTCAAAAACAATGCAGAGCTTCTTCTTGGAAAAGATGCAAGCAAGCTGGTACCTTTCTCTGTCAGCTATGATGTAGGCTGGAGAGCAGCTAACTTAATTACTTCATTTTTAAATCCTAAGATGACAGATAGAGAATTCTATATTAATGGATTCGATGACAGACTGTTAACACAGAATGGTACTAAGGAAGCTGTAAGACTTCTGAACAAGTGGTACAATGATGGCTTGATGTGGAAAGACTTTGCATTATACGGAAGCGGTGATACAACAGAGGACGATATGATGAAGGCCGGATATGTTGGAGCCTTTATGCATAACTGGGATTATCCTTTCCGTAATGGTGAGGACAGCATAAACTCCAACCTGAAAAGAAATGTAGGCGAAGATGCTAAGTTCGTGGCAATTGATCCATTTACCAACTCAGAGGGAAAACATCCTAAATACCTTTACAGCTCAGCCGGTGACAGAAAGATCTTCTTCCCTACAACCAACGATGAGCCTTTAGCTTCTCTGCTTTATCTTGATTTTATCAGCAGTAATGAGGTAATTAAGTATTTACAGGCCGGAGATGAAGGAGTTACACATCAGGTATTGGATAATGGTGCTATTCAAATATTAAACGCTACCGGAGATGCTATTCAGAATTCAGGAAAGAACATCGACTATACTATTACCTGCAATGGTACATGGTTTGGTGATGAGGAAACAGCTAAATTGTCTCTGGCGTATGGATATGCAGGTCAGGATCCTGAATTGGTATTGAAGGCATCTGAATATGCTTTGACAGATGGAATTTCTCCTAAGAATGTAAATGTAGGTACGATTTCAGCTGAGGCAGGTGTTGGTGATACCCTGTCATCAAAGAGAGATCAGGCTTATGATAATGCAGTAGTTGCACCTGTAGATCAGTTCGACTCTGTATGGGACAGCTATTTGGCAGACTACCTGTCAGCAGGCGGTCAGGCAATAATGGACGAGCGCGCAGCCAAATGGCAGGAGTTCTTTGGTGATGCAGAGATGCTTCCATAATAAAAAATCACCGTTAGGGTGATAGTTATTAATTGGAATAAAAGAAACCGGGAGTTGAAATGCTCCCGGTTTTTTATGAGAAGCAAAATGACTGTTTTTAGGAGCAATCCGGTCCTTTTCCTAATCAAGAGGTAACATCAGTTGCAGGACAAATACTCCTCCCTCTGTTTCAATTGAATAAAGGCCCTTATGACGGTCTACAATATCTATCATGCTTTTAATTCCGAAGCCGTGTCCGGCTTCTTTTTTACCTGATACCGGCAGTTCTCCGTCCATTTCCAGATTTCCAGCGTATGCATTTTTAGTAGATATAAGCAGCTTCCCGCCATTAACGACAGCGTGGAAATAAACCTTACGGAGCCTTTCATCCTCAAGCATAGCGGCAGCATTTATGGCATTTTCCAATGAGTTGGATAGCAGGGCACATAGCTCGGTATCGTTTATATCAAGCTTTCCCGGCAGTTTAACATCTATTTGCAGAGAAACTTGATTTTTTTGGGCTTTGCTTTGAAAGCTGGACAGTATCAGATTAACTGTTTCATTTTCACAATAGCGTACAGGTGTAAGGGCCTCAATAGCAGCCTCCGTACTGGCAAGGTAGCTTTTGATCTTTTGCAAATCACCGTCAGCTGCAAAGCTATTTAGAAGAGACAGGTGATGACGCATATCGTGGCGATAAACCATAGTGCTGTGCTGCAGCTGCCTTAGATTTTCCAATTCCGTCTGGGACTGTATAAGCTGTGAGGCAAAGATATCTCTTTCTCTTTGAGCTTCTGCCTGTTTTTGGGATTCATTGTAGTATAAAAGAACAAAAATCAGGTAAAAGGTGCATATAACAGAAGGAGTAAACTGGACAGCTTCAGGAGCGCCTGAATACAGCAGCTCTGTATATACAGCGGTGGAATAATCAAATAAATAATACAATAGGGGCACGGCTCCAAAAAGCAGACAAGAGCGGGTGGAACGAGCCATAATCTTTCTTGTTGATTCTGCTACATATTTCTTTAAAAAGTAAAATACAAAGCAAGCTGCAAAAAAGTAAGCAATATGCTCGGTAAAGCGATCTCCCAAAATAGCCTTGGCTACTGAACCAATCCATCTTGGTATCTGGCAGCAAAGATAGGCTGTAAGGACACTGGAGATGGAGATCAGCCATGGTCGTTTATAATACATAGAGATAAACATGATGGAAGGCAAATGTGTGATGAAGGGGTAGAGCTTCATTGTTAACTCCAGCCCGAAGAGCTGCCAGCATATTATTTGAATGACTGTTATAAAGACATAAAAAAGAGCTATAGCTAATTCTATTCTTCTTTTACGTTTTACATCTGCAAAAAGAAGTGATACTGCTATACCAAATACCAATGCTATACCTGAACGGAACAAAATAATTATTGTTTCTGTCAAAGCTTATCCCTCCGTTCATTTGGTGACAGCAGATACTTCATGTATACAGCCTTTGCACTGGAAAATGCATCCCTTGCAACCGGTATTGTTTTACCCAATACTGTTGCAAATCCATTCTTATCCAGCTCGGTTACATGACGTAAATTCACAATATAGGATCTGTGTGGCTTAAAAAAATGGGGATCTGACAAGAGAAACTTAAAATTAATGTCTACAGCAGAATAATAGCCGTAGCTGATACGTTTGATGCAATCACATCCAAAACAGCATACCACAAAAAGGATACACCGCTGAAGGCACTTGAGCAAATCCAGCTAAACAGTACTGAACAGTATGATCTTAGTATCTGCAAAATTTTTGTAAATAAAATCATAAATTACTAGAGCGGCAGGGAAATACGATTAAGTAATGAACAGGTCGGAAGTATTGTAAAAATTGATATGGCGGCTATTTCAAAACCAATAGTATGCTGTGATAATGAATATCATGATTTATTTGTGGAAAAAGAGCTTGAAATTGTGGAGTTTCTTTAAACTAATAGTATGCAGCCAAAGCTTATGAGCTTGACGGTAGAACGCTATTAGCTGCTGTTATTAGTCAGTACAAAAGAATAAGGAAAGGGGCATTCATTATGACGACAGATCTGTTGGCCTGGCTTATTTCAGGGCTTTGTGTGTTGGCATTCATAGCACTATGGTTTAGCGTGTGCTACAGGGAGCTGTCCGCAAAAAGAAAAAATCTTCTTGCAGTGGGTGAGCAGGTTAGGATGCACAGATTATTATATATGCAGGAAAGAGGTGGCGAAAATGATATTGCCGCGCAAAAGATACTGGAAAACAAGCTTATGGTATATCAGAAGCTTGAAAAGGATTACAATGCCATGCTAAAAAGACCTTTTAACCGTATCCCCAGCTATATTATGGGCTTTCATTCAGTAAAAAATGAGAACGGTATTAATTGCTGAACTGATGAAATATATCAGAGATATATAATTTGGCAATTAGCCTCTAATATCATTATTGTATAAAATACTGATGTAAAAAAGTCGTAATTATGCTAGACTATAGGTATCGGAAGCAAATGAATGTTTCCGGTACCTTTTATTTGTATTATTCGGGTACCTTAAGCATTATTTGAGCTCAATATGTAAGCTTTTGGAGGTAAAACTGATGACAAAACAGGAATTGATAAGCAAAGCCGATTATTATAGAAGCTTAATCGCAGTGAAGAAGCCTTTAGATTCAGAGCATAAAACAGCATTAGCCAATCACTTCAGGCTTGCCTGCATATGTGGCAGCAATGCGCTTGAAGGCAGTATACTCAGTCATGATCAAATCAGAAGTATATTGGAGGATGTAAGCGGCCCGGAGGAAAAGGATAAACATAATTACAAAGAAATCATAGGACATGCACAGGCCTATGACTATATGCTGTCACTGGCGCTGACGGATAAGCTCGAACTAAGCGAAGACAATATAAAAAGGCTGCATTATTTGCTTTATCATAGGATTGACGACCGGATGGCGGGGCAATATCGTGAGGTCTGTATTCAAGAGGGCGCGGGCTATCAGCCGCCAGGACCGGAGGAGCTGGCTCATCTGATGAGTCATTTCATCAATCAGATGCAAAGCTCCAAAAGGCTCCTGCATCCTGTTGAGTATGCAACCCTTTGCCATAAACGTTTGCTGGATATTCAGCCTTTTGAAAAGGGAAATGGTATTGTGGCCAGGCTATTGCTGAATCTGATATTGATAACGGAGGGATATGGCATGGCGGTATTTGCTTTGGGACATATGGATGAATATGCAGATGGTTTGAGATTATCACGAAAAAAAATTGATCCGGACATAGATCCGCTGGTAAGGCTGGTAGCCGAGTGTCTGGTTAATACCCAGATTGAGTATTGCAAATGGCAGGAGATTGAACAGGATTAAGCTGATATTTGCATCTTAGGATTATGAATTGAGAGCACGCGTAAGCGTGCTCATTTTTAATTAGGGAAATTTACATTAGAATAGAGCACTTAGAATAAGCCCTTTGAATTGGAGCATTAATTAAAGGCCCATTAATTAGAGACCTTTATTAGAGATTTTATAATTTATTGACCAATTTCTACAATAGACAGTCCAATTTTTACATTTTACGTTTTATACCTACTTTATTTTGTATAATTCTTAACTAAGAAGAGCTTGCCAAGAAAAATATCGCGGGCATATAACCTGTCTAAGACTGTCCAAGAGATAGAAACAAACATATAACATTAATAACATTAGCTTGCTTTGAGCTTGTTTATGAAAAAGCTTTGGTCATAAAAAAATTACGGGTAAATTAATTTTAAGACCCAGGGGTGAGTGCTATGTTCAGTATCGAAGAAAGCTATAATCAGGCGATAAGAATTGTGAGAAATATAGTGGAGGATATCAGATTCAGCCGACAGCTGTATTTTGAGCCGGTAAAGGCATGGTCATGTCAAATATGTCAAAGCATTACAGATGATTTTGAGCTGTTGGCCATAATACATAATTTTAAGGATAAGAATCCATATATGTATTCCCATCCCGTTAATGTTGCCCTGATATCCTATGTTATCGGAAAATGGATGAATATGGATGGAACAAAGCTGGAAAATCTGCTTTGCGCAGGGCTCTTGCATGATATTGGGAAGGCCAGGATTAAGGACAGCATATTAGACAAGGAAGCTGATTTAACACCGGATGAAATTGAAAAAATAATGGCACATCCGGTTGTCGGTTATAAAATAATCAGTAGTGTCAACCTGTTCAATATCCAGATACTACAGGGGATTTTATTCCACCATGAGAGAATGGATGGCAGCGGTTATCCGTTAGAACTCAAAGGTGAAAAAATCAATATATACAGCAGGATAATAGCAGTTGCCGATAGTTATGATGCAATAACAACCAACAAAGTATACAGAAAAAAGGATTCGCCATTAAAGGCGCTTGAGGAGATACAGGAAAACAGTACGCAACAGCTGGATGTGGCCATTTGCAAGATCTTTATACATAATTTAATTAACTTCTTTAATGGCGGAGCTATTCTCCTAAATAATAAACAGATTGGCAGTATAGTAAGAATTAATCCGGCAGCAATAGCAAAGCCAATGGTTTGCTCGGTTCTGCCAATTTGCTTTTTCTTGAGAGTACGCATTTTGTATGCGTACTTTATTTTATCTGAATTCTGTCAAAACACCGATATGTAAAGCATCAGCATTTTGGCATGGTAATAACTAGCTCCCGAATAGTAATAATTGGCTTGGGGACAATAGATCATGGAGGTGAGTTATATTGGTATCACGTAAAACGGTTATAACATTTGGTATGGTAGCCATACCAATAGCCATGTTTACAGCTACACAGGATAATGATATACATTTTAACCAGTTGCATAAGGATGACAACAGCCGCATCCGCTACAAGAAAACTTGCAGTCATTGCGGAAAGGAAATTAAGGCTGAGGATATTGTAAAGGGATTTGAATATGATAAGGATAAATATGTTGTCATAACCGATGAGGAGATAGAAAAAATAAAAACAGAGAAGGAAAAGTCAATACAGATACTGCATTTTGCCCAGCTTAACCAGATTTCTCCCGTATACTACGACAAGACTTATCAGGCTGCACCTGAGCCGGGGGGCGAAAAGGCTTTTGAGCTGCTCCGGGCAGCCCTGATGGCGGAGCAGAAAATTGCTATAGGCAAGACTGTACTGGGAACCAGGGATACGCTCATGGCCATCATTCCACGAGAGGATGGCATTCTGATTTCCACTATGTTTTATGCCGATGAGGTCAAAGCCTTACAACGTCAATACACCAAACCGGAAATTTCCGAGCAGGAATTAAATATGGCAAAGCTCTTAATAAATTCAATGGACACGCCCTTTGATCCGTCCAAATACAAGGATGAGTACCAGGCCAGACTTCGCCAGCTTATCGAGGCAAAGATTGCCGGCAAGGAGATTGTTGCTGCCGAGCCTGCTGCTGAGGGCAAGGTGATAGATCTTATGGAGGCTCTTAAGGCAAGCATTGAAAAGGCAAAATCAGAAAAAGTGACGGCATAGCTATGGCTGGAGAACTGAAGGAATATAAAAGGAAGAGGAATTTTGATATAACACCTGAGCCGGAAGGTGAAGCCGGATACTCGGAGTCAGGCTTGCGTTTTGTCGTGCAGCATCACATGGCCCGTAAGGAGCATTATGATCTGCGGCTTGAATGGGCAGGTGTTCTTCTTAGCTGGGCTGTTCCCAAGGGACCTTCCTATAATACACAGGTCAGGAGACTGGCAATACAGGTAGAGGATCATCCTTTGGAATATGCCAATTTTGAAGGTACAATTCCTAAAGGTGAATACGGCGGTGGAGTGGTCATGCTATGGGATGAAGGTTTTTGGGAGCCTTACGGCAATGTGGAGGATGCTTTGTCTGAAGGAGTTCTGAAATTTGAGCTGAAGGGTCGTAGGCTGAAGGGGAAATGGGCTCTGATACGCTTAAGGAAAAAGGCAGGTGAAGATAAGGACAGCTGGCTCTTTCTGAAGGAAAAGGATGAGTATGCAGGAAATGATGATGGAATAAGTGAGTATAATACCAGCATCAGAACCGGTCGAACAATGGAAGAGATAGAGAGGGGAGAGGACGAAAAATTTATAAAAAACCCCTTTTATATGATACAACCCCAGTTAGCAAAGCTTGCAAAGGAGCCTCCTGAGGGAGATGACTGGCTTTTTGAGCTTAAGTATGATGGCTACAGGATTATTGCATTTGTCGAAGCAAACAATGTGCGTTTAATAACAAGGAACGGCTATGACTATTCAATCCGATTCTCTGATGTTGCAGGCTCTCTTGCCAGCCTGTCAAAAGGGCGGCCTATGGTGCTGGATGGGGAGATTGTGGTAACCGATAAGGAAGGCAGGTCTGATTTTTCTGCTCTCCAAAGCTTTTTAAAAAACCCAAAGGGAAAAAACCTGGTCTATATAATATTTGATTTACTGGCCCTGGATGGAGTTGATCTGCGAAAACGCCCGCTCACAGACAGAAAGGAAATGCTGCAGAGGCTTTTGGCACAAGCCCCGAAGAATTTGTATTACAGCCGGCATGTAAGAGGCAAAGGCAAGGAAAGCTTTGCTGCAGCCAATGAAGCCGGTATGGAGGGGATTGTCGCAAAAAGGGCTGATTCCATATACAGCGGAGGCAGAAGCGGTGACTGGATTAAGATAAAATGTGACAGAAGGCAGGAATTTGTCATAGGGGGCTACACTATAAGTGATAAACGTCTGGAAGGAGTAAGCTCGTTACTTCTAGGTGTGTATGAGGGTGAGAATTTAGTTTATGCAGGTCGTGCGGGAACCGGCATCAGCGAGTCGGAAATGAGGTTTCTGGAGGAGAGATTCAAAAGCATTGTTCGTGATACATCCCCTTTTTTATTGCCGCCCAAGCCAAGGCCTGACGAGAGGATCATTTGGCTTGAGCCTCTATTGGTAGCAGAGATTAAGTTTGCCGAATGGACACAGGATAATTTATTAAGACAGGCAAGCTATAAGGGCTTGCGAATGGATAAGGAGCCGAGGTCAATCAGACGGGAAGGATTTTTTACAGAGGAAGACAAGGAGGAGATAGCAGAGGATTATCAGGCTGAGAATGAGGAAAGAAAGGCAGAAGCAGTAGAAACTCAGAAGGAAATTGCGGAGGAAGCAGGAAAATCACAGACTAAAATACAGAAAGCAGAGGCTGATCAACAGAAGGAAATAAATGAGCAAACTGCTTTTAATGAAAGACAGAATGAAAAATCAGAGGTATTTCAGATAGGTGAAGATGAGAATATGGTACAGCTGGCAAATGAATTAATTATACATGGAGTTAGAATCAGCAATCCTGATAAGATAATTTATGAGGAGCCCAGACTCACAAAGGAGGATGTTGTCCGCTATTATGCTGCGGTTTCTGAGCGTATGCTCCCCTATCTAAGCAACAGGCTTCTGACTGCCATACGATGTCCCAAAGGGATAGGCCAGACATGCTTCTATAAAAAGCATCCCGGTCCGGGAAGCAAAGAAGTTGTCATAATGCCTGTGGCCAAAGAGGACGGGGAGCTTGAGGAATATTTCTATATAGATAGCATTGCCGGCCTTATAGAAGAGGTTCAGATGGGTACGATTGAATTTCATCTATGGGGCAGCAGGGTTTATACACTTGAGGAGCCGGATATGATGGTGTTTGATTTGGATCCTGATGAAGGGATGGAGCTAGCCCGGATACGGCAGGGGGTGCTGGATGTTAAAAGTATACTCGATGAATTGGGGCTAAAATCTTATCTTAAGACCAGTGGAGGCAAGGGCTATCATGTTGTGGTACCGTTTGAGGCGTCAGCATCCTGGGATTTGTTTAGTGACTTTGCCAAAAAGGTTGCATTGGTAATGGAACAGAAGTGGCCTGATCGATATACCAGCAATGTGAGAAAAAGCAGCCGTTCGGGCAGGATATTCATTGACTGGATTAGAAATTCAAGAGCAGCCACCAGTGTGGCACCCTATTCCTTGCGGGCCAGAAAAGGAGCAAAAATCTCCATGCCTATAGGGTGGGATGAGCTTGACAAGGTAGCTCCGGATGGAATAACGATAACTGACGCTTTGAAGAGAATAGCAGCTGATGATCCCTGGAAGGACTTTTTTGAAACAGAGCAAAAGCTGAGATAGCGGAGTTGGAATAATAATAAATATATAACATTATTATATAATATTAAATTTGATTAGAGATCTATAAAGATTCTGTTATAAACGAAACTAATGTAAAATTTTATAAGCATGATAAAATATAGGTATCCTGAAGAATGATATCATCAGCCGGATACCTTTTTAATCAGTTATATCATAAAATTATAAAGCGAATGCATTGGATCGGGCTGTCGCGGCAAAACAGGCTTTTATTGCTGCAGCAGGAAGCTTTGGCTGTAGACGAAATAAATACAAGCGAGGAGGACAAGTATGGAATTAGTAATGACGGTGCATGTTGTTTTATCTAAGAATACTTACTATGTAAAAGGAAAAGAAGTGGGCAAATGCATGCTTCCCTTTACCGGAACAGCGGATGGACCTTATTTTAATGGAGCTGTATTGGGAGAAGGAGTAGACACTCAGACGATTTACAATGATGGCAGGGTTCTCTTTTCAGCAAGATATATGCTTGAGGGCACCGATATGACCGGAAATAAGTGCCGTATATTTATCGAAAACAATGGAGAAAGCCTGGAAAAAATGACACCGACTATTGTAACAGACAGCGAAGCCCTGCAGTTTTTGGCTGAATCTGAGCTGACCTCTGTAGTGACTCCGAATGATGTCGGTGTTGAGGTGAAAATTTATAAGAAATAATCGGAAATGAATAATCTGCCTGCCAGATATTAAGAGATAACAATCAGAAATATATTAAAAGCTATATTAAAAACCTCGGCATAGTGCACCGACTCCCAAAAGTTAGACATAATTCTAACGATTGGAGGTCGGTACATCAATGCCGGAATTTATGCTTTTGTCAGGTGATGTATGGTTTGATTAGGACAGAATTATTTCTTCCATGTGCCGGGTGTGAATAATAAAAGTACAGGGAAGATCTCAAGCCTGCCTGCCAGCATGTCAAACATCATTACAAATTTTGATAAAGCAGAGAATGAGCTGAAATTACCCAAAGGACCCACCTGTTCAAGACCGGGCCCGATATTATTTAAAGTGGCGGCGACAGCGGTAAAGCTGGATGTAAAATCAAAGTTGTCCAGGGCTACCAGTAAAACTGAAATAGCAAATATAAAAATATAGGATACAAAAAATACATTAGTGGATCTCAGTACCTCGTGTTCTATTTTTGCTCCGTTAAATTTCAATATCTTAACACTGCGCTTGTGCATCAGATAAGATAATTCCTTGCCCAATGCCTTAAATAAAATCACTATTCGTGATACCTTTATACTTCCGCAGGTACTGCCGGCACAGGCGCCTATAAACATGATGACAACAAGTATGCTTTTTGAAAAGGTAGGCCAGCTGTTGAAATCCACTGTAGAAAAACCGGTTGTTGTAATAATAGATGATACCTGGAAAGCCGCATCATGCAAGGAGCTGAAAAATTTAGCCGGTCCTCTTATGTTTAAGGCAATCAATATTATAGAAGAAAGGACAATTAGAATATAAGCTCTTAGCTCTTCGCTTTTTAAAACCGGCTTATATTTGCGAAACAGCAGCAAATAGTAAATGTTAAAATTGACACCAAATAAGAACATAAATACGCCTATTATTATCTGGTTGAACACAGAATAGTCTGCAATGCTGGAATTTTTTATTGCAAAACCTCCTGTTCCCGCTGTGCTTAAGGATAATGTAATGGCATCAAAAAGAGGCATACGACCAATTAGCAGTAGGACGCATTGTAGCAAGGTAATGCCAAAATATATAATATATAAGGTTAAAGCTGTGGTTTTAAGCCTTGGCGTTAGCTTGGATATGGAGGGACCGGGACTTTCCGCCCTGAGTATATGCATTCCCTCGCCGCCTGTCATTGGCATAATTGCAAGAATAAACAACAGAATACCCATACCACCGATCCAGATTATAAAACATCTCCAGAAGAGCATACATTTAGGGAGAGCTTCAACATCTGACAATATGCTTGCTCCTGTGGTTGTGAAGCCTGATATGGTCTCAAACAATGCATCGACATATGAAGGAATCGCGCCGCTTATATAAAACGGCAGGGAACCCATAATACTAAGAATTAGCCAGCCTAATGCAACACTGATAATGCCTTCTCTTGAAAAGAAAAGCTTGCTTTTGGGCTTTTTTAGTATAAGGGGAATTCCGGCCAACAGGCATATTCCTATAGTAATTAAAAAGGCAAATCCGCTGTTTTCCTGATAAAGCGCAGCTACAATACATGGGAAGATCATTAGTGCAGCCTCAACTGTTAAGATCCATCCCAGTATATGTAGAATAATAGACTTGTTCATATTATTTTACCTTTCTTCTTATAACTTATAACAGCTGCAAGCTCATCTGCTGACTAGCTATTAATCAAGAATATCATCCAGATCATCAAGTCCGGTGTTGGTGGTAACTATAACCACAGAATCTCCTTCCTTCAGGAAAACCTGACCGTTGGGAATAATTATTTTGTTGTTTCTGTATATGCAGCATATCAGCAGATTTTTCTTTAGCTTAAGCTTGTACAGGGGAATATCAAGCAGCTTTGAATTGCTGCTGACATGAAATTCCAGGGCCTCAGCCTTGCCGTCAACAATCTTGTACAGGGTTTCCACGTTGCTGCCCTTGGGATTCTGCATAGCCCGTGCATGCTGTATGATACGGTCTGCTGTGATAAGCTTTGGTTTAACAATTATTCCAAGATCCATGTTTGAAACTATTTCATCATAGGTCAGTCTGGTTATTTTAGTAAAAACCTTTGCTTTTGAATTTTTCCTGGCATATAGGGATAAAAGAATATTTTCCTCATCCAGATTAGTAAGCGAAATAAAAGCATCCATGTCTTTTATGCCTTCTTCGATAAGTACATTGTTGTCAGAAGCGTTGGCATTTATAATCAAGGCTCCGGGAAATCGCTCACTTAATTGCTCACATCGCTCAAATAACTGCTCAATTATTTTGACCTTTACTCCCATTTCAATAAATCTTTCAGTAAGATAAACAGCTATATTGCCACCGCCAACAATCATTACATTTTTTACTATTGATGTGCTTATTCCTATTTTATTAAAGAAATCCAGCGCATTTTTGGGTGTGGCTACAAAGGAGATCTTATCCTTTGCCTGAAGCACAAAGCTACCGGAGGGAATAAATACCTTATCTGCCCGTTCAACGGCACAAACCAGAACATTACAGTGCAATTTGGCAGGTATATTCATAATTTGCATATTGTCAAGAACTGATCCGTCAGGTATCTGAATCTTAAGCAGCTCAACCTTGCCCTTGGCAAAAACATCTATCTTGCTGGCTGAAGGAAGTCTTGTTAGACGAATGATATCTTTGGCTGTTTCGAGTTCGGGATTAATAATCATGGACATCCCCAATTCCTTCTTAATAAAATCCAGCTCACTGTTATATTGGGGATTGCGTACTCTGGCTATTGTCTGGCAGTTGCCTGCCTTTTTTGCTATCAGGCAGCATAAAAGGTTAAGTTCATCTGAGTCTGTAACAGCAATCAGCAAATCAGCATCTTCTATTCCAGCTTCAAGCTGGGTGCTGTAGCTGGCCCCATTTCCTACAATGCCAAGTACATCGAGAGTATTGGATACGTTCTGGATAGCTGATGCTTTTGTATCAATTACGGTAATTTCATGACCTTCCTTGTCCAGTTGTTCGGCAAGGGCTGCACCAACCTTGCCGCATCCGACAATAATTATTTTCATGCTTTAATCATTCCTCAACTTTCTTAAGAAAATACAAAATTATGCCAAAACAGCAAATTGAAATATTACATATCTATGATTATGATATTATAGCACTTTGTTTGTGATTTATCATTAAATAAAAATTAAAATCCTGTTATTTACAGATGGAACTAAACAGGCGAATACTCAAGTTACATAGAAAATGTCTAATTATTGCTTATTGACATGTCTAATTATTATGTTGATGTTTTTGCTAGTATTCTATATATTTATTATTGTCAGACTAAGCATATATAACCAAAGTGCTTATGAGTATTGGGATAGAGCATGCTGGATAAATGAAAGGATGGAATAGTAAATGGTGCATAAACTGGATTGGGAGAAATATCTCAGAACGGCTGTAAAGGCAAATGCCGAAGGAATGGTGCTTTTGTCCAATAAAAACAAGACTCTGCCGCTTCAAGCCGGCAGTAAGGTGGCTGTTTTTGGAAGAATGCAGAATCATTACTATAAAAGCGGAACCGGTTCGGGAGGCATGGTTAATGTCACCAGGGTTACCGGTATTCTGGATGGCTTGCTGGAATGCAAGGATATCAGTGTGAATAAGGATTTAATTGATGCTTATGCTGATTGGGAAAAGGAGCATCCCTTTGACAGAGGTATAGGCTGGGGTAATGAACCCTGGTCACAGGAGGAAATGCCCTTGTCCGATGAGCTGGTGCATAAAGCTGCTAAGGAAAGCGATATTGCAATAGTTATCATTGCCAGAACGGCAGGTGAGGACAGGGACAGTAGTAACGAGCCAGGCTCATATTTGCTTACCGAGATTGAAGAGGATATGCTGAGCAAGGTCAGGAGCGCCTTTGGCAGGCTTATTGTACTCTTGAATGTCGGCAATATAATTGATATGAGCTTTGTTGACAGATATAATCCGGATGCGGTGCTTTATGTATGGCAGGGAGGCATGACCGGTGGTACAGCCGTTGCGGAGGTGTTGACAGGAAAAGCATATCCTTCCGGAAAGCTTACGGATACAATTGCATATTCTATTAAGGATTATCCCTCCCATGGCAATTTTGGCGACCTGGAAAGAAATCTTTATGCTGAGGATATATATGTAGGCTACAGATATTTTGAAACTGTGGCAAAGGATAAGGTTAGATACCCATTTGGCTTTGGTTTGTCCTATACAGATTTTGAAATTAAGGTAACGGATTTTAATAAGGATGATGAGTATATCAGCCTGGAGGTAGCTGTTAAAAATATCGGTGACTTCAGGGGTAAGGAAGTAGTCCAGATTTATTATGAGGCGCCCCAGGGACTACTTGGCAAGCCGGCCAGAAGCCTGGCGGCATTTGCCAAAACAAAGGAGCTGCAGCCTGATGAGTCACAGGCCATTAAGCTTATGATAAAGCTTTCAGATATGGCTTCTTATGATGATTCAGGAATCACAGGCTACAAGTCCTGCTATCTGCTGGAGGCAGGCGAATATAAGATCTATGTCGGCGGAAACGTTCGGGATGCGCGCCTGGCAGGAAGCTTTGAGCTTACTGAAAGTATAGTGACTGAAAGGCTATCTGAAGCTATGGCACCGGTTATCCCATTTAAGAGAATGAAGCCGGTTTTAGCTGCAGAAGGTAATTACTCAATTGATTATGAAGATGTGCCGACAGCAACTATTGACACAAATGAGCGCAGAAGGGCACAGCTTCCTGAAGAAATTGCATATACAGCTGATAAGGGCATAAAGCTGATTGATGTTAAGGAAGGCAAGGCCTCCATGAAGGATTTTATAGCCCAATTATCAGATTTTGATTTAGCCTGTATTGTCAGAGGCGAAGGAATGGGCAGCCCCAAGGTAACAGCCGGTACGGCATCTGCCTTTGGCGGGGTGACGGACAGTCTTAAGGCTTTTGGAATTCCCATCGGCTGCTGTGCTGACGGACCCAGCGGAATCCGTATGGACAGCGGAGCCAAGGCCTTCAGCCTTCCCTGCGGTACTTTGCTAGCCTGCACATTTAATGAGGAGCTGGTGGAGGACTTATACAGCTATACCGGACTTGAGCTGGTAAAGAATAAAATAGACAGCCTGCTGGGTCCGGGTATGAATATCCACAGGCATCCACTTAACGGCAGAAACTTTGAATATTTCTCGGAGGATCCTCTTGTTACAGGCAGGATAGGAGCGGCAATGCTCAGGGGCTTAAACAGCGCCGGAGTAACAGGTACCATGAAGCATTTCTGCGCCAACAACCAGGAGACCAAGCGTCATGAAGCGGATTCGGTGGTATCCGAACGTGCCCTCAGGGAAATATATCTGAAGGGCTTTGAAATAGCAGTAAGAAGCGGTGAGGCAAAATCGGTTATGACCACCTATGGTCCGGTAAATGGTATCTGGACGGCCGGACATTATGATTTGAATACTCAGATACTTCGTAATGAATGGGGATACAAAGGAATTGTCATGACCGACTGGTGGGCCTGCATTAATGAAAGGGGCAAGCCTGCAGACAGAATAAATCTTGCTGCCATGGCAAGGGCACAAAATGATCTTTACATGGTGGTGCCTGATGCCTCAAGCTATGAAGACAATATTCTTAAGTCCCTTGATGAGGGAACACTAAGCAGGGCTGAGCTGCAGAGAAATGCCATGAATATTTGCAGCTTTCTGATGGATACCCATGCCATGGAGAGATTAAACGGCATAAATGTCGTGGTAGAAATAGTAAATGCGCCCAGGGAAGAGGAGGAGCGGCTTAACGAAGAGATACCCTGCTATACTATGGATGATTCACTTGAGATCCCTGTGGAAAATATCGGTACAGTCAAGGATTCCGATTATGTCTTTGTTTTGACAGCCAACAAGGAAGGATTTTGCTGTGTTGATATATGCGCAAGCTCTGATTTAAGTGAACTGGCACAGATTCCAGTTACGATTTATGTCGGAAGTGTACCCCATGCGGTGATAACCTGGAACGGAAGCAGCGGTCAGTGGTTAAGCAAATCAGCAAGGTTTTATCTCTGCAAGGGAGGAAATACTGTTAAGCTGCATTTCGGACAAAGCGGCCTTTGCCTGAAAAGCATAAGATTTCAAATGGATTAATAGGTGTTATAAATGGTATAAAATGATATTTGATTAATTAAAAGTGCACCTGAAGCCGGATTGAATATATCTGGCTGCTAAGGTGCACTTTTTAGCGGTTGACTGCAAAAGCAATCTATTGATTGCTTTGGGCAGATAATCCGGTTGGATTTATGTATACCACTGGGCCTGGGCATTATACATCCGGGCATAATAACCGTTTTTCCTCATCAGCTCCTTATGTGAGCCATCCTCCACGATCCGGCCGTCCGCAAATACCAGAATACGATCTACAATAGAGGCAATTCCAAGCCGGTGGGAGATGAGAATGGTTGTCTTGCCTTCAGTCAGGGAGGCAAAGTTACGATAAAGCTGAGCTTCTGCCATCGGATCTAGGGCGGCGGTGGGTTCGTCAAGAATCATTATCCTGGCTTTGCTTCTGTAGGCCGCCCGGGCAATTGAAATTTTTTGCCATTGGCCTCCTGACAGATTATTAGCCTTCTCTGAGAAGGAACCAACCAGCTCATCCAGTCCGTTTTTTTGCTCATTTACAATATCATCCACCTTGATTTTTCGCAAAAGCTCCATAATCTCATCATCTGAAGCCTTGCGTTCTGTGTCTGATACGGTGATGTTGTCCCTGATGCTTGCTTCATAGCGGGCAAAATCCTGGAAAACCACCGATATGGCATTTCGTACAGCACTCAGATTGGATTTAACATCCTTCCCTCCAAGCCTGATACTGCCTTCAGTAGGGTCATACATGCCGCACAAGAGATTGATAAAGGTGGATTTGCCACTGCCGTTCTCACCCACAACCGCTATTTTTTCGCCTTTCCTTATAGTGACATTGATATCCTTAAGAGCAGGACTGTCTGTGTTGGGGTATGTGAAGCTGACATTTTCGAATTCAATATTTCCATCCAGGGCTTCCGTCTGCCCGTTATGCCCGGGCTCCCGCTCAATACTGTCAAGATAGAAAAACTCCTGCAAATAGGGGATGCCTTTTACTGTAGTCATGGTAAGGATAAAACAGCTTCCGCATACCTCCTGCAGTTGTCCTGAGAGCGAATATACAAGTGTAAAGCTGCCAAGGCCAAGGGCAGGGTTATTATATATGGATCGGGCTGCCAGAAGTAAAACTACCAGATATACTGCGCTTCACAGGAAGTCTGCAGCCGTATTGTATCTGAGATGTCTGGCCATCAGCCTGTTTTTCTTTTTCAGATATTCATCCGCAATGCTTCGCCAGCGCTTTTTCAGATAATCAAACAAACCGTAATGGCGTATTTCCTGCAGGCCGTCATAGGAGTAACCTGCTGCTCCTATCATGTTGTAATAATGAACTGCCAGGGAGCCTTCCTCTATCCACTTTGTCTTTTCACGGAAGGACTGATCCTCCTGTACATAGGACAGGATTGCCCCCGGTATGCTGGTGGCGACAATAATTAGTACCAGGTAGGGATTAAAGCTCCAGAGGGTATAGGCAACAGCGGCAAAGTAAAAGAGCTCCTGCAATATATTGACGATATTGTTTATGCTGCCCGCCATTCGATAACCGGAATATTCATTGATAAAGGAAATGCGTTTGTGGAAGTCATCATAATTGTCTATATATTTGTATCTGGCTTCACATTTGTGCTTTAGTATGGTCCTGTTGATATAACGCCTTATATTCATATCACTTTTTATATAGCCATGACTTTCTATTATGGAAAAGATCATTTGAACTATATACAGGGCCGCTATGGTTAACATTATTTTAAGTGACGGCAGAGGACTTCCACTCCCGGCGCTTAAAGCCTGGATGGAATCTGTCAGGGCCTGTAGCTGCTTTGCTGAAATTATAGGAAGAAGGACCGCAGCAAATCCCAGCAGACGTATAATTAAAACCGGTATTCCCTGAACTCTTATGCTTAATTTCAGTGCCCGCCATAATGTTTTCAGCTTGTCCATTATTCGTCACCTTCCTTCTGTGTGTACCAAAGCGCCTGCTCCTTGTAAAAGCCTGCGTATATGCCATCCAGCGCCATCAGCTCATCATGTGTACCGCTTTCAACCAGCCTGCCCTTATCCAGCACCAGTATCCGGTCAGCAAGCCTGGCAAAGCCGACTCGGTGGCTGATAAGGATGGCGGTGCGGCCTTCTATTTTTTGCTTAATTGCGTAAAACTGCTTCATTTCAGCTATAGGATCAAGGGCTGCCGCAGGTTCGTCAAAAATCAGGATCTCCTTGTCGCTCATATGGGCTCTTGAGACAGCCAGTCTCTGTTTTTCTCCGCCTGACAGGATGGCTCCGTCTTTTTTGACATTACGATTTAACCATTGCTCAAGACCGTTGGGAAAACGCTCCGGAAGCTTATCCGCTCCGCCTTTTTCCAGGGCAAGCTTTATGCGTTCCGTATTGTTCAGATTTTTCAGGTCGCCAAAGCCTACATTTTCCCGCAGGGTTGCATGGAATATGTAAAAATCCTGAAAGAATATTCCTATTCTTTTTATCAGTGAGCCCCTAAGCCTTTTGTCGTAGGGCTTGCCATAATAGTAAGTTGATTATTGCCTATACTCTTGCCTGTTTGTGTTCTGGAAAATTGGACATAAGCTTCATATGAGGCAGTTCGTGATAATCTTTCACATACCAACATTATACATCAATAATAAATATCTACAATATGTCTATGATTGAATATAAATAATCTCAAAAAACTTATGCTTGGAATAATAAGTGTAGTGGTTGGATAAATCAGTATAATGAGTGAAGAAATATCTAAAGCACCTATAAATGATCTGGCTGATCTGTAAGCTGGTTTTACAGCAAATAGTAGTAAATTTAAAATATTATAATAGAAAATTATTGCTTGATAATTGAAATGAATTAGGCTAAAATAATATTATATATTAAAATAGCCTTAGGAGATGGTTTTTTGTATATATATATATAGGCATGCAGAGGATGCAATAAAAAAGCTTGAAAGCATGTTTGGGGCGGTTCTGGTTAGCGGCCCCCGTCAGGTGGGGAAAACCACTATGCTGAAGCAGATAGCAAAGCATGCGACATATGTTACTCTTGATGATCCTCTTATGCTCGTATCTGCTGTAGAGCAAAGCGCCACCTTTTTCAAGGACAACCCACCGCCGGTATTCATTGATGAGATTCTATATGCTCCAAATCTTTTTCCTTATATAAAAATGCATATTGATCAGGCAGGTAAAAAGGGGCAGTTTTACATGTCAGGCTCACAGCAATTTGCTGTAATGAAAAACGTAAGCGAATCCCTGGCAGGACGACTGGGCTTGTTGACCCTGCTAGGCCTGTCTATGAGAGAAAAGCAGGAGATTAATTTTACGGAATCCTTTATTCCGACAGAGGGTTATTTCAACAAGCGTAAGAGATTCTGTAAGGAATTATCCTATGATGAAGTCTGGGAGAATATACATCGTGGCAGCATGCCTGAGCTTTTTATAAACAGGGATTATGACTGGCAGATGTATTATGGGGCATATGTCAAGACCTACATTGAACGGGATGTTCGGGAACTGACCCAGGTTGCTGATGAAGTGAAATTTCTGCAGTTTATGACTGTCGCAGCAGGCAATACCGGGCAGCTTCTTAATCTTGCATCCATAGCAAGAGATGTGGGTATCAGCCAGCCGACCGCCGAGCGATGGATGAGCATTCTTGTAAGCTCAAATATTGTTTATTTGCTAAGGCCGTATGCTAACAATATAGCAAAAAGAACAGTCAAAACACCGAAGCTGTATTTTCTTGATACAGGCTTATGCGCCTACCTAACAAGGTGGAATACACCACAGGTACTTAAAAATGGCGCGATGGCAGGCGCATTTTTTGAAAGCTTTGTAATATCGGAAATAATAAAAAGCTACTATAACAAAGGAATTCTGGAGCCACCGCTGTATTTTTACAGGGATAAGAACATGAATGAGATTGATTTGCTGATAGAAGAAAATGGCAGCCTGCATCCGGTTGAAATCAAGAAGCATGCTGATCCACAAAAAAAGGATATAGCTGCCTTTGCTTTGCTTGATAAAATCCCATCCATTGTGCGGGGAGAGGGCGGAGTTATCTGTATGTATGACAGGCTTGTAAGCTTAACGGATAGAGAAAGGGTGATACCGGTTAATTATCTGTAAAATGAAATAACCTGCCTGCAATTTTTTTACCTATATTCATTTCACACCTCTATTTTAATTATTTATCAGCTGATGACTTAATAATAAGTTATCCTTTGATATTCTTCAATGGATGCATTTCAAGTTCGGTTAAAGCAAATTTCAACTATCGATTAATTATCTGTTTTATACTGTGGAAGAATATTGTAATTTGTACTTGAATAATTTTCTAAATATACTAATATTAAAATAGAATATATTACTAAGATTTATATGTAATTTATACAATTTCTTTGGGAATATCTATATAGGAAAAGCTTTGCTTTGCACTCAAAGCCATTATAGAATAGCCTCTTGCATAAAACCGTTAAGACGGCAGGTTGGTGACGTCATTAAGAAGAAAATACACTAATGAAAGTTCAGATATGAATAGCCGACAACTACATTATTAATAATGCATTTATAATTATATGCGTTAAATTTAAAAGAAAGTGAGGTATCAGGTTATGAAGGAATTTGAGATCTATCGTTGTAAGGTATGTGGCAATATGGTGCTTTTGGTAAAAAAGGGAGGCGGTACATTAACCTGCTGCGGAGAAAATATGGAGAAGCTGGAAGCCAATAAGGTTGATGCTTCCTTAGAAAAGCATGTTCCTGTAGTAATTAGGGAGGACGGCCGTATAAGGGTAGAGGTAGGCAGCACCCTGCATCCTATGATTCCTGAGCACTATATTGAATGGATTGCTCTTGTATCAGGCGACAGGGTTGAGTTTAAATATCTTGAGCCCGGCGAAGACCCGATAGCCGAATTTGAGGATGCCGAATCAGGTACGGTATTTGAATACTGCAACATCCATGGCCTTTGGAGAAAAGATTTCTAAATAAAATGGCTTTTTGATTATTTGACTGAATTTAATGAAGGCTTTAAATTAAAAAATAAGGCTTTTGCAAAGTAGCCGACAGGCTATTTTGCGAAAGCCTTTTGCTTATCGGTTGACTGCTAAAAGCAGCAGGTCCGGTTTTGAAGCTTCTTTTCATCAGGTTTTATCTAATATTATGCTGTTATTTCGAAGACGGTACCCATATTGAAGTCTGTAACCCTCATTGAGCCGTATACCCCAAGATATAATTTGGTCTGCTCCTGATTGGATCCAAGGCAGGTGTAGAATGCAGCCTGTGAGCCAAAATCATAAGCAGTTTCAATTATCTGATAGTTGCTTATTCTGCAGAAGGGATTTAGCCTGCTGTAGGCCAATACGCCTCTGGCCGGTGCCTGCCCTGTGTCCCTGCGGACAAAATAAGTGAAAACAACGCATCCGGACAGTTCGGGGATTTCATTGCCGCTATAGGCCTGCACTCCTGTCAGGGCGGTTCCGGCAAATTTGTCAGGACGCGATTCTATATGATAATAGCAGGTCAGGGGAGTGAGCTTCTTATCTGAGCATTTGATTGCATCTTCATAATAGGCAATTGTTAAATCCGGCAGGCTGCTGTTTACAGGACAGCTGCTTACCAGGGATGTGGGAAGGGCACCTTCCCAGCCCCGCCAGTCAAGGTTGATCAGTCCCTGCGTTTCAGGCTCTGCCCCTGCCGCATAAGCCTGAACCAGCTCTGTCACAGGTATGGACCCGTATTGGTTAAACCAGAAAACAGACTCCACCAGATCCTGACCGACATTGCCTGTATATTTGATATATTGATTGTTAAACCGCTGGTAGCTTATTCCCGGGATGTTTCTGACCCCCTTGGCTATAAGCGTGATAGCAGATTGAGTCTGGGGAGGCAGCTCATCAAAGCGGGTAACAGGCGGAGGATTGTCGGTAAATACCGGCTGAGCTATATCCAGCTCAATAATCTTGCCTGCAATTTCCATGTCATTCTGGCTTAAGTTGAAGGGATCATAGCCTGAACCCCCGTCTCCTGTGGTTAGTACCAGCCTGCCATTTTCGGGAGAAAAGTTAAGGCTGTTTACTCCATTATGATTTGCAAAGGGCCTTCTCAGATTAAGCAGGGTTCGGGTCCTGATTGGTTGTGAATTTGGCAGCAGCTGCCATTCCTCAACCGTATCAATATGATCATATAGGTTTTCTCGATCCAGCCATCTAAGGCTTAGGCTCTCAGGATCACAGGGATTGGGTCTGAAGGGGCCAACCAAAGCGCCTGGGCCCTGTGTGTCGGCCAGAGAATAATGCAGATAAAACAGGCCATTATAATAAAAATGAGGATGAAACGCCAGTCCCAGCAAGCCTCTTTCATCATATCCGTTTGTGCCGCCAAGTCTTAGTATCCTGTTTCTTATATCCAAAAAAATCCCAATAAAGCCGTCTCTTATATAATATATCTCACCGGGCTGGGTTGCGACAAATATACTTTCCTGCCAGTCTCCCGGAAAGGCGGCAGTTTTTATTATTGTAGGCAGATTTATGCGGCTTAAAACGGGTTTTAGCTTCACTTTAACCTTCTTCATGAAAATACTCCGGATTGTATTTACTTTATTAAATATATGAATGAGAAATATTTTTTAAAACAAGCAATAATTGACTGAATAGCCAATAATTTAATAATTCTATCCTTTGCCATGAAATGCGCAGGCTTTGCAATACTTGAAAAATTAAGCAGAATAAGCTGACAAAACATGTGTGACAATAAATTCAGGGAGAAATATTTTTCAGTTTTTCGTTAGCTTTGATATTAACGCTGGCAGGCTGTCAAATTGACTGCCGACATAGCTAAAGATTTTTATGAAAGAGGTGCGCATATGAATGGTTCAAAATCGGAGGATTCAAGGAGCAATAAAGCAATAAAAAGGAATAAGACATATGCTTATATCAAAAGGTACTGGACTCTTTATCTGTTAATGCTAATCCCTTTGATTTATATTATCATTTTCCGTTATATCCCGATGACCTATATCCAGATAGCATTTAAAAAATACAGCATTGTTCAGAATGTCTGGGAGATGGAGTTGGCCGGTAACTATGGCTTTGAATACTTCATTAAAGCCTTTTCCAACCGTGATTTTTTGTATGCCCTGCGTAATACCCTGCTGCTGAACTTTCTGGACTTGCTAATAGGCTTTCCGGCTCCCATCATTCTGGCTTTGCTGCTGAATGAGCTGGCCTTCAAGCGTTTTAAGCGATTAACACAGACTATTGTATACATGCCACATTTCTTATCCTGGATTATTATATCAGGTTTGGCCCTGCAGCTGTTTGCACCGACAAACGGTCTGGTAAATATAGTACTGAACCGGATGGGCTTTAAAAGCATCCCATTCCTCAATGATCCTGCCCATTGGGTATGGACATATGTACTATTGGGTGTATGGCAGAGTATAGGCTGGAATACAATAATTTATTTGGCTGCAATTACCGGCATAAATCCTGAGCTGTTTGAAGCTGCGGCGGTTGACGGCGCCGGCAGGTTCAGGCGTATATGGCATATTATATTGCCGGGATTAAGGCCGACTATAGTGGTCTTGCTTATAATGAGTCTCGGCAGAATACTTGGCAGTGAATTTGACAGGCCATACGCCCTCAGCAACAAGCTGGTTACAAGCGTATCTAACGTAATTGCTACCTTTGTCTACACAAACGGTATCCGGGGTCTGCAATTTTCACTTACAACAGCAGTAGGCCTCTTCCAATCGGTTATTGGTGTTATCTTTTTGACAGTTGCCAATGCCATTGCCAAGAGATTTGGTGAACGCGGCATAATCTAGAAAAGGAGGTGCAGGCATGATCAAATCCCATAAGACCAGAATTGCAGACTGGATAATCGCTTTTATTTGCTTTCTGTTTATTTTAATTTGTCTCCTGCCTTTGGTAAATGTCCTGGCCAGATCTCTTAGCTCTGCGGAGGCATTAATCCGCAATGAGGTTACGCTGCTTCCGGTGGGTTTGAATTTTGACGCTTACAAAACAGTTCTCGGTGATTCAAAATATGTCTGGTCACTGATATGGACAGCGATCTTGACAGGTATTTGCACCATAGTATCTCTGTTTATGACGACTATATGTGCTTACCCTCTGGTAATAGACGGCTTCAAAGGTAAACGCCTTTTCAATACAATTTTCATTATTACCATGTATTTTAATGCAGGTGTAATTCCAAACTACCTGCTTTTGAAGGATTTAAGGCTGTTAAATCATCCTTTGGTTCTGATAATTCCGAATTGCTTAAGCGTATTTAACATGATAATAATGCGCAGCTTTTTCTTCGGAATTCCGGAAAGCCTCAGGGAAGCCGCGCAAATAGACGGTGCCGGCTTTATCAGGATTTTGGTAAAGATATATTTGCCACTGAGCAAGCCTGTGCTGGCTACACTGGCCCTCTTTTATGCAGTAGGACGCTGGAACGGATTTTCCGACGCATTAATGTATATGAACAACAGAAAATATTATCCTATTCAGCTGCTGCTGTACAACATTTTAAACAATGTTATGCAGGTAGAGGTGGCTGCTCAGGAGGGCTTTTCAACGCCGGGATTATCGGAAACATTAAAGGCGGCCACGGTCATGTTTGCTACAATACCAATCCTGTTGATTTATCCATGGCTGCAAAAATATTTCATAGCAGGTGTTACCTTGGGAGCAGTAAAAGAATAAGGCAATTGTGACAAGATTTTACACACAAAAATTGTCGAATAGCAGTTTTGCTAAGTGGACACAATGATTATCAGCAGATAAAAAGAGGAGGATGATTATGAAAAGGCTTTTTTCAATATTACTGATCTGTACCTTGCTTGCCTCCGGATTAATAGCCTGCGGCAAGAAGATTACGGACAATACGGGTGGAAAAGACCAGAACAACAACGCTACTGTAACTCCTGGTGGGGGTGCAGGCAATGAAGAGATTGTGGATCGCAAATTTACGAAGACAAGAAAGATAACCGTTGAGGTCTTTGACCGGGGTAATGAAGGAGGAACACCGCCCGAAAACAACTTCTACACCAACTTTATAAAGGAAGGCGTATTAAGAGATCATAATATCGAGGTTACCTTTGTTCCTGTTCCCCGATGGACAGAGGTGGAGCAGATTAATAACCGTCTGGCAGCCGGTGATGCGCCTGATATTTGTGTAACCTATGACTATCCTACCATTCAAACCTATGCCAACATGGGCGGAGTACTTGATTTAAACCCATATCTTGAGCAATACAAGGATATGCTGCCTAATTTATATGGCCTTTTGACCGAGACAAACATCAACTGGAACAAAAACCCTGAAACCGGCGCCATATGGGCAATTGAGGCGCGTCTTGCCAACCCTCAGCGTATTAATACCTTCGTACGTGAGGACTGGCTTAAGAAGCTCAATATACCTGAGCCTACAACTCTGGAAGAGTTTGAGGACATGCTCCAGACCTTTAAGGACAATGCCAAAACACTTCTGGGCAAGGATGCCGATAAAATGGTGCCCTTCTCCATCAGCTATGATGTGGGCTGGCGGGCAGATCATTTGCTAGCTTCATATGTACCTGACAATCTTTCTGAGAAGGATGCATATATTTATGGCTTTGATGACAGAAAATTCTTATACCCCGGAATTAAGGAGGGTGTAAGAAAGCTGAATGAATGGTACAACAAGGGCTTAATCTGGAAAGACTTCGCCCTTTACGGCTCAGGCGATACCACTGAGGATAATATGATGAAGGCCGGCTATGTCGGGGCATTTATTCACAACTGGGACTACCCCTACCGAAACGGTGAAGACAGTATTAACAATAACCTCAAGCGATTGGTGGGTGAGGATGCAAACTATGTGGCCGTAATGCCCTTTAAAAACGACGCAGGCTTTTATAGAAAATTCCTACCTGGCCCTGTAGACCGCAAGGTTTTCTTCCCGTCTACCAACGATGAGCCGCTGGCATCTTTGCTGTATCTTGACTGGATCAGCAAGCTGGAAAACCGTATGTTTTTACAGATAGGCGAGGAAGGCGTAACTCATGAAAAGCTTGAGGACGGATCTGTAAAAATGCTTGCCACCAAGGGAGAGAAGATTATGAACTCACCCAACAATATCGACTATACGATAACTATAAACGGCCTTGATATAGGTGATCAGGAATTAAATATTAAATCCATCGCTTTAGGCTATGTGGGTGTGGATCCCAGTTATATTGAGAAGGCATATAAATACAGTGTGGAGGATGGCCGTTATTCCCAGAACTATAACTTTGGCGAGATAACCTCAGAAACAGGTATGGGTCCTGCCCTCAGTGAAAAGAGAAATACCGTCCTGACTCAGTCGGTGGTTGCCGCTCCTGATAAATTCGATGCCGTATTTGACCAGGGCTATAATGATTACCTGAACTCAGGCGGACAGGCTATAATTGACGAACGCAAGACGGCATGGGAAAACGCAATGGAGCAATAATTGGAAATTATAGAGTTGAGAGTACACTAAATTATTAATGGGCTGTCAGGGACAGCCCATTAAATTTAATCACATACGATGAAGCTTATAGGATAAGAAATCCCGGACGTATTTCCTTGCGCTTTAATTTACCGGATACTAATTAATAAAACATCTCGAAGGTCTCCAATATTTGATTAAATGCAGGCTTTGGCTGAAGGCCACTGTCAAAAAGCCGTGATGTATTGGTATCATTGGAATAGAGCATATATCCGTCCATCAGGCCGAAGAAGGTGACAGCAGTTATATTGGCCTTGCCACCTGAAGCGGTATCCAGTGATTGCAGCAGGCGCATGATGGAAGCGTATCTGACACCCTGTGCCTCAAAGGCTTCTCTTGAAGTGCCTTCGGCGCTAATGGACAGCTCTGTAATCTGTATCTCAAGCCCCAGCTCTGCATATTTGCTTATAGCATCCTTAATGGTGCCCAGGGCGGGATAGGAAATGCCCCAATAGCCTTGCATGCCTATACCGTCGATAAGGCCCTTGCTGTTTAAATATTCACACAATTTGTAGATGTTTTCAAGCTTTTTGGGATCATATGCGTTGTAGTCATTATAAAAGAGCGAAACACCCTCGGCAGCATATTTTCTTGCATAGGTGAAGGCCATTTCTACATATTCCTCTCCGATAACTTGGTACCAGAGATTGGGCTTGCCGTCGTCGTAGCTTTTTCTGCAGTAGAAGAAGCTGCCTGAATCTCCGGCTGATGAGGGCTCAACCGCCTCATTTACCACATCCCAGCAATATACCACCCCCGGATATTTTTCCTGGACATAGGTCAGATACTGCCTGATATAGCTTTCAAGGCGGTAAAGCATTGTTTCGCGATCTACCAGGGGGCCGTCATTGGTATATCCTTCCCTGAAGAACCATTCAGGGGTCTGGGCATGCCATACCAGGGTATGACCACGAAGCTGCACGCCGTTTTCCATGCACCAGGCAAGGACAGGATCGCAGTTGCTAAAGCTTAATGCCGGATCCTTGATTCCCTGGGCCGCATTCTGCATGCTGCGGGCCTGATCCAGAATATAGGCCGGCTTCATCAGATTAGTGAGGGTTACGCTGTTAAAATGCTTTTTGACCACTATCATATATTCGGGCGAGTTGATGGCGCAATTGCTCAGGGCGCTTCCGTACAAGCCTGCGCCCAGCCTGAAATAGTCCGAGCACATATCCTTAAGAGAAGGAGCTGTCAGGGCAGCACTCAGATCAAATGGGCTGTCTGAGAATGCTTCCAGCTGGGCCTGCCATAACGGGTCGACAGGATATGAAGCAGGGGAGGCTACGGATGCTATTGCAGGAATTGTTTCCTCAGTGTAATCTGTTGTAGTGATATTGAAGGCCTTGACGGTACCCGGCTTGTAATAGTAGCTTTGCAATGCAAGCCCATTTTCAAATTCAAGCAGAGCTGTAACATATGGATAGGAATAGCTGCCTGCATAGGCATACAGAAGGGATTTTACCCGGAGGTATTTGCCCAGCCTGGAGGTCAAATCGGTCCAGATTTTTTTGTGCTCATCCTTGGTCACCATGGAGCTGTAATCCCCATCTATATAGGTGTCATACAAAAGATTAACCCCTTCTTCGTTATTCATCAGCTTGATACTTGCCAGGGCGGCTTTTACCATGGAATACTCGCAGGGCATTGCATCAATAGCTAATAGCTCGTCTCCGTCATAGTACATATTCACAGCCCACTGTCCTCTGGAAAAGTTAGCGTCAGATTCGCCCGCATTGCCGGCACTGCATTGCCAGAAGAGCTGTATTAGCCTTACTGCTTTGTCGTTGTATATAACCTTGTCAAATATATAGGCATTCAGGGTTGTATCATATATACCCATTTTGGCACCGAGCTCCGCATCCTTATTAAATATTATCTCCAGTGCCAATTTGTCAGCCTGAGCTATCAGCTCCTCAGTATCGGCTGCATCCATACCGCTTGTGTCCTTTTGCCCTGTGGCACTATCGGAGGCCGATGTGCCATTTGATTTCGCATCATTATTTTCTGATGCGGTATCATTGACACCTGATACCTTTTCTGTTGCTTCATTTGCGCTGTCCTTACTGCCGGAGCAGGCCGTCAGGCTTAAGGCTGCCGCCGCAAGAATTATAAGGGCAGCAATTAGAAATAACTTCTTGAACATAGCTCTGATCCTCCAATTTTGTCAGCATTTTGTACTGCTTACTGCAATTTATTACAGCATATTTATATAAATTGCAAGAAAGCACAAAAGGAAAAAAAGATACTTTATGGTAATAATTCATAACTATGATAAAATATAAATTAAAAAATATCCATAGCAAAAAAATATATATACGCCTTTTATCTTATATTGTCAGTGATAAAGGGCAGGATGGAGGGGAAAAATAATGGATTTTTTTGGCAGGCCATCAATGGGACGACCCGGTGGACCAAGAGGACCCAGAGGCTTTCTGACAGAGGAAGAAAAGTCGAACAAGCCCAAGATTACCATGGCTTTGGTAAAGAGGATAGCAAGCTATCTGATACCCTACTGGAAGCAGACCCTGATAGTGTTAATAATGATTTTTATAGCGGCGGTACTGGGCCTGATGCCTTCAATACTGACAGGAAGAATCATTGATGAAGGTCTTATAGGCAGAGATTTTTCCCTGCTTGTCCGTTACATAGCACTTTCCTTTGGAGTAGTGGTATTGTCCAACCTTATTGGTGTTGTAGAAAGCTATACAAATACATGGATTGCGCAGCACATAGCCTTTGATATGCGCAACAGGATGTTTGCCCATCTGCAGGCCATGTCACATCGTTTTTTTACCAGCAGCAGACAGGGTGATATTATTACCAGAATGACCAGTGATATCGCCGGTGTCCAGATGGTTATTACCAATACTTTTACCAGTATAATCAGAAATGTCATAGTTTTGGTGACCGCTCTTTATGCCATGTTCAGCATGAACTGGCTGCTTGCCATAATAGCGCTGGTTATCGTTCCGCTGTTTAGTATACCTACAAAGCAGGTGGGAAAATCAAGATGGAAGCTGGCCAGACAGTCTCAGGAGTGTAATGATGAGATAAACGGCATATTGAATGAGACGCTGAGTGTAAGCGGCCAGCTCCTGGTAAAGCTGTTCACCAACGAAAAATATGAGTATGACAAATATGTTAAGGCTAATGCAAGAATGGTAAAGCTTAATATCAGGGAAAGCTTAACCGGACGCTGGTTCGGTGTTGCCATAAACACCTTTACCAATATTGGCCCAATGCTTATATATCTGGCAGGCGGAATTTTAATAATGAAATTTGACAGCAGCCTTACTGTCGGTGACATATCGGTAATGGTTGCCCTGCTGGGCAGAATGTATCAGCCGATTAATTCCCTGATGAATATCCAGGTGGATTTGATCCGCTCCATGGCCTTGTTTACCCGCATATTTGAATATTATGACATGCCGGTGGATATAAAGAATGCTCCGGATGCAGTTATTCCACCCTACATAACAGGCAATCTAAGGTTTGAGGATGTAAGCTTTTATTATGACGAAAAAGTGCCTATACTGAAGGGGATTAATTTTACCCTTGAGGAAGGAAGGTCGATAGCGATTGTAGGTCCGTCCGGAGCAGGTAAGAGCACTATAATCAACCTGATTCCGAGGCTTTATGATGTAACAGGTGGCAGGATTTTGCTGGACGGTATAGATATAAGAAAGCTTGACTTGAATTTCCTCAGGAGAAATATCGGTATAGTTACCCAGGATACATATCTGTTCAACGGAACCATTCGGGAGAATTTGCTATATGCCCGCTTTGATGCCACTGACGAGGAGCTGATTGAGGCCTGTAAGAAGGCAAATATTCATGATTTTATCATGGCACAGCCGGATGGATATGATACTGTTGTAGGAAACAGGGGCCTGAAGCTTTCAGGCGGAGAGAAGCAGCGTATATCGATAGCCAGGGTAATACTGAAGGACCCTGCTATTATGATATTTGACGAAGCCACATCCAGCCTTGACTCAATATCGGAAAGCCTGATACAGGATGCCATCGAGCCTTTGATTAAAGGACGCACCAGTATAATCATAGCCCACAGACTATCTACCATAATGGCTGTTGATGAAATTCTTGTCATATCAGGCGGACGGGTGGTGGAGCAGGGTACCCATCATGAGCTGGTAGCCAGGGGTGGCGTATATACCGAGCTGTATGAGACACAGTTCCGCAGGGCATTGGATGACTATGAGGCTCGCAGGGCAGTGCAGTAGAATTTGATGGTATATCGTAATTTTTGCTTATATGATTTGATATTAGTTTAACGCGAAATTTGATACGAATGTAACAATCCTTATATTGTTTTCCATAATTTTATGTTATAATACTATCGTAGTACCATCAATAACCAGCAGGAAGCAGGAGGTTGAGGGTGGCTGCATAAAAACCAGCAGAAGGTGGAGGGAATTTTATGAAGAAAACAAGGCTTGGAATTACCGTAGGATTATTGGGAGCATCAATTTATTTTATGTCAATGGTCAGTATTCTGGGGCTGATTATTTTGGCGGGTTATGTTTTACTTTTTGAAGAAAATCCCTGGCTGAAGAAGTCGGCAGTTAAGGCGGTTATTATTACTGTTGCTTTTTCACTTATATCAATGCTGATATCAATGGGAAATAATGCATTCGCTATTTTGAACACCATGATTAGCTGGACTCCTGTTAATTTGCTTAAATTCCAGTTTAAGTATCCCTTCGGATTAGAGACAATTATTCGCAATGGCTTAAGCATATTGGAGAACATTTTATACCTCATATTGGGAATAAAGGCGCTCAAGCAGGGTTCAATCAAAATAGGATTTATTGATAATTTCATTAACAAGCATATGGATCAAGAGCAAAACTAGGCATACGTTTAAGAAAGAAGTAAGGATAATACAGTCATGAAGGGCTTGGTGATTATATGAAAACATGCAGTAAATGCGGCGCACAATGCATGGATGAATTTGCTTTCTGCTCAGCCTGCGGTGCGAAATTTGAAACTGAACATATACAACAGGAGAAATCAGAAAATAATCAGGCGGAAGAAACAGCCGGGTCATCTATGCAGCCAGAGTCAGAAGCCGGAGTTCCAATGCAGCCTGCAGAAGGCAGCCATGCACAGACAGGTGAGGCAAATACACCAGTACAGCCTGCAACAGAACCTGCTCAGCCGGCTCCGGCTCCGGTACTGGAGGAGCCTGTATTAATAAAATGTGAATTCTGCGGTGAAATGGTTTACAGTAATGAGAAAACCTGCAAAACCTGCGGAGCACAGCTTAATTATTCAAAACAGGCAAGTATTGAGGCGGCCACCGGTGAATTTATTACAAGCAATATTAAGAAAATTAAAGAGGCTGGCACTGCAGGTATAAGCAAAATTAAGGCCGCAGTCAGCTCTGTAGATGGAAACAAGGCAAAGCAGTTGATGGAGCAGTATAAGAAGTATCTGCCTTTTGCAGCTGCAGCCATTGTTTTTCTAATTCTTTTGCTGGTATTGGTGCCAAGAATGGCTAAATCACCAGTTGTCAATACATATGGGACAAATCAGCTGTCGTATTATTCTGCTGAAGATGAAATGATTTTTTATACCAACAGGAAGGTTGTAGCGGAAATTGAAGATACCAGCGGAACACCTGTGTTAAGTATGGACGGATCCAAGGCTGCTATTTTGGCTGATTACAGCAGGGAGGATGGCGGTTCATTATATCTGATAGATTCCAAGGGCGAGAAGTTTATTGACGATAATGTTTATTATTTTGTGATGGCGCCCTCCGGAAGGGCAGTAGCATATCTGAAGGATTATGATTCTTCGGAGAATTCGGCTACAGTGATGCTGTATAACGGAAGAAAGGCTGTTAAGATCAAAAGTGAAATTAGTACTGGCTATCTGGATGAGGGATCACTGGTTATTTCGCCTGGTGGAAATGCTGTAGCATATCTTGAGTTTGATGATTATAATGAATTTACATCATATATAAGTCTAAACGGCAGGGAACCAAAGAAGCTGGGTAAATATCAGTTAGTTGCAGCCTTGTCGGATAATGCAAAATATATATATTACATAGAAATGGATGAAGACAGATACACCGGGGAATTCTATGTGAAAACCGGAAACAATAAGGTAAAACTGGCATCAGATGCGGATGAGCTGGGTAGTTTGATGTTCAATGAGGATTGCAGTCAGCTCCTGTTCCATTTTGAGAAGAAAACGTATCTTACCATTAAGGGCAGAGAAAAGATAAAGATACTTAACAACAGAGCATATCCACTGCTTCCGTCAAATGCAGTAAAAATGAATCATATCGGAGATAATATAATATATGGCATTGACAGCTTTTCCAATAAACTGCTGGAGGCAAGTGAGGATATTTATTATCTCAACAGCAGGTATGAGACAAACAAGATAAGCGACAGGAATTATAAGGCGCTTATATCAAATGATATGAAAAAGCTGGTATACCTTGATTATTCCGAGTGTTTGCATATTGTGACAAAGCTGAACAGCAAAAATCCCAAGGATGTGGAGCTGGACGCTTCCGATGATGTTGTCAACTTTACAATATCTGAGGATGGCAGTACTATTTATTATGTAAACGAGGATGACGAGCTTTACTCAATCTCCGTATCAAACAGGCCTAATAAGGTAGCCGACGATGTTTCAAAATATAACCTTGTCGCACTTGGAAATAAGATATATTTCCTGACAGATTATTATGATACAGGAGCCCTGTATTATACTACAGGCAAAAGAAAAACAGCAATCAGAAATGCCGATGAGGTATCCTATGCATACAGGCTGGGCAACGGTCTGGTTTATCAGGAAGGCGATTATGATGAGAGAGTAATCTACGGCTCATCTAACGGCAAGTCATTTAAGAAGCTGTTCTCAGCAGACTAAAATGCGAATGAGCTCTGAATAAGAGAATATAAAGAATAATGTAGAATAATAAAGTCAGTTCAGGATGCATAGCAATTGGCAAGCATTTGCATCCTGAACTGACTTTTTGCGTTTTGCAGTTTTTATGGAAGGGTTAAGTTAAATTCATGTATAATGTTATTGTACAACTACACCCTTTTTCAGAATAATGTTGGCATAAAGAGCTGTTTCACCTGTCATTATGACAGCACAGGATTTTTCCTTAACCCTGTTGTAAAATTCCCACTTGTCAATTTCTTCAAAGCAGTCGGCGCCTCTGCTGTCGTATTTAGCAACGATTTTTTTGTAAGTATCCCAAATGGGAGTTTCGACCGGATCGCCGTCAACAACCTTCATTAAGGTAACAGGCTTGTCGACATAAGTGTCCAGAGGAAACAGCTGAAGGATGGCATCAAGAATCTCAGGCACTCCATGACCATCCAGACGGATTACCTTCCTGCCATAGGTATGTCCGGGGAAATTGCCGTCTCCGATAGTAATTTCATCAGTATGACCCATTTCGCATAATACCTTTAATAATTCCGGTGATAAAATCGGCGGTATTCCTTTAAGCATCAGACAAATCCTCCTAAAAAACTGAAACGTTTCAGTTAAGATATTATTATCATATAATCAGCCATAAGGGATGTCAATACGTAAAGCTTGACTTGAGCTGCTTTTAATCCTATAATTTTATTGCAATTTGAATTTTATACCAATGATTGCATTCTATTTTCATAAGACAGATAAAATCGTCAGATAACTTTATGATTATAAAATAAATGAATTAATAAAATAAAATGAGTACTCTGATGAAAAACTAACATAAGATAAAGATTAGCATCATTTCTGATGCAGGGACGGAGGACAGCTATGAATAAAATATGTTTTTTTGATACCAAGTCTTATGATAAGACCTACTTTGAAGCCTTGAAGGCAAAATACGACATTGATATCGAATATTTTGAGCCGAAGCTGGGGCCCAAGACCGCATTTATGGCAAAGGGCTTTGAGGCTGTGGTAGCCTTTGTTAATGACAATATCAATCAGGAAACCATTGATATACTGTATGAAAACGGAGTAAGACTGATAGCCATGCGCTGCGCCGGCTATAACAATGTTGACTTTAAGACTGCATACAAGAAAATACATGTGGTACGTGTTCCTGCATATTCACCCTATGCGGTAGCCGAGCATGCAATGGCATTATTGCTGACACTTAACAGAAAAATACACAGGGCATATGTCAGAACCAGGGATTTCAACTTCAGCCTTAACGGCCTGATGGGATTTGACCTGCATGGCAAGACTGTCGGAGTTATCGGTACAGGAAAAATAGGTCAGATTTTCGTAAACATATGCAAGGGCTTCGGAATGAGGGTTATTGCCTATGATCCCTATCCTTTGAAGGATGCCGGCATTGAGTACGTGAAGCTTAATGAGCTGTGCAGGGAAGCTGATATTATATCCCTGCATTGCCCCCTTACGAAGGATACCTTCCATATGATAAACAAAGACATGATAAGCCTTATGAAGGATGGGGTATACATCATTAACACATCAAGAGGCGCTCTCATAAACAGCGAGGATCTGCTTGAAGCATTGAAGGATGAGAAGATCGGCGGCGCCTGCCTTGATGTATATGAAGAAGAAACAGAGCTGTTTTATGAGGATATGTCCTATACGGTTATCAAGGATGACGTATTGGCCAGAATTATTTCCATGCCGAATGTCATTGTAACATCACATCAGGCTTTTTTGACCAAAGAGGCCTTATACAATATTGCTGAAACGACTCTTTCAAACTGCAGAGAGTATTTTGACGGCAAGGGGCTTACAAATGAAGTATGCTATAAGTGCAGCAAGGGAGAGCCCTGCCCCAAGGGAAAGAATAAAAGCTGCTTCTAAATATAATGCATATATGTATAATGAATGTATGTATAATGATATTTGAAATCAACATTGATGAATTAATTTTAACAGTCATCTAAGTAATCATTTAATGATATGGTAAGAGCGGTAAAAGCTTGTATGAAACGGCTGAAGATGCCGGATAAGCTTTTGCCGCCTTGTTTTCTTTAAATCATAAAAATACATTGACATAAAAGCTGAAGAGGAATAATATGTTTTTAAGAAACAGAAACGTTTCGGCGGAAAGTGAGGTAATAAAAAATGCCTTTGACAACATCAGAGCAGATGCTGCTGGCAGCAAAAAAGGGCAGATATGCCATAGGTGCATTTAATGTTGAAAACATGGAAATGGTTAAGGCTGTTATAGCCGCAGCCGAGGAGCTTTCAGCTCCGGTTATCCTTCAGACCACTCCATCGACTGTAAAGTACGGGTCACTGGAGACCTATGCGGCTATTGTAACAGCTGAGGCAAAAAAGGCAAAGGTTCCAGTTGCCTTGCATCTGGATCACGGCAACAGCTTCGAGCTGGCTGTAAGGGCCATAAAAGAGGGATATAGCTCTATAATGATAGATGGGTCACATGAAGCCTTTGAGGATAATATTGCCCTGACCAAAAGGGTGGTTGAGGTGGCCAGAGCAGGCGGTATTCCGGTTGAAGCCGAGCTTGGCAAGGTAGGAGGCAAGGAGGATGATTTGACGGCTGAGGCGGATACCAATACTGATCCGGATGAGGCTGCCGAATTTGTGGAAAGAACCGGAGTTAACAGTCTGGCGGTGGCTATAGGAACGGCACATGGATTTTATATTGGTACACCTGTACTGGATAAGGACAGACTGTCTGAAATAAGCAGGCGCGTATCTGTACCACTGGTTTTACATGGAGCCAGTGGACTAAGCGATCAGGATATAAGAGATTGTATTGAAAGGGGCATCTGCAAGGTGAATTTTGCAACCGAGCTTCGTGCCGCCTATACGGATGCAATCAAGGAGCTGTTAAAGGAAAAGGCTGAGACCTTTGACCCCAAGAGCCTGGGTAAGGCAGGTATGGAAAGGGTTAAGGAGCTGGTTAAAAACCGTATTCTGGTCTGTGGCTGTGATAAAAAGGCAGGGATTGTAATTGGCTGCAACGATTAAGGATATTGCCAGGCTTACAGGGCTGGGACTTGCCACTATTTCGTCTTATATAAACGGGGGAAATGTTCGCAAGGAGAACAAGGAAAAGATAGAGGCTGCCATTAAGGAACTGAATTTTGAGGTTAATGAGGTGGCACGCGGCCTGAAAACCAAAAGAACCAAGACTGTCGGTGTGGTAATACCTGAGCTGAATAATAAATTCTGTACTGATATTATAACAGCGATGGAGGATATTCTCCGCAATCATGGCTACGCTACGATTGTCTGTGACTGCAGAACCGATCGTGAGCTTGAGAAAAGGGCTGTTGAATTCTTGTACCGCAAAAGGGTGGACGGAATAATAAATATGCCTGTTGGCTGTGACGGCTCGCATCTGGACTGTTTTCGTAAGGCAAATATACCTGTCGTCCTGATAGACAGGAAAATCAACGGTGTCGACTGTGATTATGTACTGGTCGATAACCTTGCGGCAGCAAAAAATGCCGTCATGAGCCTGATTGGCGCAGGGCATAGCCGAATTGGAATGATTGGAGGCCCGACAGATATATACACAGCCCAGGAAAGACTTCTGGGATACAAGCTGGCCTTAATGGAGGCCGGTATTGTTCCTGAGGAAGGTCTGATAGAGCATGGGGACTATACCATAAACAGCGGGGTACATTGCATAGAGAGGCTGATAAAGAATAATCCGGATATGACCTCAGTCTTTGTAGCCAACTACGAAATGACCATGGGAGCCGTGATAGGTCTGAATGAGCTGGGAGTGAGGATACCCGATGATATTTCATTCATAGGCTTTGACAGTGAGGAATTTGCCAGAGCCTGCAGGCCTAAGCTGACCATTGTAACCCAGCCGACAGCCGAGATAGGGAAAAAGGTTGCGGAAATTATCCTGCAGAGGATGGAAAAACCGCAGGCAGCCGGCCCGGCAGATTTTAAGCTTATCAAGCTGCAGACGAAGCTGGTGGAGGGCAGCTCGGTTAAAAGGATTATATAAAGACACTATATAAGGCTCAATATTAGCGATAAAGATTTTATAATGATAAATATTAGCGATTAGGCTATGAAAGGAATGAGCAAGAGCTTGGAGAAATATTTGCTCGGAATTGATATTGGAACCAGTGCCTGCAAGGTGGCGCTTTTTGACCGTCAGGGTAAAGTAATAGCATCCGGCAGCGGTGAGTATCCGGTGTATTATCCGGAGCCGGGTTATGCAGAGCAGGATCCCGGGCAGTGGTGGGAGGCTGTCTGCAGTACTATTAAGACCGTGCTATCAAAGTCTGGCATTGACAATAGGGATATCGCGGCAGTCGGAGTTGACGGTCAGAGCTGGTCTGCAATTGCCCTTGATAAGGAGGGAGAGCTTTTAGCCAATACTCCCATCTGGATGGATACACGAGCTGATGCCATATGCAGGCGGCTTAACCGGGAAATTGGGGAGGACGAGATATTTTCGCTGGCAGGCAATCCGCTCCAGGCCTCCTATACTACAGGCAAGATAATATGGTACAAGGAAAATATGCCGCAAATTTATAAACGGATTTATAAGATACTGCAGTCAAACAGCTTTATAGTATACAGGCTGACAGGGGTACTTAGTCAGGACAAATCCCAGGGCTATGGCCTGCATTGCTTTGATATGCGCAGGGGCAGCTGGGACAGGGATATGTGCAGGGCGCTTGGAATAGAATATGATTTCCTTCCTGATATATATGAATGTCATCAGCCGGTAGGCAAGGTAACACCGGAGGCCGCAAAGCAGTGCGGACTGGCAGCAGGCACACCGGTGGTGGCAGGCGGGCTTGACGCTGCCTGCGGAACCCTGGGGGCAGGTGTAATTTATCCGGACCAGACCCAGGAGCAGGGCGGTCAGGCAGGTGGAATGAGCATATGCCTTGACAGCTACAGTGCCGATCCCAGGCTGATACTTGGATTTCATGTGGTGCCCGGCCTGTGGCTACTGCAGGGAGGTACTACAGGTGGCGGCGGAGTGATGCGCTGGATTGAGAAGGAATTTGCCGACCTTGAGAAGGAAGAGGCGGCACGGCTTGGCAAATCCACCCTGGCCCTCCTTGATGAGGCTGCCGGCAGGATTAATCCGGGAAGTGACGGAGTGGTCTTTTTGCCGTATATGGCAGGTGAACGCTCTCCCGTATGGGATGTAAAGGCAAAGGGAGTCTTTTACGGACTTGATTTTAGTAAAAGCAAGGCCCATTTAGTAAGGGCCGCCATGGAGGGAGTGGCCTTTTCCCTGAGGCATAACCTTGAGGTGGCATATGCGGCTGGTGCAAAGGTAAAGATGCTGAGAGCCATGGGAGGGGCGGCAAACTCCCTGCTTTGGACTCAGATTAAAGCGGATGTTACCGGCCTGCCTATTGAGGTGGTGGCCTCCGATACGGCAACAACCCTGGGTGCAGCCATACTTGCCGGAGTTGGCACAGGATTTTACAGGGATTTTGATGAAGCAGTCAAGCTGACTGTCAGGGTCAGGAGGCAGCATGAGCCTGACGAATCAAAGAGAAGCCTGTATGATAAAAATTACAGGATTTATCTGGACTTGTACAATAGCCTGAAGGAGATTATGCATAGAGAGTAATGGCTTCATAGGAAGGGCTCAATAAAACATATTGGTATGTAAAGAAATCAGCAGCAAAAAATAAAAACTATATCAGCATCGGTATTTATAAGCATATATCAAAAATAAGCAAGGTGGAAAGAGGGCAGGATTTCATTATGAAAGCGGCAGTAGTATGTGCAAATGAGGATGTGCGCTATATGGATTATGAAGAGCCGGTCACCAGGCCCGGCACGGTAAAAATAAGAATAAAGGCGTCAGGAATATGCGGTTCCGATGTCCCAAGGGTATTGCACCATGGTGTACATTTTTATCCGATAGTATTGGGACATGAATTCTCAGGTGACGTAGTGGAGGTTGGCGAAGGGGTAACAAGGGTGAAGGTAGGCGATCGGGTTTCCGGAGCGCCGCTGCTGCCCTGTATGACCTGTGAGGATTGCCAGAAGGGCAATTATTCATTGTGCAAGCATTACAGCTTTATCGGATCGAGAGAGCAGGGAAGCAATGCCGACTATCTGGTTATTCCTGAAAGAAATGCCGTTGTATTTGACAAAAGCGTCTCCTATGAGCAGGGGGCAATGTTTGAGCCGTCAACGGTGGCCCTTCACGGACTCATGCTGAACGACTATCAGGGCGGCAAATATGTAGCCATTTTAGGCGGCGGCACCATTGGGATATTTACTATGCAGTGGGCAAAAATCTACGGCGGCAGAAAAGTGGTGGTGTTTGACATCAACAATGACAGGCTGGCTCTTGCCAGGCGCCTTGGAGCCGATGAGGTGGTCAATACCGCCGAGGAAGGCTTTATGAAGAGGGCTATGGATATCACAGGCGGTAAGGGCTATGACTATGTATTTGAAACGGCAGGAGCCGCTCCGACCATGTATATGGCCTTTGAGCTGGCAGCCAACAAGGCAAATGTATGCTTTATCGGTACGCCCCATGTAAGCCTGGAGTTTTCACAGAAGCTTTGGGAAAATATGAACCGCAAGGAGTTTAAGCTCACCGGTTCCTGGATGAGCTACAGTGCGCCCTTTCCGGGGAAGGAATGGGAGCTGACAGCCCATTACTTTGCCACGGGCCAGCTTAAGTTTGATGAAGGCCTGATTGCCATGAGGCTGCCTATGAGCAAGGCGCAGGAGGCCTTCCAGCTGTATAAAAAGCCCGGAGGGGTAAGCGGCAAAATCCTGCTGATAAATGAAGACTGATGTAAGCAAAATAGCTTTGGATACGAAAGGATATAGCAGGGATGATACTGACAGTTACATTGAATGCGGCTATAGATAAACGCTATGTAGTGGAGCAGCTGAGGCCGGGTGAAGTAAACCGGGTTAAGGAGATTAGCTACTCTGCAGGAGGCAAAGGCCTGAATGTGGCCAGAGTGGCGGCACTTGCAGGAGAAGCGGTATGCGCAACCGGCTTTGTCGGTGGACATGCAGGAAACTATATTATTGAAACTCTGCAGAAGCAAAATATCAGAAGTGACTTTGTCCATATAATGGGAGAAAGCAGAAGCTGCATAAATATATATGACGAAGCAAGCAAAATCCAGACGGAGATCCTTGAGCCGGGAGCCGGAGTTACAGAGGAGGATAAGGAGAGAATGCTGCAAAAATTCCGGCAGCTGATATCTGAGTCCAGCCTTGTGGCCATATCCGGCAGTGTTCCCCAGGGAGCGGATGCCTCCCTGTATGTAAAAATGATAGAAATAGCAAGTCAGCAGGGCAAAAGGGTAATACTTGATACCAGCGGCAGGCTTCTTGAGGAGGCAATAAAGGCAGTACCATATATGATCAAGCCCAACATGGATGAGATCAGAATGCTGACCGGTAAGAGCCTAAAGACTCAGGCAGAGCTGCTGCAGGCTGCAAAGCAGCTGCATCAGTCAGGAATAGAGCTTGTGGTAATATCCTGTGGCTCAGATGGCTCGATCACCGTCTGCAGGGAAGGGGTATACCGGGCAATCGCCCCCAGGGTTGAGGTGGTAAATACCGTAGGCTGTGGGGATTCACTGGTAGCCGGCTTTGCGGTAGGCTTGTGCAGAAATATGCCTATCGAGGATACAATAAAGCTTGCCACAGCCATCTCGGCAGCTAATGCCATGCGGGTAGAGACCGGCTATTTTAGACCTGAGGATATGCAGGAATTATTGCCCCGGGTTAAGGTGGAAAGGCTTGAATAAGGATGTCGTATCTGATTGCTTGAGGAAACAGGCTAATCCGGATATTAAATAAAATTATGAATAAAAATTACTTTGGATTTTTATAAGGATTAAGGAAAATAGATTTAAATCAGGACAAGAAAAGGAGAAGTATGTATGAAGGAATTTATCGATCCCAACAAGGTGCCAAAGAAAAAGCTATATACAGGTGATTATATACCTGCCATAGGTATGGGAACCTTCGGTTCCGACCGTTACACAGCGGAGCAGGTGGCAGCAGCAGTTGCCGGAGCGATTGAGGTAGGATACCGTCTCTTTGACTGCGCAGCCATTTATGGCAACGAAGAACAGATAGGGCAGGTATTCCAGAATGCCTTTGATAAGGGAATAGTTAAAAGAGAGGAAATGTTTATTACCACCAAGGTATGGAACAATATGCACGGCAAGGGCGATGTCCTTCTGTCATGTGCAAAAAGCCTGAGGGATTTGCGGCTTGACTATGTGGATCTGTTCTTTGTTCACTGGCCTTTCAGAAATTACCATGCACCCGGCTGCAGCGGAGATTCCCGCAATCCTGATTCAAAGCCCTTCTCGCCGGACGAATACATTGAAACCTGGAGACAATGCGAGAGACTGGTTGAAATGGGCCTTACCAGATTCATAGGTATGTCCAATATGACTATCCCCAAGCTGGAGGCCGTACTTCCCCATTGCAGAATTAAGCCGGCAGCCATTGAGATGGAGCTGCATCCCACCTTCCAGCAGGAGGAATTGTTTAATTATTGCCTGGAGCGTGACATATTGCCGATAGGCTACTGTCCAATTGGTTCCCCTGCAAGGCCTGAGCGTGACAGAACACCGGAGGATATTGCTGACTTAGAGGTACCTGAAATTGTGGAGATTGCAAAGGCCCATAATGTACATCCGGCAATAATATGCCTGAAATGGGCTGTACAGAGAGGACAGGTCCCTATCCCCTTCTCAGTTCGTGAGGAACAATATGTGAGCAACCTCAAATGCACCACAGAGGATCCCTTAACAGATGAGGAAATGACTATAATAAAAGGACTGGAAAAGAACAACCGTCTGATAAAGGGCCAGGTATTCTTATGGGAAGGCGCCAAGGGATGGGAGGATCTCTGGGATCTGGACGGTACAATAACCAGCATGCGCTAATATTAGGCTCTAGCCAATCAAAAGCTTTTAAATCAAAGTAATATTTAATTATCCGGGCAATACAAATTATAGCTCGGTGATATGGGCAAAGTGTTTTTGCTCTTTATCATATATAACCCATATAAATATATAACAATAACTTACAAAAAGTGGCTGTATGCTGCGCCTTAGGGAGTAATCCGCAGGGTGTGGTTATACAGCCGCTTTTTTTTTCATGCCATGCGCGCTATAATTTCTGTTCCCCTGCCTGGAGTTTTCCGGCATCAGGCCGAATATAAGGGATAAATAGAAGTAAGATTATTTGCATCAATAAACGATATTATCATTCAAAAATAAGCGGACTGAGGCTTATATGAGAAAAGAAGATAGTGGGAGTATAAAAGATTTATAATTTCACATAGGACGGAGAAAAATAAATCAGTAATCTTACAAAAAAACTATTGAAAAGCTGCGCAAGATAATATAAAATAGCATAACACAAATATATATATAGTATGAAAATCTGTTCGAGATACAATATATAGTGCTTTGTACATAGGAAGGAGTAGCAAGATGAAATTGGAGGATTTAATCATAAGGCGTTTTACAAAGGCCTTGGAGGGACGGCCTGATTTGACGGTCTATGATTTATTTAAATACAAAACAGTTGATGTTGTCCTGAAGGACTGGCAGAGCGGGAAGGTTATCTGTGACATGAGGGGACTTGAATTTCCGGTATCCTATTCCCAGAATGCCTGTGATATTATAGCCAGCAAGTATTTCAGAAAAGCCGGTGTGCCAAACGGATATGGCTATGAACGCTCAATGAAGGAAATAGTTCACCGCATGGTAGGCTTCTGGACCGCCGCTGCATTGGACGAAGGACTAATTAGCAAAGAAAATATGGATATATTCTACGATGAGCTGGCGTATCTGATTCTGGATCAGAGGATGGCACCTAACTCACCCCAATGGTTTAATACAGGACTTAAGATGTTCTATGATATAAGCAAGGAGCCTGAGGGGCATTACTACTATGATATTGAGCAGGACAAGGTTGTAAAAAGCAAGGATGCCTACAGCCGTACGCAGGCCAGTGCATGCTTTATTATTTCCATCAACGATGCTCTGCTTGGCAATAAATCGATATCCGATCAGCTGGTTACCGAGACAAGATTGTTCAAACAGGGCTCAGGTACAGGCTCAAATTTCTCCGTTCTGAGGGCAAAGGGGGAGAGATTATCCGGAGGTGGCAGCTCCAGCGGATTAATGAGCTTTTTAAAGGTCTTTGACCGCAATGCAGCCGCAATTAAATCAGGAGGAACAACAAGACGGGCCGCCAAAATAGTCTGTCTGGATGCAGATCATCCTGATATCGAGGAATTCATTGACTGGAAGGTTATAGAGGAAAACAAGGTGGTTGCCCTTGGCAAGATGGGATACAGCACCGATTTTAACGGGGAGGCATATGAAACCGTATCCGGTCAGAATTCAAATAATTCCGTCCGATTTACAAATGCCTTTATGAAAAAGGTAACAGGAGAGGACCCGGAGCCGTCATGGCAGCTGACTGGACGGGTGGACCCGGCACTTAACAGGACGGTAAGCGCTAAACAGCTTTGGAAAAAATTCAACTATGCCTCCTGGAGATGTGCTGATCCTGCCCCTCAGTTCCATGACACGATTAATGAGTGGAATACCTGCCCCAATGGTGAGGATGGCAAAGGAGAAAATATAGTTGCATCAAATCCCTGCAGCGAATATCATTTCCTGAACGATACAGCCTGCAATCTGCTCAGCCATAATGTTGTGCCCTATTATGATGTTGAAAATGAGAGCTTTGACCTTGAAGGCTATGTCCATGCAGTATCTTTAGCCCAGATTGTTCTTGAGGCTACAGTCCACTGGGGGCAGTTCCCCACCGAGGATATAGCAAGAAGGACCCACTATTTCAGGACAACAGGCCAGGGAGTTGCCGGAACAGGCGCCCTGCATATGATAATGGCCCATCCCTATGATTCCGAGGAAGCAAGAAATGTTGCAGCAGCCCTGGTGGGAATCCTGACAGGCCAGGCATATACGGTATCAGCCCTGATGGCGGAAAAAATCGGCGCCTTTCCCAAATATGAAATCAACAAAGAGCCAATGCTTAAAGTAATAAGGAACCACGCTCGGGCGGCAGGCGCATTGGATACGGACTTTGAAGGCTTATCCTACAGGCCGGTTTGTGTAAACCATGATTTACTGATAGATAATAAGCTGGACGATTTAAGCCGACAGTTGAAGAATGTATGGGAAAATGCCCTGGATTTGGGGGGCAAATATGGTTTCAGAAATGCCCAGGTCAGTGTTATAGCGCCAACCGGTACAATTGCCCTGGCGATGGATTGCGCCACCACCAGCATAGAGCCCTTCTTTGCCCATGTGGTATATAAAAAGCTCGTTGGCGGCACGGTTATGGAGCTGGTTAATCCCTATATCAGTATAGCTTTGAAGAAGCTGGGCTACAGCCCGGAGCAGATTAAGGATATAGAGGACTATGTGCTGCGCAAGGAAACAGTCAGCGAAAACGGCTACAGCTACACCCGGATAGCAGACGGCAAGCTGGAGGGCTGTCCGCATCTGAAGGAGGAGCATCTGCCTGTATTTGATACTGCCAATGTCTGCGGCTCAGGAAAGAGGGCAATTGCCCCGATAGCCCATGTCAGGTATGTGGCTGCCCTGACTCCTCTGGTAAGCGGAGCAATCAGCAAGACGGTAAACCTGCCTAACTCGGCTACAGTTGAAGATTTTAATAATGTTCATATTGATGCATGGAGATTGGGAGTCAAGTGCATAGCCCTGTACCGTGACGGCTCTAAGGCCAGTCAGCCTCTGAATTCATCCAGACAAAAGAAGGAGGAAAAGCTGGAGGATATGACCTATGAGCAGCTGCTGGCATATGCAAAGAGCTTAAAAATGAAATTATCCGGCATGGAAAAAGGTGGCAGTGAAAAAAAGGATAGCGTCATAGAGGAGCAGGAGCAGCGGGAGGCTGTACCCGAAGGACATACAAAGGTAACCTGCAGAACCTGTGGCAGCAGCGCCATAATTCCAAGCGGGACCTGCTCGGTCTGCCTGGTATGCGGCTCTTCAACAGGATGCAGTTAAAGATAAAATAGCCTGAAGCTCTTTTGGATAAGGGCGGAAGGCTATTTTTATATATAAAAGGCTGCCGGAAAGGCCGGCTGCATATTCCGGACAGCAATTTTGTATTGCTAAAAAGCAAATTAGTTATAGATTTATTTACGCATTTGCCTAAAATAAGAGATATAAAGACCAATATGATTCATTTATAAAATTTTATTGCCTTTTATGCAGCCGGTACTTGCTGAAGGAACAGAATATACATATATGCGCTTATGCGTTTAAATTAATTAAAGTCACAGGGAGGAAAGATTATGGCAAAGATAACGATTCTGGAAGACAAGATAATTTTTGAAAGAAGAGATGAGCTTACGGTAATAGAAGCTTATGGAGCAAATTGTCTGCGTTACCGTTCAACCCGCAATATTAAGCTGTCTGATGAGAACTGGACCCTGCTGCCGCCGACTACAAAAGCTGATTGTAAAACCTTTGGAAATGAAAGAGAAGCAACGATAGTAAACGGCGATATTTCCGCAACTATAAGGGACGGCTTTGGCTGGACCGGAGCCAGTATAAGCTACTTTCGCAAGGGGAAGCAGATTCTTCGATCCCGTGATGAGGGTGATCCGGTTACCCGCTTTACCCACCTGGGCGGTAACAATTATCAGGTGAAGGCGATATTTGACAGTAATCCGGGCGAGCATATATATGGCCTGGGACAGGAGCAGGAGGATCAGTTTGACCGCAAGGGCTGCACCTGCAATATCATGCATTACAATACCAAGTCGACTTTGCCGGTTATTTATTCGTCTCTGGGATATGGCTTTTTGTGGAACAATCCTGCACCCGGCCGTTGTGAGACTACCTTTAATCATACAATGTGGGTTGCGGATAGTGCATATCAGATTGATTATCTTGTATATGTCGGGGATACTCCGGCTGACATAATGAAAATATACTGTGATCTGACAGGCTATGCCCCGAAATTCCCTGACTGGGCGGCCGGCTTCTGGCAGTCAAAGCTCCGTTATGAAAGCCAGGAGGATTTGCTGGAGGTGGCAAGGGAATACAAGAAAAGAGGAATTCCTCTCGCAGCGATAGTAATAGATTATTTCCACTGGACGGAGCAGGGGGAATGGAAATTTGATCCCAATTTGTGGCCTGATCCCAAGGCAATGTGTGACGAGCTTGAGTCAATGGGAGTAAAGCCCGTTGTATCCATCTGGCCTACCATTAATCCCAAGAGTGAGAATTATCATGCAATGGATAATGAGAATATGCTGGTGAGGACCGAGAACGGGCAGTATGGCATATTCAACTTTTACGGCTTACAGACCTTTATAGATCCCACCAATCCTAAAACAGGGCCCTTTGTATGGAGCAAGGTAAGGGAGAATTATTATAAGTACGGAATTAAGAACTTTTGGCTGGATGAGGCTGAGCCGGAGGTGCATCCTCAGCAGTTTGGCAATCTGCGTTTTTATATAGGTAACGGAGCCCAGACGGCATTATTGTATCCATATTATTATGCAAAGATATTTTATGATGGCTTAAGAAGTGAGGGAGAAGAGGATATTATAATCCTTACCCGGGCAGCCTATCCCGGCAGCCAAAGATTTGGTTCCCTGGTATGGAACGGAGACATCCCCTCCACCTTCAAGGCTCTTCGCCAGAGTGTAACCAGCGGCCTTTCCATGTCAATGTGCGGAATCCCATGGTGGAACAGCGACATAGGCGGCTTCCATTCCGCAGATATAGAAAGCGACTATTTCAGGGAGCTTATAGTCAGATGGTTCCAGTTCGGCCTCTTTAGTCCGGTTATGCGCCTTCACGGGGCCAGAAACCGTACAAAAAACCAGGTTGACCGCCATCCGGGCGTGAAGGAGAGAAGCGGCGGAGACAATGAAATCTGGAGCTTCGGTGAAAGAAATTATCCTATTCTTAAGAATATTATAGAGCTTAGGGAGAGGCTGAAGCCTTATATTCTCAAATATATGGATATCGCCAGCAAGACCGGCTCACCGATTATGAGGCCGATGTTCTATGATTTTTATGATGACGAGATTTGCTACCGACTTGATGATCAGTACATGTTCGGAGAGGATATACTCTTTGCTCCCATTCTGGAGCAGGGAGTGACACAGCGCAGTGTCTACCTGCCGGAGGGTAAATGGGTTAATGTAAATGATAAAAAAACCTACGAGGGCAGGCAAATGATAACTGCAAGGGCAGAGCTGCATGAGTTTATTGCCTTCGTAAGAAGCGGCAGCGAGGTGCTGGAGGTATTTAGCTAAAGAGCCTTTATATTGAAATAGGATTATTATGATCTTAAACAGGTATGCCGAGTTTGGCATACCTGTTTTGAAATGCAAAAAATAAGGCGGACTTTAATTTCAGTTATGGTTTTGGGCTGATCGTAGGCTGCATAAGCTATATTTTGCTTAAGCTTGCTGTTGAGATAGTAGCCTGTATCTCCTAGATCACCACAATAGCCGTCATGTCCCATATTAATTAAGCTAATTGGTGTCAGTCCCAGATCTCCGGTAAGGCGCATCATTTTTATACCCTCCTTTAGTTGAATTCGTGAATTATGAAGGTGCCATTTGACAGTACCTGTGGATAGATTAAGCTCCTTTGCTATTTCATGAATTTTTTTATTCTGATAATAATGTCTTACTACGATTTTTCGCTGCAGATTTCCCAGATAGGCGATTTCCCGCTTCAGCAGCTTATATTCTTCACTCTGCTCAATTTCAGAGGTGAAATCATTATCCAGCGCTATATCAAGCTCATTAATGCTTACAGACCGGCTTTTATTTTTTTCCTTAATATATCTGGCATATACATAGTGGGCGATTTTATACAGATAGCCGTCCCAGTTATCCACTCCCTCCGTTTTAAGCAGAGTTGAGTAAGCCTCAAGAACTATTCTGGAGGCCAGCTCCTCGGCCTCTGCAATATCATAGCTTTTTGATAGCGCAAAGCCGAAAAAGAGTTTTTGGAACTTTATGATAGTCTGATCCGCAAAGGCTTTATCCATTAATTTACTCCGTTCTGTAGATATTTTAGTCTTATGAGTTAAAACTTTGCAATGCAAAGTTGCATTGGCACGTTATACTGCAAATTCCTAATCGGCAAATTCCTTAACTATTTTGCAGAATTCCGTAACATTATCAGTATGTACCGTATGACCGCAATCAGCCACAATACATAGCTTGCCGTTCGGGGAGTTCTTGACAAAATATTCCTGTTGCTCCTCGCTCATGCAGGGATCATATTCCCCTCTTATCAGAAGGGAGGGACAGGTAACTTCCTTAATTAACGGCTGCAGATCCTGATAGAGTATTTTATCTGCAACTATCCGCTTGTTGTGGATTATACCATTTTCCCACTGCTGCTGGGTAACATTTTGAAGATGCCAGTGCTTTTTTATTTCTTCGGACAAGGGCTTGTTATAATATACCTGCTGCCGGAATTTCTCAGGTGTATCATACTGCAATTGGATCAGAGTTTCAAAGTCATCACATACTGATATAACACTGTCAATTTTATCAGCCAGCCGGTGTTCGTTAATTGTTCTTAAATATGCCGAGGTCTTTTTATGTATAGTTTTTATGCTGTCAATACAATACCAGCTGGTATTTTCATAAATTACCTTGTCTATATGTGATGGATACTGCCATGCGTACAACAGAGCCAAAAAGCCGCCGAAGGAATGGCCAAGCAGTATCCATTTGTCTATATTTAGCTGCTTCCTTATATCCTCACAATCATCCACTAAGATTTGTACGTTTAGGGGCTCATGATCCTCGACCCTGTCAGAACGCAAAACTCCTCTTTGATCGAACATTACTATATTGAAGCTGTTGGAAAGATAATGGGCCGCACAGTTAAAGTCTTCACAGTGTACACCGGGGCCACCATGAAGAAAAAGGATGGTTTTTGCTGCCGGAAGCTCATTATAATAACGCATAAAAATTCTTTTGCCGTCTCTTAAGGTAAGATATTGCTCAAGCATTAACAGATCCTCCTTGTTTGATATACTTCTTATAGTATAATATTTTCTCATTTTTTCGGACGAAAAATTTATTAGAATGTATTCATTTAAATATCAAATATATCAAATTACCCTCGCTGCATGATACGAATCAATTAGCTTCTTAATATATAAAGTGATCCTGTGTTTAAAAAGGTTCTAAAAAGGTTTGCAGATTTATCATAAATTTATAACTAAGATCAGTCGATAATAATTGACAAAAATAAACATAATATGCATAATTAAGAAAGTAGTAAAAATTACCATTTTGAGGAGCCAAACATTAATGAGCTGGAAACATGAAGGTATGAGAAATACCAGTAAAATACACTTAAGTTAAAATACATCCGCACATCAGGCTGTTACCAATTGATTTATGTGAATTTTAAGTATATAATGTTTTCGTCATATAAATTCGATTATACTATATAAAATATAGCCTGTAATCTGTCATACAAGGAGGATAAATAATGCCGAGGGTAAGCATTAAGGAGCTGGCACAAATGTTGGAGCTGTCGCCCAGCACGATTTCTTTCGTTCTTAACGGAAGAGGAGATGAAATGCGTATTGCAAAGGAAACTCAGCAAAAGATTTTAGAGCTGGCGAAAAAATCAGGATATAAGCCCAATATTTATGCCAGAAGATTGCGTATGCAGCCGTCAGAAAGAGCTGTTATCGGAATTTTGTGGCCCTCTATATATTCAGCTGAACTGATTGTCCGATTCTTTGACGGTATACATAAAAGTATACTGGAAGAGCAGATTAATGTAGAGGTGGTTTATAAGCCATATCAATATTCACAGATACACAAGGTTGAAGAGATATTTAAAAATAATATATTCCATGGAGTAGTTGTGGTGGGTGCCTCTGATGAGGATGTAGATTATATGCAGGAGATTCAGTCCTCCATGCCTATTGTTTTCTTCAACAGGCAGAATCCCAAGTACAGTTCTGTTTGTGTCGATGACTACAATGTTGGCGAGATGGCTGCCCAGCTTTTATTTGCCAGGGGGCACAAGCAGGTTGCATATATCGAGCCCAAGACAACAACAAGGCATACGGCATTGCGGAAGGCCGGTTTTCTTGATACCTTCAGCAAGTATGGTGTAAATATTAAGCCTGAAAATATTATTGCCAAAGCTTCCGATGTGGAAATAAACAAGGAGCAGCTGATAAAGCTTTTAACAGGCGCGGATGCTCCAACCGCCATATTTTCCACAACCAGCTCAATAATGCCCTTGCTTTATGAGATACTATACAAGTTTAAAATATCTGTTCCCGATGATTTGGAGCTCCTGGGATATGCCGATACGCCATTATGTAATCTGCTTAATCCTAAGCTTAGTGTTCTGGATATGCCGGTGGAAGCCATGGTAAGCCAGTGTCTGCAGTTAATCCTGGATATGATTAACGGTCATATGCAGTTCCATGCCAATGTAATAGTGGAAAATGACTTTATTATACGTGAAAGCTGCGGAGGCTTTCCTGATAAATAGTATTAAATTTGATTGCTGCCTTATCAGGCATTAAAAGCTTTGTGGCTGTTTTGAAAAAATTCCGCTGTGGCAGAGTTGCCCATCTGGTACAGTATTTCCTTGTTACTGGGACTTAGGTTGAAGTCAATCGGAGATATACCGGTTGATTCAATGCTGATGGATCTGATTATATCCATAGGGCTGTTGTAATAATTGTCCTGCTGCACATGAGTATAGGTGGTTACAAGACTCCATATATAATCAAGCAGGTTGTTAATGCTGTTAACAGGGTTGCTGCTTTTAAAACGTACTCCAAGTGTCTGCATGTTGGCTCCCCTTACTAATCTTGCATTGTATCTGTAGGAATCAAACAGCCTTATTGGATAGTTATTCAAAACTCCCCCATCACAATAAAAATTGTCAATCGTATTCCCGGTGATACCCGCCTGCTTTATTCGGACAGCTTCAAAAAATAAAGGAATAGAGATGGATATTCTTACTGCCAGCGCCACCTCCATATCAGGCGTTGTTTCATGGGAAAAAACCTGGCTGTTGCCTGTGGTCAGGTTAGTGCCAATAATATATAATTCATGAAATGGACGGCCATCCTTGTGCAGCTCCGGATTTTGAAAGTCGGAGAAGGTATAGGGAGGCTGCTTTTTATTGTTGAATTGCTCTGCAATAACAGATCTCAGCCAGTTATATATATACTCTGATGAATACCAGCCGTAGTTTGTGACCAGTCTGTAAAGGCAGTTCATATCGCCGAAAAATGCCTCTATTGTATCCCGTGAATTCTCCAATAAAATAGCCTGTGCGCTGTCAATTATGGATAGAGCTTCAAATTCCCCCTTATAGGGAACACTGCGCAAATCAAGTGTATCAGCTATCTCTTTGATTTTGTCAAAGGGCAGGGCAAGGCTTGTGATACAGGCAGCAATTGCTCCTGAGCTGGTTCCGGCGACTCTCTTCAGATGATCTAATTTCTTGTTTCTGTACAAATAATCGAGAACCCCCAGATAGGCTACGCCCAACACCCCGCTTCCCTTAAACACCAGATTTTCAATATGCTCCGTCATAGGCTTCACCTGCCTGAAATAAATGATATAGCTAATAACTGATATGTAAATATAGCCTGCTATATGACAGATGAAAATAAATTTATGGCAGATGAGATTAATGCTTCTCTAAGGCCGGTTATCTGTACTGGATTATTTGCTGCCATATAAGCCAATATCAAGTAATCTTTTGGCTGACCTTTGCTTATTATATATAGATAGCAATTTCAAAGGAGCAGTAGTATGGCTGTTCTTTATTTGGCCATAGATATTACAAAAGAGGGTGGTCGTCATATACTAGGCTGCCTTGATAATGGCAAGCTTAAGCTGGAGGAGGTTTACAGCTTCACAGTCAACTATACAGAAAGGGACGGGAAAAATTTATGGGATTTACAGGAGATATTCAGGCAGATTAAAGCCGGTATAGCATACTGTAAGGAGATTGGGAAGCTGCCGGTACTGGTAGGGCTTACAGCCTGTGACGGATACTTTGTACTCCTTGACAATGATGACAGGGTAATTGATGATATGGTTTTTAGTCTTGATGAGGTACTGGCCGGAGAACCGGATGAGGGCTATAGCTCCTGTGCAGAAAGGGCAAAGACTTTTCTTATGCTGTCCGATTATTTTAACTTTCTGTTGACGGGCAGAAAGCAATGCGAGTATACGGGTCTGCTGAGGGAAGGGCTTTTATCCATGGAGACAGGGGATTTGAATGAGGAGAATATAAAAAAACTGTGCCTTAGCAAGGAACATTTTCCTTTGGTGCTGCGACCGGGTAATGTAATAAGCAACCTGACCCTTGAGGTAACGGAAGAAGTCGGTTATGACTTTGTAATAATACAGGCGGCATCACAGAAAGCATGCGCAGCTTTGGCTAAAATACCTGATATCTATAGCGATGTCTTGGGTGATGCTATAAAAGAGGACGGCAAAAGTTCAGAAGGCAGGCCGGATGATGACGGATCAATAGTGAGCAAAGAGGTAGACAGCAAGGCTGAAGCGGGCAAAGAGGAAGAGGACACTGAAAATAAGGGTAATGATGGTGATATTAATGAAGAAGACAGGATAAGAAATGAAAGTATAGATGAGGACAGTCAGAAGGACAATGGGAAGCCGGCTGGCGATGGCTGGAAAATGGAGAAAAAAGAGCCGACTAACAAAGTTGTTGCAGATGAGCTGAAGGCAGCTATAGGATGTCTGTGCATTCTGATGATTACAAGTCACGAGTTCAGGGATTTTGATGCTGCAAGAGAATGTATAATGAACACATTTACGAAATAACTAAATAAATCAATGCATGCCTGCCGAAAGTGCAGGCTTTTTTGCTGGTGGTTGACTGCAAAAGCAATCTATTGATTGCTTTCGGCAGGCAATACTTAATCTAAAACAGAGTGTGCCGGAGACATGGCAAAATCAAAATAGATTTAAGTAAGAAAGAAATGAGACAATATATACGAGATGATAACGAAGGTGTGTGGTATACGAATTTACAAACAGATGGGGAGCGTTTATTTGCAGTAGCTAATATGCCTGATCCAACATCATGGGATGATTTGGCAATTAGTTACGATGAAATTACATTCCGTACTGATGATAATTTCTTATCAAGAAAGGTGTTTGGCAAATGAAAAAACCAGATTACATACCGGAGTTTTATGCAGAACAATATACAAACGGTAATATACATTTATACATATCCTATAGAGCTGTTTTTGATAACTATATTATGTATGTATTTGAGAGGAGAAAAGAGTTTGTTGACTTTATAAAGAATTCTATCTATATGATAAAAACAGAACAAATATATACATACAAGTAAAATAAATACAGAGCGTGCCAGGAAATTGAATAAGCTCTTGATTACGTTCTGTTTTGATTAGCGGTTGCCACATTAATTGTATTATATTAACAAAAAATGTTGACTCTACATAACTAATATGTTATAATATGACAGACATTGACATAAAAGTAAATGCATAGCAATATGAAAGAAGGTATATTATGCGGATAAGAGCGCCAAATAAACAAGGACTTATTAGCTGAGTAGTAGGTTGAAGCACTAATAAGTCCCTGATATTAGTTAAGAGTTACCTTAACCGATATAATATACATTAATTTCATGCTAAAATCAAGGTAATATTTAAATGAAGCTCTGCTTTGAAGCATTATTTCATGTATAAGGAAAGGAGAGCAATACATGAAAAAAAGTAATTAAAAGATTAATTGCAGTTTTTGTGTTAGTGACTATTTTTAGTTCATCATCATTAACAGTGCAGGCAGCATGTTCACATTCTTATGTACTGTATTCAAGTCAATTAGCACATATAAGTTCAGGTTCGCATACATATGGTGGCGGAGTATGTTACTATACTACATATGGCTATATACATATTTATAAATGCCAATTTTGTGGTAATATAATGTCTTATACTGATACTGTTGAATTTCATAGTTCATGTGGTGGCAGGGGATAGATTATAGCCTATTACATAATAAGTAAAAATATAACAGCAGTAAATGTGTATTCTGGTTATAGAAATAATAATACTAGCTAAATCTTGTATAATCATGTGATACGGAAATGCTTGCTTATCATTGTACTAAACATATATTAAAGAAAGCATTTCCGTATTAATATATCATGTGTAAAAACTAAAGTAGATATCTATATACCGCAAAGAAGGTAAAAATATGATAAGTTATAGAGTATATCTAAGTGTAATTATTATAATTATTACAAATATGTTTATTTGTACCGCCTGCAGCAAAGCAGACAAGCCTAAAAAAATTGATTATAACACAATTATAGAGTTACAGGATAATATTAATAATACTGCTCCTACAGAAAAAGCTAATAAAATAACCGGTGATAATGAAACAGAAACTACCCGCGAGGATGAAAAAATGGGTGATTCTTTGAAAACAAAATCAGATACACCAGATTGGGATTGGCCGGCTGAAATGAATTTTACCGGAGTTAAGTCGGATATGAAGGGATTCAAGCTGGGAAATTTAAGCACAAACATCAAATTGGGAAGTAGAAGATCCTGTCTGATTTGTCCTGATATAAAAAATAACACAATTTATTACATGAGTAGAAATGATGGTTTTATTCATAAACAGGAGGATGAAAAGGATACACTGCTTATAGATATGCAAGCACATAACTTACAGCTATGGGATAATAAATTATATTTTATAAATATTATTGAAGCTGATTTTTATTTTTCAGGGCCGATTTATAGCTATGATTTGGAGACAAAAGAACTTGAGCTGATTTTAGATAAGAACGTAGCATCATTTTATATAGACAATTTCGGTATTTATTACACTGAATTGGAACCTCCATGGAAATTAAGCGTAAGTCTGCTTGACTTCAATAATCAAATTACATCCTTAGAAAATTACCCATGGGTCGTATCATATAACGAATATCTTCTTACGTCGCTGGATGGCTATTTATCACTGGTTAATAGATATACTGATGAGATTATTAAAATTATGCCCTTTGAGGATAACGTGCAGGTAATATCAACCATACATATTTTTGAAGATATGCTTGTTTTTGCTGTCGATAAAAGTGTGTATATATTAAACCTAAAAACAGGAGAGAAGAGTAAATACAGTGCTGAGCAAGCCGATAAGCTACTGGCGAAATTGGTATTATTTAGGATAGAAGATTTTGCATTTATTAATAATAATATAGTTGCATCTTATGGGTCGAAGAACTTGTTTAAAATTGATTTAAGCAAAAATGAAATACGACATTTTATTAGGATGGATAACGAAAGTTTGTGGTATTCAAATTTGCAAACTGATGGAGAGCGCTTGATTGCATCGATTAATAAGTCTAATCCAACATCATGGGATTCTATTGTGATTGGATACGATGAAGTTATATTTCCTACTGAAGGTAATGTGTTATCAAGAAAGGTGTTTGGCAAATGAAAAAATATTTTTTTGTTTTGATTGTTTTTTCCTTGTTTTTTATCTCCTGTAATAAGAATGAGCTGCAAACTGAAAATCTATCGGAGGATGCTTATTTCATTTATGATATTAATGAAAATATAGAATCATTGGATATTGACGAAAATGGAGTGCTGTATTATAAAACCCTTATAAAAGATGAAAATGATACTTTTAAATGTGTTATAAAAGCACTAGATTTTGACGGTTCAGTTATAAATACATATGAAATTGAAAAGTCTCCGGCACATATTAGTGTTAGAGACGGCAGCTTATATTATGTAGTGCATGAGATTAATGGATTGTGTCTGTATAAATATACACTTGATGGCAATGAGTCGGTAAAGCTTACTGATATTACCAATTACTCCGATATTATATACATGACGGTGATAGCTGATAAATTATATTTTCTCGGAGTTAACAATAAATATATAAATAAGGACTATACACCGGCTAATCCGGATGATATGTTCAGTTATTCCGGTGAAGCCATAGCCTGCATAGATTTAAATACTCTAAGCTGTAATGAGCTGGCAATTGACTTACCTATAGCGTTTTCAAAAGCTCCTGATGACAATATCCTAATCTATGCTTATGACGAAGAGGGAGGATATTATTTAACCGAGTATAATACGAAGGATGGCAGTTTTTCCGAGAAAACTTATCATAAGATTGAAATGATAAACAAATTTGCAGTATATAATGATAAGAAGGATTTTGTTTATCAGAAATCTCGTGATAATACCCTGATTCTGGTATCTGCTTCAATAGATCCGGCTAAGGGAGAGACAGATCTGCTGCCAGGTGTTAACGGTGGAGCTCATTTGTTATGTCATAATGGTTATATCTACTGTACAAACTTTGATACAACAAAGATAACCAGAATAAATGCCGAAGCTTTTATGCAAAACAATAAGAAGATAACTCTGATATGTAGTGATATATACGACTATAATCAGCCGTTTGGATGCGGTTATACAATAAAACAAAACATCTTATCTGATGAAGAGATGGCACTGGCATTACTTTCACAGGATAAGAGCTTTGACATTTGCTTTATAAATTCCGGACAGGAAATATCAGAGAATATAAAAAGTAAAGGATCGTTTTATCCGTTAAATAAAGTAGAGGGTGTTCAGGAATATTTAGATGCCTGCTTCCCGTATATCAGGGAGGCTGCCACCAATTCAGACGGGGATATATGGATGCTGCCGATAGCAGTTGATATGCCTGTTATATTCTATAATGAAGCAGTATGTAAAGAAAATGACATATCATTAAAATCATCATTGGATTTTGATGAGTTTATTTCCATATTAAAACGATTTAACGAAGACAAGAATTTAAGTGATTTATACTATTATGACTGGGTGGATATTGTCAATAATTTCTTTGACCAATATCTGAGCAATAGCAAAGACTTTAACAGTGATGGCTTTAGAAGGCTGGCTGATAATATAAAAAGCGTAATTAAGTACTCAGAGTCCAGAATGGTAGGAAATTATGGCTTGCTGCCGGAATTTTATTCAAATACCAATAGAAATTATGCCTTCTTTTTCATTGATGATCATGATTTCCAGTATAAAGCTGCGGACAGAGAAAATATCAGAGCCTGTTCCTTACCTAATATTGCAGGAAATAAAAGCAATATGACAAAATGCTTTTTCTTCTGTGTGAATCCTGAATCAAAGAACCTCAAGGAAACCCTCAAATATATAAGCTCATATTGCGAATATATTATGTCACGTAAGGAGCTTATGATATTTAAGGACAGAAGCCTGTATCCGCAGACAGCGGTGATGGATGACCTTTATGGGATATATTCAAACGGTAGTATACAGTTTACATATCCTAAAGAGCTGTTTATGGATGACTTTAATGCGTATTTAAGAGGAGAAAAAGAGCTTGATGACTTTATAAAGGAATCCAATCGCAGACTGGATGTATACCTTAATGAATAAATAGTATCGTCGTTTAAGCATATTTATTTTCATTTACTTTAGTTTAATACAGAATTCTGTCAAAATACGGAGCGTGCCGGGAAATCAAATGAATCCTGGTTACGCTCTATTTTGATTTGCTATTGACTGCTTTAGACAGTCAATTCGGTTAGGACTTTAGTCTGTCGAGCATGAAACGAGTGTAAACGGATTCTTTTAGCAGTGAATTAATATCATATGATAAACCGTATAAATTGAATAATTTACTTGACAGGGCGAATATTTGTTCGATATCATAGTGTTATGAGCATAAATCAGAACTGCTTGTTTAAGGGAATTATGGACCAAAATAGATTTTTAGTATATGGCAGGGGAAGGGATAAATATCATATAGGATCGGGGATTGGGGCATGATGGAGATATTCGAAAGTCTTTTTATATTAGATACTACATCAGATTATTATATAAAACAATTGTTTGCCCTTCCTGTCGGTGCTAATATATGAGAGGAATGGGTCGGATAGGTATAAAACTAATATAACAGAAAATTATACTGACATAAGAAAAATTGATGTTGTAATATAGTAAATAGCGGGCTCAAAAACTATATTTTTACAGATTGTTGGGGTGATAACTTGGTTAAGAAGAAAGAATTACCTTCCGCCTTGTTGAAGTATCTGGAAGGATACCATATTAAAAAAGAAGATATTCTGTTTTTTGCAGAAACAGATATGACTCTTGAGGGTGAATTTGCACAAGGCTTTGCGGTATTGACAAAAAGCAAGCTGATTATTGTTACTTCTGAACCTGACAGGACGGAGATCCATCAGTTTAAGGGTATCGGAAGCATACATGAAGCAGCAGTTCGCAAGGATAAGAAATGGTCTGCAAAATTTCTGCCGGTAGAGGAAGTTGAGAGACTTGATGTTCTGAGAACCATATGCGGCGGAATTTTGTTTTCTACATCCAAAAAGGATCAGCCCGGTCAGGTGCCTGACATACAGCTGACATCATGCACCAATATGCGGATCGGTGAGATGCTCAGGCTGGTGAAGCTCTACGACAAGCTAAAGGAGAACGGCCAGCTGACGGAAGAGGATTTACATACAGATGAAGTGGAGGAATATTGTCCGAAATGCGGAACCATGTATCCTGACAAGGACCGCAAGATTTGCCCCAAATGTATGGATCGCAAATCCACCTTTGTCCGTTCGCTCGGGTTTTTCAAACCGCATATCGGCAAGATATTATTCTTATTCTTCTGCTTCCTGATTACATCAGCATTGAACATCATCTGGCCTTATTTCAGCGGTACAGTCCTGTATGATAAGGTTCTGGGGAAGAATGAGAAATTTCTTGAGTTTCTTGGCAATCCCAATATGAAATTTGCGACAGCCCTTGCCATAATTGTTGTGGTTATGTTTTTAACAAAGGTGATTCAACAGCTTATAAGCATAATTCATGGTATTTTGGTTGCCAAGATAGTACCGAACGTTGTTAAGGACTTAAGGATAAAGGTATTCGACTCCATGGGCAAGCTGTCCATCAGCTTTTACAATAACCGTCAGACAGGAAGCCTAATGACCCGTGTACTGAGCGATGCGGACCGTGTGACATACTTTTATATTGACGGTCTGCCATATATAGTCATTAATGTATTATCCTTTATTGCCACAGCCATATTAATGTTTTCTATAAACTGGAAATTGGCTATAATATCACTGATTTTTGTTCCTGTACTGTTTATTATCAGCTTCAGGCTGCTGCCAAGACTATGGCACTTTTACGGAAAAAGGCACAGAGCGGAGAGAAGCATGAATTCCCGTCTTAATGATAACCTTACAGGAGCCCGTGTCGTAAAGGCCTTCGGTCAGCAGGACAGCGAGATAGAGCGTTTTGAAAAAAGCAATCAGAGAGTACGGAATGCCGAACTTTCCCTTGTTGGCTTTGACAACAAGTTTACTGCGCTCTATGTCTCATTTGAAAGACTGGCATCACTGGTTGCTTGGGGATTCTGTTCATATTTTGTGCTGAAAAACGATATGGAGCTGGGTACGCTGGTTACCTTTACAAGCTATGTAACTCAGCTGAATGGCCCGCTGGACTTTATGTCCTTTGCCTTTAGATGGTTTACCGACTCCATGAACAGCCAGCAGCGCATGTTCGAAATAATAGATGCTATTCCGGAGGTTACCGAAAAACCGAATGCCATACATTTAGATAATATCAAGGGTGATATAGAGCTTAGAAATGTAACCTTCGGTTATGAACCCAATAAGCCTATTTTAAAGAATGTTAATCTGAAGATAGAGGGCGGCTCGATGCTTGGTATAGTGGGCCGTTCCGGAGCAGGAAAGTCCACCCTGGTTAATTTGATTTCAAGGCTCTATGATCCTCAGGAAGGCGAGATTTATCTTGACGGAATTAATATTAAGGACATAGCCTTCTCGGATTTGCGCAGGAATGTGGCTATGGTTTCCCAGGAAACCTATATTTTCATGGGAACGGTTGCGGAAAACATTGCCTATGCCAATCCTAACGCCACCAGGGAGGATATCATAAATGCTGCGGTACTGGCCAGTGCCCATGATTTTATTTGCAAGATGCCTGACGGTTATGATACGGTAATCGGTTCTGCCGGCAGGAATCTGTCAGGTGGTGAAAGACAGCGTATTTCAATTGCAAGGGCGATTTTGGCCAACCCGAAGATTTTAATCCTGGATGAGGCTACTGCTTCTGTCGACACGGAAACAGAGAAAGCGATACAGGCATCAATAAATATGCTGATAAAGGGCAGAACAACCATATCTATAGCCCACAGGCTTTCCACCCTGCGTGATGCCGACAGGCTGGTGGTCATAGATGACGGAGAGATAACCGAGGAAGGAACTCATGCCGAATTAATGGAGAAGAAAGGAACATACTATAAGCTAAGGCAGCTGCAGACCAAAGCCCTGGCTTTACGTGGAATTGTTGAATAGAATGGAGGATGTGTATGCCTAAGAAAGCTGATGAATTTTTTAAAGAGCTGGCTGATGAGGAGTTTGACCTTGAACAGATGGAAAAGGAAACTGAGGAAATGCTGAGACTGCGTTATCTTAATTCAAGCAATGCGGTATTTGAGCGCACTGAGGGTGGTTTTGTGTCCCTAAGAATGGGAGATGAGTTCTATCCCCGCGTGCAGGTATATCAGTCGTTTCCCTTTACTGATCCTTATTGCTATATATCAATTCGCGAGCCTGATGAAAAGGCAAAGGAAATAGGAATTATCAAGGATTTGCGCACAGATGTCAGTAAGGAAACCAGGCAGATGCTGGAGGAACAGCTGAGATTGCGCTATTTTACACCGATTATAAAGAAGATTAACAATATCAAGGATGAATACGGTTTTGCTTACTTTGACGTACTGACAGATCATGGAGCCTGCCGTTTTACGATACATATGGGAGGTAACTCTGTGGTGCATCTGTCCGATACCCGTCTGCTTATTACCGATCTTGACGGTAACCGTTTTGAAATCCCTGATGTTACAAAGCTGACGGCAGCGGAGCTGAAGAAGCTTGATTTATTCCTGTAAGCTCTGCCAAGGACTTGATTTTCTACAGTTTTTGGGATGCAGCTAAATGCATCATGGAGGGGATATTATGGAGCTATTATTTGAATTGCCTAAAGTTGTACGGGACCTGCTAAAGCTTAAGCAGAGTGAAAAAATCCGATATTGTGTACCCTATGACATATCCCGTGACTTTAAAATCGGAGATATAGGATATATCGTTGTAACAGATGAGCAGCTTATAGTCACCGAGGGGGAAAGCATTTTCTTTAAAAGTGATTTGGGCAGGCTGGAGAAAATTAAGTGCGAACCGATGGTAAACAGCGGCCTGCTTCTTATCAAGGAATACGATATGGAAGAAGAAATATACATTGCGCGCTTTTCAATGCGCCATTTGACCAGAGTATCCTTTGTGGCAAAGGGAGCGGAACGCTTACGGGATAAAATCAAAAAGCCTGTGGTTAGCCGCGAACGTGAAAAGACCTGCTTCAAATGCGGCAGGGCTTTGCCGGGTACCATGAAATGCCCGAAATGTGACAGCAAGATGGTTATGCTGGCCAAGTTCTGGGATCTGATTAAGGAATATAAGCTGCAGCTATTAATTATGTCAGTCATTTCGCTGTCTAGTACGTTCTTTGCCCTGTATTTGCCCCAATATCAGAAAATCTTTGTAAATAACCATCTGGCGGTAAGGGAAGGAACACTTAAGGATGTACTTGTATTTGTTGGCGTGATGCTTTCACTGACGGTGTTGCAGATATTAATTGATATAGGGAAAAACTGGTGGTTTGTGTCCTTTGGCTCAAAGCTGTGCCAAGGCATACGAAGCAGAATGTATAAAAAGATTCAGGAGTTGTCCCTTTCCTTCATACTCGAAAAAAGACCAGGCGAGCTGATGAACAGGGTTTCAAGGGATACCGCTGCAATCCAGAGATTTGTTCATGAATGCTTCGGACATATGCTGTCGCATATGATAACCATGATAGGCGCTATTATAATCATGCTTTCTATGGATGTAAGAATGACCATCGTATCGGTTTCATTTATACCGGTGGTATTTGTACTGACTACAATATTCCGGAAGAGCATACATAAGCGCTTCCACCTGCAGTGGGTCAAAAGCGACAAGCTTAACAGCTCCCTGCAGGATGTTATCTCCGGAATGAGGGTGGTAAAATCCTTCGGTAAGGAGCAGGCTGAATCTGAGAAATCTAAAAATCTGAATGCCGAGTATTGTGCCGTCCAGTCAAGGAATGAGGTCTTCTGGGCTTCGCTGTTTCCTATGCTGTCCTTTATAATGAGTATGGGCATATACTTTGTAATCTATATGGGTGGCCTGAGAGTGCTTGACGGCAGGATGTCGGTAGGTGCCCTGATGCAGTTCCAGTCATATGTTTGGATGCTGTATGGACCTCTTATGTGGATGACCCACCTGCCCAGGCGTATTACCGAAATGATTACCAGTTTGGAGCGAATTTATGATGTTCTTGATGAGGAGCCTTTGATAGGCAACAAGCCTAATGCGATTAAGCATGATATAGAGGGAGAGGTAGAGTTCAGAAATGTCAGCTTCGGTTACAGACCCTATGAGCCTGTATTGCAGAACATTAACCTGAAGGTTAAAAAGGGTGAAATGATCGGACTGGTTGGAGCATCGGGAACAGGTAAATCTACAATGATTAACCTGATTATGCGTCTGTATGAGGTAGATGACGGAGAGATTCTGATTGACGGTATTAATATTAACGATATGGATGCCGGATATTATCATTCTCAAATCGGCGTTGTACTGCAGGAGAACTTCCTTTTCTCCGGCACAATATTCAACAATATCAAGTTCTCAAAGCCTGATGCGACTGAGGAGGAGGTTATCAGGGCTGCCAAGATGGCAAATGCCCATGACTTTATAATAAAGACTCCTGACGGTTACAACACCTATGTGGGCGAGCATGGTCATAACCTCTCCGGTGGTGAAAGACAGCGTATAGCCATAGCCCGTGCCATATTAAACAATCCGAGGCTTCTGATCCTTGATGAAGCCACCTCCAGTCTTGATACCGAGAGCGAGTATCTGATTCATAAGGCTCTTGAGAGACTGACGGAGGGCAGAACAACATTTGCAATCGCCCACCGTTTGTCGACCCTGAGGGGAGCCGATCGACTGGTGGTTATAGATGGACATAAAATTGCCGAGATAGGAACCCATAACGAGCTGATGGAGAAGAAGGGTATATATTATAAGTTGGTTAATGCCCAGCTGCAAATGCAGAGTCTGGAATCCACCAAATCGGAGGAAGCCGAAGAAGAAAAGAAGGAAGAGGCTGTTTAATTCTAATCTGTATCCTTTGCATACTAACGGATAAGAGGAACAGATTTGTAAACGAATAGATATATAATCGTAAGATAAATAAATGAAAAGAAATATAAATGAATAGATTTGCTAACTAAAGATATATAAACGAACAGACAGGCCAGGCAAGCATGAATACTTGTTTGGCCTGTCTGTAGTATTTAAGGAAAGAGTTTTATAACTATATATAATAATTATTATTCCTCCGTAGATATAACCGAAACAGGGCAGCTTTCCTGAGCCTGAATGGTATCTGCCTCTGCATCTGCAGGTACGGTATCAACATAAACCTCGGCATATCCGTCGTCACCCATTCTGAAAACCGCCGGACAGGTTTCAACACAAAGGCCACAGGATATGCATCCGCTTTTATCAATTGATGCTTTCATATTATCTCTCCTTTATAAAAAAATTGTTATTCGGGTTTCTATAATCAGCATATATAATAAGCGGATTTTTGTCTGTAGCTATGGCTACACAAAAATTTATTTTGCAAAGGTCAGATTTCCTATTCGGGCAGTTACCTCCTTGGATCTTATCCAAGTGTTGGTGCTGCTGCTGTCATAGTAAAAGATTGCGTTGTTGCTGGGGTCCTTGCCGGTCAAGGCTTCCCTGGCAGCCTTGATGGAGGCATCGCTGGCAGGCTTTTTAATCATGCCGTTTTGAACCGGAGAGAACTGATAATAATCACCATATTTCTCATTAATTACACCGTTAATGCTTGAAGCCCAGTCCTTGCTTTGAACCCGGTTTATAACCACGGCTCCTACAGCTACCTTGGCATTATAGGATTCTCCACTGGCCTCGGCTTCGATTAATCTTGCCAGAAGATCAAGCTCAGCCTGAGTATAGGGGATAACCCCGGCTGTATTACTGCTTGTTGTGGTTGAGCCTGCTGTATTTTTGCTGCCTGAATTGCTTGTCGTTGAGTTGCTTGCTGCCGTATTCACGGAAGATGACTTTGAATCTTCATTTACTTTTATACCCGGCAATATCAGCTTTTGCCCCACCTTGATCTTGCTGCCGCTGATACTATTGGCTTTTTTGAGTGAAGCCAGGGTAATCTTATATTTTTTTGCTATCTTCGACAGGGTATCTCCTTTTTTTACGGTGTAGGTCTTTGCATCTATCTCCAGCTTTTGTCCGGGATAGATTGTATCTGTCTTAAGCTTGTTATCCGTCTTTATCTTATTTACAGTTGTTTTAAACAAGCTGCTTATTTTATATAGTGAGTCATTTTTGACTACGGTATATTTAGCTGCATATGCAGTTGATGCCGGATAAAGTATTAAAACAAAGCTTGTTATAACTACTAAGAATTTCTTTATAATTTTAATCATAATAACCTCCATTCACATGCCTATTAGATTTGTCTATTACAATTAAGAGTTACTCAAATGGAATATATAGTGATTATGTTACTATTTCTGGGGGCAACATCTATTCTAACCCGTCAAAAAGGAGAAAGCTATGTATAGTTGATGGAAGAACTGGTGGATTAAGTAAGGGGGAGCCCCTGGCAGGCAGATGGATTTGGGCCTGTAAAAGGATAGAGGATAACAGGGGAACGAATTTACTCGAATGAATATATAGCATATGTACATGAATATTCTTGATAAGAAATGGAATATAATGTAGTATTATTTATGGAAATGAAGGCATTGTTATAAGCTGTTATATACGGAGGAGTGAAGAGTTATGAAGAAGCTGGCTTTTATATTGACAGTGCTATTGGTTTTTATGTCGGCAGCAACTGTTGTATCGGCAGCAGCGAAGAAGGATAAAACAGCACCAACAGTTACAAAGACAAACCCTGCAGATTATGCAACAGATGTAATGGTGGACGGCAGCATCCAGATCCGTTTCAGTGAGACTATTAAAAAAGGAAGTAATATATCTAAAATTACTCTTAAGGAATCTGAACTGAAAAAGGTTTCTTATACCTATGAAATAAAGGATAAGTTCCTGATTATCACGCCAAAGGCTAATCTGAAACACAACACGGTATATACTGTTACAATACCTGCGGGAGCCGTTCAGGACAGCTCAGGAAACAAGCTTGCCAAGGCATATAGCTTCAGCTTTTCAACCGAGGAGGATCCGAAAGTTAAAAGGGATGAGGTAAAGAAGGCATATAAATATCTGGTTGAGCTTGAGGTTAATATGAATGAGCAGCTGACCCAGGCTCAGGCGGTATATTATTCCCAGCTGTTAAAGGCTGTAGGCTTTGATGCCCAAATCAAAAGCATAACAGAGGTTACACCAAGCTCTATACCCAAGGCTACACCAAAGCCGGAGGCTACAACCAAAGCGGAGCCCACCCCCGCAGCTACTGATGCAAAGCAGGAAGCCACAGTAAGTCCCTATCCGACACCAACTGTGACACCGGTACCTTAGACTCAGGAAAGACCAATGTCGGTAGTTATCGGGTTAGATGCATATGAAATAAAATATGTCTGGACAAAAAAGTATGACAAAAGAGAAAGCAGTTCAAAGAATAATCACTAAAACGTAACGAAAAAAGCTCAACTCAAAAGGACGAAAGAAGCTCATTTAAAATAGCTTGACAATAGATTATCCGGTATTATATCATCAGTGAAGATTGCTTCCGCCTGTTTGGGCGGAATGGAAGCGTGCACCACCAGGCATTAAGCTCCTGAGCAGGGGCTGAATACTTTGGCCGGCTGTGGTGTACGCTTTATGATTGGAGAAGAATTTAGACAGGATATAATTAGGATATAATATTGGAGGGTATACTTTGGACAATATTGCTAATGAAATAAAAAGAAGACGTACATTTGCCATCATATCCCATCCTGATGCAGGAAAGACGACTCTTACCGAGAAGCTTCTGCTTTACGGAGGAGCAATTAACCTGGCAGGCTCGGTCAAGGCAAGAAAAACACAAAGGCATGCCGTATCCGACTGGATGGAAATTGAGAAACAGCGTGGAATTTCGGTAACATCCTCGGTTATGCAGTTTAATTACGACGGCTACTGTATCAACATACTGGATACACCCGGACATGAGGATTTCTCGGAGGATACTTACAGAACCCTTATGGCTGCCGATTCTGCAGTAATGGTTATTGATGCATCAAAGGGTGTTGAGAGCCAGACCAGAAAGCTTTTCAAGGTCTGTGTAATGCGTCATATACCCATTTTCACCTTTATTAACAAGCTGGATCGTGAAGCAAAGAACAGCTTTGAGCTGCTGGATGAAATAGAATCGGTGCTGGGTATACGAACCTGCCCGATGAACTGGCCTATAGGCTCCGGTAAGAATTTTAAGGGCATATATGACAGGAGCTCAAAGCATATCCACCGTTATTTTGCCGCCAACAGCGGGCAAAATCAAATAGAGAAGGTGGAGCTGGAGCTGGGTGATTCCCGGCTGGACGAGCTTATCGGCAAAAGCAACCATGAGATATTGATGGAGGAAATTGAGCTTATAGACGGAGCAAGCTCTGAGTTTGACCTGGCTGAAGTGCTGGCAGGCAGATTAACTCCGGTATTTTTCGGTTCGGCCCTGACCAACTTTGGCGTGGAAACCTTCCTGAAGCAATATCTATCCATGACAACATCCCCGCTGCCCAGAAACTCCTCAATAGGGGAGATTGATCCTGTAAGCAATGATTTCAGCGCATTTGTTTTTAAGATTCAGGCTAATATGAATAAGGCCCATCGTGACAGAATAGCCTTCATGCGGATTTGCTCGGGCAAATTCACCGCAGGTATGGAGGTATTCCATGTGCAGGGCAACAAAAAGCTTCGTCTCAGCCAGCCCCAGCAGCTGATGGCACAGGAAAGGACCATAATCGAGGAGGCTTATGCCGGAGACATCATAGGTGTATTCGATCCCGGTATTTTCTCAATCGGAGATACCTTGTGTGCCGGCAACCAAAGCTTTGTATATGAGGGAATACCAACCTTCTCGCCTGAGCATTTTGCTAAGGTCAGACAGGTTGATACCATGAAAAGAAAGCAATTCATCAAGGGCATCAGCCAGATTGCCCAGGAGGGTGCTATTCAGATCTTTCAGGAGTTTAACACCGGTATGGAGGAAATCATAGTCGGAGCTGTGGGAGTGCTGCAGTTTGATGTGCTGAAATTCCGCCTGGAATATGAGTATGGGGTGGAAATACGTCTGGAAATGCTGCCGTATGAGCATATCCGCTGGATTGAGAATACAAACATAGATGTAAGCAAGCTTAATGTCACATCCGACACAAAGAAAATAAAGGACTTAAAGGGCAATCCGCTTCTGCTCTTTGTAAATCGCTGGAGCGTTCAGATGGCTCAGGAGCGTAATCCCGGCCTGGTGCTGTCCGAATTCGGAAAAAATTAATTAGGATTTCACATTTCACAGGATATTAAATTACATTGCTGATATTTCATTCTGCTGGTATATTTATTAATGGTGGAAGTGTAAATATCCGTCAAACAGCTTTACTTAGCAAAATGAAATTAAAATTATATTCAGGAGGTATCGGATGAAAGCCAGATTAATCTTAAATAAGGATTTTACTGTCGGAAAGGTAGACGATCGTATTTTTGGCTCATTTATAGAGCATCTGGGAAGAGCGGTTTATAACGGGATATATGAACCTGGGCATTCCACCGCTGACGATATGGGCTTCCGTAAGGATGTCATGGAGCTGGTGAAGAAATTAAATGTTCCCATTGTACGTTATCCCGGCGGTAATTTTGTGTCAGGCTACAGGTGGGAGGACGGAATCGGTGACAGAAAGAACAGACCGAGACGGGCTGAGCTTGCCTGGCATACAATCGAGACCAATGAGATTGGCATAGGCGAATTTCAGGAATGGGCAAAAAGGGCAGGAAGCCAGGTAATGCAGGCGGTAAACCTTGGAACCCGCGGCCCCGAGGAAGCAAGGGATTTGCTTGAATACTGCAATTTCCCCAAGGGAACCTATTACAGCGATTTGCGCAGGTCACACGGATATGAGGAGCCATTTAATATTAAGGTATGGTGCCTTGGCAATGAGATGGACGGCCCCTGGCAGATTGGAGCAAAAACTGCCGAGGAATATGGCAGAATAGCCTGTGAGACTGCAAAAATCATGAAGGAGCTGGATCCTACCATTGAGCTGGTGGCATGCGGAAGCTCACATCTGTACATGCCTACCTTCGGCAAATGGGAGGCAACCGTTCTTGAGCATGCCTACAATTACATAGATTATATTTCTCTTCATAATTATTATGGCAACCGTGACAACGACACCAGATCATATCTGGCTTGCTCCCTGGACATGGACAAGTTTATCAAGTCGGTTGTGGCTATCTGTGATTATGTTAAGGCCGTTAAGCATTCCAACAAGACCATCAATCTGTCCTTTGACGAATGGAATGTATGGTTCCACAGCAATGAAGCAGACAAAAAGATTGCGCCATGGCAGATTGCTCCTCCGCAGCTTGAGGATATATATAACTTTGAGGATGCCCTGGTTGTTGGCTGTCTGCTGATTACCCTGCTGAAAAACTGTGACCGTGTGAAGATAGCGTGCCTGGCCCAGCTGGTTAATGTCATAGCGCCGATTATGACAGAGAATGGCGGTCGCGCATGGGCTCAGACCATATTCTATCCTTTTATGCATGCTTCCAACTATGGAAGGGGAACAGCCTTAATTCCTGTTGTTAGCTGTGAAAAATACAGCACCCAGAAGATTAAGGATGTACCTTACGTTGAAACCATTGGCATTATGAATGAGGACAAGAAGGAGCTTACTGTATTTGCAGTAAACCGCTCCCTTGAGGATGATATCGACTTTGAGATTGACTTAAGAGATTTTGCAAACGCTTCACTGATTGAGCATATCGTTCTTGAGCATGATGACATGAAGGCGGTAAACACGGCAGATAATCCGGATACAGTAGTTCCCCACAGTAATGGAATTACCAAGCTATCGGCTGATAAGGCGATTGCCCGCCTGAACAAGCATTCCTGGAATGTCATCAGATTTTCAATCTAATGTCATTTAAGCGATGAAATAAGTGATGAAAATTTACAAGTCAAATTATATATAAATGTATCAGGATTTATTTGAAAAAATCAGGACTTTACTGAGAAAAAATCTTGTTCACAGGTACAAAAGCTGATACATAAAGCTAAGGAGCGTCGTATCCGGCTTAATAGGCTGTACGACGCCCCTTGCTTTTTGGCATAAAAATAAGCTTTTGCAAAATAGCCTAGCCGGCCGGTTTGCAAAAGCCCTTAGTTAGGTGGTATGTACCAATCAGGGAAATTATCGCAAATTATTGTCATTATTCTTCAGGCGAATTTTTGTAGTCTTGTGCTGATTGGCTTTGCTTGTTTTTAATCTTGAAGCAGCAGGTGATGATGCTTTCTTTTTAAGCATATCATTCTGGCGCTTGGCTATGTATTTTCCAAGAAGATTGCTTTTCTCGGTAAATTTACAGCCGTAAAGGTATGACTTTAGATTTTCCAGGTATTCCTTGCGGACAATTACGCCGGGCAGATTAATTATTTGATTTGCGAATTTGATCTTCAGGCGTATTGTTCGTTCAATATCCAGCTCCTCCTTGCTGATGAAGCCAACACCGGATTCACTGATATCCTTTACCAATACAGACAATGCCGTTTCACCACCGGCTGTGTTAATGTAAATAGGCATTTCCTCTCCAAGATACAGACGGAAGAAATCTCTTCTGTTATAAGGCTTTCCCTCGCCGGTGATATCTACCTTGTGGTAAATGCTGCCATCGTACCTTACTAATTTAATGGAGCAATTCTCCCATCTATACAGCTTACCATCAACCTTATACAGGAAGTTCAGCTGGTATCTGTCGGAAAAACCAATTGTTTGATCATTGAATTTAATGCTGTTAATCAAGATGGAGTTTTTATTTAAAATGAAGGCCACCTGGCTTTTGAAATTTATAGCTTTATTCGCCATAATAACTTCAATTTCGACATCTCCGCCAACAACAATCTCATCAATTAGCAAACAAATTACACCCCCCGCATATCTCTGAGTATAGTATATATCAGATATCAGCAAAAAACAATAAAAACACGATGAAAAGAATGAAAATACAGTTGTTTCGACGAAAAATATCATAATATACAGCCTTATTGCCCGATATTGTTCAAAAGCTTAAATAGGGCTTATATATGAAGGACAGTTTTAACTTGACAACTAATTAATGTGCTGATATTATCTTCTAAAATGGGCAAAGGAGTTCCATTTAGGGGATTCTTTGCCTTTTTTTATTACCTGCTATAATTCTTGATCTGCATAAGGCTTATGTATATCATAAAACTTAATAAAATACATAATAATAACTTAAGTATAAAAAAGGAGTGAAATTATGGGTAAATATACGAAGCAGGATATTATCCGGATGGTTAAAGAGGATGATGTGGAGTTTATTCGTCTGCAGTTTACAGATTTGTTCGGAAACTTAAAAAATGTCGCCATAACCACCAGCCAGCTTGAGAAGGCTCTGAATAACGAGTGTATGTTTGACGGGGCTTCCATTGAGGGCTTTGTAAGAATTGAGGAATCCGATATGTATCTGTATCCGGATCCTGATACTTACGTAACCTTCCCCTGGAGACCTCAGCAGGGCAAGGTGGCCAGACTTATATGTGATGTCTATACAACAGACCGCAAGCCTTTCGAGTGGGATCCCAGATATGTTCTCAAGAAGGTTATAAAGGAAGCGGAGGATTTAGGTTATAGCTTTGATGTAGGTCCTGAGCTTGAATTTTTCCTTTTCAACCTGGATGAGAGTGGCAACCCTACCACCATCACACAGGAAAAGGCAGGCTATTTTGATCTGGGCCCTCTGGATTTTGGTGAAAATGCCAGACGTGACATGGTACTGACTCTGGAGGAAATGGGAATTACGGTTGATGCATCCCATCATGAGGTTGCACCCGGTCAGCATGAAATAGACATTAAATTTAATAAAGCCCTTAATACTGCAGACAATATCATGACCTTCAAGCTGGTAGCAAGGACAATAGCCAGACGCCACGGAATGCATGCGACCTTTATGCCCAAGCCTAAATTCGGAGTAAACGGTTCCGGTATGCATGTAAATATTTCACTCAAAAAGGACGGCAGGAACATATTTGAAGATCCCAACGGCAAGGATGGCTTAAGCAAGGAGGCCTATCATTTCATAGCAGGTATTATTAAGCATATTAGCAGCATGACAGCCATTTTCAACCCGCTGGTTAATTCATACAAGAGACTGGTGCCCAACTACGAAGCGCCTGTTTATGTGGCATGGTCTTCCGCCAATAGAAGTCCCTTAATCAGGATACCGTCTGAGCGCGGTTCTTCCACAAGAATAGAACTCAGATCCCCAGACCCCAGCGCCAACCCCTACCTTGCACTTGCAGTTTGTCTGGCAGCAGGCCTTGATGGTATAAAAAATCAGCTGGTGCCTCCGGACAGTGTTAACAAAAATGTATTCGAGCTTTCGGATGAAGAAAGAGCAAGGCTCGGTATAAAAAGGCTTCCTGAAAATCTTTTTGAAGCAATTCAGGAGCTGGAAAAGAGCGATTTCATCAAGAATGTGCTTGGCAAGCATATAAGCACAAAATACATTAATGCGAAAAAGCAGGAATGGGAAGATTACCGCGCAAGGGTAAGCCAATGGGAGATTGATCAGTATCTGTTTCGCTACTAATTTCTTATTGGCGGATCGATGCAATAATTTTGCGGGAGAAAAGAGGTGGGCAGAAATTTGTTTAACATAATAGTTGGTTTCCCCAGAATAGAAGATGCAAATAATATAAGAAATATATTAGTCAGGAACGGTTTTGCGGTAAGTGATGCATGTACTACGGGAGCGCAGGTAATATCACTTGCAAACAATCTGGATGAGGGTGTTGTTATCTGTGGATTTAAATTACCCGATATGCATTACAGCGAATTGAACAACTATCTGCCCAGAGGATTTGAAATGCTGCTGATTGCATCGCCACAAAGACTGGAATATTGCCGCGACAATAATATAGTCTGTTTGCCAATGCCGGTAAAAACCTATGATTTGCTTAATACGCTGAACATGATGTCATATCAGTATCAATGCAGAAAGAAAAAGGAAAAGAGTAAGCCAAGAGAAAGAACAGAGGATGAAAGGGCATTGATACATAAGGCAAAGATGGTTTTAATGGACAGAAACAACATGACAGAAGAGGAGGCTCACCGCTATCTGCAGAAGACCAGTATGAACAGTGGAACCAATCTTGTTGAGATTGCGGAAATGGTCTTAAGAATGTATAATTATTAATCAGACGGCCTGGTGGCACCTTTTGCAAGCCTCGGCCGAGCCGCAATACTTGGCAAAATTAGTTCTACAGGGAAAGGAAGGATTATGGTATGAAATTTACAAAAATGCAGGGCTGTGGCAACGATTATATTTATGTTGACTGTACAAGGGGCATTATTGACAATGTCAGGGAGACAGCCATCAGGCTAAGTGACAGGCATTTTGGAATCGGCTCCGACGGACTGATTCTGATCAGACCCTCCGATAAGGCCGATTTTATGATGGATATGTATAACAATGACGGGTCTTCAGGTAAAATGTGCGGTAATGGCATACGCTGTGTTGCCAAATATGTTTATGACAAGGGACTGACAGATAAGACAAGACTGAAAATAGAAACCCTGAGCGGAATTAAGGATTTGGAATTAATAGTAGAGGACGGCAGGGTACAATCTGTGACTGTGGACATGGGAGAACCTGTACTTAAGGCGGATTTGATACCTGTAATATCCGACAAGGAGCATTTGATAAACGAGCCTGTTGAGATAGGAGGGCGAGTATACAATATAACCTGCGTTTCCATGGGCAATCCGCATGCAGTCGTATTTGTGGATGATGTTGACGGGCTGAAGCTGGAGACAATCGGGCCATGCTTTGAGACCCATCCTATGTTTCCGGAACGGGTAAATACCGAATTTATACATGTTTTGGACCGCAAGCATATAAAAATGCGGGTTTGGGAGCGGGGCTCCGGTGAAACATTGGCCTGCGGAACAGGGGCCTGTGCCAGTGTGGTGGCCTGCATACTCAATGGACTGACTGATAATGAGGTGAAGGTATCCCTCCTTGGGGGAGATCTTCAAATTCGCTATGATAAGGCCAGCAATAAGGTATATATGACAGGGCCTGCCGTTACGGTATTTGAAGGTGAAATAGACCTGTAACTATCCTGTAATTATTCTGTAAGGAAGTGCTTGTTTATTCGCCTGCAGAATATTACGTATTCTGTTGAATTTTCAGCTTACTTTTCCATAAAGAAACTTAAAACAGAAGGGAAATGGCTTAATGTTTAAAATAAACGATAATTATTTGAAGCTTCCCGGAAGCTATCTCTTTTCCACCATAGGAAAAAAGGTGAAGGAATACAAAAGCAATAATCCTGATAAAAAGCTTATCTCACTGGGAATCGGTGATGTAACCCTGCCGCTGGCTCCTGCGGTAATAACTGCCCTCCATAACGCAGTTGATGAGATGGGCAAGAAGGAAAGCTTTAAGGGCTATTCTCCCGACCTGGGATATGAATTCCTAAGACAGGCAATAGCGGATAATGATTACAGAGCCCGCGGTGTTGACATAGCTCTTGATGAGATATTTATAAGCGACGGAGCCAAGAGTGATTCAGGCAATATTCAGGAGATATTTGATCTGGATAATAAAATAGCTGTATGTGATCCGATGTATCCAGTATATGTTGATTCCAATGCAATGGCAGGCAGATGCGGAGATTATCAGCCCCAGCAGGGCAGATGGAGCAATGTGATATATATGCCCTGCACCAAGGAAAATAACTTTTCACCCCAGCTGCCAAAGGAAGCTCCGGACATAATATACCTGTGCTTCCCCAACAATCCCACCGGCGCCACCATCAGCAGGAGCGAGCTCCAGCAGTGGGTTGATTATGCTAACAGGGTGGGAGCGGTTATAATATATGATGCTGCTTATGAGGCATATATCACCGAGGAAGGCTTGCCCCATACAATATATGAATGTGAAGGAGCAAAAAGCTGTGCAATTGAGATAAGAAGCTTTTCCAAGAATGCCGGCTTTACCGGAACAAGACTTGGCTTTACGGTAATCCCCAAGGAGCTTAAATGCGGTGACGTTTCACTGAACAGCCTGTGGGCCCGCAGACATGGAACCAAGTTCAACGGCGCTCCTTATATCATACAGGCTGCCGGTGCTGCAATTTATACTGAAGAGGGCAAGCGCCAGACCAGGGAGCAGATTAATTACTATATGAATAATGCAAAAATTATCAGGGAAGCCCTTGTTAAGGTCGGTTACACCGTATCAGGCGGTATCAATGCGCCCTATATCTGGATGGAGACGCCAAACAGGATGACATCCTGGGAGTTTTTCGACCTGCTGCTGACTAAGGCAAATGTGGTAGGAACACCGGGATCGGGCTTTGGACCCAGCGGAGAAGGCTATTTCAGGCTGACTGCCTTTGGAAGCTATGAAAACACCCTGGAAGCTGTTGACAGAATAACCAGGCTTAATCTGTAAATTCTAAATCTGATATGAATAATAATACAATAATAATGAAATATATATTCTGCATGCAGGTAAAAGCATGCAGATTTTTTTCGGAGTTTATTTTAATCCACTTTGGAATTAAAAATTTTTTAAAGATTAAAATAGATTCAAATAATATTATGCATTTTGTTCGACAAAAGTCCGCATATCTACTGTTATTTTGCTGATTTATTTGGATTGATATTATTTGTTAACAATGATATACTATGGAAGTGTCCCAAATTGGACATACAGCAGTTATTTGCGGGAGGAAGGGTATAAGGGTATGATATATCCAAAGAACCTGGAGAAAGGGTATTATATAGGTGTGACTGCTACATCGTCAGGCTTTACATCGGAGCCTGATTTAAGAAGACTTGACAACAGTATTGAAAATTTCAAAAAACATGGTTATCCTGTTATTATAACAGATAATGTTAAAACCGACTGCAAGGGCCGAAGCTCTGACGGAATAAGCAGAGCAAAACAGCTGATGCAGCTTTTTGATGATGACAGGGTGAGAGTAATAATTGCTGCAAGCGGCGGAGATTTCCTGGTTGAGATGCTGCCCCATATTGATTTTGAGCTTTTGGCTTCAAAGGCAAAATGGTTTCAGGGCTTTTCCGATAATACAGGATTGACCTTTACTATAACTACGAATCTGGATATTGCTACAGTTTACTCATATAATTTTGGCAGCTTCGGTATGGAGCCCTGGCACAGTTCCCTGGAGGATAATCTGAAGCTGCTGGAGGGACATGATATCCTGCTGCAGAGCCATGACCGTTATCAGAATGGCTACAGGGAGCGAATCACAGGACTTGAACCTATAATGCCGGATGCGGACGTAAAATGGATTAACATAAATCCAAAGGGAATAATAGAGGATGAGGCTATCATGCTTCATGGCAGAATAATTGGTGGCTGTCTTGATGTATTGCTTAATCTGATAGGAACCCGCTATGATAAGACAGCGGAATTCGTAGATAAATATAAGGATGAAAAAATAATATGGTATCTTGAAAGCTATAGTCTGGGGAGTGCCGCTTTGATAAGAGGCTTATGGCAGCTGAGGGAGGCCGGATGGTTTGAGCATGCAGCCGGCTTTATATTCGGCAGACCCGCCATGTATAATGAGGAGTATGACATAAACTATACAGAGGCAGTATTATCGGTTCTGGGAGATTTGGATAAGCCTATTATTCTGGAAGCGGATATTGGACATAAACCACCTCAGATTTCTATAATAAACGGTGCCATAGCCCATATATCAAGCTATGGCGGGAAAGGAAACATTTGCTTTGAAAGAAGGTAATTCGTTCCATGGATAACGATAGAGAAGTATTAAGGGAGAATGCAGAGGACGGCCTTAAAATGCCTGAAATACCTGCCGGAGCGGACCACCCAAGCAGTGAGGGCAAGGACAGGCCGGCTGAAAAAGCGCCGGATCTTCCAAGCGGTGAGGAGGATAAAATGCCTGCCGGAGCGGACCACCCGAGCAGTGAGGGCAAGGAAAAGGCGGCTGAGGAAGCTTCGGATCATGCGGATAGCGAGATTCCGGATATGGTAGGAGGGGCAGATGCGGAATTGGCTGCCAGCTCTGAAGAGGAGCTGCCGGATCTTAGCAAGGATTATATTACAGATACGGATCTGGAGGAGCAGCTTAAAAGAGAAATATCGGCAATTAATCTTGAAGAGGAAAAGGAAAGGCTTGCTTTATCATTGGAGCATGGTGGTCCAAATAAGGATATGATATCATCGTCAAAAATTATTGATGAATTAAACAATGACGGAAATATGCTCCGCCGTCTTGCCTATAAGCTTAAGAATGCGTGGAACAAGAGACTTAATATAAGCGGGAAAAATTTTATAATTCCTGCTGTGTTTATGATTGCTTCTTTGGTATACCTGGAGCTGGCGGCCCATTTTCTGATTTATCGGGGCTTTGATGCAAAGATACTGTATCCGGTTATGTTTGCAGTACCGCTGGGGCTGCTGATAGCCTTTATCTGCGGCTTGTTTAATAAAACAGTGAATAAAATTCTTCTTTCACTGATAACCGGAGTAATCTGTCTGATATTTAATGTGCAGCTTATATATCATTATGTTTTCAAGGTTTATTTCTCCTTCCAGACCCTGGGTATGGCGGGGGATGCATTAACGGAATTCAGCAAGGAGGTAATAGCCGCCATTAAAGCAAATATCGGTGGTGTACTTTTGCTCTTTTTGCCGTTAATCGTACTGCTTTTGTTTATTAACCGTCAGATTGATTTTGAAAGAAGGCAGCTGAAGGAGCAGCTGATAATGCTGGGAGCCGGTTTGGGCTTTCATCTGATTGCACTGCTGTCCCTGCTTATATATGGCAAGGATGATTTCAGCCCATATGATATATATCATAACTCAGCTGTTCCGGAAATCTGCGGAAAGCAGCTGGGTATTGTTACACTAACACGGCTGGATATCAGCAAGCTGCTGCTTAATAAGGATGAGGAGCTGGATTTGGTTGAGCTGCCGCCTGTTACAATTAAACCTACAAAAGCGCCGAGCAGCCCAGGCAATCAGACAACAGAGCCTGATCCAAGCGAAGAACCTACCCAGCCACTTACACCTACTCCAATTCCTATAGATACTTCACCTAATATTATGGATATAGATTTTGCAGCCCTTGCTGCCAATGAAAGCGACAGCAATATCAGGAAGCTGCATGAGTATTTTGCAACTGTGACGCCCACCAATAAAAATAAATATACAGGAATGTTCAAGGGCTATAATCTGATACAGATAACAGCGGAGGGCTTTTCACCCTATGCTGTTCATAAGGAAAAAACACCGACACTATACAAGCTGGTAAATGAGGGCTTCGTATTTAAGAATTTCTACACGGCCCTTTGGCAAACCAGTACCAGCGATGGTGAGTTTGTGGCCATGACAGGTATCATTCCTACCGGTTCAAGGAATATGTATAACGGAAGGAATAATCTCTGGCCCTTCGCCCTGGGACACCAGTTCAACCTGTTGGGAGTTACCAGCCGGGCATATCATAATCACACCTATACCTATTATGACAGGGACAAAACCCATCCCAATTTTGGTTATTTGTACAAGGGTATAGGCAACGGATTGGTTCTGGAGCATATGAATATATGGCCGGAATCTGATCTTGAGATGATACAGGCTACAGTTGACGAATTCGTTAAAGATGAGCAATTTCATGTATATTATTTGACAGTAAGCGGACATATGAACTACAGCTTTACCGGTAATATGATGTCCTACAAAAACAGGGAGGCTGTGGCCGATCTGCCCTATTCGAGTGATGTAAGAGCTTATATAGCCTGCCAGATAGAGCTTGATAAAGCTCTGGAGGAGCTGATAAGGAGACTTGAGGAAGCAGGAGTGGCTGACAGGACCGTGATTGCCTTAAGTGCAGATCATTATCCTTATGGCTGGGAAAAGGAAAAGTATGATGAGCTGGCAGGTCATGAGGTAGATCCGTATTTTGAGATTTACCGCAATAATTTTATCCTTTGGTCCAAGGGTATGACGGAAAATATTATTATCGAGGAGCCCTGCTCCAGCCTGGATATTATACCGACTCTCCTGAACCTCTTTGGCTTTAAATATGATTCAAGGCTTTTGATGGGACAGGATATTCTGTCGGATGCTCCTCCGCTTGTGATTCTTTCAAACAGAAGCTTTATAACCGACAAGATTATGTATAATACAGAGACAGGTGAGGTAACCTATCTGACAGATGAACCCTTGTCGGAGGATTATGTGGAAAACATGATAAAAACCGTAAGGAACAAGTTCACAGTGTCAAAGAATATATTAAAGCTGGATTATTACAAATATGTTTTCCCCAACTTCCCGGATGAATTTAAATAGCAGCGGCAGAATAATAAGGCAAATATTTGATATGAGCCATACTCACTTACTTGATGCAAGCCATATACACTTGATGCAGGCCATATTTGGACCGGGAAGCAAAGGCTGTATAAGGATATGAAGCCGGATATAGCCTGACAAATGTTATGGATAAATATAGCAATAAAAGCTTATTAAAATTTATTTTTTTAAATTTATACTTGCGCTAATAAAAATTATGTGTTAGTATAAATCAACAGCAAAGGCGTTGTTGTCACACAATTCCTTTGCTTTTTTATAAATTTAATAATATTTAAAATAATGTATATAACCCGCCGGGCAAGGATGGATTGTCATATAGAAGCTTTGCCTACGGTAAACTAATAGAAATTATGCTATCGGCGAAGAAGGAGACTTTATCCTGTTATGTAGCCTTTAGACAGGGATGGTGGGCCATAGACTGAGAGCCCGCCAGCGGTGATGAGCAGGATACGGAACACTCCGGAGCCCGTGGGTCGAAATAGCAGTAGGCTCATGCGTGTACACGCGTTAAGTGTGATAAAGCTGGGGAGTAAAGTTATCTCCCAACTCGGGTGGCACCGCGGGAATGAATCTCGTCCCGGAGACAGTCGTTTGTCATATTTACCGACAAATGAGTGTCTCCGGGATTTTTGTATTTATATGATTATTCCGGTTTGCAGCCGGATGCCGGAAAAGACCCGGTTGCAATGGTTTTTATAAAGTTTAAAAATATACAGGAAAGCGAGGTAATGGTATGGAATTTATTAGCGGGATTAGGAAAAAGGATTGCTGTGAGCTGAAGGATTTACTGGAAAAAAGGAGCACAGAGCCTGTAAAGCTTAATGGCTGCATACATTCCATAAGAGATATGGGAGAGTTTGCATTTGTACTTGTAAGAAAACGTGACGGGCTTGTTCAGTGTGTATTGGAAAAGGCTAATCCAAATTGTACGATAAATAATCTTAAGGAAGGTATGGCAATAGAGCTGGAGGGAGTTCTTAATCAGGAAGAGCGGGCGCCCCATGGCTTTGAAATAAGAATAGACAGGGTAAAGGTGCTTTCCGCTCCCAAGGAAGGAGCCATATTCCCCCTTCCCATTTCGAAATGGAAGATGAACGCCAGCCTGGAGGCAAAGCTTGAATACAGGCCAATATCTTTGAGAAACATCAGGGAAAGGGCTGTATTTAAAATACAGGAGGGAATTGTACGGGCCTTCAGGGAATTTTTATATTCCCAGGGCTTTACGGAAATCAGGACTCCTAAAATAGTGGCCGGCAATGCCGAAGGCGGTGCTAATGTATTTAAACTTGAATACTTTGGCAAGAAGGCATTTTTAGCCCAAAGCCCGCAGTTTTACAAGCAGACCATGGTAGGGATATATGACCGGGTATTTGAAACCGGTCCGGTGTTCAGAGCCGAGAAGCATAACACCGGCAGGCATCTGAATGAGTATACCAGTCTGGACTTTGAAATGGGCTATATAGATGGATTTGAGGAGATTATGGAGATGGAGACTGCACTCCTTTGCTTTATGTTTGATTTCCTCAGGGACAAATATGCAAAGGAATTAAGCCTGCTGGATGTAAAGCTGCCTGTGATAGAGGGGATTCCTCAGGTGCGTTTTGATGAGGCAAAGCAGCTGGTGGCTGAAAAATATGATTATAAGATACGTGATCCATATGATCTGCAGCCGGAGGAGGAGCAGCTGATAGGCAGGTATTTTAAGGAGGAGTATGACAGTGACTTTGTATTTGTAACCCATTATCCATCCAAGAAAAGGCCCTTCTATACTATGGACGATCCGCAGGATAGCAGATTTACCCTTAGCTTTGATTTGTTGTTTAAGGGTATGGAGATTACCACCGGGGGCCAGAGGATACATGACTATGATATGCAGCTTGCAAAGATGCTGGCAAGGGGTATGAATCCGGAGGATTTCAGCAATTTCCTTATGATACACAAGCATGGCATGCCGCCTCACGGCGGACTGGGCATCGGTCTGGAGCGATTTACAATGAAGCTTCTGGATGCTGCAAATGTGCGTGAGGCCACCATGTTCCCGAGGGATGTAACCAGGCTGGAGCCGTAAGGTGGTGCAGGCTTGAGCGGTAAGGTGGTGCGGGCTGGAGCCGTAAGGTGGTGCAGGCTGGAGAGGTAAGGTGGTGCAGGCTGGAGAGGTAAGGTGGTGCGGGCTGGAGCCGTATGGTGAAGGCAGGAGCCGTAAGGCAGTGCAGGCTGGAGCTGTAAAGTGGGTGAAGGCAAAAAGCGTAAGGCGGTGCAGGCAAACGCCGTAAGTGGTGCAGGCTAAAGCCTAATGGGGATATTTGCCCGGGCTTCATATATGCGATAATATTATAAATAATGTAAATCTGTAATTGGATAAGCAAGGTCTTTGCATTTGCTTAACATATGGAAAGGAATGTGATTGTGATGAAGATAACGGATCAGATCCTGCAATATACGGCAGCTCTGGCTAAGCTGACCGTATCGGAGGAGGATAAGCAAAAGCTTGCTAATGATCTTGAGCGGATTCTTGATTATATGGAAACAATGAATGATCTTGATACATCAGGAGTAGAGCCGATGTCCCATGTTTTGCCTATATATAATGTCTTCAGAGAAGATGAAGTGACAAATACAGACAGCAGGGAGCTGGTTTTGGAAAATGCTCCGAAGAAGAAGGATGGCAGCTTTGTTGTTCCCAAGACCGTGGAATAAAAGCATTGTCCGGCTTATCTGTAATATAACAAAATACAGGATGCAAAGAAAGGCGATGGTTTATTATGAAGGATATTATAGATTTGTCAGCCTTGGAGCTTGCAAAGCTGATAAAGAAAAGAGAAATTTCAGCAGTTGAAGCCACCCGGGCTCAGATTGAGGCTATTAAAGAGAAGGATTCGCAATATAACTGTTACATTACGGTATTGGAGGAGGAGGCGCTGAAGCAGGCAAGCCAGGTGCAGGAGCGCATTGATTCCGGTGAGCTTTCCGATTCATTGCTGGCAGGTGTTCCGCTGGCGGTGAAGGATAACATCTGTACAAAAAATATTAAAACCACATGCGCCTCAAAGATTCTTGAAAGCTTCAGACCGGTATATGATGCCACCGTTATAGAAAAGCTTAAGGCAGCAGGCGCCGTAATAATTGGCAAAACTAATATGGATGAGTTTGCAATGGGAAGCACTACCGAAACCTCATATTTTGGGGCGACGAAAAATCCCTGGAATCCGGAGCATGTTCCGGGTGGCTCCAGTGGCGGTTCGGCTGCGGCAGTGGCAGCAAACGAGGCCTTTTATGCACTGGGATCGGATACAGGAGGCTCCATCAGACAGCCGGCGGCATATTGCGGGATAACAGGAATAAAGCCTACCTATGGAACGGTATCCCGCTACGGGCTGATTGCCTATGCCTCCAGCCTTGATCAGATTGGTTCAATGGCCAGGAATGTTTCAGACTGTGCAGCCGCCCTTGAAATAATATCCGGACATGATCCCAAGGATTCCACCTCTGTGGCCGGAAGGGAATACAATTACACCAAGGCGCTGGTAGATGATGTGAAGGGTATGCGCATTGGCATCCCCAGGGACTACCTTGGAGCCGGACTTGACAGGGAGGTGTACTCTAGCATTCTTAAGGCTGCAGAGCTTTTCAGGAATAAGGGGGCTATAGTTGAAGAGTTTGAGCTTTCCAAGGCCGACTATGCCACACCGGCTTATTATGTTATAGCCTGTGCTGAGGCAAGCTCCAACCTCTCCCGATATGACGGTGTCAAGTATGGCTTCAGACAGCCTGATGCGGAGGGCCTGCAGGAGCTCTACAAGAAAACCAGAAGCGAAGGCTTCGGCAGTGAGGTAAAAAGAAGAATGATGATCGGAGCCTTTGTGTTAAGCAGCGGCTATTACGATGCTTATTACAACAAGGCATTAAAGGTCAGGGCTCTTATTAACCAAAGCTTCATGAAGGCCTTTGAAAGCTTTGACATTATTCTTGGTCCGGCCTCACCCATGACGGCACCGAAGCTGGGAGAGAGCCTGTCGGACCCCTTAAGGATGTATCTGTCCGACATATATACCGTATCCGTAAACCTGTCCGGCCTTCCTGCAATAAGCCTGCCATGCGGCAGTGACAGCAAGGGCCTGCCGATAGGAATGCAGCTGATTGGCAGGCATTTTGGAGAAAAGGATATAATCCGGGCGGCATACAGCTTTGAATGCGGGCTGTAGAAAGCTTTACAAAAGCTTATGTTTCTTAAAGTCTGTGCTTTTAAAACATATACTTTTTCAAAAGCTTATGCTTATAAAAACCTGTGCTTTAAAGCATTGCTTTTCTAAAGCTTATGCTTAATAAAGCTTTTGCTTTTAAGGCTTATCCTTATTAAAGCTTATTACTGAATGAAAGGGATTGATATAGATGAGATCATATGAAACGGTTATTGGTCTTGAGGTTCACGTGGAGCTTGCCACCAAATCCAAGATTTTCTGTGGATGCAGTACCGAGTTTGGTGGAGAGCCTAACACCCATGTATGTCCTGTATGCTCAGGCATGCCGGGAACCCTTCCGGTGCTTAACAAAAGCGTCGTTGAATTTGCTATAGCTGCCGGGCTGGCACTTAACTGTAATATAACCCAAAGGTGCAAATTTGACCGTAAGAATTATTTTTATCCAGATCTTCCCAAGGCTTATCAGATATCGCAGCTGTATCTTCCTATTTGCAGGGACGGTTATGTTGAGATAGAGACCCAGGCTGGCAAGAAAAAAATCAGGATACATGAAATTCATATGGAGGAGGATGCCGGCAAGCTTATTCATGATCCCTGGGATGATTGCACTCTTGTGGATTTTAATCGCTGCGGTGTGCCCCTGATAGAGATAGTCAGCGAACCCGACATGAGATCGGCGGAGGAGGCTGTGGCCTATCTTGAAAAGCTTCGTCTGATACTGCAGTATCTTGGAGTAAGTGACTGCAAGATGCAGGAGGGCTCAATGAGGGCCGATATCAACCTTTCAGTTAGGGAGGTTGGCTCCGATAAGCTGGGCACCAGAACCGAGATGAAAAATATGAACTCCTTCAAGGCCATAGCCAGGGCGATTGAGGGGGAAAGGAAGCGACAGATTGAGCTTTTGGAAAGCGGTAAAAGGGTAATCCAGGAAACCAGACGCTGGGATGACAACAAGGACACAAGCTTTGCCATGAGGACAAAGGAGGATGCGCAGGATTACCGTTATTTCCCCGAGCCGGATTTGCCGCCGGTTATTATAGATGATGAATGGATTTCATCAATAAAAGCGAGGCAGCCGGAGCTGCGGGACGCTAAAAAGCTTCGCTATGAGAATGAATTTGGCCTGCCTGCCTACGATGCGGCAATTATTACAGGCTCCAAGCATCTGGCTGATTTGTTTGAGGAAACTGTGGCAATCTGCAATAAGCCCAAGGAAGTGTCCAACTGGCTGATGGTTGAGACCTTGAGGCTGCTTAAGGAAAAGGAGATGGAGCCGGAGGAAATCAGCTATACACCGCAGCAGCTAGCCTCTGTCATAAGGATGGTCGATGAGGGCAGGATTAACAGGACTGTGGCAAAGGAAGTGTTCGAAAAGGTATTCTGTGAGGGTGTTGATCCTGAGGAATATGTAAAGGTACATGGTCTTAGCCTGGTGGCCGATGAGGAGCTGCTGAAGGAGGTAATCCGCAGGGTAATATCAGAAAATCCCCAGTCTGTAGCGGATTATAAGAAGGGCAAGGTTAAGGCAATGGGCTTTATAGTCGGCCAGACTATGAGAGAAATGAAAGGCAAGGCTGATCCGGGAAGAGTGAATGTTATAGTTAAGCAGATGCTGGATGAGCAGCTGGATTAAAGGAACCGGTTTTTTTCCATACGGCACCTGAGATTCGTTTTTACGTCAGGCACCTGTGCTCCGTGTTTACGTTTGGCATCTGTGGCTTCATTTGTAAATGGCCGGACGGCTTTTCCACTAATTGCTTTTTCTGATTGTAATGGCACTTTATCTGGTGTATAATGAAAAAAGCAATAGCAATATTTGTTAAAATAATTTAAGTTTCCCTGCAACAGATTGCTGGGAGCAGTTCCCGGAGGTGCCTAATGATAGAAAGAAGACGGACTAAGAGAATGCCCTTTTCAATGACACTGGAGATTTCAAATTTATATAAACAGGACAATGTTCGTGTTGAGAATCTGAATGCTCCGATAGAGATTGTTAATATATCCAAGGGTGGAATTGGCTTTATATCTGAAAGTATATTACCCCTGGGCTATTACTTTAATGCCAATATAAATCTATTAAATAATGAGGAGCTTTTGCGCTGTGTGATAAAAATTATCAGAAGCCAGCCTCTGGAGAATGGCAAAACCATGTACGGCTGTGAGTTTGTGGGTATGGCGGATATCCTGTCATATATATTTGATGAATATGATAAAAAAATAAGTGCCGAACAAGGTGAAGCAGCCGACAGCTGATGAAGGTTTGCGGACTACTGCTTAAGAACTGCCGACAGCTAATTAAAACCTGCCGATTGCTAATTTATATTCTCAGACAACTGCTTAGAAGAAGATTCGGCAGGACTGGCTCAGCAAAGCTTTTGTAGGTATAATTGATAAGAATTTGAGAACTAAAACTAAAGTGCAGGTCAGATAACTGATCTGCACTTTGAATTTAAATGATATTAGGTTAAACTGATATTTAGTTTTGCATTTACTTAATATGCAGGCAATAGCATCCCAGTGCCCCGTTGAATAAACATAAATAATATTAGCTCACAATTATAACAATGTATCTAGGTTCTGATATCAAAGCTGTATCTTGTGATAACCCCGTCCTGTATATCCTGCTCCAGCAGTCTTTTAAATGCGTCGGCTTCCCCCGGCTTTTCCGATACGTTTGCCGTTGCAATATAGCCCTTGCCTTGCAGGGTTTCTATAAAGTGGGGCAGGTTATCCCTGATTATGGCTGCTGCGCCGTTGTCGGCCGGGTAGAAGATGGTTTCAACCAGTTTGTCTGTCATTTTTAAATGGATATTCAGCTTTCCCAAATTGGCTGTCTCCAGATAGAGATGAACTGTCAGGCTTTGATTTTTGTCATTAAGTGCCCTTTTCCTGCTCATGACATATAAATCCGTATGAAATTGCCGATCCTTAAAATCCACAGGAAGCTGGATAAAGGCAAAGGCATTGTTCAGATCCTTCATAAACTGCAGGTTGCTTTGCATATCATCAACAGGCTCATGAAGTGCCGCCTTATCATCTCCTTCTGCAAGAGAGCTTATCAGCCTGTTGATTTCTTTAAGATCGGCCTCCAGCTGCTTGTAAAAGTCCTTGACGGATTGCTTTTGGGATATGCTGTCGGAAGCAATAGTCCATTTTTTGAAAAATGCCTTTTCAAGCAGCCTGGTGTATTCGGCTGATGTCAGCAGGCTGATTGCCTGACCGGCTTCCATGGAAGACATACTGCTTTTTATATTGCTTAAGAATTCGGCAACAGTAGCTGTTTTGTTAGCTATCCGTTCCTTTATGCCGTTAATATCCGGCGCATCCGACAGCTGTTTGAGCAGGAGAGCTGTTTCGCCATCATCCATGATTTCGGCAAGGCCTGTTGCGCCTGCGGATGAAGCTGCTTTCGCCGGCAGCTCATTTCCTTGCCCCTGTATGTCTGATGGCGTGATGCCTGCTGCCATTTCCTGTGCCGCTGAAGCTGTCTGAGACTGTGCTTTTTCACCGGCTGTTGACAGAAAAATGTCTATGAGCCTGCTGTTCACTGCAAGGGCATTTTGCAGCAAGTTTCCCTGCAGATGATCTGTACCGGCCAGGCTCGAATTAGACAACATAGGGAGATTAGCTTCAGTTGCAGTCATTTCCTGTGCCTGGGCTGCATTCAGGAGTGAGTCGCCTTCAGAGCTTATATTAATGGACTGCTCCGCACTCGTCAGGCCACCTGCGGGGGTAAGCAGATCACCGGCAGGCATATGGCTGTCGGCAGAGGCTGCCAGACTGATGTCGTGGCTGCTGTTTTGTCCGGTCATAAGTAATTTAGAAATATTTGTGCTTATATCCTTTATTTTATATAGCAGCTGATGGGTTCCCTCCAGATAAGCCTGAAATTGTTGAAGATTTTTGGCGTTGATGGGTATATTGTTTTTGTACATCAGCACCAGACATAAGGGGGATGCATTGCGGTGGCTGGCAGCCAGCCTTATAAGGGTTTGCAGTGTGTTCCTGTCTATAGACATTCTTTGGTTTAAAAGCTCTGCAACAATTGCCTTACTGCGGTCATTTATTGTTATACCTGCAGCGGTAAGGGCCTTGATGATTACGGATTCATTAGCGCTTGCACTGTCTTCGGAAGGAAGGAGCTTCAGGACAAGCTCACCTGTGCCTGCCTCCGAGACGATGAAGCTGGCCTCCTGCCCGATAGACAAAGGGTTGTCACCGGCAATCCTTGCAGTAATAACCTGATTGCCGGGTTCAACCTGTATCTTAACCTCATTGTATCTGTGATCTATAATCTGTCCCCTGATTAGCTGTCCTTCCTTTAATTCCGGCATCTTGCTCTGCTCAGCGCCGGATGAGGCTCTGCTGCGGGCAGCGTCAGCCCTGCCTGCAGGGGTTGATATTGATTTGCCGACCTTAAAACGGGAGGGTAGTGAATTATTTACATCCATAAACAGGCCTCCATTTTTATCATTAGCTGAATGGGATTAAACAGTTTCATTTCTTATAATAAACAGTTTCATCTATTAATTATATCGACAAAGTTATGTAAAATAATATATTCAATTTACAAACTAATTTATTATATATGCCAAGAGCGTAAGAAATTATTATGCTATTTGGCTAGTCTATTTATACGTTATAGCTAATGTTGGATAAATACTAAATACCCAATAGTAAAAGGTCTGAATATCGAAGTTTGATAGATTAACGCTAATCCTTAAGACCGAGTATCAGTATTTACAGATTTTAAATGCACTTATTAAGTGGAAAAATAACAAATAACCGACGTAAAGGCTTTATTGTTTTATTACCTTATGCCGGTGATGATACTATTGGCTTTAAATTGCTTTTTAAACCATACTATTTTATTTCAAATGTAATTACTGATGAAATTTTTATTTTTTGATTGCCTTCCTTATCCAGTGACATTTCCAGGTAAGCCACTGCCGTATACTGACCCTTTGTCAGGTTTTCTTTATAATAATCACTTTGATAATTTGGACTAAAGGTTAATATTTCATCTTTTGTTAAAGTTGTTTTCATTTCTATATCTGCCAAAAAACCGCCCAATGCATTTTCTTTAATCCTACTATTTCCCACAAAGTCTGGCACTTAATTTGCTTTTTGGAATTTTAGCAATCATTTTACAAACCAAATCAGCTAATCTCTTTCTTAGCCATGCTTGTAATTTATACTTGCCTTAATATATAATTGTTTAAGATTAGTAATTGCTTGATTCATATGAGGGGTTGATTTTATGGCTCTGACAGGGCGAGTGCATTCTGTGGAGAGCTTTGGCACTGTTGACGGGCCGGGTATCCGTTATGTGGTATTTATGCAGGGCTGCCCGTTAAGGTGCTGCTATTGCCATAATCCTGATAGCTGGAGTACGCAAGGAGGCAGGGAGTATAGCCCGCAGCAGCTGGTGGAGGAAATAATTAAATATAAGGCCTTTATAGATGCCAGTGGCGGCGGGGTCACCTTTTCAGGTGGAGAGCCCCTGCTTCAGGCTGAATTTATTTATCAAGCAGCCGTATTGCTTAAATCACATGGCATATCCGTTGCGATTGACAGCTCCGGCTATATCTGGAACGAGTGGGTAAGGGAAGCGGTGACAATTGCAGATTTGCTGCTTTTGGATATAAAAAGCTTTGATCCTGAGGTATATAAAAGAATTACCGGGGTGGAGCTGGCGCCTACCTTAAAAATGCTTGATTTTCTCAGAGATAACAGTATTGCCACATGGGTGCGATATGTTTTGGTTCCTGGACTCACTGATGACAAAGACAGTATAAGGAAGCTGGCTAAGCATCTTAGCAGCTATCCGAATGTAGAAAGGCTGGAGCTGCTTGCCTTTCACAAGATGGGTGAATACAAGTGGGAAAGGCTGGGGTTGGATTATAGGCTGTCGGCTACCGCTGAACCGAGCAAAGAGCTGATGCTTGAGATTAAGGATATATTTGAAGAGAATATTATTAAGGTATCGGTAAATATATAGAACTCCATAAGGTTCTATACGGGGAAGTATAGGGGAAATATATTATATTGCATTTTCTAATAAAAAGGAGACAGCAGCTTAGCACAGGAGGATACTACATATGAAGATATATCTGATAAGGCATGGACAGACGGACTGGAATCTGGAAGGAAGGTTTCAGGGCAGGGAGGATATAATGCTTAATGCCACAGGATTAGCTCAGGCAAGAGAATGCGGACAGGCTCTGGCAGGAGAGAAATTTAAGGCGGTTATAACAAGTCCGCTTATAAGAGCAAGAAAAACGGCAGAGATTATTGCTGAAATTGTTCAGGCTGAGGATTTTATTGTGGATGAGGCCATTACCGAACGGGATTTTAAATCCGTATCCGGTATGACCCGGGAGGAGAGGGAGGCCTATTATGCTTCCGGTGGAATAGATGATAAGGAGCCCTTTGAGGACTTATGCAATCGTATGATTGACGGTATCAAAAAATACAGACTCAGCTATTACAACAATAACATAATCATGGTATCCCACGGAGCTTCAATAAACAGTGTCCTTTCGGTACTTAGCGGGGGCGAAACAGGTACAGGTAAGCTTTGGCTGAAAAACACCTGCATTAATATAATCGATTGTGACAGAGAGGGAAATCTTAAGCTGGAGCATGTAAATCTGAGTGCAAAGGAGTATATGGCTTTGAAAAGAGTAACGCCGGGCAGCTAGTGCCCGGTGTTTTGTTATGGAAATTGCGCAGCAAGCGAAATTAATTTACATGAAAGGAACAGAGGTCGAAGTAAATTAAAAAATGCGAAAGATATGAAACAGAAAGTGAAACGATATTCACAGAAATGAAGCAGAAAGCAAGAAATGAAACACAAATGAAACAGAAATCCAATTCTTCTTGTTGACAAAAAAGGTAAAATATACTATAATAATTTTTTGTTGGTTTGGCCCGTAATAAATCACTGATAATTATTTAGTACCGCTTGGCAAGATATTTGCTTCAAATATTACTACCAGGAGGATATCATGATTAAAGTAGAACACATCTGCAAGACCTACAAGGTCAGTCGTCGTAACGCGGGCTTTTCTGAAGCTTTCAAAGCATTTTTCCACAGACAGTACGAATATATCCATGCGCTTGATGACATTTCCTTTACGATTGATGATGGAGAGATGGTTGGATATATCGGACCCAATGGGGCGGGTAAAAGCAGCACCATAAAAATTATGAGCGGCATTCTTACCCCTGATAAGGGCAGCTGTATTATTGACGGAAGAATTCCCTGGAAGGATCGGAAGGCTCATGTCAGCCAAATAGGCGTTGTATTCGGTCAGCGTTCCCAACTATGGTGGGATGTTCCCGTAATTGATTCATTTGAGCTGCTAAAGGATATATACAGAATTCCGGCTCAGCAGTACAAAAAAAATCTTGACGAGCTTGCTTCTCTGCTGGAACTGGGACAGATTATGCGTACACCTGCAAGGCAATTGTCTCTCGGACAAAGGATGCGCTGTGAGATAGCCGCGTCCTTGCTGCACAGTCCGAGAATTCTTTTTCTTGATGAGCCTACAATAGGCCTGGATGCGGTTTCCAAGATAGCTGTGAGGGATTTTATACTTGAGCTGAATAAAAAGCATGGGACAACCGTTATTCTTACTACCCATGATATGCAGGATATTGAGACCCTGACCAGGCGAATTATACTTATCGGAAGGGGAAGGATTTTGCTGGACGGAAGCCTGGAGGACATAAAAAAGCAGGCCTCTGGCAATAAAAGGCTGACGGTGGAATACAGGGGTGAAGATATTGCCTTGTGTGACGGTATGACAGTTCACTCCAGCAGCAAAAACATTATTACATTTGATATTGATGTTAACAGGCTGCCGGTATCGGATGCCGTCAGCTTCATATCAAATCAGGTGGAGATTAAGGACATTTCTGTTGAAGGGGTTTCCATAGATGAACTGGTGGCCCAGCTGTACAAAAAATACAGGATATGACTTGTCTAAAGCTTCCTTTAGTGCATTTCTTTGAACTTGAATATGAGGAGGTGTTTAAGCTGTGCTAATCAGTGTTAAGGCTGGCCGCTTTCAGAAATACATAACTTTTTTCAGAATGAGATTTATAGGCGGCCTGCAGTATCGGGCGGCTGCACTTGCAGGAGTGGTGACCCAGTTTGCCTGGGGGAGCTTGGAGCTGCTGGTATATCGGGCCCTGTATGAGATGAGTCCGGAAGCTTTTCCAATGTCTATTAAGGAGCTGTCGGCGTATATCTGGCTCCGACAGGCTCTGTTAACCCTCTTTATGCCCTGGTACTATGATAATGATATATTTGCCTCCATTAGGGATGGCAGTATAGCCTATGAATTAAGCAGACCCGTCAATATTTATTATATGTGGTTTACCAGAGCTATGGCCGGAAGGCTGTCCAGAATGATTTTGCGCTGTTTGCCGATTGTAGTTGTGGCTGTATTCGTTCCTGAGCCATACGGCTTGCGCCTGCCAAAAGACGTATTCTGCGCCCTCTGCTTTCTTGTGACAGCTTTTGTGGGGTTAGTTGTTGTAGTGGCCTTTAGTATGCTGATATATATATCGGCATTTTATACGCTTTCAACTGACGGATTAAGATATTTGTTTTCACCTGTGATAGAGTTTATGGCAGGAAGTTTAATCCCCATCCCCTTTATGCCGGAGGGGGTAAAGCGGATAGTTGAAATTCTTCCCTTTGCTTCAATGCAGGATATTCCCTTGCGGGTTTATTCGGGTAATATGGCAGGAAGAGAGCTGCTAATCAAAGCAGGTCTTCAGCTGTTTTGGGCTGTGGCCCTTATAATAATTGGCAGGCTCTGGGTGCATTTTGCTATTAAAAGAGTAGTAGTGCAGGGTGGCTGAGGAGGTGCTTCTATGAGACTGTACGTAAAATTTTTAGGGTTGCATCTTAAGGCGGCTCTCCAATATAAGCTGTCATTTGCCTTATCGGTCCTATCCCAGATTCTTGTGTCATTTAACACCCTGCTGGGTATTCTCTTTATCTTCAACAGATTTCACAGGATTAAGACATATAGCTTAAGCGAGGTGTTGCTCTGCTTTTCAATTATATTAATGCCATATGCGCTTGCCGAGGTTATTATGCGAGGCTTTGATACCTTTGCAAGCACAATAGGAAATGGTGAGTTTGACAGGATATTGCTTCGTCCGAGAGGCGTTCTGCTGCAGGTAGTATGCAATAAGGTGGGCTTAAATAGATTTGGCAGATTGCCGCAGGCTGTTCTAATGCTGGCATATGGGATCGCCAAATCGGGAATTGTCTGGGACAGACTAAAGATAATTGCCCTGATATTAATGATATTTGGAGGCTTTATAGTATTTTGCTGTATCTTTGTCATATATGCAAGCCTCTGCTTTTTTACTCTTGAGGGGCTTGAATTTGTAAATGTACTGACGGACGGTGCCAAGGAGCATGGAAAATATCCTCTGGATGTATATGGCAGGAGGGTGGTTAAGTTCTGCACCTATATAGTGCCCTACAGCCTCTTCCAGTATTATCCCTTCCTTTATCTGACCGGAAGGACCGATACGGCATGGTATGTATTCCTTCCCTTGCTTACATCAGGCTTTATTGTACCCTGCCTCCTTTTATGGAGATATGGATTAAGGCATTATAAATCAACAGGTTCGTGATGGTAAAGAAAAAAGCAGAAAAGAGGATTTAATGCGGGGAAGATAAAAAAATAAGTTGTCAGAAGAATCTGACAACTTATTGCTGTTTCTTGGCACAACTACAGTATATAGCTTAACACATTTCAAATAAAAAGTCTAGTAAAAATTTTTTTGTTATGTAAGATCAATATCAGACAGAAGCCGCGGCTGTCAGTTACACTTAATAGCCTGAAAGGAGAATTAACATGAGCAAGCCTGATTTTTGGCCAGAGCAAGAGGCAATAATGCAGCCAATGGAGCAGCAAGGCCGGCAGCAGAAGGATTTGGCCGCTGACAGATTGATAGAGGAAAAGCATCTTGAGGAATGTATAAAGGTAATCCAAAGCAATATTGACAGCTATGAGCAAAAGTACAGAATAATCAGCGCAGAAACTAAGGAGATGTATGACAATTACAGGTCGGACAATCCTGAGCTGCATAATGAACTGTCGGTAGGGCTTGATATGAAAAGCATGCTGGAACGGATTCTAAGCAGAAACATGATGGCTGTAAAAAAGCCCTATTTTGGCCGCATTGATTATCAGGAAACAGACAGCGGCGACAGCTTTTGCCTGTATATCGGCAAGCAGGGCGGATGGAAAGGCAAAGGCCGCTTCCGGAAAAAATAAAAACAGCAAGCCTGATGATATTGAACAGATTGAGGAGGAATTTGAAAGCATTTTATTTACAAAGGGGGTTATGGTGCTTCCGATATATATGACAAAGGGCCTGGAGTTTGATGCGGTAATACTCTGGAATCCGGATGATGAAAGCTACCCGGTAAATGATGCGGATGCAAAGCTTTTATATGTAGCGGTTACGCGAGCCCTCCATGAGCTGTATATTCTATACAAAGGAAAGCTCTCCGGTCTGCTGGAATAAAACCAACCCGCTGAAATAATATATTGTATCAATATTATATATAATTCATAAAATTTAATTATTATTGCTATTGACAAGATGTGCAGTTATTAATATAATAGAAAAGTACTTTGCAAATGGGATCTTAGCTCAGCTGGGAGAGCATCTGCCTTACAAGCAGGGGGTCATAGGTTCGAGCCCTATAGGTCCCATTTATACTAAAGTATTTTTCTGTGGCGAAGTAGCTCAGTTGGCGAGAGCATGCGGTTCATACCCGCAGTGTCGGCGGTTCAAATCCGTCCTTCGCTATTAATAATCTGAACAAACCCGCATAAACCAGGTGTTTATGCGGGTTTGCTGTTTTATACAGGATAAAATGCTAGAATGGCTTTCTTATTTGTAAGCCATATTGTATAATGTAAGAGGTCATAATAAGCTGGTATACTAATCCTGACCGAATATCTGTGTATACAGGATGAGGCAGCGATTATAGGACAGTAGTGATTATGATTAACGAATAAGCAAGTGCCTCATGCTTTGGTATATTTTAATTTGATATTTGCAAAACAAAAGGTACTGGTTAATACAAAAATGAAAGGTACGGGTTAATATATGAGAATTGGTTCAGGCTATGATGTTCATAGATTGGCAGAAGACAGGGAGCTGATCCTTGGCGGAGTTAAAATTCCTTATGAAAAGGGGCTGCTGGGACACTCGGATGCTGACGTGCTGGTACATGCCATAATGGATGCTTTGCTGGGAGCTGCTGCCCTTGGGGATATTGGAAGGCATTTTCCGGATACCGATCCTGCGTACAAGGGTGCGTCAAGCATAGAATTATTAAAAAGGGTAAAAGGGCTGATAGAGGATAAGCTATACCTTATAGAAAATATCGATGCAACAATAATAACACAAAAGCCCAAGCTTGCCCCCTATATACCGGAAATGGTAAAGAATATAGCACAGGCTCTTGAAATAGAGGAGGACAGGGTGAATGTCAAGGCCACCACGGAGGAAGGCCTGGGCTTTACCGGAGAAGGGCTGGGTATAGCAGCAAATGCAGTTTGCCTGCTGGATGAGATGATGAATCATCAGTTTGATGTTACGCCAAGGACGGCGGCGGATGCTGCCTGCTTCGGCTGCAACGGCTGCTTTAAAAAAAGGTAAAGCATACCTGTGGCAGTGTTTATTTAGGCAATATGCTATTGGCTGTTTATTTAGGCAATCCTGTTTATTTAGGCAATCCGCTATTGACAAAATTGTCAATGATGCATAGAATAAGCATATATAATGAAATATAAATTATGGAATAAAGCTATGAACGGAAGAGTAGCCCATAGCATAGTAACAGAGAGAGAATGTCACCGGCTGAAAGCATTCTTTACGACGATATGGGTGAAGTGCATCCGGGAGCTGGTCCGGTGAGACGCCTAGTTTAGCCGGGCACGGTCACAGCCGTTACCTGTTTGAGATATATGCCTGTATTATATATCTGAAGAACATAATCGGGCATATAATTAGAGTGGAACCGCGTATTAACCGCCTCTAAATGCTAGAGGCGGTTTTTTAATGTACATATTTATATACATAAGCCTTTTTGGCTTATGCAAGGCGGCAAAGGCCGGATTTGCCAAACAGGGCATAACAGGCAAGCGTCCGGGTTTATAGTTTGCCTTTAAGCCATAGCCGGCCAGACAGGCCTAATGCATTCAACATACATAAAGCTAAGTATAGTCACAAACATAAGGCTTAAGTATACCCAGGCACAGATGTTTTTAATATTGCTGACCTGATGCAAATCGTTCGGCTTATAAGAAAGGTTAGGTGATTGTATGGGTTTAATTAAATATATTAAGGAAGAGATGCAGATAATAAAGGAACGGGACCCTGCGATAAAGACCCCTCTTGAGGTCTTTCTCTACCCAAGCTTTAAGGCAATAATCCGTTACAGGATTGCCCACTGGCTTTATAAAAGGAAGCGCTATTTCCTGGCCAGATGGATTTCCCAAAGAGCAGTCAGAAAAACCGGAATTGAGATACATCCGGGGGCTACAATAGGGAAGGGCCTGTTCATAGATCATGGTCATGGAGTCGTTATTGGTGAAACAGCCATAATCGGTGACAATGTAACCCTCTATCAGGGAGTTACCCTGGGAGGAACAGGCAAGGAGAAGGGAAAAAGGCATCCGACCATAGGAAATAATGTTATGATAAGCGCCGGAGCAAAGGTGCTGGGTTCATTTACAATCGGAGAAAATTCCAAAATAGGAGCCGGCTCTGTGGTGCTGCAGGAGGTGCCGCCCAATTCGACTGTGGTGGGTGTTCCGGGAAAAGTCGTTAAGCAAAACAATGTGAGAATACCCAGGGAAGACCTGGATCAGGTACATTTGCCGGACCCGGTGCAAAAAGAGATAAACAGCCTCAGAGAAGAGAACAGCTGTATAAAAAACGAGCTGAAGGAGCTGTATAGCAGACTGGAGCAGATAGAAAGGAAATTGAACGAAAAAGAAAAGATGGCGGAGGAAGAGCAATGAAAATTTACAATACCCTTACTAAGAAAAAGGAAGATTTTATACCCATTGAGGAAGGAAAGGTCCGAATGTATGTGTGCGGACCCACAGTCTATGATTATATCCATATAGGCAATGCAAGGCCGGCCATTATATTTGACGCTGTAAGAAGATATTTTGAATACAAGGGCTATGAGGTTAACTATGTCAGCAATTTTACCGATGTGGATGACAAAATAATTAAAAGAGCAAATCAAGAGGGAGTCAGCGCTGCCGAGATTTCGGAGCGCTATATAAAGGAATTCATTAAGGACAGGGATGCCCTTAATATCCGCGAGGCCACCTATCATCCCAAGGCAACTGAAGAAATTGACGGAATGATTGAGATGATAGAAACCCTGATAAAAAAGGGCCACGCTTATGAGAAGAACGGAACCGTGTTTTTCAGAACCAGAAGCTTTAGTGATTATGGTAAGCTTTCCAAGAAAAATATAGATGATCTGGAGGCGGGAGCCCGTATTGCTGTGGATGAGGAAAAGGAAGATCCCATGGATTTTGTACTTTGGAAGCCAAAGAAGGAAGGGGAGCCTGCATGGCCTTCACCCTGGGGCGAGGGCCGTCCCGGCTGGCATATTGAGTGCTCGGTAATGAGCCGCAAATATCTGGGCGAGCAGATTGATATTCATGCAGGCGGAGAGGATCTAATCTTCCCTCATCATGAGAACGAAATAGCACAGAGCGAAGCCGCCAACGGCAAAGAATTTACCAGGTACTGGATGCACAATGCATTTTTAAATATTGACAATAAGAAAATGTCAAAATCGGAGGGTAATTTCTTTACCGTGCGTGAAATCTGCCAGCAGTATGATCCCCAGGTGCTGCGTTTCTTCATGCTGAATTCACATTACCGCAGCCCATTGAATTTCAGCAGGGATTTAATGGAGGCTGCAAAGAACTCACTGGAGAGAATTGTGACGGCGGTTGACCAGCTGGAGTATTATAAGGAAATCGTAAATAAGGATAAGTCATTAAGCGAGGAAGAGAGCAAGGTAATAAAGGAAGCAGATGGATTCGTGCAGAAGTTCATGGATGCCATGGACGATGACTTTAATACTGCAGATGCAATAGCAGCCATATTTGAGCTGGTTAAGCTGGCAAATATCAGCTGCAGCGCTGACAGCAGCCTTGAGCTTGTGGACACCATCAGTGATAAGATCTGCAGCCTCTGCGACATCCTTGGAATTATAGTCAAAAAGGAAAAGGAGCTGCTGGATGAGGAAATAGAAAGCCTTATTCAGGAGCGGCAGGAGGCCAGGAAAAGCAAAAACTTTGCCCGTGCCGACGAAATCAGAGAGCTGTTGCGCCAGAAGGGTATTGTGCTTGAGGATACCAGAGAGGGTGTAAGATGGAAGAGAGTTTAACAGGCAATATGTACAATTTGGCGGATGAAAAAAATCAGGCAGATGAAAAGAGCCAGTCAAATGATATGAGCCAGACAGAAGAAAAGTGTCAGACAGATGAAAAGTATCCGGCTGTTCAAAACAGTCAGCAAAATCCAAGTTATCTTAGCTTTAGCGGATATATCAAAAGGGCCTTTAAGCTGCCGGATAACGACATCAGGACCTATTCACCCCTGACACTTGCCTTTATTGGCGATTCGGTTTTTGATTTGATAATCAGAACCTATGTTGTAGAGAGCGGAAATGCCCCTGTAAACAAGCTGCATCACCGTTGCTCAAAGCTTGTTCAAGCCGGAGCCCAGGCTCAGCTTTTCCATACCGTCAAGGATTTACTTACCGAGGAGGAAATGGCTGTGTTTAAAAGGGGACGCAATGCAAAATCCTTCACAACGGCCAAAAATGCAGGCCTTCTTGAATACAAAACAGCTACCGGAATGGAAGCGCTGATAGGCTATCTCTATCTTACCAACCGCATTGACCGGATTATGGAGCTGATGCAGCATCATATATCAAGTACAGACAATGAAGGCTGAGACAAAGGCATCTTCTTATGACAGACTAAAGCATAAGAGGATGCCTTTTATACAGCATGAAGGTATAAAGAGTTTTCTGTTACAGAAAACAGTTGCAGAAAACAGTTATAGAAAGCAGTTGATGAAAACGGTTATAGAAAACAGCTACAAAAAGCAGTTCTAGAAAAACAGTTGTGGAAAAACAGTTGTGGAAAAACAGCCCTATAAACTGCTGCAGAAAGCTGGTTTGAAAGTTATTCGGAAAACTGTTGTAAAAAGCTGTGCAGATAAAGTCTAATGATAGAACCGATAAGTATTATTTTTCGTCTAATTATAAAGAGGAAAAATAATCATATTAAAATAGCCATAAATATGGTAAAATATTACTGGTTAATTAACAGCAACCATGGCAGCAGATAAAGATGCATCATTTACATAATTTAT